>Ga0070707_100001400_pt1 | contig 23671 bp, 31 predicted proteins | sample KBSK5502metaG_FD_65468 | JGI IMG/M metagenome (GOLD analysis project Ga0070707, IMG submission 65468) | Corn, switchgrass and miscanthus rhizosphere microbial communities from Kellogg Biological Station, Michigan, USA - KBS K5-50-2 metaG | ecosystem: Host-associated > Plants > Roots >...
TCGCGAATCTGAAGGCCATCCTCGCGGAAGCAGGCACCAGCCTCGACCGGCTCGTGAAGACGACGGTCTTTCTCCAGCACCTCGACGACTTCCAGGCGATGAACGAGGTCTACGCCCGGCACGTCGGCGAGCAGCCGCCGGCGCGGGCGACCGTCGAGGTGGCGAAGCTCCCGTCCGGTGCGCTGGTCGAGATCGAGGCGGTCGCGCTGCTCTAGGCGGGCTTGACCGCCCGCAGGTGCAGAAAGAGCGGGATCCTGCGCCAGCGCCGGCTGTGCTCGCTGTTGAACGGGCCATCGGGCTGCTTCGGCTCGCGCAGCAGCTCGATCAGCAGCCCGTTCGCTGCGAGCTCGTACGCATAGCGCTCGAGTGGCCGGTGTCGGCTGACAAACCGCATGGCCAGCCCGTCGCGCTCGAATGTCTCATCGGTAATCGACTCGTCGAGGTAAGAGCCGTCGATAACGAATGGACTGGCGGCAGTGCGCTGTGCGAAGGATCCGGCGGAGTTCACCGGATGGACGATTGCCAGACAGAGCCGCCCGCCGGGCACGAGCACCCGTGCCGACTCCCGCACGGCGCCCGTGAGGTCGTCGACGTCCTGAAACGACATGAATGCGACGACCAGGTCGAACGATGCGTCGGAGAATGGGAGATCGGCCGCGTCCGCGATGCGCAACTCCATCTCGGGTGCTGCCTCACGGGCTGCGGCGAGCATGGTCGGCGAGGCGTCGACGCCAACCACGTCGTATCCCTGTGCGGCAAGGTCGCGCGCCAGGCGACCCTCTCCGCAGCCGAGATCGAGGGTACGGCCCGACGACGGCGGGACGACCTCGAGGAAGAGATTCCGGTGGAAGCGCCAGTAGCTGTCGTGACCCGGGGCCCGCGCCCACGCGACCCACGCGGCTGCGTTCTCTTCCCACGCTTGCCTCAGCTCGGCCACGGCCTCGACTCTAGACCGGCCAGAATGGCGCAGTGCGCGGGAAGATAGAGAAATACGTCCGCTCGCTCGGGCTCGATGCCTACCTCGTCGGCGGTGCGGTGCGCGACGAGCTGCTCGGGCTGGACTCGAAGGACGCGGACTTCCTCGTGCCCGGGCTCGACACCGAAGGACTGCGGGCAGCGCTCGCATCGCACGGACGCGTCGAGGACCTCGTGGTTGCCGACAGGCTCGTCGGCATGCGGCTCCACCCTCGCGACGGCAGGATCCGGAAGCTGACCCCGGCCGGGATCGAGTTCGCGCCTCCGCGTAAGGAGGTCTCGACCGGGCCCGGGCGGCACGACTTCGAGATCGTCACCGACCCCGAGCTCTCGGTCGAGGACGACATGCGCAGGCGCGACTTCACCGTCAACGCGATGGCCCGCCGGCTCGAGACGGGCGAGCTCGTAGACCCGCTGGGGGGCCGTGCCGACCTCGAGGCACGCCGGCTGCGCACGGTCTCACCACAGAGCTTCCGCGAGGATCCGCTGCGGCTCGTCCGTGCCCTGCGCTTCGTCTCGCAACTCGGCTTCGAGCCCGACGAGGAGCTGCTCGCGCAGATGCGCGAGGAGGCTCCCGCGGTGAAGCTCGTCTCGGGCGAGCGGATCGGCGGCGGCCTGGCGGCCGACGGGATGGGAGAGCTCTCGAGGCTGCTGCTCGGTGCCGAACCGGCCCGCGCGCTGCGGCTCGCTCGCGACACGGGGGTTCTCGTCGAGCTCCTGCCTGAGTTCGGTCCCGCGATCGGGTTCGATCAGGAGAGCCGTTACCACGACCTCACCGTCGACGAGCACACGTTCGCTGTTGTCCAGGCCGCTGCCGACCAGAACTTCTCGCTGGCCGTGCGGCTCGCGGCGCTCTTCCACGACCTCGGCAAGCCGATCGTCGGCTGGCGCGGGCAGGACGGGCGTCTCCACTACTACGCGAAGCCGGGTTTCGCCGCGCACGGACACGACCAGGTCGGCGCGGAGCTCGCGGCCGGAGCGATGCTGCGCCTGCGTTACCCGAATGCGCTCCGGAAGCACGTCGTACGCATCGTGCGCCGCCACATGTTCCGGCCGGGCAAGGGCGACGCTCTCCGGGCGAGGCGCTTCCTGCGTCGCAACGGCGACGAGCTCGCGTTCGATCTCATCGACCACAAACAGGCCGACCTGCTCGGCAAGCGCGGGAGTGACGGAGAGCCGCCGCCGCTCGATGAGATCGCGGCTCTTGTCGACTTCCGCGAAATGGTGGAGCAGGAGCTGTCGAGTCCGCACCGGCTTCGCGACCTCGCCGTCGACGGCAACGATCTGATCGAACTCGGCTTCCGTCCCGGGCCTCAGCTTGGACGCATCCTCCACGACCTGCTCGATTCCGTCGTGGACGAGCCCGTGCTGAACACACGCGAGCAGCTGCTCGCCCGGGCGAAGGGGCAACTGTGATCCGGTGGGAGCTGGACGGTTACGTGATCGCCTTCACGACCCGAGTCGGCGGCGTGAGCGAGGGGCTGTACGCCTCGCTCAACCTCGGCCGCAAGAGCGGGGACGAGGTCGAGCGAGTTGACGAGAACCGGCGCATCGCTTGCGAGGCGCTCGGCGCCGACGTGGAGAAGCTCGCACTCAACTACCAGGTGCACTCGAACCGCGTGCTGCGGGCCGTCGCGACGATCCGCGGCGAGCACGCCGATGGTCTCTGGACCGACGAACCCGGCCTGCCGATCCTTGCGATGTCCGCCGACTGCCTGCCGATCGCCGTTGCGCGCGAAGACCCGAGCGCGCCCGGGGTCGCCGTCCTCCACGCCGGTTGGCGAGGACTACTGGCCGGCATCGTCGCTGCGGGCACCGACGCGCTCGGCAACGGTGCGCTCGCGGCAGCGATCGGCCCGGCCATCGGCCCGTGCTGCTACGAGGTGGGGGAGGAGGTCGCAGCGCACTTCCGCGAGCGCTTCGGCGACGACGTCGTACGCGCAGGCCGGCTCGACCTCTGGACGAGCGCCGAGCGCGCGCTCCGCGCCGCCGGAGTCGAGCGCATCGACCGCTTCGATCGCTGCACCGCGTGCGAACCCGAGACGTTCTTTTCGCACCGGCGCGACGCCGGCCGGACCGGTCGCCAGGGAGTGATCGCCTATGTCGCCGACTGAGATTCGCGAGCGCTACGAGCGCATCCGCGCGGAGGTCGGGCCGGAGGTCACTGTCGTGGTCGCGACGAAGTACGTCGCGTTCGATGATCTGGCAGCGCTTGCGGAGGCCGGCGTCGAGGTCGTCGGCGAAAACCGCGCCCAGGATCTCCAGGCGAAACACGAACGCTTCGGCGACGCCTTCCGTTGGCATTTCATCGGCCATCTGCAGAGTCGCAAGGCACCGCTCGTAAGCGAGCTTTGCGAGCTCTGCCACTCGCTCGCCTCGGAATCGGCCGCGAGGAAGCTCACCATTCCGGCACTCGTGGAGGTCAATCTCGCGGGCGAGTCCACGAAGTCGGGCGTGACTCCCGCGGAGCTGCCGACACTCCTCGCCGCCTATCCCTACGTGCGCGGCCTGATGACGATGCCGCCGGCTACCGCGGATCCCGAGGCATCGCGGCCGTACTTCCGCCGCCTCCGTGAGCTTGCGGAGGGCCACGGACTGCGCGAGCTCTCGATGGGGACGAGCCAGGACTACCGGGTCGCCGCCGAGGAGGGAGCGACCTACGTGCGGGTCGGCGCAGTCCTGTGGCAGCGCTAACATCGGCGTCGCCATGGGTCTTTCCGACGTCTGGGCCCGTACTCTCGTCTACTTCGGCATCGCCGAGGAAGAGGACTGGGACGAGGACGGCTATCTCACCGAAGACGAGCTCGCCGACAGGTACGAGCAACCGAACGTGCGGCACCTTCCCGCCCGGCGCTCCTCGAGGCAGGACTACGACGACGACTGGACGGACCCCGAGCCCGATGGGCAGCGGACGAGCATCCTCCGCCCGCGGAGCGAGCCACGCCGCGTGCGCAACCTCCAGCCGGTGCAAGGCCCGGGCGCCTCACGCGTCCACCTGATCCTCCCACGGAGCTTTAACGACGCGCAGCAGGTTGCCGACCGGTTCAAGAACGGCGTCCCCGTGATCCTGAACCTCCAGTCAGCGGATTCCGAGCTGTCGAAGCGGCTGATCGACTTCGCCAGCGGCCTCACCTACGCACTCGACGGCGGCATGCAGCGGATCGCGGACAAGGTCTTCCTCCTCACGCCGAGCGACGTCGAACTGTCCGCCGAGGACAGGGCTCGGATGCTCGAGCGGGGCTTCTTCAACCAGGCATAGGAGAACGTCTCCGGGCCACGAACCAGCCCTGAATGGGCGGGTCGGCCACCTTCGTGCTGCTTGTTGACGCGGTCTCGAGCGTCAAGACGTTCGTCAACGTCTTCATCGGGCTCTACTGGCTCGTGATCTTCGTCTACATCCTCACGAGCTGGTTGCGGCTGCCGTACTCGCCGACCCTCAACCGGATCCAGCGATTCCTCTACGACGTCTGCGAGCCGTATCTCCGCGTCTTCCGTCGGATTCTCCCGGCGACCGGAGCGATCGACCTGTCGCCGATGCTGGCCCTGATCTTCCTGATCGTGATCGATCGCTTCCTCATCTGGATCCTCGACCACTTCCACTAAAGGAGAGACCGATGGCACTTACGCCCGTCGAGATCAGGCATTCGACACCACCGCGTACCAGCTTCCGCGGCTACAAGGTCGCGCCGACCGACAGGCTGCTCGAGGACATTGCGGCGAGCTTCGAGGACGTCTGGCGCGAGCGCGCCGACCTGGCGGACAAGGTCGAGCAGCTCGAGTCCGACCTCACCCGCTTCCGCGAGCTCGAGACCCTCCTCCGCACGACTCTCGTCTCCGCCGAGCACGCGTCGGCGCAAACGCGCGATCAGGCACGGCGCGAGGCGGGGCTGATCCTCAGCGAGGCGCACGCCGAAGCGCGAGAGATCCAGCGCCGCGCAGTGGCCGAGAACGAGCGACTGCAGCAGGAGTCGCGCCGCCTGCGGGTGCAGCTGGAGGAGGCACTCGCCGCATTCGGCGAACCCGATGCGGACGAGCAGGATCACGAGCCGGAGGCGACCGACGAGTCCGAGGGCGATCCGGTCGAAGAACGCAGCTGGAACGGCTACCCCAGCGAGTCCGAGCAGCCGGCTGCGGATGCTGCGTGAGGTGGCCCGACGTAGACTGAGTGCGTGACGGCTGAGACGACTCGCCTGCGCTTGCGCGTCAGCCCGGGAGCGGGCCGGACGGCGCTGGTGGGCCGGCACGGCGACGCCTGGAAGGTGCGCGTCACCGAGGCGCCCGAGCGCGGACGAGCCAACGAAGCCGTCCTGCGGCTCCTCGCCGAGACGCTCGCGCTGCCCCGCACGGCGCTCACGCTCGTTTCGGGGCAGAGCGGCCGGGAGAAGATCGTGGAGCTGACGGGCATGGGGCCGGCGCTCATCGAACGGCGCCTCGCCTCGGCGGCGGGAGACAACCGGGGCAGAAAGGAGAGGCGATGACGAGCATCGACATCGAGCACTTTCGTGATGCGCTTCTCGAAGAGCGCCGGCGGGTCGAGCACGCGCTTGCGACCCTCCGCGCCGAGCATCCCGGCTCCCTCGGCGACGAGGTGGAGGAGACGTCGCCGACGAACGACAACAACCTCGCCGAAACTGCCACGGCGACTCTGGGCCGCGAGATCGACTACACGCTTGGCGACAACGCCGAGCAAGTCCTGTCGGAGATCGATACCGCGCTCGTGCGCATCGACGACGGCAGCTACGGCACCTGCGTCAACTGCCGCCAGGAGATCCCGCGCGAGAGGCTGGACGCGAATCCGTGGGCCACTCTCTGCATCGACTGCAAGCGAAGATCCGAGGGAGGATGAACGAGCCTCTCCGGCAATTCGAGGTGCGAGTCGGCTCGGCGACAGACGCCTTGACGCCCGTCTCCCGAGCGACCCGCTCGTTCGCAGCCACGCGAGTGCAGTGGCTCGCGCTCGGCGCCATCGCGCTGGCGGCGATCATCGCCGACCAGGTGACGAAGCACGTCGTCGCCTCGAATCTGCAGCTCGGCGAGGGACTTCACGTCGTCGGGCCTTTCACGATCCGTCACGTGGAGAACTCCGGCATCGCGTTCGGCCTCTTTTCGAACGCGACGGCCGGCGTGATCGTCGTCACGGCGATTGCGATTGCGTGGATGCTCGTCTACTTCGCGCGCTCCGGCGCGCGCCATCCCGTGCTCCCCGTCGCGCTCGGTCTCGTGATCGGCGGCAGCATCTCGAACCTGGCCGACCGCGTCCGGCTCGGCTTCGTCACCGACTTCCTCGACTTCCGGTACTGGCCGGCGTTCAACCTCGCCGACAGCTTCATCGTGATCGGGGTCGGCATCCTGCTGGCGGCGCTCCTCCTCACAGAGCAAGAGCCGCGGGCGTCCAAGCGCTGAAGCAGCTCGTCCCGCCGGAGGCCGCGGGAGAGCGGCTCGACCGCTATCTCGCCGGGCTGCCGGACGTCGGCTCACGGGCCGCCGCGGAGCGGCTGCTCTCGGCCGGAGCCGTGCTCGTGGACGGCGAACTGCGCGGGAAGAGCCACAAACTCACGGGCGGAGAGGAGATCGACATCGAGGCGCCGGAGCCGGCTGCGGAGGATCCTGGCATCGCGTTGCCGGAGCTCACAATCTCCTACGCCGACCAGCACTTCCTCGTCGTGGACAAGCCCGCGGGTGTCGTGGTGCACCCCGCGCCCGGCCACCCCGGCGGCACGCTCGCCCAGGCGCTCGCGGCGGCAGGAGCGAAGGGAGGGGAGGAGGACCGGCCGGGGATCGTCCATCGAATCGACCGCGACACGTCGGGTCTGCTCGTTGTCGCTCGGTCGCATGAGGCCTACGAGCAGCTGCAGCGGCTCGTCCGGCGCCATGCACTGACGCGCGAGTACCTCGCTCTCGTCGTGGGCAAGCCGCGGTCGCGCCGCGGCACGATCGACTCGCCGATCGGTCGCGACCGGCACGACAGGCTGCGCCACTCACTCGACACGAGCACGCCGCGGACGGCCGTGACGCACTTCGAGCTCGAGGAGCTCTTGCCCCGCCATGCGCTGCTCCGCGTACGCCTGGAGACGGGCCGCACGCACCAGATCCGCGTCCATCTCGGGGCGATCGATCTTCCCGTCGCCGGCGACCGGGTATATGGGATCGGAGGCGACCTTGGACTGGAGCGGCAGTTTCTCCACGCCGCGCGGCTCGCGTTTGCCCACCCCGTCACCGGCGCTCCGGTCGATGTCACGTCGGCGCTGCCTCAAGACCTCGCCGCTGCGCTAGCGGAGGCCCGCAGCTAACCTTTTCGCCGTCCTACCCCTACTCCCCGGCGGCCCAGCCGTGGCGCACGTGCCTCCTCTTGCGGGAGGTGCGCCTCGGACTCCCGCCGGCACCGCGCGAAAAACGAATCCGGAAGGAGCTTTTATGGCAGTTTCCACTGGCGCTGGGGCCGTCTCCATGCGCGATCTGCTGGAGGCCGGAGTCCACTTCGGCCACCAAACGCGGCGCTGGAACCCGAAGATGCGCCGCTTCATCTTCGCCGAACGCGGCGGCATCTACATCATCGATCTCACGCAGACCTCGGAGCGGCTCGACGAGGCGCGGCAGTTCCTCCGCAACGTCGCGGAGCGCGGCGGCACCGTCCTCTTCGTCGGCACCAAGAAGCAGGCACAGGACGCGGTCGAGAACGAGGCGAAGCGCATCGACATGCCGTACGTCAACCACCGTTGGCTTGGCGGCCTGCTCACGAACTGGCGCACCATGGCCGACCGCATTGACCGGCTGCACGAGATGCGACGCCTGCGGGACGAGGGCCAGATGGACCTCCTGCCCGCGAAGGAGCGGATCGCGATGGGCGGCGAGCTCGAGAAGCTCGAGGCGAACCTCGGCGGCGTCGCCGACATGCGCCGCCAGCCGGACGCGGTCGTGATAGTCGACCTGAAGAAAGAGGCACTCGCCGTGCGCGAAGCGCGGCGGCTCGGAATCCCGGTCGTCGCGCTTGTGGACACGAACTGCGACCCGGACGAGGCCGACTATGTCATCCCGGGCAACGACGACGCCATCCGCTCCTGCAACCTCGTGGTCCACTCGCTGGCAGAGGCTGTCTTCGACGGGAAGCAGAAGGTGTCGGCGCAGGAGCTCCAGCAGCAGGCGGCGCAGGCTGCGGCCGCACCGGTCGAGAGCGTCCCCGAAGGCGACGTCGAGGAGGTCCAGGCTGGTGAAGAGATCCAGCCTGTGACCGAGGGCGAGAGCGTCCCGGTACCGACCGGCGAGGACCCGGCCAAGGAAGGCGCGGAGGAGACCAAGCGGTCGGAAGCCGCGCTCGGAGACCCAACGCGCGGCGAGAAGGAGGAGGTGTAGGTGGCAGCGGAGATCTCAGCTCAGCTCGTCCGCGAGCTCCGCGAGCAAACCGGTGCGGGGATGATGGATTGCAAGCGCGCACTGCAAGACACGAACGGCGACATCGAGGCTGCTGTCCTCCTGCTGCGCGAGAAGGGGATGGCGAACGCCGCGAAGCGCGCGGACCGCGCCACGACCGAGGGCAAGGTCGGGTACCGGCTCGCCGACGACGGTTCCAAGGGAACCATGGTCGCGGTCGGATGCGAGACCGAGCCGGTCTCCAACAACGACGAGTTCCTCGCGTATGCGAAGAATGTGCTCGACCTCGTGGAGGCGAACGGGCTCGGTGCCGAGAGTGAACTCGAAGACAAGCGCGTCGAATTGACTGCAAAGCTCGGCGAGAACATCGTGGTCGTCGGCGGTGCACGATTCGAGGCGGTCGACGGTGGGACGATCTCCGCGTACGCCCACCCGCCTGCGAACAAGCTCGGCGTGCTCGTGCAGACGCGCGGGGGCGACGCCGACCTCGCCCGCCAGCTCGCGATGCACATTTCGTGGTCCGACCCACGCTGGGTCGGCCGTGAGGACGTTCCCGAGGATCTCGTGGCGGCCGAGCGCGAGATCTACCTCAACTCCGACGAGGTGCAGTCGAAGCCCGAGCAGGCGCGTGAGAAGATCGTCACCGGGATGCTCGACAAGCGCTTCTTTGCGGAGCGGGGCGGGGTGCTCGCCGACCAGCCGTGGATCCACGACGGCTCGCAGACCGTCGGCAAGGTGCTCGCCGAGGCCGGGGCTGAAGTACTCGAGTTCGAGCGCTTCTCCCTCGCCGGATGACAGCGCAGGCGGAGACCGAGCCAGGTTCGCGGCCGGGCGTGCCCGCCTTCCGCCGCATCCTGCTCAAGCTGTCGGGCGAGGCGCTCATGGGCGAGCGCGAGTACGGGATCGACCCCGGCGTCACCCGGGCGCTCGCGAAGGAGGTCGCCGGCATCCGCGGCGAGGGCGTCGACGTCGCGGTGGTGGTCGGCGGCGGCAACTTCTACCGCGGACTCGCTGCGGCAGCCGAGAGCGGGATGGACCGCGCGACCGCCGACTACGCGGGGATGCTCGCCACGCTGCTCAATGCGCTGGCACTGCAGGACGCGCTCGAGCGAGAGGGAGCCGACACGCGCGTGATGTCCGCGCTCGAGGTCTCGGAGGTCGCGGAGCCGTACATCCGGCGCCGTGCGATCCGCCACCTCGAAAAGGGCCGCGTCGTGATCTTCGCGGCCGGCACCGGCAACCCGTTCTTCACCACGGACACAGCCGCGGCACTGCGAGCGCTCGAGATGGGCGCCGATGCGATTCTGATGGCAAAGCACGGGGTCAGGGGCGTGTACGACGGCGACCCGCGGCATGTCTCCGACGCCGAGTTCCTGCCGCGGATCACGCATCTGGAAGCGATCGAGCGCGGGCTCAAGGTGATGGACACGACGGCGCTGTCCCTCTGCATGGACAACCGTCTCACGATCCACGTCTTCGAGCTCGCCGAGGGCAACGTCGCACGTGTCGTGGACGGCGAGGAGGTCGGGACGATCATCGCGACAGACGAGAAGGAGGGCTGAGGCATGGCGACTGCAGAAGAGATGATCAAAGGCGCCCAGGACCGGATGGTCAAGTCGGTCGAGCACGCACGATCGGAGTTCTCGACCGTCCGTACCGGCCGTGCGTCGGCGTCGTTGCTCGACCGGATCGAGGTCGACTACTACGGGACGCAGACACCGCTGCGCCAGCTCTCGACGATCAACGTCCCCGAGCCGCGCATGCTCACCGTCCAGCCGTTCGACCCGAGCTCGATTAAGGCGATCGAGAAGGCGGTCATGGAGTCGGATCTCGGCCTCACACCGTCCAACGACGGCAAGCTGATCCGTCTCCCGATCCCACAGCTGACGGAGGAGCGGCGCAAGGAACTCGTCAAGGTCGTGCGCAACATGGCCGAGGAGCACCGGGTCGCCGTCCGCGAGATCCGGCGCGACGCGATGCGTCACCTCAAGGAGCTGGTCGACAACGGTGAGGTCGGCGCCGACGACGAGCACCGCGCCGAGGGCCGCGTCCAGGAGCTGACCGACGAGCACACGAAGCAGATCGACGAGCTGCTGAAGCACAAAGAAGCCGAGGTGATGGAGGTCTAGTGGTGTCCGTTCCGGGCATGGGCACCGACGTCAGCCCCGAGGAGCACCTGCCCGAGGTCGCGCACGCGGTCGCGATCATCATGGACGGCAACGGTCGCTGGGCGGTGGAACACGGCGTGTCGGTCGCCGACGGCCATCGCGCGGGATCGCGCGCGCTGAGGCCTGTCGTCGAGGGGGCGATCGATCTCGGGATCGAGTCTCTCGTCGTCTACGCGTTCTCGACCGAGAACTGGAGCCGGGACGCCGGCGAGGTGGGCGCTCTGATGGAGATCTTCGGCGAGACGATCGACCGCGAGCTCGAGGAGCTCGCCGCGCAGGGCGTCCGCTGCCGCTTCGTCGGTCGCCGCGACCGGGCACCCGACTGGCTGCAGGCGAAGATGGAGAAGCTCGAGACGGCGACGGCGGACAAGTCGAGGCTTCAGCTCTGGATCGCGTTCGACTACGGCGGCCGCGCCGAGCTCGTCGACGCCGCCCGACGGCTCCTCGAGAGTGGGAGCGATCCCGACGAGGTGGACGAAGCGGCGCTCGCCGCCTGCCTCTACGAGCCCGCGATGCCCGATCCGGACCTCGTGATCCGTACCTCGGGCGAGCGTCGCATCTCGAACTTCCTCCTGTGGCAGTCCGCGTATGCGGAGTACGTCTTCACCGACACGCTCTGGCCGGATTTCGGGCCGGAGGAGCTCCGGACTGCGATCGAGGAGTACGCGCGCCGGCGCCGTAGATTCGGCGGTCGATGACCAACTTTGCCTCCCGTCTGCTGGTCGCGGCGGTCGGCCTGCCACTCGTGCTCGGCATGCTCTGGCTGGGCGGCTGGTGGCTGTTTGCGCTTCTCGCGATCGCAGGCTGCGTCGGCGTGCACGAGTTCGTGACGACGGCGCGGCCCCTGCGTCCTCTCGCACCGGCGGTCTACGGCGGAATGCTCCTCGCACTCTTCGGTGCGGAGAAGGGGGGAGCTGTGTGGATGCTCGGCGGTTTCCTCGCCACCTTCGTCCTTGCTTTCGTCCTCCACGCGGTCTCGAGTACCCGCGCGCCGACGACGGCAGCCGTCGGCTCGACGGTCCTGGGTGCGGCATGGATCGGGCTCGGGCTCAGCTTCGTCCTGCTGTTGCGGGAGATGCACGACCACGGGCGATTGATCGCCTTCGCCACGGTGCTGACGGCTTTCGCGGCGGCCACCTTCGCTTACTTCGGCGGCCGCCTGATCGGCCGCCACAAGCTGGCACCGCGCCTCTCGCCGGGCAAGTCGTGGGAGGGCCTGTTGGTCGGCGCCGCCGCCGGAGTCTTCGTTTCCTTCATCGCGCTCTACGACACGCGGGACAAGTACCTGTGCGTCTGGCAGGCGATCGTCCTCGGCCTGGTGCTCGTCGTCGCCGAGGTGATCGGCGACCTGTTCGAGTCGGCGGTGAAGCGCGACCTCGAGGTGAAGGACACGGGAAAGCTCCTCGGCGGGCACGGGGGCATGCTGGACCGGATCGACGGTCTCCTTTTCGCCGCACCTGCGGCGTATTTCCTCGTCGTCGCATACGGCTTCCACTAGCAAGACTCCCTACACTGAGCCGATGAAGCGGGTCGCACTGCTCGGCGCGACGGGGTCGATCGGTCGCCAGGCGATCGAGATCGTCGAGGCGCATCCGGAGCTCGAGCTCTGCGCCGCGGCCTCCGGCTCGACGCCGCTCGACGACGTCGACGCTCCGCTGAAGGAGGTCGGCGGCGATCTGACCGAGCTGCTCGAACGGGCGGAGCCCGACGTGGTGCTCAACGCCGTCGTCGGCTTCGCGGGCGTCCACGCGACCCTCTGGGCGCTGGAGCACGGCGTGGATCTTGCGCTTGCGAACAAGGAGAGCCTCGTCGCGGCCGGGGAGCTCGCTCTCGCCGCACGTGAGCGCGGTGGAGCTCGGATTCTCCCCGTCGACAGTGAGCACTCGGCGCTCTTCCAGTGCCTCGAGGGACGCGAGCCGGAGCAGGTTGACACACTCGTGCTCACGGGCTCCGGCGGGCCGTTTCGCGGCCGCACGCGGGCCGAGCTCGAGGACGTCACGCCCGAGCAGGCGCTTGCACATCCGACCTGGCGCATGGGCCCGAAGATCACGGTGGACTCGGCAACACTTGCGAACAAGGGGCTCGAGGTGATCGAAGCGCACTTCCTCTTCGGCGTGGACTACGAGCGGATCGAGGTGACGATCCAGCCCACGTCGATCGTGCATTCGCTCGTCCGCTTCCGGGACGGTGCCGCGCTCGCGCATCTCGGCTACCCGGACATGCGGGTGCCCATCTCGTACGCGCTGACGTATCCCGAGCGCGCCGCGACGCCGTTGCCGCCGCTCGACCTCACTTCGCTGACGCTCGAGTTCACGCTGCCCGACACCGACACCTTCCCGATGCTCTCGCTCGCACGTGCCGCCGGCCGGCAAGGTGGAAGTGCACCGTGCGTCTACAACGCGGCGAACGAGGTGGCGGTCGCCGCCTTCCTCTCCGGGCGCGTGCCGTTTCTCGGAATCCCGGAAGTAGTGGGGGAGACGCTCGCGGCGGCCGGGACCGACCCGGTGCGCGATATCGACGACCTGGTGGAGGCCGATCGTGCCGCCCGGGCGCTCGCGGAAGGAGCGCTGGCTGCGGCATGACGTACGTGGTCGTGATCGCCGGCCTGGTCCTGCTCGTGTTCCTGCACGAGCTGGGGCACTTCTGGGTCGCTCGCGCGGTGGGAATGCGCCCGCGGAGCTTCTACATCGGTTTCCCGCCGGCCGTCTACAAGATCCGCCGCAAAGGCATCGAATACGGGATCGGGGTGATCCCGCTCGGCGGCATGGTTCAGCTTCCCGGCATGAACCGGCCGGCCGCGCGCGACCTGCGCCTGTTCTTCGAGCAGGCACTGCGGGAGGAGCCGGGCCTCGTGCCGGGCGTCGGGGCAGTCCGGCGCGCTCTGGAAGCGGAGGACTACGAGGCGGCGCGCAGCGCATGCTTCGAGCTCGAGCGTGAGGTGAGCGCCGCGCAGCTGACTCCCGGGGCGAGACGCTCGGCCCGGCGGGCGCTTCGCGAAGTCGAGGAGGGCACGTCTCCGGAGGCGTACTGGCGCGGTGCGACGTGGAAGCGTGTCGCCGTAATCGCTGCCGGGCCGCTCGCCAACATCGCCGTCGCGTTCCTGATTCTCTTCCCCGTCTTCGCCATCAGCGGCGGCCCGTCAAACCAGATCTCGCGACAGGTCTCTTCGGTCGTGAGCGGGACGCCGGCGGCTGCCGCCGGTCTGCAGCCCGGCGATCGCATCGTTGCCGTCAATCACCGACCCACGCGCACGTTCGGCGCCGTGTCGAACCTGATTGCGTCGAGCCATGGAAGGAAGATCACGCTGACCGTGCTACGGGATGGGAGGCGCGTGCAGGTCGGTCCGCGCAAGACCTACAAGGACCAAGGCGACTGGAGGTTCGGCTTCGTGGTCGAGACGAAGACCGTCTCGTACTCGACCGGCGGTGCCGCCCGCGCGGCGGGCTCGGAGCTCTGGAGGGTGGTGCCCGAAACGGGCCGCGGATTCGCGGGGCTGTTCTCCAGCCACGGGCGCAGCCAGCTCTCCGGTCCGGTCGGGATCGTCGAGGTCTCGCAGCAACAGCTGCAAGCCGGCTGGTCGCACTACCTCGCGGTCCTCGCCTTCGTGAGCATGTCGCTCGCCCTGCTGAACCTGCTGCCTCTGCTGCCGCTCGACGGCGGCCACATCCTCTTCTCGCTCATCGAGAGCGTGCGGCGCCGCGCGCTCGCCCGCGAGGTCTACGAGCGCGTATCCGTCCTCGGGTTCGCCTTGGTCCTGCTCCTGCTGGTGATTGCTTCCTCGAACGACGCCTCCAACCTCCTGCACTGACGCGCCTCAGCGTCCTCTGAGGCCCGGATTCGGGCCGAACCCGCCTGGTTAGACTGATTCGCGGATGGCCAGTAAGCGACAGATCTCGGTTGGCGGCGTAGCGATCGGAGGCGGGGCGCCCGTCGTCGTGCAGTCGATGACGACGACGAAGACGCATGACGTCGAGGCGACGACCGCTCAGATCGCAGCTCTCGCGAGCGCGGGCTGCGAGATCGTCCGCGTCGCGGTTCCGAAGACGGAGGACGCGGAGGCGCTCTCGAAGATCGCCCGCTTCTCGCCCGTGCCCGTCATCGCCGACATCCACTTCAACGCCAGCCTCGCCCTGAAAGCGATCGACCAAGGCGTCGCCGCCGTCCGCATCAATCCCGGCAACATCGGCGGCTCGGACAAGGTCGCCGAGGTCGTGCGCGCCGCGAAGGCGAAGGGGATCCCGATGCGGATCGGCGCGAACTCCGGCTCGCTGCCGAAGCATCTCGAGGAGCTCGCGCAGCAGGACCAGGCGGAGGCGCTCGTCGAAGCCGCGCTCGAGGAGGTGCGGCTGCTCGAGAGCCTCGATTTCTACGACTTCAAGATCTCCGTCAAGTCGAGCCACGTGCCGACGATGATCCGCGCCTATCGGCTGCTCTCGGAGAAGGTCGACTATCCGCTCCACCTCGGCGTGACCGAGGCGGGGACGGTCTTCGCCGGCTCGATCAAGAGCGCGGTCGGAATAGGCACGCTCCTAGCCGAGGGGATCGGCGACACGATCCGCGTCTCGCTCTCGTCCGATCCGGTCGAAGAGCCGAAGACGGCGTACGAGATCCTCAAGGCCCTCGGGCTTCGGGAGCGCGGGCCGGTGATGATCGCCTGCCCGAGCTGCGGCCGCGACAACGTCGGCGTGCACACGCTTGCCGAGGAGGTGGAGGAGCGCCTGCAGGACTACCCGCAGCATTTCGAGGTCGCGGTGCTGGGCTGCGCGGTCAACGGCCCGGGCGAGTCCGGCGACGCGGACTTCGGCATCGCCGGCGGCCGCGACGTGGGCTTCATCTATGCCCACGGCCGCGTGCTGAAGAAGGTCAGCTCCGACGTCCTGATCAACGAGCTCTTCGACGAGATCGACAAGTGGATCGCCGACGGCATGCACCGTCCGAAGCGCCTCAAGATGGCGAAGCCCGCCGCACTGGCGATGGCCGAAGCCTCGTTGATCCCGCTCGAATAGCCTAGGGCGACAACGCCGATGATCGCCCGAGCCTCACAGCTCTTCCTCCCTACGCTCCGCGACGCTCCCGCCGACGCGGAGGCCGCGTCGCACCAGCTGCTCGTGCGCGGCGGCTTCATCCGTCAGATCGGTGCCGGCCTCTGGGCGTTCCTGCCGCTCGGTTGGCGCGTCCACAGGCGGATCGAGCAGATCATCCGCGAGGAGATCGACGCGATCGGCGGCCAGGAGATGCGCGATCCGACGCTGACCCCGGCCGAGCTGTGGGAGACGACCGGCCGGATCGACGTTCCGATCCTCTTTCATCTGAACGACAGTGGCGGCCGTCGGTTCGTGCTCTCGTGGACGCACGAGGAGTCGATGACGTTCCTCGCGCGCGAGATCCAGTCGTACAAGGAGCTGCCACAGGTCTGGTACCACTTCTCGACCAAGGACCGCGACGAGCCACGGCCGCGGGGCGGCCTCCTCCGGCTCCGCGAGTTCGTGATGAAGGACTCGTACACCTTCGACGTGGACGTGGCCGGGCTCGACGCAGCATTCGACCGGCACGAGAAGGCGTACGCGCGGATCTTCGAGCGCTGTGGGCTCGAGGCCTACCTCGTGGAGGCGGAGTCCGGGGTCATGGGCGGGAAGAGCTCACTTGGCTTCCTCGCTCCGACGGGCTCGGGCGAGAACGAGCTGATGCGTTGCGAAAACGGCGACTACTTCGCCGACGCCGAGGCTGCGCGCGGCGCGCCGCAGCCGGCCGATCTGCCTGCAGCCCTCGAGGCACCCGAGCTCGTCGAGACACCCGGAGTCGGCACGATCGAGGAGCTCGCCGTGTCCCTCGGGATCGCGGAGTCCGCTACCTCGAAGGCGCTCCCGGTAGTGACCGGAGACCGGCTCGTCCTCGCGCTCGTCCGCGGGGACGACAGGCTCAGTCCGGAGAAGCTCGAGACCTTCTTCGAGGCAGCGTTCCGGCCGGCGACCGACGACGAGATCCGCGACGCGTTCGGGGCGGGCGGAGGCTCTCTCGGTCCGGTTGGTGTCGACATCGAGGTGATTGCAGACGAGGCGCTCCGCGAGGGGCAGTACGTCGCCGGGGCGAACGAGGACGGCCGGCACCTTCGGGGTGTCCAGGCCGGTCGGGACTACGAGCCGACCTTCGCCGACATCCGCCAGGCGAAGGACGGCGATGCCTGTCTGGAGTGTGGCGGCACGCTCCACGTCGAGACCGCGATCGAGGTCGGCCACATCTTCAAGCTCGGCACCTTTCACTCCGACGCCTTCGGCGCGACGTTCCTGGACGAGGACGGGACGGAGAAGCCGCTCGTCATGGGCAGCTACGGGATAGGCCTTGCACGCACCATGGCGGCGGTGGTCGAGCAGTCGCACGACGAGAACGGCATCGTGTGGCCGAGGGCTCTCGCACCGTACGACGCACATGTCGTCTCCCTGCCGGGCGCCGAGGAGATCGCGCTCCAAGCGGCGGAGGCGCTCTCGGCGGCCGGGCTCGAGGTACTCCTCGACGACCGCGATCAGCGGGCGGGCGAGAAGTTCGCCGACGCAGACCTCATCGGGTGTCCGATCCGCGTCACAGCGGGCCGGAAGAGCCTCGAGGACGGCAAGGTCGACCTGCGGAACCGCACAAGCGGCGACGAGAAGCGATTAGATGTTGCCGATCTCGGCAAGGAGGTCTAATTGTGGCCAAGCGTCGTCGGTTCAGCGAGGAGGGGTTCGGCGAGACCGTCCAGCGCCTGATGGACGAGCAAGGCGTTACGTACCGGCAGCTCGCCTCGCGTACCGGCCTCTCCGCCGGTTACCTCAACCACCTCGTGCATGGGAACCGTCCCGTTCCGTCCAACGACGTCGTGGCCACGCTTGCGGGCGCACTCGAGGTCGAGCCTGAGCACTTCCGGGAGTACCGCCTCCGGAGCATCAGCGAACGGCTCGAGGCGATGCCGGCGCTGATCGACCGCCTCTACCGGCAGCTCAACCGCAGCAGCTAGCGCAGGCCGTACCGCAGAAAGAGATGCGAGCCATGCGCTCGCACCGAGCGGAGCCGGCCGGCAACCCGATCTTGCGGCACGAGCTCGACGCCCTCGACGAGGCCGAGACGTGCGGTGGAGCCGCGTCCGGCGAGGACGGGGGAGACGGTGACGAACAGCTCGTCCACGAGCCGCGACGCTATGAGCGAGCCGAACATCGACGGGCCGGCTTCGGTGAGGACGACGGAGCAGCCGCGTTCGGCAAGGAGCTCCAGGGCGCGGGTGAGATCGACGGTGTCGTCGTCGTTCACCGCGACGACCTCGGCTGCCCCCGGAATCGACGCCCGCAACCTCGCCGCGGCTCCGTGCGTCGTGAGCACGAGCGCACCGGACTCGAGCACCGGGTGCGCGGGATCGAGCGAGGCGCCGGTGGTGACGACCACGACGAGCGGCTGCTCCGAACGGCCGCGGCGCGCCCGCAGCCCGGCCAAAGCGCCGGCGGCGGGTGGGTAGGCGCGGTCGATGCGCCACGTCCCTTTCGGCGAGGCGAGCAGCGTGCCCGAGCCGACGACGACCGCGTCTGCGCACGCCCGCACCAGGGCGAGGACGAACTTGTCCGCCTCGCTCTCGTCGCCGATCACCGCGTGCGACCGCGGCAGGTCCGGCACTGCGACGACGCCGTCGAGGGACTCGACGAAGTTCGCCACCACGCACGGTTCGTCGAAGCCGATCGCGCCGCCGTAGAGCGCGACGAGCTCTTCCGGCGTATCCCATCGCGGTAGGTCCTCCGCTTCGGCGAGGACCGTGAAAGGCTCGATCACCGCGTCAGCGTAAGGAACTCGGCGCGCAGGGAGTCGCTCTCGTCGTAGAGGCCGCGCCAGACCGTCGTGACGGTGAGCGAGCCGTCCTCCTCGACACCCCGCATCGCCGTGCACATGTGTGCCGCCTCGAGCCTGACCGCAACGCCCCGCGCACCCGCGAGCTCGCAGAGCCCCTCCGCGATCTCCTCCGCGAGCCGCTCTTGCACGGTGAAGCGGCGAGCGTAGAGCCGCACGAGCCGCGTGAGCTTCGAGATGCCGAGGATCTCGTCGCCGGCGACGTAGCCGATGTAGGCGCGCCCGTGGAACGGGAGTGCGTGGTGCTCGCACAGCGCGTAGAAGCCGATAGGGCCCTCGACTATCTGTGCGTTGCGCCCTTCAACTCCCTCGGGCCGCTCGGCCGGGAACACCGTGCGCAGCTTCGGATCGCCGTCGTAGCCCGCGGTCGCGTCGAACAGCGCCCGCACGAACCGCCGCGGCGTGTCGCGTGTGCCCGGCGTGTCGAGGTCGAGGCCCAGCGCCGCGAAGATCTCGGCCGCGTGGTGCTCGAGACGCGCCCAGTCCGCCGGAGTGAGATCGCGTGCCTGCTCGTCACCGTGGGCCGGAAGCTCGAAGACGTTGCTGCTCACGCGACTTCCTCCTGTCTCGTGGATGCGCGACGCGGGAGGATCGCAAGCGCGATTACGGCGAGTTGAGCCAGTGCCAGCCAGGCGAACGCGAGCGGATGTCCCAGCGCCATCAGGAGACCAAACGCCGCGAGCTGCGTCGACATGCCGAGGTTGGCCAGAAGCGAGACGGCAGTCGAGGTCGTCAGCGCCGGCCGCCGTGCGACGAGCGCCTCCGCGAGCCGGTCCTGCGGCGCGTAGACCACGGTGTACGCGCGGCGCAGCACCGCTGTGGCGCCTCCCTCCGGCTCGGGCTCGGCCGAGACCGCACGCGACAGCCGTTCCACGTTGAAGTTGAGGCTGAGAACCGACGTGAGAGCGATGAGCCCGGCGAGGGCGAGCGCCGGACTGGCCGTCGTCCACGCGAGAGCGGCGAAGAGCGCGGCGTTTACGAGCAGGTCGACCTCCGAGTCGAGGTAGCGTCCGAACGCGCTCGTCCGGCCGGTGAAACGCGCGAGCTGGCCGTCCGCGTTGTCGAGCAGCGTCTTGAGCTGGACGAGCAGCGCGGCGGCGAGCAGCGAGCCGCGTCCGAGCTCGACGGCAGCCGCCAGGCCGGCCGCGCCGGCGGCCGCGACCACGACGGGTGGCGGCACGCGAAGGCGCGCGAGGACGAGGACGAGCGGATGCGCCAGCGGCCGGAAGACCTTCTCGCACACGAACTCCGTCCCGCGGCGCGGCTTGCGCGACCGGGCGAGGGCGCTAGACGGCAAGGGCTCCCTCTCCGGCACGGATCAGCTCGCGGGCGTCGTCGAGCTTGTCCCACACGTTCCAGAGCAGCACGCCGCGCGGCTTGCCGTTCTCGACGTACGTGACGACGCCCTTCCGGTTTGGCTCCTGCCAGTTCTCGACGACCTCAAGGCGAGAGTCGACGAGCCCGACGGCCTCGTACCCGAGGTCGAACAGGTCGGAGTAGAAGAACGGGAGGTGGTCGTACGGCGCGTCTGCGCCGGCCATGTTCGCGCCGACCGCCTTGCCGTGCGAGTTCGCGTGATCCTCGTGCTCGATCCGCAGCGTCGTTCCGAGGGCGCTCACCGGGAACCGGGCGACGTCCCCCGCTGCGAACACGTTCTCGTGCCCGGGAACCCGTCCGTACTCGTCGACGACGATTCCGTCCGCGGTCTCGAGCCCGGCGGACTCGGCGAGCTCGGTGTCGGGGGTCACGCCCAGTCCGGCGACCACTGCGTCCGCCTCAAGCGTGAGGCCCGACTCGGTCTCGACGCGGCTTCCGGAGGCCGACGCGACGAGCTCGCCGGCGTGCACCTCAACGCCCTTCTCGCGGTAGTAGTCCGCGACGAACTCCGAGAGACCGAGCGGGAAGAGGCGGAAGCCGATTCCCGACTCGGGGAAGAGCATCGTGACGCGACAGCCGTTGCCAACAAGGCCAGCCGCGATCTCCGAGCCGATGAAGCCGCCGCCGATGACGACGACGTGCGATCCCTCCGGCGCGATCTCGCGCAAGCGGCGATAGTCGTCCAGCGTGCGGTACCAGATCACACCCTCGGCTCCGGGGATCTCGCGCGGCTTGGCGCCTGTGGCGAACAGGAGCTTCTCCCAGGAGTAATCCTCGCCGGCGTCGCTCGTCGCCGTCTGTGCGGCTAGATCGAGCGAGACGATGCGGCGGCCGGTGACGAGCTCTACGCCTTCGGCCGGCTCGCGCCAGATCTTCTCCTCAGGCGCTCCCTGCCACAGGCCCTTTGTCAGCAGCGGCCGCTTATACGGCGGGTGCGGATCGGCTCCGATCATCGTGATCGAGCCTTCGGAGTCGTGCTCGCGAATGCCTTTCGCCGCCATGTCGCCGGTCATTCCGGCGCCGATGATCAGGTACTTGGTGGTATGCATCTGTGCCCTTTCAGGAGACGGAATCGAGTTCGAGCAGCGCGCGCAGGCTTTCGTGCTCCTCCGCGCACGCAGGACAGCCGACGAGGTGGGCGCGCAGGCCCGGGACGAGCTCGTCGGCGGGTGCGCCCGAGAGCTCGAGCTCGACGTAGCGGTCGAGCTGCGCGAAGCACCCGTCGCAGCCGATCTCCGGCTCGGCGCTGCCAAGCAGGCGCTTGAGAGTCGGATCGAGGTCGCGGCCGGTCATTCGGTCACCTCCGGGAATCCCGCCGCGGCGACGTGCTCTCGCAGCCGCCTACGCGCGTCGTGGAGCATCTTGTAGAGCGCGTTTCGGTTCGAATCGAGACGCTCGGCGAGCACATCGATCGGCACGCCTTCGAGGACGGTCGCAACGAGCACCTGCCGCTGCCGCGGCGTCAGCGCTGTCCTGATCCCCTCGCGTACGGCCTCGAGCAGAGCAGCGCTCTCGGCGTCGTCCTCCGGGCCGGGCCCCGCATGGGCGAGGCTCTCCCAGCGTTCGGGCTCGAGGGTCACCTCGCGGTCGCGCCACGCGCGGCGGCGCACCTTCACGGCCGCCTCGAGCAGCGCGAACTTGTACGCCCACGTGCGGAAGCTGCTGTCGCCCCGAAAGTCGCCGAGGCGGCGCAGCACTGAAACGGCTGCGTCGTCGGCGGCGTCCTGAGCGAGCTCGTCCAGCTCGACCGCAGAGAGCTGGGGGAGAGAGCCACGCCTCCGGAAGACCTCGAAGCGGGCGGCCCGCAAGAGCAGCCCGTGGAGGCGTGCGACGGCCTCGTCGCGTGCGGCGCCCTGCGCATGCAGGTCGAGGTGCCACTCCTCGAGCCCGGGTGCTGGTGCGAGCGCGCTCACATCAGGATTAGTGTCCGGAGCGGGCACGGTCTTACCTTCTACCGACGCGAATACGCGCTATGCGGCGGCAAGAGCCGACGTCCGCTCCGCCATCTCGCGATCCTTGGTGGTGACGCCACCCTGGGAATGCGTCGTCCAGCGGACGGTGACCCGGCGGTAACGGATGTCGATGTCCGGGTGGTGGTTCTCGCCCTCCGCGAGCTCCGCGAGCCGGTCGACGAAGGCGATCGCCGCGGGAAAGGTGGGAAGCTCGAACTCCCGGATGAGCGCGTCGTCCTGCTCCTGCCAGTCCGTCACGGCTGGAGTATTCCCGTTCCGGGACGCGCAAACGCTGCTCGTTCGTACAAGACTGCAGAGGAGTGCGTGAGCCGAGTGACCGAGACCTCGTCCGGGGGGCACGCCGCGGCGACCGTGAGGCCGCAGCGGCGCTGTTCCGCCGCTACTGGCGCGACGCCTGGCGCGCTGCGTACGCAATCACCGGACGCCGCTCGCTCGCGGACGACGTGGCTGCCGACGGTTTCGAGCGAGCGTTCACGGCGCTGGGGCGGTTCGACGACCGTCGTCCGTTCGGGCCGTGGTTGCACCGCATCGTTGCGAACCGGGCGCTCGACCTGCTGCGAGCGGAACGTCGCCTCTCCGACGAGGAGCTGCCGGATACGCCGGATCTCGCACCGGCACATGGGGCGGGCGACCGGAGCCTACTCGCGTCGGTGGCCGAGCTCCAGCTCGAGCGGCGCGTGGTGGTCGTCCTGCGTTACGGGGTTGGAATGACGCCGAAGCAGATCGCCGATGCGCTCGATCTGCCGGTCGGCACTGTCAACTCCCGGCTCGCCCGCGCGCTCGAGCAGCTGCGCGAGTCGCTGGAGGTCGAGCATGTCGAGTGAGGTCGAGCGGCGGCTCGAGGGGCTGTTCGCCGAGGCGCCGGAGCCCGACCCGGGAGCGGGGGAGGAGGCGCTGCACCGGGCACTGCATGCCCTTCAGCCGGTCGCCGCTCCTCGGCGTGGCCTTCGCGCGGCTGTCCTCGCCTTCGCGACTGCGGTGATCCTGCTCGTGATCGCCGCGGGCTCTCTTGCCGCTGCGGGTGCGCTGCACGTCAGCATCGGTGCGAGAGCGAAGCCTCCAACGACCATCCAGCTCACGCTTCCTCGCGGAGCGAACGGCATCGCAGCAATCGTCGATGGGCGGCTCTCAGTTGTGACGAAGAGCGGCTTCCGACTACAGGGCCTCCCCGCGAGCGCCGCAGCATTGTCGCCGCATGCGCTCTATGTGGCGGTGGGCAACCGGAACTCGATCTTCGCCATGGCCCCGGATGGGCGTCGCCCCTGGTCGCGTCCCGCCGGCGGAAGGGTCGTAGCAATCGCCTGGGCACCGGACGCGATCCGGATCGCCTACGTCGTGCACCTCCGGCACCGCTTCGCGTTACACGTGATTTGGGGGACCGGAACGCATGACACCGTCATCGACCGCTCCGTTCGGGCGGTGCGGCCGTCCTGGCGTCGAGACTCGCTGGCCCTTGCCTACGTCGGCGCCGGCGGGAAGGCGATCGTCTACGACCTCGCGCACCAGACGCGCAGCGTCGCGCACTCGCGGGCCCGAGGAGCCGTCGAGGGCGTGGCCTTCGCACCGGGGAACCTTCTTGCCGTCGCCACAGATTCGGAGGTCGGAGTCCTGAGGCGCGGCCTGAACCAGTTGCAGGATCACGGTCAGATCGCCGGAATCGGCTGGACCGGCCGGTGGTTCGCCGTAGCGCACGGCGGAGCGCATCCGGTCGTCTGGCTCACAATGAACCCACACCTGGGCCAGATCCGCCCAGGCGGGACGATCGATGCCTTCGACGCGGAAGGCCACGGAATTGCATTGGCCGTATCCACTCCCAACTCGACGCGCGTGATCGCAGCAGTTTCCGGAGACAACGTCCGAACAGTTTTCCAATTGCCGCGGCAAGCGGCGATCAGCGACCTCCAGCTCGGCTAGCCCTTCGTGAGTGAGCTACGGTTTGCCTCG
>Ga0070707_100001403_pt1 | contig 23664 bp, 27 predicted proteins | sample KBSK5502metaG_FD_65468 | JGI IMG/M metagenome (GOLD analysis project Ga0070707, IMG submission 65468) | Corn, switchgrass and miscanthus rhizosphere microbial communities from Kellogg Biological Station, Michigan, USA - KBS K5-50-2 metaG | ecosystem: Host-associated > Plants > Roots >...
GAACCAACAACCCTCGCCGTGCTTCACCGGGATCGTGAGCCTCTCCCCCTCGGCGCAGCGGGATGTGAACGGAGTGTCGGTCCGTTCGACGACGAGCGGGACGTCGCGGCAAACGAAGGCCAGCGATTCGTTCCGCCGGAGGACTCCCGGCAGGAGGCCGGCCTCGCAGAGGATCTGGAAGCCGTTGCAGATGCCGAGCACGAGCCCGCCTTCGGCGGCGAATGCGGCTACCGCTTCCATGGCGGGCGCGAACCGCGCGATCGCGCCGCAGCGCAGGTAGTCGCCGTACGAGAAACCACCTGGGAGGACAACCGCATCGAGGTCGGGCAAGTCGGTTTCCGTGTGCCACACGAAGACCGGCTCTGCATCGAAAGCGGCGAGCGCCCAGAACGCGTCGCGGTCGTCGCAGGCTCCCGGGAAGCGGAGCACGCCGATACGGGGCTGAGGGCTAGTCACCCACTGCCTCCGTGAGCTCGATCTCGTAGCTCTCGATCAGCGGGTTCGCCAGGAGTTGCTCGCACATGCGTTCGACCTCAGCGCGGGCACCCGCCGGATCGTTCGACTCGAGCTCGAGATCGACCACCCGGCCGACACGCGCCTCGCCGACCGCGAAGCCGAGCTGGCGCAACGACGACTCGACGGCTTGCCCCTGCGGATCGAGGATCCCGTGCTTCGGTCGAACCAGTACGGTGGCCTTCATCGCAGGACCACCTCAGGGTAGGCGAGGTAATCGTCGAAGCCGATCCCGGTCAGTCGTTCGAACGCCTCGACGTAGCGTGCTCGAGTGCCCGCCACGACATCGTCCGGAAGCTCCGGCCCCGGTGGCGTCTTGTCCCACCCGAGCATCTCGCAAAAATCGCGGACGAACTGCTTGTCGAACGAGGGCTGCGGGCCGCCGGGCGCGTATTCGTCGGCAGGCCAGAAGCGGGATGAATCCGGCGTCAGAGCCTCGTCGCCGAGGACGAGACGCCTCTCCTCGTCGAGGCCGAACTCGAACTTCGTGTCGGCGATGAGAATCCCGCGCCGCCGCGCGTGCTCCGCCGCATGTCGGTACAGAGCGATCGAGATGCGCTCGACCTCCGCGAGCCGGTCCGCCCCGACGAGCTCGGCGGCCTGGTCGCGGTCGATGTTTTCGTCGTGGCCGGTCGTGGCCTTCGTCGCGGGGGTGAAGATCGGTTCGGGTAGTTCGGCTGACTCCTTGAGTCCGGTCGGGAGGGTGTGCCCGCAGACCGCGCCTGTTGCCGTGTAGTCCTTCCATCCGGATCCGGCAAGATAGCCGCGCACAACGCATTCGATCGGCAGCATCTCGAGCCGGCTGCACTCGGTGGAGCGTCCATCCGCGCGGAGATTCAGCAGGTGGTTGGCGCAGATCTCGCGCGTGCGGGCGAACCAGAACCCCGCCAACCCGGTGAGGACACGTCCCTTGTCCGGGATGTCTGTCGGTAGCACGACGTCGAACGTCGAGATCCGGTCACTTGCGACGAGCAGCAGACGCCCCTCGTCCAGGGCGTAGAGCTCGCGAACCTTCCCGCTGCCCACGTGGAGCGCGGCCTCAGGCATGGACTGGTACCTCCTTCTGGGCGAGGGCGTGCAGACGGTCGAAAACGGTGTCGACGTGTCGGACTGTCGCATCCAGGTCGAAGACGCCAGTGAGGTCGACGCGACCGGCGATCTCGGGATCGCCGTGAACGAGCTCCGCAAAATCCGTCTCTTCTTCCCAGGCGCGCATCGCGTGGCGCTGGACGAGTCGGTACGCATCGTCACGCGCGAGGCCCGCGTCGACGAGAGCCAGAAGGAGCCGATGGCTGAAGACGAGCCCGTGACTCGACTCGAGGTTCCGCCGCATCCGCTCCGGATAGACGACGAGGCCCTCGACGATCCAGGTAAAGCGGTCGAGCATGTAATCGAGCGCGAGGAACGAGTCGGGAATGACGATTCGCTCGGCGGACGACTGCGAGATGTCGCGCTCGTGCCAGAGCGGCACGTTCTCCAGGCCGACGAGGGAATTGCCGCGCACAACCCGGGCCAGCCCGCAGATGCGCTCGGCCACCTTCGGGTTCCGCTTGTGCGGCATGGCCGAGGACCCTTTCATTCCCTTCCCGAACGGCTCTTCGACCTCGCGAACCTCGGTGCGCGCGAGATGACGGATCTCAGTTGCGAACCGCTCCAGCGACGTCGCGGCGAGTGCGAGCGCCGAGAGCAGTTCGGCGTGACGATCGCGGGCGATCACCTGTGTCGACGCCGGGTCGGGCTCCAACCCCAACCGTTCGCACGCGATGCGCTCGACCTCCGGATCGACCTGGGCGTAGGTGCCGACCGTTCCGGAGAGTTGCCCGACTCGATTCGTCTCGAGTGCGCGCACGACGCGCCCCCGCGCGCGTTCGAGCTCGAACGCCCAGCCGGCGAGCTTCCAGCCGAATGTCGTCGGCTCCGCGTGCACTCCGTGCGAGCGCCCGATGCAAATCGTCTGACGGTGTTCCTCGGCGCGTGCGACGACCGCCGTGAACGCTCGCTCGATCCCTTCGAGGATCAGGCGTCCGGCCTCCTGGATCTGCAGTGACAGCGCGGTGTCGACGACGTCGGACGAGGTGAGCCCGTAGTGGAACCAGCGTCCCTCCGGGCCGACTTGCTCCGCGACGGCGTCCACGAACGCAGCCGTGTCATGATCGGTGACGCCTTCGATCTCGGAGACCCGCTCGGGTGTCGGCGCGTTCGCCCGGGCGCGGATCTTCGCGACGTCCTCCGCCGGGATCGCACCGACTTCGGCCCAGCCTTCGAGCGCAGCCAGCTCGACCTCCAGCCACCGCACGAACTTGCTTTCCTCCGACCAGATCCCGGTCATCGCCGGGCGGGAGTAGCGCGCGATCACTGGGTCGATTCTAGAGAGCCGGTCGGTCCGAGAATCCGGGCGGCCAGCACCGCCGCGTTCTTCGCGTTGTCGACCCCGACGCAGGCCACGGGTACCCCGGGTGGCATCTGCGCGATCGAGAGCAACGCGTCGAGCCCGTCGAGCACGCTGAGCGAGGAACGAAGCGGCACGCCGATGACGGGCAGGTCGGTGTGTGCGGCGAGCACGCCGGGCAGTGCGGCTGCCAGGCCGGCGCCGGCGATGAGCACACGCAAGCCTCGCTCGCGGGCGCTGCGTCCGTACTCCGCGACCGCGTCCGGCTGGCGGTGTGCCGACCGGACCTCGAACTCGTGCGCGATTCCTCGTGCCTCGAGCTCGTCCATCGCCGCCTGCATGCGGGGCCGGTCGGATTCCGAGCCCACGACGATGCCGACGAGTGGGCTAGACATGGGCGATCGCTGCAATGTCTCTGCGATACCTCATGCCCGCAAAGGAGATGTGTTCGCAGGCTGCGTACGCCCGCTCGCGCGCAGCCGCGACGGTCGCCCCGGTCGACGTGACGCCGAGGATTCTGCCGCCGTTCGTCACCAGAGTGTCTCCCTTGAGCGCCGTGCCGGCGTGGAAGACGAACGCACCTGCCCCCTCGGCGTCCTCGATCCCGTCGATCGGCGAGCCGATGTCATTGGCTGCGGGATATTCGCCGGCGGCGAGGACGATCGTGACCGCGGCCGCATCGGAGACCTCGAGGTCGACCGAGGAAAGGTCACCGGCCGCTGCGCGCGCGAGTGCGCCGAGGAGATCGCCGTCGATACGCGGGAGGAGCGATTGCGTCTCCGGGTCGCCAAACCGGCAGTTGAACTCCAGGACGCGTGGGCCGTCGTCGGTGAGCATCAGGCCGGCGAAGAGGACGCCGACGAACGGACTGCCTCGAGCGGCGAGCTCTTCGAGCACCGGGCGATGAACCGTATCCAGCACCTCTTCGATCTCGGCCGGACCGAAGCCGGCCACCGGCGAGTAGGAGCCCATCCCACCCGTGTTGGGACCGGTGTCTCCGTCCTCTGCGCGCTTGAAGTCCTGCACGACCGGCAAAGCCAGGGCACGGGCGCCGTCGCAGAGTGCGAACACCGAGATCTCCTCGCCCTCGAGCAGTTCTTCGATGACGATGGAGTCCCCGAAAGACGCCGCTGCGCGCAACGCGACGTCGAGCTGAGCTTGGTCCTCACAGACGAACACGCCCTTTCCGGCTGCGAGGCCGTCCGCCTTGATCACGCAGGGCGGCCGTGCAATCGACAACGACTCCGCGGTCGGCACGCCGGCAGCCCCCATCACGTCTTTTGCGAACGTCTTCGAGCCCTCGATCCGCGCCGCCCCGGAGCTCGGTCCGAAGACCGGCACACCGACGTGACGTAACTCGTCGGCGACGCCGGCGACGAGCGGCGCCTCCGGGCCGACGACCACGAGGTCGGCCGCGAGGGACCGCGCCAGGGTGAGTAGGCCCTCCCCGTCCTCCGCGCGCACGGGATGGCAGCGTCCGAGCGCGGCGATGCCCGGATTGCCGGGAGCGGCGTGAAGCTCCTCGAGCTCGGGTGTCTGGGTGAGCTTCCACGCGAGCGCGTGCTCGCGTCCGCCCGAGCCGACCAGGAGCACCTTCACACGAGGACTCTAGCGACCACGCTCGGCGGGTTTGAGAGCGGTTACGATCGAGTGAGATGCTTGAGCCCGGGCTCGACAAACACCTCTGGGAGAGCTGGTGGCAGCAGTTCGACGATGACGTCCAGACCTCACCGGCCGAGGCGTTGTCGGAGCTCGACGGTCTGATCGCGCAGATGCTCGACGCTCGCGGCTACGCAATCGCCGACCCGGTCGTGAGCGAGGGAGACGATCGCGACGTCATCGCCGACTACGTCGCCGCCCACGAGATCACCAGAGCCGTCGAGCAGGACAAAGAGATCGACCCCGAGGACGTCGAGACTGCGATCGAGAACTACCGCGAGCTCTACGAGTTCCTGATCGAAGACCGCGCCGCCCCGTAACGCTCGCGCGTCCGTGCTCAGAGGCATGTCGGCGCGAAATCGACACGGTCGCGTGCGCCTTTCACCGGTAGCGTCGGCCGTGAGGGCGGCGGGCGAGTTCACCCCACCCGGGTGGGGGCTGGGCACGACGGATTAGGCTGCGGGGCGATGGCGCGCGATGAGTCTGCAACTCCGAGCGCCGCCTCTCGCGGGGGCGACGACGTCGACGCCCACGTCGACGACCGATCGGATCTCGGGCGCCTCACGATCGAGATCGTGCCGTTCGAGACGACGCACGCTGAGGGCTTCGCGGGGCTCGTCGCCGACACGTTGCGAGAATTCGGCTTCAAGCACGATCCCGAGCTCGACAGCGACCTGGACGATCCAATTGGAACCTATGTCGCACTCTGGATTGCGCTCGCCGGTCACGAAGTGGCGGGCTCCGTGGCGCTTCGCGACCTGGGTGACGGCGCCTACAAGCTCAAGCGGATGTACCTGCGTCCGGCCCACCGCGGCCGCGGTCTCGGCGGCCGGCTGCTTGCGACGGCTCTCGATTGGGCTCGCGCGAACGACGCACGAGTCGTCAGGCTCGACACCGCGGAGGGGATGGTCGCGGCGCGCCGTCTCTATGAGTCCGCGGGTTTCGTGCAGTTGCCTGATGGCGAGGTTCCACGCCAGGGGCAGCAGCGCCTGGCGTACGAGCTTAGGCTGCGAACACCGTGACCTTTGCAACCAGCCGTAAAGCCTACGACGCGTTCATGGGCCGCTACGCGGACCAGCTCGCCCCGCTTCTGATCGCGTTCGCAGGCGTGGAAACAGGTGACAGTGTGCTCGATGTCGGCTGCGGGCCGGGATCGCTGACCGAGGCGCTCGCCGCTCACGTCGGGGCGGAGAACGTCGCCGCGATCGACCCGTCCGAGCAATTCGCGACTGCCACTGCAGAACGTGTGCCGGCTGCCGACGTTCAGCTCGGCGCGGCGGAGTCGCTGCCGTGGCCTGACGACAGGTTCGACGCAGCACTCGCGCAGCTGGTCGTGAACTTCATGTCGGACGCGGATGCAGGCGTCGGCGAGATGCGACGGGTCATCCGGCCGGGCGGCGCGGTCGCGGCGTGTACGTGGGACTACTCCGGCGGAATGACGATGCTGCGGACCTTCTGGGACGCGGCGCTTGCACTCGACCCGGCGGCACCGGACGAAGCTGGCACGATGCACTTCAACGAGCCGAACAAGCTGCGAGAGCTCTGGCTGCGGGTCGGGCTCGAAGCAGTCGAAACCGACACGCTCGTCGTCGAGGCCTCCTATCGGGACTTCGACGACTTTTGGGAGCCGTTCACCGGCGGTGTGGGTCCGGCCGGCGCCTACTGCCTGTCACTCGATCCAGATCGTCGCGCAGCGCTGCGTGAGGAGTGTCGACGCCGCCTCGGCGACCCGGACGGCGCCTTTACCCTCAGCGCGACCGCGTGGGCAGTGAAGGGCCGCGCTTAGCGCAGCGCGACGACGCTCTCGCGCTCCGCACCCGTGCCGACCAGTGAGATCTCGACACCGAGTGCCTCCTCGACGAACGAGACATATGCGCGCGCGGCGTGCGGGAGCTCGGCGGTCAGGCGCTCCTGCCACCCCTGCAGCGTCTCGTACACCGGTCGGCAGTGATGGAAGTCGCTCTGGTGCGCGGGGAACTCGTATGTCTCCGTGCCGTCCCTTAGCCGGTAGGCCACGCAGACCGGCAGCTCGGCGAAGTGCGAGAGGACGTCCAGCTTCGTCAGTGCGAGCGAGGTGATGCCGTTCAGACGGACCGCATAGCGGAGCGCGACGAGGTCGAGCCAACCGCAACGCCGCTCGCGCCCCGTCACCGTCCCGAACTCCCCGCCGAGCTCACGGACACGCCCCTGATCTGAGCCTTCGATCTCGGTCGGGAACGGTCCCTCCCCGACGCGGGTCACGTAGGCCTTCGCGACGCCGATCACCCGGTCGATCCGGTTCGGGCCGATGCCGATCCCCGTTGCCGCGTTTGCCGCCACCGTGTTCGACGACGTGACGAACGGATACGTGCCGTGATCGAGATCGAGCAGGGTCCCCTGCGCGCCTTCGAGCAGGACCTCGCGCCCTTCGTGCAGCGCTCGGTCCACGAGCAGCGACGTGTCCGACACGTAAGGGCGAATTCGTTGCGCGAACGTTTCGAGCTGTCCGGCGATCTGTTCGAGGTCGAGCGGCGGAACGCCGTAGACGCGCTCGAGCCAGACGTTCTTCTCCGCGAGCGCGACCTCGATCTTCTGCCGCAGGATCTTCGGCTCGAGCAGGTCCTGGACGCGGATGCCGAGCCGCGCCGCCTTGTCCGCGTAGCAGGGGCCGATCCCACGCTTTGTCGTTCCGATCTGGAGCTTGCCGAGCCGCCGTTCGCCTGCCTGGTCGATCGCAACATGCCACGGCATGATCAGGTGCGCCTCGCCCGAGAGGTGCACGACCCCGGTCGTCAGACCGCGGGACTCGAGCTCGTCGACCTCCGCCAGGAACACCTCGGGATCGACGACGCAGCCGGCGCCGATCACGCAGATCTTTCCGCGCAGGACGCCGCTCGGGATCTGGCGGATCTTGAAGGTCTCGCCGTCGACGACGATCGTATGTCCGGCGTTCGGGCCGCCCTGGTAGCGGCAGACGAGGTCGGAGTCGAGGGCGAGCAGGTCGACGATCTTTCCCTTTCCCTCGTCTCCCCACTGCGCGCCGACGATGACGGTGGCTGGCACGAACCCGAGTGTGCCAGAGGCTGCCTACGGCATTGCCTGTCGGCCTGCCGAGGCGGTTAGGGTCCTGGGGAGTGTCGACTCCTGTCGCGGTTCTCCTACTCGCGGGCGGGTTCGTCGTCACAGTCGCGGCGAGCGTCGTCCTCGCCCGGGAGCTGGATCGCATCGGCGAGCGGCTCGGTTTCTCGGAGGCGCTCCTCGGGATGGTGACCGCGCTCGGCGCCGACGCGCCGGAGATCGCCTCAGCGGTCGCCGCGGTTGTCGCCGGACATCAGGACACCGGCGTCGGCGTCGTAGTCGGATCGAACGTCTTCAACCTCGCGGCTCTGCTGGGAGTGTCGGCGCTGATCGCCGGGCCTGTACGCATCCATCGTCACGGGCTGCTGCTCAACGGAGGGGTGGCGGTGGTGGTCGCGATCATCGGCGCGTTCGTCGCTATGGACCAGCTCTCCGGGGTCGTCGGGCTCATCCTGGCGCTCGTGGTGCTCGCGCCTTACGTCGTGGTCTCGGCGCTCCACGAACGGTCACGTTCGCGGCTGCCTGCAGCGCTACGCGAAGCCGTTGCGGAGGAGCAGCGTGATGCCCGCCGCGACGAGTTCAGCCCTCCGGCGACCACGCTCGACGCCTTGGCTGTGATTCCCTCCCTCGCGGCTGTCATCGGCGGCGCCTACGGCATGGTCGCGGCGGCGCAGTCGCTCGGAGATCGGTTCGACGTCTCCGACCTGGTGTTGGGAGCGCTGGTCCTAGCAGCGTTGACGAGCATCCCGAACCTCATCGCCGCAGTTCGGCTCGCCCGCCACGGTCGCGGCGCTGCGTGCGTGAGCGAGGCGCTCAACTCGAACAACGCGAACATCCTCGTCGGGCTGTGCATTCCTGCGCTCATCCTTGGCTTCGGCTCGGCGTCCGGGCTCGAGACCTTTGCGTCACTCTGGATGATCGGCATGACCGTCGTGGCGATCGTGCTGGCCTTCGGCGGCGGCCTCACGAAGCGGGAAGGCGGCGCAATCGTCGCGCTCTACGTCGTGTTCGCAGTAGTAGTCGCTACGTCCGGCTAGTTAAGAGGCCTGGTGCGAAATTCGGCCGGGCCGGATGACGCACCAGACGCGGCGCCGCATCAGCACGTTCGCCCGCGGCACGTAGCGCCGCTAGGCACCGCGAACGACCGCACTGCCCGTCTTGGTCTGGAGCGCCCTCCGACGACGGCCGAATCTCACACCAGACCTCTAGCGGCCGTCGCGCTCGATCCGGATCTCGTGGCCGCGCGGGCACGTCAGGTGCCCGCGCGTATGTTCGAGCGAAAGCGTTCCCTGAACGGATGGGAAGCCCTGACCGGACTCGGCGCAGCGTTCGCAGACGATGGTGAAGCCGGTTGCCAGCTGGGAGATCCAGACGACCTGCTCGCCGATGACTGCCCACGATGCCATCAGGCAGCCGCCAGGTCTGCGAACTTCGCATAGCGCTTGAGGAATGAGAGCTTCTCGACACCCGTCGGCCCGTTGCGGTGCTTCGACAGGATGATCTCGGCAAGCCCCTGCTGGTCGCTCTCTTCGTTGTAGTACTCGTCGCGGTAGACGAACATGACGAGGTCAGCGTCCTGCTCTATGGAATTGTGAACGACAATGTCTTCTGCAATGAAGTTGTGAAGACCTTCAACTGTCAGGTCGTACACTTCCTCTTCGCCATCCCGCTCGATGGACACGATTTCGTCCCAGTAAATGTCGCTGAGCGCCAGCAGACCCAATTCGTCCGACCTGACCGCATCTGCGACGCGCAGCGCGCGATCACGGCTGAGTCCACTCTTGTACAAAGCAGTACCGCAATAACGCGTGCCAATGCGTTGCTGAATCGTGCGCGTTGTCACACCCGCATTAGCCATTGCTGGACGAACGATTTCTCGCCACGCCTCCTTCGGGATCGTGTCGCGGTTTGGGTTCCGCGGTCTTCGATCGAGGAGAGTCAGTAGTTCGACCCACTGGCGTCGCTTTCGACTCCCGACACCACTGACCAGGTTGAGAAATCGCTCGGCATCTGGTCGGGCCCAGACGTCGAGCCGGTAACCCGGACGGCCCTTCGTGCCCATCTCGACGCGTTTGACCCGTGCATTGATGCCGATCCGGAGAAGAAGCGACTGAACGCCTCGGGTGAGAAGCTCGCTGGTGGAGTCGTACCGGATCACAGCAACACCCGTTTTACGATCGGCGTAGAGGCAGCCGTCGGTGGACCAGAGATGGCGAAGAAAAACCGCGATTTGTTCGGGCGGCTGCGCGAAGACTGCATCGGGGATGCGCTTCTCCCATGAACGCAGCCCAAACGCCCCGAGTTGATCCAACCACTCCGCGATGGGGTTGCGAACGCCGTGCGTCAGTCGCCTTGCCGAGGGAAGGTAAACCTGAAACCAGCTCCGTTCTGGATTGATGCGAGGACGCACCGCGGCACCGAAGACGTCGGTGGCGAGAGAAACGACCAACTCGGCCAGGTCGCGGTCCTTCGAGGTGTACTGAATCGTGTGGCGCGGGAGCGTACAGCCGTCTCCAATGAGATGCCCAAGCAAGGCCAATTCGGCGTCGCTCATCGTTTGCTCCCCGTGCCCCTCGGACCGCCGCGGCAACGCGATACGTGCGCCTGGCCCGAGATCGTCGAGCCGGCGCCAACCGCTGAACGAGAGGAACTTGTGGTTCCCGGTCGCGCGAATCGTGCGGCCGAGCCGTGTCCGGAGCCGGTAAACGGGTTTGCGGCCGGTCGCGAACGCATTGGTGACGACGCGCGACTCGAGCCTCCACGTCTCCGGGTTGACGGCAGAAACGCGGAAGCCGCTCTGGCCGACGAGCTCGCCGATCGGCCGGTAAACCCCCTGATCGGGAAGGTAGACACGCGACTCGCCGGTTAGACAGCCGGACTCGCGCAGGTCGGACAGGATCGGCCGCTTGTCGTGCCGCTGTTCGACGGCGCGAGACAGCTGCGACATCGCGAGGATCGGCACGTCGAGGTCGCGCGCGAGGACCTTGAGGTTGCGTGAGATCTGCGAGACCTCCTGGACCCGGTTCTCGGCGGTCGTACCCGAGGTCATCAGCTGCAGGTAATCGACGATGATCAGCCCGAGGTTCGGCTCTCGCGTCTTGAGTCGCCGCGCCTTCGACCGGATCTCCATCATCGTGATCGAGCCCGTGTCGTCGACGTAGATCGGCGCCTTCATCAGCTTGTCGCCGGCCGCGACCAGGCGCGGCCAGTCATCCTGTGCGAGCTTCCCGGTCCGCAGCCGCTGCGACTCGACCTTCGCCTCACTGCAGAGGAGACGCTGCGTCACCTCCGACTTCGACATCTCGAGCGTGAACAGCGCCACCGGAATCTCGTGTCGGAGCGCGAGGTTTGCCGCGACGCAGAGACCGAGGGCCGACTTCCCCATGCTCGGTCGAGCGGCGATGATGACGAGGTTCCCGGGCTGGAACCCGGACGTGAGCCGATCGAGATCGCGGAAGCCGGAGGGGACCCCGGTGACGTCGGCTCCCGCTTCGTAGAGAGCGGTGATTCGCTCGAAGCTCTCTTTCAGCAGTTCTTCGATGTGGCTGAACTCGGTGGAGACGCGGCTCTGTGAAAGCTCGAAGACGACCTGTTCGGCGCGGTCGACGAGAATCTGTGTCTCGCCGGGGCGTTCCCAGCCGAGCTGGGCGATCTGCTGTCCCGCGGCGATGAGCCCGCGCAGCGTCGCCATCTCGCGGACGATCCGCGCGTAGTGCGCGGCGTTCGCCGTTGCCGGCACGAGTGCCGCCAGCTCGTGCATCCTGACGCGCCCGCCGACGGCTTCGAGCTCGCCGCGTTCCTCTAGCTCGTCGACGAGCGTGATCGCGTCGACCGGCTCGCCTTTCGCATACAGCGCGAGGCCGGCACGATAGATCTTCGCGTGGCTCTCCCGGTAGAAGTCGGATGCGTCGAGGACCTCGCTGACCGCTCCGATCGCGCCCGGGGAGAGCAGCATGGCCCCGAGGACGGACTCCTCCGCCTCGAGGTTCTGGGGTGGCGCGATCGGAGCGGCTTCTGCGAGCTGGGCGACAGGTGTCACTCGGTCGGAGTGAACCACCCTGCTGCGCGGGTTTCCATCTGTGGGAATGTGCGTTCTCGACATGTCCATTTCTCCCGATTTGCAGCGAGAAAGAACGTATGTTCCCATACGGTTCGGACGGAGCCTGTTGATGGTTCGACCGCTAAGAGCGGGAACTTTTTCCGCAAGTCCACAGGCAGTGGAAAGGCCTGTGCATGGTTGTACCCAGGCTTTCCACAGAATGGGGTGGGCGCCGCTTGAAAACAGGCGCAAGAGTGTGGACACGAAGCAGTGTCACGGGCTCGTGGCGACCACTGGCGCGCTGTCGCCGCGCGTGCGCAGACGCACAACCTCGCACTGGAAATTCGGGTGGGTTTAGCCCTGGTCTTCGGAGATGCCGGCGTCGACTGCGCGGTCGAACTCGTCTGCTTGCAGCTCGCCTTCGACATCTGCGCGTGACGGTTGCAGCTCGCCGGCTGCAATCAGCTGAGCGTCCTGGGCCGCGGCGGCCGCATCGAGCTCGTCGAGGGTCAGCTCGTGCTTCTCCTTGTCCGCAGCCGGTGCCTCCTCGGCAGCGGCCAGCGCCTCGAGCTCTTCCTCGGGCGGCAGCTCGCCGCCTTCGGGCACGACGAGTGTCCGCACCTCGACCGTCACGTCCTGGAAGAGCTCGATCGGTACCTGGTACCGCCCGATCCGCTTGAGCGCCTCTCCGCCGATCTTGCGCCGGTCGACACGGACCTTGTGCTTCTCCCACAGCTGGTCTGCGATGTCGGTCGGCGTCACCGATCCGAACAGCGAGCCGGTGGGCCCCGCCTTCACGTCGAAGCGAAGCTCGACCTGACCGAGCTTCTCCGCGACCGACTGGGCGTCCTCGAACGTCTTCGCCTCGTTCGTGGCGCGCCGCTCTTCGACCTTGCGCACCTCGGCGACACGCGCCGGCGTCGCCTCGTCCGCGAGGCCGCGCGGGAAGAGGAAGTTCCGTGCGTACCCGCGCGTGACGTTCACGACCTCGCCGCGAAGACCGACCTTGTCGATGTCCGAACGCAGGATTACTTCCATCGGTGGCCTAGGAACGTCCCTCGCGGCCTTCCGCGACGTAAGGCAGGAGCGCCATCTCACGAGCGCGCTTGACGGCGACGGCCACCTGCCGCTGGTGTCGCCGGCAGGCCCCGGTGATGCGCCTCGAGCGGATCTTGCCCCGCTCCGAGATGTAGCGGCGCAGCTGGTTCACGTTCTTGTAGTCGATCTCGTCGACCTTGTCCTTGCAGAAGAAGCACGACTTCCGCCGGATCGGACCGGAGGACTGACCGGGACGCTTGCGCCCCGGCTGCCGGTCCTTGTCTCTCTTCTCTCCTCCTCCGCGCGGCGGCATCAGAACGGGATGTCGTCGTCCGCCGAGGACGCGGTGAAGTCCTCATTGCCGGCGGTTGCAGCGGCCGGGACGAACTGGCGCTCGCCGTCACCGCCTCCTCCGCCGCCTTCGCGGCTGCCGAGGAACTGCACGGTGTCGGCGATGATCTCCACCGCCTGACGCTTGCTGCCGTCCTGCGCGTCCCATTCGCGCCAGTCGAGACGTCCGTCGACGCCGACCGGCCGGCCCTTGGAGAGGTACTGCGCGCAGCTCTCGCCCTGGTTGCCCCAGACCGTGACGTCGAAGTAGTTGGGCTTGTCGCCCCAGTTGCCCTGGGGATCCTTCTGGCGCGTGTTCACGGCGATGCGCAGCTTGCAGACCGCGGTGCCGCTCGGGGTATGCCGCAGCTCCGGGTCCTTGGTCAGGTTCCCGACGAGCACGACGCGATTGATGTTGGCCATGATCTACTCCTCTTCCGAACTGGTGTTCGCTTCAGCATAGGCGGGCTCGGGGACGGACCGGGAGACCGGCTCGGGCTCCGGCGGAGGCGGTGCGCCGGCCGTGCCTTCGACCCGGCGGACCGCGAGGTGGCGCATGACGCCGTCGGTGATGCGGAGGATGCGAGACAGTTCCGCGAGCGTCTCCGGCTCGGCGTCGAAGTTCAGGAGGTGGTACGAGCCTTCGCCTTTGTGGGCGATCTCGTAGGCCAGCCGGCGCCGTCCCCAGACGTCGTGCCGGACCCACGTCCCCTTGGACTTCTCGACGAGCTCACGCGCGCGTTTGATGATCTCCTCCTGCCGCTCTTCGGGCAGGTCCGGATCGAGCATGAGCAAAATTTCGTACGCAACCACCGTTCCCGAGACCTCCCTTCCTCTGGTCTGAATCGGCCTCACCGGCTGGCGCCACTCGGGAAAGAAGGCGCGATGGCAAGGCAGGAAGGCGGCCAGTGTAGCATCGCCGCGATGAAGCGCCCGGTCGCGTGGTTCCTCGGCGGGTTCGCGCTGTTCGGCTTCTTGCGGCGCCGCCGCGAAGCCCCTGCCGGCCTCGATCCGCGCGCGGACGAGTTGCGCCGAAAGCTTGCGGAGTCGAGGTCGATCGTCGAGGAACGCGACGAGTTCGAGGCCGCCGAGGTGACCGTCGATCTCGCCGAGCCCTTGCCCGAGGATCCCGAATCGAGACGCCGCGCCGTACACGACGCCGCGCGCGCGACGGTCGAGCGCATGCGCGACAGTCGCTAGTCGGCCGCGCTTCCGCCGACGCTGAACTAGGGCCGGCGCGGCGCGAACGCTTCCGCACCTGCAGCGAGTCCGCGGGCGACCTTCAGCTGGTACGGAGCGGACTGGAGGAGCCGCCGTTCGGTGGGGTTCGTCATGAACCCGCACTCGACGAGGATCGCCGGGACGTTCGCCCAGTTGAACCCCGTGAGATCTGACCGCTGCACGAGCCCGAGGTTGCGCGCACCTGTCCGGCGTGCGACGGCCGCCTGCACTTTGCGCGCGGCGCGCACGCTCGCCGCGTAGATGTCGTCCGTCCAACCGGCGTGCAGCGCAGGCACGAGCGTCTTGACGCCGTTGAGCGACGGGTCCGCGGCGCCGTCGGCGTGGATCCGGATCATCAGCGCCGCGTGTCGAACGTTGCAGAAACGCGCGCGATCGATGTTGCCTCCCGCGTACGAGGGGCCCGTGCGCGTCATCGCCACGCGGTAGCCGTCGCGTTCGAGCAGCGCTCGCGTGCGGAGCGCGATTGCCAGCGCGACCGGCGCCTCGCCGGCCGTGCCGCCGCCGTCCTTGATCTTGAGCTGAGACGAGCCCGGACCGATCGGCTCGGTCTGCCGGCCGATCGACGGAATCGTGCCGTGGCCGGGATCCAGGCAGATCAGCGGGGTTGGGGGAAGGGCCATCACGGGAAAAGAGTCTGCCTGTGACCGACCCACTGCTCGCCTTCGACAAGCTCGTCGGCCGCGGCATCGAGCGGCTGGTCCGTTCGCATCATGTCCGACGGCTCCGACGACTCGGCTGGGAGCGTGCCCTCCAGCCTGCGGATCGGGAGCTCTGGGCCGCCGGTGAGCCGCCTCCACGGGCCGGGTGCTCGCTCGAGCCTTTGATCGACGGCGCGCAAGCACTCCCTCGACTTGCCGCTGAGCTCCGCAAAGCGCGTTCGCATGTCCATCTCGCCGGCTGGTTCATGTCGCCCGACTTCGCACTCGTGCGCGAGCCCGTCCGGGTCGAGTTGCGCCACCTGCTCGCGGAGCTGGCCGAGCGGGTTCCGGTGCGGGTCCTGCTCTGGGCCGGTTCACCGCTGCCGCTCTTCCGTCCCGACCGTAAGGACGTGGCGCAGGCTCTTCACATGCTCACGTTCGGCACGAAGATCGAAGCAGTCGCCGATCCGAAGGAACGACCCTTGCACTGCCATCACGAGAAGATCGCCGTGATCGACGACGACGTCGCGTTCGTCGGCGGGATCGATCTGACGACGGAGGCGGGCGACCGGTTCGACGCGAACGGCTACCCCGCGCGCGGCGAGCTCGGCTGGCACGACGCCTCCTGCCTGCTGCGTGGCCCAGCCGTGGCGGACGTTGCCGCTCATTTCGCCCAGCGCTGGCACGACCTCACCGGCGAAGCGCTTCCTCGACCGAACCCGGCGCCCTCTGTTGATGGCGTAGAGGTACAGGTCGTCCGCACCGTGCCCGAGCGTGTCTACGACTCCGTTCTTGGCGGTGATTTCCGGATTCTCGAGTCCTACGTGCGCGCGCTTCGCTCCGCACAGAGGCTCGTCTATCTCGAGAACCAGTTTCTGTGGTCGAACGAGATCGTGCAGATCTTGCTCGACAAGATCGCGCACCCGCCGTCCGACGACTTCCGGCTCCTGCTCCTACTGCCCGCGAATCCGAACAACGGGCGCGACGACACACGCGGCCAGTTGGCGGACCTGATCGAAGCGGACGATCCTACGGGGCGCGTGGTCGCATGCACGTTGCGCGCGCTGGGGGACCGTGGCCCCTGTCCGGTCTACGTCCACGCGAAGATCGGGATCGTCGACGATCGGTGGCTGACGCTCGGCTCCGCGAACCTCAACGAACACTCGCTCTTCAACGACACCGAGATGAATGTCGTGACCTGCGATCCCGAGCTTGTACAAACAACCAGGCTGCGTTTGTGGACGGAGCATCTCGGGCGCCCGGAAGAGATCGTGTCGGCTGACCCTGCTCGCGTCGTGGACGAGTTGTGGAAGCCGATCGCGGAAGAACAATACGACCGGAGACAAGCTGGTCTGCCGCCGACACACCGGCTGTGCCTGCTTCCGGGCGTGTCCCGCCGCTCGCGCCGCTTGCTCGGCCCGCTGCAAGGACTGCTCGTCGACGGTTAATCGGCGGACTACGGCCGGCTAGGAACCCGGCGCGCCTCCAGCCGGAGTGGACCGGCCACCACAGTCGAGGCGCGCCAGGCTCCGCTGAGGCAGACCCGCGCGGAGGGCAAAACTTGCATTACCGTCATCGCGACATGACCGCAGGGGAGGAGTTGCCGCAGACCTGGCATCACCGGATCGTCGCGCGGTGGTGGGCTGAGTTCAACGTGGACGGCCCGGAGATCCTCTACTTCCAGAAGTTCATCGAGGCCGACGGTCAACCCGCACTCGATCTTGCGTGCGGAACCGGCCGGCTACTCATTCCCTACCTTCGCTTCGGATTGGATGTCGACGGATGCGACGTCTCGTCGGACATGCTCGCGCTCTGCCGGGAGCGGGCCGAAGCCGAGGGTCTCTCACCGACGCTGTTTGCGCAGGCGATGCACGAGCTCCGCCTACCACGCAGATACAGGACGATCGTCCTCTGCGGTGGTTTCGGACTGGGCGGCAATCGGCAGCAGAGCTTCGAGAGCCTCGAACGGATCTACGAGCACCTCGAGCCGGGGGGACGCCTGCTCCTCGACAACCAGGTGCCGTATGCCAACGCCGGCCTGTGGCGTCCTTGGCTCAAGGAGGAGCGGCGGGAATTGCCGAGGCCGTGGTTCGGTCTGGGTGAGGGCGACCGGCGCCGCGCGTCGGACGGTTCGGAGTACGAGTTGCGCAGCCGTATCGTCGAGCTCGACCCGCTGGCGCAGTCCGTGACGCTCGAGATGCGCGCCGACATGTGGCGGGACGGCGAGCATGTGGCTGGGGAGGAGCACGTCCTGAGGATGTCCATGTACTTCACGCACGAGCTCACGTCGCTGCTCGAGCGAGCCGGCTTCACCGATGTGACTCTCCACGGCGACTACACCGAGAACGAGCCGGACGCGGACACCGAGTTCGTCGTCTTCAACGCGACCAAACCCGCCTGAGTTCAACTGCTCACCCGGGGCCGGTGCTTGCCAACGTCGCCCGCGCCCCGGCCGCCCGGACTGCGGCGGAGAGCGAGCCGATGTCGTAGGCGCCGTGCTGTCGGCGGCTATTGATGAAGAACGTCGGTGTGCCCGAGACGCCGCTGAGGTCGGCGCTGTCGACGTCCTCGGCGACTCGGGCGGTCCCGGCGTGGTCGCGCAGGTTGTCGGTGAAGCGTTCGACGTCGAGCCCGAGCTGCTCGGCGTAGCCGACCAGGTCGCTCGCCTCGAGAGCGTCCTGGTGGTCGAGCATGAGATCGTGCATCTCCCAGAACGCACCCTGGTCGGCCGCGGCCTCGGCGGCTTCGGCTGCAAGCTGAGCGTGGGGGTGGACGTCGTTCAGCGGCAGGTGCCGCCAGACATAGCGCACTTCTTGTTCGAAATCGCGAAGGAGCTCACGGACGACCCGCTCCGCCCGGCCGCAATAGGGACACTCGAAGTCGCCGTACTCGACGACCGTGACGGGGCCGTCGATCGCGCCACGAATGTGGTCGCGTTCCGGGTCGACGTCGATGTAGAGGTCGACGAGCGGCTGAGCGGATCCGAGCAGTGCGCGGATCCGTAAGCGTCGTGGCAGCAGCGCTGTCGTGCGGAACAGCAGCCAGGTGATGAGTGCGGCGCTGAGCGCGGCGGCCAGAATGCCGACCTTCGCCTCCTCGAGCTGGGGCCCGTTGAACGCGAGGGTCGCGATCAGCAGTGCGATCGTGAAGCCGATCCCGGCGATCGTGCCGCCGCCCGCGACCGCCACCCAGCCCACCGGCGGCTGCAGCCGTCTGTGGCTCAGCTGGGTCACCAGCCACGAGCAGCAGAGGATGCCGACCGGCTTGCCGACGACGTAGCCCACCAGGACACCGAGTGTGATCGGCGAGCTGAAGGCCCGTGCCAGGAAGCCGCCGTTGATTGCGATTCCTGCGTTCGCGAGCGCGAACAGCGGCACGATCGCGTAGCTCGTCCACGGGTGATAGAGCTGCTGCAGACGCTCGTTGGGCGAGGTCGCCGCCCGCAGCTCCACTCCGGCCACGCGGGCCAGATCCGCCGTGGGTTGCTCGCGGAACTCGCGAAACCGCTCCGTCGCGCGTTCGAGATTCGAGCGCGCAGCCGGATAGGCGTACACCAGAAGGCCCATGACGAGACCGATCACGACCGGCTCCACTCCCGACTTGAGGAGGCCCACCCAGGCGCCGAACCCGAGGACGAAGTAGACGGCTCCCAAGCGCACTCCGACGGAGCGCGACACCAGGACAGCTCCGACGAAGGCCGCAGCCGCCAGAAGTGGCACGACATCGAGCGTGCTCGTATAGACCGTCGCGATGACGAGGAGCGCGACAATGTCGTCGACGACGAGGACGGTGAGGAGAAAAGCCCGCAGGCGGTCCGGAAAGCGCGGTCCGACGAGCGCGAGTAGTCCGAGCGCGAATGCGGTGTCGGTCGACATCGCGATTCCCCAGCCGTGCGCAGAGGAGCGGCCCGCGTTGAAGGCGAGGTAGATGGCGATCGCCGTCGCCATGCCACCGATCCCCGCGATTAGGGGCAGGGCGAAACGCCGCCGCTCGCGGAGCTCGCCCAGGTCGATCTCCCGGCGAGCCTCGAGCCCGACGACAAAGAAGAAGAACGTCATCAAACCGCTGTTCACCCAGTGGCGAAGATCGAGGACGATCCCGGCGCTGCCGAGGTGGATCGAAAGCTTTGTCGTCCAGAGCGAGTTGTACGAGGACGCGTCGACGTTTACCCAGAGGAGCGCCGCGACGGTTCCGGCCAGCAGAACCGCTGCGCCGCCGGTCTCCGTGCGCAGGAACTCCCGCAGCGGCGTCTGCACGTTGCGCGCCCAGGCGGTTCGTCCCGAAAAGGCTGACGGCCGGCTCGTCTGATTGCCATCAGTGCTCGTAGTGATCTCCCTCCTCGGAGTCCGCGATCGCTCCCGCTGAATGTTCGCCGATCACATTCGCCTTCGGAACGCCGGGCGTCTACCGGGGCTTCCCCCGCCGCTAGGCCGCTGCCGCGCGGGGCTCGGCCAGGCGGGCATACCGCAGTGCTTCCCAGAGCAGGTCGATCGTCACCGTCAGACCGGGAACCTCCGCGGTCGTTCCCGACCGCCAGAGCTCTTGTGTCTGCTCGATGCAGGACTCGATCGCAGTCGTGATGGCGGCGACGTCATCGCCGCAACCGCCGAGCAGGTGATCGGCCCAGACCGTGCGCAGCCGGGTCGCAGCCGTCGTTTCGGCGATGAACCCGCAGACCGGGCAGATGACTCTCTCCATGGTCTCCATGGTAGGCGTGAGCCGCGTCCCTCAGGATCCCGAGGACCGTCACGCCTGTCACCAGCGTGCAACCTCGGCTGGACATGTCTCATCAGCTCAGCGGATGAGCACGCCCCAGGCCGACCCGGGAATGGTGTAGGAGCCCGCGCTGTCGCGGAACGGCGCGACGTTCTGCATGATCGCCGCGCGTGTCGCCTGCCGGTCGTCTTCGGGCAGGGCGTTGATCGTCTGCGCAAGCACTCCCGCAATGCGGGTGAGCGTGTCCCAAAAGTCGTCCGAGTCCGCATAGCGCCAGTCGATCGTGATCTCCTCCACTGCAGGCTCGTCGAAACCGGCCTCGCTGACCAGTTCGCCGATGCGGTCGGGGTCTCCCATGGCGAAGATCCCAGGCATGCCCGGCTCGGGGGCGGGCGCGTGGCCGAGTTGGACGAGCGTCGTTCCGGGCAGTGCCGCCCACGGGTTCCGGTCGGCGCCGCTCCAGACGGCGAAGGCCAGCGGGCCTCCGGTGCGCAGCACGCGCCGCGTCTCCTTCAACGCCGCTTCCGGGTCGGCCATCAGCATGTAGCCGAAGCGGCAGACCACACCGTCGATGCTGTCGTCGTCGAGGTCCATGTTCTCCGCGTCCATGACGCGGTGCTCGACGTTCGTCAGGCCGAGGGCCTGGCCGTTGGCGCGGGCGACGTCGACCATCTCCGGAGAGAAGTCGGTCGAGATCACTCGGCCCCCTTCGCCTACTCGTTCCGCGACGCGGAAGCCGAGATCGCCCGTCCCGGCTGCGATCTCGAGGAAGGTCTGGCCCGGCTGCGGGTCCGCCTTGTCTACGAGCCAGTCGTTGACCGGGCCGGTGATGGTCATGAGCCAGTCACGCCGATCCTCCCAGCCCGTGGCCATTTGGCCCCAGGTCTCACGACTCTGCTTTCGATAGGCATCGAGATCGATCGCCATCGTGTTTCGCCTCCTTGTCGATGCTCTGTTCCGCTCTCTCTGCGAAAGCAGGATCCTAAAAGAGGCGAGCGGGCATAGTTACCAGGTGCGAGCAGGCGTGATCGACGACATTCGCCCGGGACTGGCGCGCTGGGTGACGCCGCACCCGGAGTGGAAGCCGGAGGAGGACTACCTCGACGAGTCGTATCGTGACGTCGCCTCCGTGCTGCACGTCGCGCCGGACAAGCTCGTCCTCGTCGACCCGCTCGTGCCCGATTCGTTGTGGCCCGAGCTCGACGCGCGGATCGAGGCGGCCGCGAAGCCGGTGGTCGTCCTCACCACGATCCACTGGCATGCGCGCAGCCGGGACGAAGTCGCGAATCGGTACGACGCGCGGCTGGGCGGCGAGCTACAGGGGGTGCGCGTGTTCGACGCAGGCCGCCAGGACGAGGTCGCGCTCTGGTTGGAGGGAGCGCGGGCCGTCGTTCTCGCCGATGCCGTGGTGGGCGACCAGCAGGGCGGACTGCGCCTTTCCCCCTGGTACAAGTTCGAGGCCGAGCGGGCACGGACGCGTCTGGCGCTTCTGCCGCTGCTCGACCTCCCGATCGAGATCGTCCTTCCCGCCCACGGTAACGTCGTCCTGGAAGGCGGAAGCGAGGCGCTCGAGAAGGCGCTCGAGGCATGACGCCATCACAAACGGTATGCGCAGACGTGAAACAATCGCCAAGACAAAAGGGGAAACCATGACCACACTCGAGAATCGGTCCAACACCGCACTCCTCGTCGTCGACGTGCAGAACGGCGTCGTCGAGGGGACGCACGAGCGGGACGCGGTCGTCGCGAACATCGGCAGCCTTGTCGAGAGGGCGCGCCAGGAACAGGTCCCCGTTGTCTGGGTCCAGCACTCTGACGAGGGGCTCGTGAGGGAAAGCGAAGAGTGGCGGATCGTCTCGGAGCTGAGCCCGGACGACGCCGAGCCGCTCGTCGAGAAGAACTACGCCGACGCCTTCGAGGACACCACTCTCGAGACCGTGCTGTCAGGCCTTGGAGTCGGGCGACTCTTCGTCGCGGGCGCACAGACCGACGAGTGCATCCGCTCGACGCTCCACGGCGCGATCGTCAGAGGGTATGACGCAACCCTCGTCAGCGATGCCCACACGACGGAGGACCAGACGGCGTGGGGCGCGCCGCCGCCGGACAAGGTCATCACGCACACGAACCTGTACTGGGGCAACCACGCGGCGCCGGGGCGCACGGCCGGCACGGTCGAGACCAAGGACGTCGACTTCGACGGCTGACCTCCGGCTGATTAGGCCTGACCCAATTGCGCGCGACCGTCGAGAGTGCCACAAGCGGCAGGCAGCACTAACACGATCCTCACGTTCCTCATCAAATCCTGACGATTTCCCCTGCAAATCGCCGGGTATGCCTCTACCTGAACCTCCTTGAAAGCGACTCATTGGAGGGGGGTATCTCCAAATGCAGAAACGCTTGATTGCTCTTCTTGTGCTCATGCTCGTCGGCGCTGGATCGGCTGCGGCGCAAACAGTACGACCGCAGAACACGGTTCGGCCGACGATCTCCGGTGCCGCCAAGCAGGGCGAGCTGCTGACGGCTGATCCTGGCACTTGGACCGGGACTCAGCCGATCACCCTTAGTTATCAGTGGCGCCGGTGCGATACGAACGGCGCCAACTGCGCGAACATCATCGGCGCCACGAGCAAGAACTACACGTTGACGTCGGTCGACGTCGGCAACCGGTTGCGCGTCCGCGTCCGCGCGGCGAACAGCGCCGGCGCAACGAGCGCGACGTCGTTGCCGACCGCGGTGGTCGCCGCCAAGCCGCCCAAGTCGCTCGCGCTCGACACCAGCCAATCGGTTGTCGCGTACGGCGGCTCGGTGACGCTGACGGGGTCGCTCGCGAACGGCCAGGCCGGTGAGTCGGTGACGATCACCGAGCATCGTGTGCCGTCGCTCGACGGCCTCGAGGTGCAGGCCCTGACGACCGTGCAGACGGCGGTCGATGGATCGTTCAGCGTGGACGTTCGCCCGTTGATCCACACGATCTACAAGGCGTCGGCCGGCCAGACGAGCAGCAATGCCGTCTCGGTGCAGGTGCAGCCACGGCTGAGCCTGGCGCGAATCGGCGTGCACCGCTTCGCGGCGCGTGTCGTCGCAGGGCGGTCGTTCGTCGGTCGCTACGCCATGCTGCAGCGTTGGAGCGTGAAGACGCAACACTGGACAAGCGTGCGACGCGTGTTCTTTACGCGCGCCTTCACGACTGTCTCGCCGACCGTTGTGTCCCGTGCAGCATTCCGGGCGCGACTCGGTCGAGCGAGGATTCGGGTGCTCATCCCGCGCAGCCAGACTGCGCCGGGTTACCTGATGGCCTTTAGCAACCTCGCGCGAGCGTAACTCGATAAGAGCCCGAGAGCCGCGCCCGAGTTTCGTCCGGGCGCGGCTCTCTCGCATTCGCCCCGTGGTCTAGCGCACGAGCCGGGGGCGGCGTTTGGCTGTCGCCCCCGGCCGAGTTCGGGGTTAGCCGGTGAAGGAGTGGAACTCGCCGAGTGGCGAGGGGAGGGTCGGCGTGAACGGGTTGAACTGGTAAGGCTTCGAGGTGTCGAAGCCTGCTTGCCCCGCTGCGTCCTTGCTTGCGAATGGTAGTAAGGCCGTGACGGCCTGGCTGATCTGCGTCCAGCCGAGTGTGCGCTCGTAGCCGTTGTTGTTGGGCGGGTCGACGCTCTCGGCGACGCCCTGAATGCCGGTGACGTTCTCGATCGGGCCGCCGTCTTGGGCGGCGACGCCGGGCGCGACCACCCGGGCGAGGGTGCGATGGTCGCTCTCGATGCCCATGATCCGGGCTGCGGTCACGCGCAGGTTGTCGTGGCTGAACTGGCGCACGCCGACCAGGTAGGCGGCGATGAACGCGTCCTCGAGGCTGACGAGCACGTTCAGGGTCGTCTGCGCGTCGGCGAACATGTTCGGCGGGTAGAAGAAGGTCGTGAATGGCGAGGGTTTGCCGCTCACGCTCTGCTCGAGTAGGTAGTGGGACATTTCCTCCTGTCGCGCGGCCTTGATGTAGCCCTGGTCGTCGCTTGCGAGGTGCTTGAAGAAGGGGGCTGTATCGATGATGTTGG
>Ga0070707_100001410_pt1 | contig 23575 bp, 19 predicted proteins | sample KBSK5502metaG_FD_65468 | JGI IMG/M metagenome (GOLD analysis project Ga0070707, IMG submission 65468) | Corn, switchgrass and miscanthus rhizosphere microbial communities from Kellogg Biological Station, Michigan, USA - KBS K5-50-2 metaG | ecosystem: Host-associated > Plants > Roots >...
CGCGCGCTAGCCTCACCGGATGCTTTCAGGCCTTCGGGTCGTCGAGCTGTCCGACCCGAGCGGATGGCTCGCGGGCCGCATGCTCGCGGACCTCGGCGCAGACGTCACATTGATCGCGGACGAGCAGCTGCGCGAAACGCATCCGTATGAATGGGCCGCCTTCAACGCGGGCAAGCGCCTGGCCGCCTACGACGATTCCTTGCTCGCGTCGGCCGACGTGGTGATCGAGACCGGTGTCACACAACGGTACGAGAACCTCGGCAGCGAAACGGTGGTGTGGTGCGCCCTTACCCCGTTCGGGCGTACAGGACCCAAGGCGACGCAGCGCGCGTCCGACCTCAGCGTCCAAGCACAGTCGGGCGTGATGTACATGACCGGCGATCCGGATCGCGCGCCGGTCTCGTGCTCGGCTCCAACCTCATCGCATCACGGGTGCGCCGATGCGGTGGCCGGGATCATGGCGGCGTTGTTGCAGCGCGAGAAGACGGGGCGAGGGCAGCTCGTCGACGTGTCGATGCAAGAGGCGCATCTCATGGCAACGATGAGCCGCGTCGGTCAATGGTCGATCGTCGGCGGCCGCGGGAGGCGCGCGGGCGCGCTGATGCGCGTCGGCGACACCGTGCAGCGCGAGATCTGGCCGTGCAAGGACGGATTCGTGTCGTTCGGCCTGCGCGGCGGACCGGCGCGCATCCCGGGGCTGAAGCGCCTGGTGGCGTGGATGGACGAAGACGGTCTCGCGACATCAGCTTTGTTGCAGCGGGAGTGGGACGCCTACAACCACAACCTCTTGTCGCAGCGGGACGTCGACGAGATCAGCGAGCCGATCGCGGCTTTCTTCATGACGAAGACGATGACCGAGCTGTACGACGCGGCGCTGACGCGCGGCCTGATGCTCGCGCCGGCAAACACGGCACGCGAGATCCTGGCGAGCAGGCAGTACGCGTCGCGCGATCTCTTCGTTGAACGAGACGACTCGGCGCTGGGTCGGATCCCTCTCGTCCGCACGTTCGTCGTGTCGGATGCCGCCCCAGGGGTCCAGGGAGCTGCGCCGTGACCGGCGCGCTCGACGGGGTCAACGTCCTCGAGTTCGGCGCGGGCGCCGCGGGGCCGCTCGCCACTCGCTATCTCGCGGATCACGGCGCCACGGTCGTGCGTGTCGAGTCGCGCGTTCGGCCCGATTTCCTCCGCCTGTACGGCATCACGAAGACGCAGAAGTCGTTGGACGCGTCGCCGATGTTCGCCGCGTTCAACTGCAACAAGCTCGCGATCACGTTGAATATGAAGCACCCCGATGCGCGGGCGATCGCGCTGCGGTTGGTGCAGTGGGCGGACGTGGTTGCAGAGAACTTCGCGCCGGGCGCGATGGGCCGGTGGGGCCTTGCGTACGAGGACCTCGCGAAAGAGAAACCCGACCTCGTGATGGTGTCAACGTGCCTGCACGGGCAGACGGGACCGGAACGCGACTACCCGGGCTTCGGCGGGCAAGGCGCGGCTATCTCCGGCTTCAACCATCTCACCGGCTGGCCCGACCGCGAGCCCCTCGGCCCGTACGGAACGATCACCGATTCGCTGTCACCGCGCTTCGCGGCCGCTTCGGTGATGGCCGCGCTGTGGCGGCGCGCACGCACCGGCGAAGGGACGTACCTCGACCTGTCGCAGGTTGAGTGCGCGATCTACTGCCTCGGGGACGTCTTGGTCGAGCAGGCCGTTACCGGTGTGGCGCCGGGCCGTACCGGAAACGCGTCAAGACGCGCAGTGCCGCACGGTGTGTTCCGGTGTGCGGGCGAGGACCGGTGGATCGCGATCGCACTGTGGTCCGACGAGGAATGGTCGACGCTTGCGTCCACACTCTCGTTGCCGCCCGAAGGAAGCTGGGACCACCTCGAAGGCCGGTTGGCTCAGAGAGATCGGGTAGAGACAGCAGTGGAGGCGGCGACCTCATCGCGCGATCGTGATCAACTGGCGGAACAGTTGCGTTCTGTTGGTCTCGAGGCAACCGCGGTTCTCGATCTCGCCGACCTCAATCAAGATCCGCAGCTCTTGCATCGCGGTCATTTCGTGCCTATGGCTCATCCGATCATCGACGGACAGAACTACGAGGCGCTCGGGATTCGTCTCGCGGACTCTCCCCCGGCGTTCACGCGGCCGGGGCCGACGCTCGGACGCGACAACGAAGAGGTCTACAAAGGGCTGCTCGGGATGACCGGCGAAGAGTTCAAGACGCTGGAGGGCTCCGGAGCCTTCGAATGAGAAATGGCCGTTTGGGCATAGGGACGAGCCAACCAGGTACCGAACCTGGGGGATGTGAAGCGGCGGATCGAAGGCGTTTTGAGGAACTTCATATCCATCCTCGTTGCCGTCCTGTTGGCGGGTTGCACCAGCGCCTCACACCCTTCGCGCGCTTCAAAGCCCACAAACGCTTCAAAGTCCTCGACCGCTCAGCAGCCTCGTCACTCGCTTGCCCTGAAAGCGATCGCGTACGTCGGGACGGATGGGGGTCTTTGGCTTTACGAGGTCTCGTCTCGCCGCTCGACCCAGCTTGTGAAAAGCTCTTCGAACATCCTCATCAGTCAACCGAGATTCATTGGCTCAAACCAAATCGACTACATCGAGACGGATGACGGTCACGCCAACGCGAAGATCATCTCTGTCCAGCTTGACCTCAACAAGAAGCGTACCGTCCTGAAGCGAAACCCGGACGGCATCGATGCTTTTGGATGGACGTCAACGGATCGAAGCCTCGCGTACGTTCGAGAGGGCAACCCTCCCGGTATTCGATTGGACGAGGGTGGCACTTCGGACCGCCAGATCCGCACTCTCGTCACAAGCGGAGGCCGCGACTTCGTCCAGGAAGACGAGATATCGATCGCTTGGTCGCCAGATGGCAGGTCTGTCCTTGCTGTTAACACGACACAATCGGACTCGATCGTCGTCCTCGATCGATCGGGCCACGCTCTCACGCGGCCTATCTTCGGCAGCGACGCCCGCTGGCTTCCTGACGGCGCACACATCATCTACAGAGACAATGCAGATTTTGCGGCGGTAAGGACGAACTGGCTCGAACTTGATCTGCGAACGAACGGGACGAGGCTTGTGGCACGAACCGCCGATCGTGTCCGGGCAAGACTCTCACCCGATGGAAAGCAACTCGCCTACGACGACGGGTTCACGAAAAGCTTCATCCTGGATCTGTCCACGGGGAAAGAACGACTTCTTGTCCGTGGGGCGATCGCGCCGGTGTGGACGTCCAGCAAAACGCTGCTACTGACCCGGGTTCGTCCATGCAAAGAAGGAGAGTGCGACCCGACCCAGCCCTGGGTTGCCCTCGGACGATCCGAGGCAATCACTACCGATGGCCTGCCAAAGACCGCGCTCTCGATTTCCTCGACGGTCGACGCAGACCTCTTCTTCGGCTAGCAGGTACTCGAATCCTCAGTTCCGCAAGCCCCTCTGAAGCGTCTCCGGCATCGACACCATCATCACAAGCGCGATGAAGCACGGGACCACCGCGATCGGGAACGCTGCCTTGAAGCCGAACGCGTTGGTGGCGAAGCCAACGACGAGTGGTCCGATCGTCATGCCGAGATCGCCTGCGAAGCGGAACACCGCCACGGCCGTTCCAGACGACGCTTTGGCCGCGACATCCCCCAGCATCGCGGTGGGGACGACGCTGCTCGATCCCGTCGCCGTGCCCACGAGTGCCATCAAGACGAAGAACAGCGGGCGGCTGTTGGTGAGGCTGATCAGAGAGATGATGACGATCAACCACGCGAAGGTCGCAAGGCCGACGGGTTTGCGTCCCACTCGGTCGGCCGCTGCGCCCGCCGGATACATCAAGAGGAGCTCGGTCGTCAGCGCGACGGCGAACACGCCACCGATCACCGTCGGAGACATATGCAAGTGGTCGCGCGCGAACAACGGCATCAGCGTGTCGTACACCGAGACGATCATCAAGAGGTACGCGAAATTCATCACCGCGATCCGCATGAGAGATGGGTCTCGGAGAACAGCACGGAATCGATCGCGTGACGAAACTGCGTCGGGTTCCTGCCGAGCCGCGCGCGCCGGATCGGGAACGAACCGCTTGAAACACGCCGCGGAGACGACGAGGACGCCGGCGTAGAAATAGAGCGGCGCGCGCAAACCGAACTGCCCTGCGATGACTCCTCCGAGCGGCCCACCGGCGATGATCCCGACGTTGAACGCCCCGTAGAAGAGTCCCGAGGCGCGCGCCATTCGCTCGGCCGGCACGATCTTGAGCAAGTAGCTGTAGAGCGCGGCGAACAGGACGGCCGAGCCGGCACCACCGGCTGCTCGAAGGACGACCGCAGTTGGGAAGTTGGGCGCGAGCGCCGTCGCGAACGACGACGCGGCTACGAACAGCAACGCGGCGACCGACGCACGCTGCTCCCCCCAGCGATCGACGATCGGACCGGCGACGAGATCGAACCCGAGGCGCGTGAAGGCGAACGCCGAAACGAGCAACCCGGCGGCGCCGTAGCTCACGCCGAACGAGCGCGCGAAGAGCGGCAAGATCGGGGCGATGATGCCGAAGCCCAGCATGATCACGAAGACCACGAGCATGAGCGCGCGCAACGCGCGATCGCTGATGATCACGCGCAACGACGCGGGTGGTGGAAGCGCCCCTTCGTGCACGGTGCGGTGAGACTACCGCTCGGAATCGAGGAGCTCGATGAACCTTTCGGCGGCCATCATCGTGGGGAAGTTCGTGTTACAGCGCGGCGGATCCGGGAAGATACTCGCGTCGCACACGCGTAACGCGTCGATACCGTGCACGCGCAGGTGCGGGTCGAGAACCGGACCCATCGGTACGGAACCGGCTTCGTGGTGGTCGGTGAGCGCGCCGGCGCGCGCAACCCGCTCCATCTCTGCGCGATCGACGCTGGACGGCCGCCACAGCAGCTGATCGAGCACCCCTTTCATGGCCGGCTGGTCGTAGACGTCTTCGATGAGCAGCATCATGCGGACGAACGCATCGAGGTCGTACCCGTCGTCGAGATAGTTGAGGACGACGCGCGGCGCGGCCTCGGGATCGCGGCTGCGCAGACGGACGGTTCCGCGCGACCGCGGCTTCATCACCATCCCCGCGATGACGAAGCCGTTCGGCGGCACCGGGGACCGAGTGCCCTCGCCGGTGAACGAGCCGAAGACGTGGAGGTCCTCTTCGCCGCGCGTGCCCTCGAACGACGTGCGCGCCATGACGCGCGCGATCAAGCGCTGGTCGATCTCGTCGGGATCGCGCGCGGTGGCGAGCAGCCCGAGCGCCGGGTGGTCGTGAAGGTTGTCACCCACCGGGAGATCTTGGACGAGATCGATGTCGTGCTCGCGCAGGTGGTCTGCCGGACCGATGCCGGAGCGCATCAGGATCCCAGGAGACGCGAGCGCGCCTGCGGCAAGGATGACGAGATCGGCCTCGAGGATCTCTCCGGTTGTAAGCGAGACACCTTTCGCGCGGTTGCCGTCGAAGAGCACACGATCAACGAGAGTGTCCGGCCGCAGTTCAAAGTTTTGGAGCGCGCGCGCGATCGGCATGTACGTGATGAGTGTCGACTGCCTGACTCCGTCGCGCGTATTGCTGGCCTGCGCGCCCGTTCCCGTTGCCCCGGGCGCGTTCTGGTCCGGCTCGTCGCCGAACATCCCGAGCAGCGACTCGTACACCGCGCGCGTCACGGGCTTGCAGTTGTCGACGTCGATGCGCTCGACGTGGATCGGGCCATCGCTGCCGTGGTACGGCTTATCGCCGAACTCCTTGTCGGTCTCGAAGCGACACAACGAGGGCAGACACGCGTCCCACGACCACTCGGGGATCCCCCACCCGTTGAGGTCCGCCGGCTGCGGCCGGACGGCAGCGGCCGCGTTCGTAGCCGAGGAGCCGCCGACGCACTTCCCACGGGGCAGCTCGATATCGCGATCGCCTTCGCTGCGATAGCCCCAGTCGTATTCGTAGACGGGCACACGCACGTCGCTGGTGAGCAACGCCGGCGGATCGGTTGGGAAATCCGGACCTGCCTCCAGCAGCAGGACGCGCGCGCCGCGTTGCGCCAGTCGCGTCGAAACGATCGCGCCTGCCGAGCCAGCGCCGACGACGATCGCGTCGTAGCCGGGCATCTCTAGAGCATCGACATCATCCCGCCGACCATCTCGGTCACGGGACTGACGACGCCGGGCGTTGTGATCACGTTGACGACCGCGGGCTTACCCGAGTCGATCGCGCGCCGGATCGCCGGACCGACGTCCTTCGAGTCCTCGACACGCTCGCCGTAGCCGCCGAACGCCTCTGCGATCTTCTCGTACGACGCGACGGACAGCTCCGTCGCGCCGGTCTGCTTCGCGAACTGCTTGCCTTGCTCGTGTCGGATGTTGCCCCACGCGCCGTTCGTGGCGACGACTGCGGTGAACGGCAGCCCGTAACGTGACGCCGTCTCGAGCTCCATCGCGCCGAAGCCGAACGAACCGTCGCCGATGCAGAGCACGACGTCGCGATCGGGCGCAGCCGCCTTCGCGCCCAGCGCGTACGGCACCCCCACACCGATCGTTCCGAGGGCGTCGTGCGTCGCGAGCAACGAACCCGGCCGGTACGCAGGGAAGCGCGTGATCGCCCACGTGTGGATGTCACCGCCGTCGGAGATCAAGATCGCGTCTCGGCCCGCCTGCGTCATGACTTCGTGGATCATGCGTCCGGGCGGAACCGGCGAGCCTTCGAGGGGCGCAGTCTGCGCTTCCCATGCCGCGCGCATCTGTCCCCCGCCCTCCTTCGCTTGCGCGAGCCACGCGTCCTTCGGCTTGCCGTCCCACGCGTCGGCCAGCTGCTCGAGCACGACACGCGCATCGCCGGTGACGGCGACGTCGGGCATGCGGTTGAGGCCGATGTTCGTCGGCTCGATGTCGATCTGGATCAGCTTCTCAGCGCCGCCGAACAGCGGCGGGCCGCCCATCGTGACCGACGCGTCGAGCTTCGTGCCGACGAGCACGACGACGTCCGCCTGCATGATCTGGAATCCGCCTTCAGACAGCGGCCCGAGCGACACGTCTTCGCCGTCGGCGATCAGGCCGCGCGCGGCGTTCACCGCGGTGACCGGGATGCGCGCGCGGTCTGCGAAAGATCGCAACGCGTCGCCCGCCCCGGACCAGAACGCGCCGCCGCCGGCGACGATGATAGGACGCTCGGACTCGGCCAAGAGCTGCAGTGTTTGGGCCAAGGCGGCCGGCGACGCACCGGGCGGCTCGGGAAGGACGACCTTCTTCTGTTCAAGCGAGGTCTCGCCTTTGAGAACGTCGTGCGGCAGCTCCAATGCAACCGCACCCGGGCGCCCGCCGACCATGCGACGCCACGCGCGATCGAGGTAATCGCCCAAGCGGTCGGTCAGGTAGACGGTGTCTGCATACTTCGTGACACCTTGCACGACGGCGACTCCGTCCATGTCCTGGAAGGTTCCGGTGTAGCGCTTCGCGGTCGACGTCTTGCCGGAGAGCAGCATCACCGGGGACCCCGACGTGTTCGCGACCGCGAGACCGGTGACCGCATTCGTGACGCCGGGACCTGCCGTCACGGCCGCAACGCCCGGCTTTCCGGTGACGCGCGCGAACGCTTCGGCGGCGAGGACGGCCGCCTGCTCGTGCCGGCACGCGATCACGTCGATGCCGACATCGGCCAAGCCGTCGAGCAACGGCAGGACGTGCTCACCGCTGAGCGCGAAAACGTGCGTGACGCCTTGTTCCTTCAGCCACTTCGCCGTGAACGTTCCGCCGTGCATGGATGCCTCCAGGGTTGAGGTTTCTGACTACAGGTTCGCACGGCGCGCGCGCGCGAGTCCAAGCAACCGACATTCCAGACGGTAGTTCCGGGGAAGGAAAGCGCGCGTTAGACTCGCCCGCGATGCCTGCCTGCCCGAACTGCTCGCAAGACAACCCCGCGAACGCCAAGTTCTGCTTGAATTGCGGCACACCGCTCGGGGCGCCGCCGGCGAAGGGCGAGGAGCGCAAGATCGTCTCGGTTCTCTTCGCCGACCTGGTCGGGTTCACCGCCACATCTGAGACCGCCGACCCCGAAGACGTGCGCGCGCGCCTGCGCCCGTACCACCAACGGCTCAAGGAGCTGATCGAGGCGCGCTCCGGCACCGTCGAGAAGTTCATCGGCGACGCGGTCGTCGGCTTGTTCGGCGCGCCGATCGCACACGAAGATGATGCCGAGCGGGCGGTCCGCACGGCCCTGCGCATCCAGCAAGCGATCGAAGAGCTGAACGAAGCAGACTCGACCTTGGAGCTGAGTGCGCGCGTCGCCGTGAACACGGGCGAGGTCGTCGTGGCGCTGGGTGCGCGCCCGGAGCTCGGCGAGGGCATGGTGACGGGCGACGTCGTGAACACCGCCTCGCGCTTGCAGAGCGTCGCACCGATCGACGGCGTCGCCGTCGGTGAGACGACGTACCGGTTGACGAAGGACCTGTTCGAATACGAAGAGCTCGACCCTGTAACGGTCAAGGGCAAGAGCGAGCCGGTGCGTCTTTGGTGGGCAAAGGCGGCGCGCTCGCGCTTCGGCATCGAAACGGATTCACGCCCAACGACGCCCTTCGTCGGCCGCAAGTACGAGATGACGATGATGGAAAACCTCTACTGGCGCACGACGCGCGAGCAGACGATCCAGCTCGCGACCGTCATCGGCGAGCCGGGCGTCGGCAAGACCAGGCTGCTCGCCGAGTTCAGCGACTTCGTCGACGGGCTGCAAGACATCGTCCAGTGGCGGCAGGGGCGGTGCCTTCCCTATGGGGAAGGCATCACGTTCTGGGCGCTCGGCGAAGTCGTGAAAGCGCAAGCCGGGATCCTCGAGTCGGACACCCCGGCGGAAGCCGGCGACAAGCTGGCCGCGACGCTGGCGCTCCTGATCCAAGATGAAACCGAACGCGATTGGGTCCGCGCGCGCCTGGCGCCGCTCGTCGGCGCGGCCGTCCAGGTCGATTCGACCGTCGAACGGACCGAGGCGTTCACCGCGTGGCGCCGCTTCCTCGAAGCGCTTGCCGAACACCGGACGACGATCGTCGTGTTCGAAGACCTGCACTGGGCCGACGCTGCGATGCTTGATTTCATCGAGCACCTTGTGGACTGGGCGTCGAGTGTGCCCCTCATGGTTATCTGCACCGCGCGCCCCGAGCTGTACGACTCGCACCCGGGTTGGGGCGGCGGCAAACGGAACTCGTCGACCCTCAACCTGTCGCCGCTAACGAAGGAAGAGACGTCGGAACTGATCGCCGGGCTGCTCGAGGAAACCGAGCTACCGGAGAAGCTACAGGGCATGGTCGTAGAGCGTTCGGGCGGAAACCCGCTGTACGCGGAAGAGTTCGTGCGCATGCTGTTCGACCAGGGTGTGATCACCAAGGAGGACGGCAAGCTGGTCGTCGCCGGCGCGCTCGACGTCAGTGTCCCCGACTCCGTGCAGGCATTGATCGCTGCGCGCCTCGACACCGTGCCGGCCGCGCGCAAGGCGCTGCTGCAGGACGCGGCCGTCGTCGGGAAGGTCTTCTGGTCGGGCGCCGTCGCGACGATGGGCGCGATGGCCGAAGACGCTGCCCGCACGCAGCTCCACGATCTCGCGCGCCGCGAGATCGTTCGGCCGGCGCGCGTCTCGTCGGTGAAGGACCAGATGGAGTACGCGTTCTGGCACGTGCTGGTTCGCGACGTCGCGTACGGACAGATCCCGCGCGGCTCGCGGGCCCAGAAACATCGCGCAGCCGCCGAATGGATCGAGCAGACGTCGGGCGACCGTGTCGCCGACCAAGCAGAGCTGCTCGCGTATCACTACGAGCAAGCGCTGGACCTGGCGCGCGCGGCCGGTCAGACCAACGACGTTGTGTATCTCGAGCAACGAACCCGGCACTTCTTCGAGCTTGCGGGAGATCGTGCCCGCGTGCTCGATGTGGCGAGCGCCTCCCGTTACTACGGTCGCGCGCTCGAACTTGCTGGGGAGGACGATCCCGGTCGACTCGACCTCGTCCAGAAAGCCACGAGAGCGTTGCTGGGGACGGCAGGTGGCGGAGCTGCGATACCGATCCTCCGGAAGGAAGCGGATCGCTTCCGCGCACGGGGAGACGATGAGGCGCTCGGAGCGATCCTCGTTCGCCTCGCCCAAGTTCTGCACATGGAAGGCGATTCTGCGGAGGCCGAGACCCTCGCCAATGAAGGTCTACGCATGCTCGAGGATCAACCCCCGGGACGTCATCTCGCGGAGTCGTACGTGTCGCTGGCAGGACAGAACCTGATCTCCGGGAAGTCCGAACGTGCCAGAGAGCTCGCACAACTCGCGATCGACCTCGGATCCAGCCTCGGCCTCGATTCTGTGGTCGGCCGTGGCCTGGGATTCCGCGGTGCCGCCCGATGCGACCTCGGGGACCCGGGCGGCATCGAAGACCTCAAACAGTGCCTCGATGCCGTGATGGAAAGTGGGGAAACGGAGGTTGCCGGGTCGGCGCACGTGAATCTCGGCGACGCAGTGTGGATCAACGAGGGCCCGTTGGAAGGCTTGAAGGTGCATCGCGCCGGCGTCGATTTTTGTCGCCGGCGAGGCGCGACGGGTAGCGCGATGTGGGCGGTGGCCGAGACGGCATGGATGCTTTACGACTCCGGCGAGTGGGATGAGGTGATCAGCGCGACCGATGAAGTAGCCGAGTGGGTCAATGCGGGCGGGACGATCGCCAACGGCGCCGTTGCGCCGGCGTTCAAGGCACGCGTGCTGCTCCTTCGCGGAAACGTAGCGGCCGCGGGTCAGATCATGCAGGAGCTCCTCCCCGTTGCTCGCCGGATCGGAGACGCCCAGCTGCTCGCCCCGGCTCTCGTCACAGCCGCCCTTTGGGAGATGACGGCGAAGAACCACACCCGAGCCCTCCAGCTGACCAACGAATTCGTTGAGATCTCTGGAGATGTGCCCGTTTACATCTGTTGGCAGTTACCCGACGCGGCGCGAACGCTCGTCGCCGCGGGCGAGCTCGAGAGACTGGAAGGAGTCCTCAACCGGATCCGGCCCGGTTTGACGCGAGACAGGCATGCGGTTGTCACCGCCCGAGCAACACTCGCGGAGGCCGAGGGCAGGCTCGAAGATGCCTTGGCTCTTCACCAAGCCGCGGCGGCGAACTGGGAGAGCTTCGTCGTGCCGCTCGAACAGGGCCACGCGCTTTTCGGCGTCGGACGGTGCCTATTCGGCCTCGGCCGGAAAGAGGAAGCAGCGAGCCATCTCGAGAGCGCGCGCGCGATCTTCGGCTCGCTCGGTGCGCTCCAACTCGTCGCCGAAGTGGACGCGTTCGCACCCTAGTTTTCACCGCAGCGAGGGCTGCTCCGTAGAATCCCGCGCGATGGTCGATCAGGTGTTCCCACGGCAGCCGGCGCGCGCGCAGCTCTTCGACGAGTACCGCGCGCGCGGCTTGTGGGGCACGCGCACGTTCAACGACGTGCTCGAAGAAGGCTGCACCGTCACGTTCCCCGACCGGCGCTTCATCGTCGCCTCGCCCGACCGCCCGGCCGAGATGACGTTCAAGCAGATGCACGAACGCGGCCTGCAACTGGCGGGTGCGCTACACGCGCTCGGCTTGCGCAAGGGCGACGTGCTCGCGATGGAGATGCCGAACTGGATGGAGGCGTGCCTCACCTATCACGCCTGCGCGGCGCTCGGCGTCGTCGTCACGCCGATCATCCACATCTACCAAGCGAAAGAGGTCGAGTTCATCCTTCGTCAGTCGCGCGCGAAGGTCTTCATGGTTCCCGACAACTGGCGCGGTGTGGACTACCTCGCGATGGTGCAGGAGATCCGCCCGCGCCTCCCCGACCTCCAGAACGTGATCGTCGTCGGCGAGAAGGTTCCCGACGACTGCTTGTCGTTCGACGAGGTGGCTGCGCGCGCAACACCGGACTTCCCGCGCCCGGACATCTCCCCCGACGAGCCACACATCCTCGCGTACACGAGCGGCACGACGTCCGACCCGAAAGGGGTCGTCCACTCCCACAACACCTTGCTATCGGAGCTGCGCGCGATCCGCGCCGCCTCGGGGGGCGGGCCAGACGACGTGTTCCTGTGCCCCAATCCCATCGGCCACATCGCCGGCATCTACTCGGCGTTGATCGCTCCCTTCATGCTCGGGTACAAGACACTCGTCCTGATGGACGGCTGGGATCCATCGTGGGCGTTGCAGTTGATCGAGGAGCATCGCGTGACCTTCACGGGCGGCGCGACCTTTTTCCTCGCGACGTTGCTCAACGCCCCGGACTTCAAGGATCACGACGTCTCGTCGCTGCGTGAGTTCGGCTTGGGCGGAGCCGGCGTCCCGCCGACCTTGGTCGAGCAAGCCGCCGCTGTCGGGTGGTGGTCGATGCGCGCGTACGGCTGCACCGAGCACCCCTCGATCACGATGGGCACGAAGGACGACCCGCTGGAGAAGCGCGCGCACACCGACGGGCGCCCGATGCTCGACGTCGACGTCCGCCTGATCGATGACAACGGGAACGACGTCGCGCCGGGCGAGGAAGGCGAGATCATCAGCCGGGGCCCCGACCAGTTCCTCGGCTACATGGACCCCACGATGGACGCTGAAGCATTCACCGACGACGGCTGGTTCCGCACCGGCGACATCGGGTGCTTCGACGCCGACGGCTATCTCTCGATCACCGACCGTAAGAAGGACATCATCATCCGCGGCGGCGAGAACATCAGCGCGCGCGAGGTGGAAGAGATCCTCGCCGAGCACCCGAAGGTGCAAGAGGCGGCCGTGACCCCCGTGTCCGACGAGCGCTACGGCGAGCGTGTATGCGCGTTCGTCATAACACGCGACGCGCAGACGCTGACGCTCGACGAGGTGCTCGAGCACTTCAAAGCCCGCGGCGTTGCCAAACAGAAGACACCCGAGCGGCTGGAGCTCGTCGACGCGTTCCCGCGCACGCTGAGCGGCAAGGTCCAGAAGTACGTGCTGCGTCGTGGGATCGAGAGCCGTTAGCTAGCCGCGGAACCAGCTGCGGGGATCCATGATCCGAAGCATCCTGATCTCTTCGCGCGAAGGCGCCTCGATCACTTCCAGCTCGCGCGCGACCTGAAGCTTCCACCCGCAGCGCGCGATGCACTCCTTCGCGGCGCGGATCGGATCGTCGCCGAAAACGCCTGTCAGGATCAGCTCGCCGTCCTTCTTGTGGTACACGCCGAGCGTCGACACGACGGCGTTCACGCGATCCCCCGGGCCCGTCACGTACGGCACCTGCTGGACGAACCGGCCTTTCGACTGCGCCGCAACGACGATCGACTCGCCGGCGCACGATATGACGTCGTTCGCTCCGCCCGATCCCATCAGCAGCGTCTCGCCGGGGATCTGGGTCGAGTTGATATTTCCGTTCCGGTCGACCTGCGCGGCGCCCAGAGCGCCGATCGAACGCGCGCTCCCGCCCCCCATGATCACAGACAGCGAGGTGTCGATATCGGTGAGCATCGTGCACGTCGGGAAGTTGCGCTGGTTGAACAGGATCGGTTCGCCGGGGCGCGGCCAGTATCCGACGAGCCCCATCTCTGCGACGAGATCGATCGGGATCTGCTCTTCCGCGAGACCGTACGCGGCGAGCCACGCGGCGAGGTTCGCCACGCCGGCGCCGGCCAGCATCGCTGTGTAGCCGTTCGCCCGGATGCGCGTGCGCAGCTCGCGCGCGGCCGCAACCACCGCCCACTCGACCGCGTTCGCCGGCGCGTCGATGCCGGAGGTGACCAACGACTCTTCGAGCTCCGCGTAGTAGCCCTGGGGGTCCGCGCGGCGGCGCAGGCGCGCGAACCGCTCCTGGCCGAGCTTCTTCACGTACCCCTCGTGCGACCCGGGCTCCAGCACCCAGCGACGGATCCACGCGTCCATCGCGCCGGGGTCGCGCGAGGCTTTCTTGATGTCGGCCCAGAACTCGTAGTCCTCGCCGTACGGCGTGATCCCGCTGAGCCCCGTCGGGAGCAGCCCGCCGGGGTGCGCGCCGTACGGCGCCTCGACGACGGCGCGCACCGCCGACGCGGGGATCTTCGTCATGTGTGCGTGCGCGCGCACGTACGACGGCTCGACGATCTTGTCGACCGTGACGATGCACCCGCGGCGCGCGGCGAGCGCGCCCCATACGTTCTCCATCAGCGGTGGCGAGAACAGCACGTTGCCCTGCTCGTCCGCGGCCGGCGCGTGGAAGATCGAAACGTCCGGCACCAACGCGGGGATCATGACGGTCCCGTCTTCCATCACCTGAACGTCGTTGTCCTTCTCCATCGACGAACCGGCGAGCGATGTCGTCAACGCCCACTTGTGGCCGCGCGCGCCGGCAGCCAGCCTCTGCACGAACGTCAGGATCGACCAGTGCTCGAACTCGATCCCACCCGACATCCACGCGCGCTGGTAGACGCCGTTAGGCCCCGGCGACATATAAGAGTCGCCGGCCCACGACGTAACGATCTTCGTCGCGAGGCCCGCGTGGACAAGCGGCGCCTCGGGGCTCGTCATCTGGACGGCGAGCAGCGTGAGCTTCGGATCGGTGCCGCGGAACCGGCGGATCAATTCCCAGAACGCCGCGCTCCCGCGTGAGTGCGTCACGCCGAGGTGAACGGCGTCTCCGGGCCGCACGTTGTCGGCGACCGCGTCTGCAAGCGCCATCACTTTCGAGCGGCCGCCACGGGGCACGGAGAAGTGCCGGTCGATCCAGCCGCGAAGCTCTGAGTTCATGCCGACGTGAGGCTACTGGAGGTCCCGCCGTCGCGGCACGACCGTAGCGCGATCCTCGCCCTATGATGGGCGCCGTGGCGAAGAAAGCGAAGTCCGTCCAGGCAGAACGGGTCATCGGCGAGCAGGGCGAACGCACGCGCGTGAAGCTGCTCGAAGCCGCGCGCCAGGTGTTCCTCGAGCGCGGCTACTCGGCCGCGCGCGTCGACGATGTCACCCAGAAAGCCGGCACCAGCCACGGCGCCTTCTACCTGTACTTCGCCAATAAGCAAGACGTCCTCGAAGCACTTGCCGTCGATACGGCCGACCACATGTACGCGCTGGCGGACGAATTGGAAGGCATCGAGGTCGGCGAGCAAGGGTACGAGCAGCTGCGCGCCTGGGTCGAGAAGTTCGTCGACGCATACGAGCGTCACTCACCCGTGATCAATGCATGGATCACGGCGGAGATGGAAGACGGCCGTTTCGATCAGCTGGGCCGCGAGGTGCTCGGCCAGTTCGCCGGCCGCATCTCGCACGCGATCGCGCGCGGCGTGGACGCCGGCCTGCGCCACCCGGTCGACCCTCCGACCGCCGCCGTCGCCCTCGTCTCGATGCTCGAACGCTTCTGCTACTTCTGGCTCGTGCGCGGCGGACCGTTCAAGCGCGATGTCGTCGTCGATACGATCGCCGCGATCTGGTACGAGGCGCTGTTCGGACAGCGCAAGTCTTAACTCTCGACCGGCAGGTAGAAGTACACGAGGTCGTAGACCTCTTCGGGATCCATCACCAAGCCACCCGGTAGCCGGCCGAACTCGACGAACCCGAGCTTGCGGAACGCGTCCTCGGCAGGCGTTCCGGCGCGCGCAGCCGCATCGATCATCTCGACCTCCATGCGCTTCGCTTCTTGGATGACGGTTTCGAGCAGCCTGCGCGCGATGCCCTTCCCACGGTGCGACTCCGCAACGACGAACCGGAACAGCTCGCCGCGATGACGCGAGCGCCCGCCTTGAAGGCCCAGCTCGATCGTGCCGACGACCCGACCGTCGTCTTCGGCGACCAGATGGATGTACCGGCCCTCGAGCGCGCCGCGCAGGCTGTTCTCGACCAGCCGGTGAACCTCATCGTGCGTCGATCGCGGGAAGCAGTTGCGTTGAAGATCCTTGACGTCGCCGGGACCGACCGGACGGATGACGACGTCGCTCAACGACCCTTGAACTCCGGCGAGCGCTTCTCGGCGAACGCGCGCACGCCTTCCTTGAAGTCCGCGGCCGTGCTGTTGAGGGCCTGCACGGCGGCTTCTTCATCGAGCGCGGCCGCAAGGTCGGAATCGATCGCGCGGTTCAGCAACCGCTTCGAGAACCCGATCGCGCGCGTCGGCCCCGCTGCCAGCCGGCTCGCCCATTCGTTCGTCGCGCCTTCCAACGAGTCGTCCGGCACGACGCGGTTGATCAACCCGATGTCGAGTGCGTCGCGCGCAGACAGCGGCTCGCCGAAGAACACGAGCTCCTTCGCTTTCGGCAGTCCGATCAGCCGCGGCAGCAGCCACCCGCCTCCGGAGTCGATCGCCAGCCCGCGCTTCACGAAGATCTCGATGAAGCGTGCAGACTCCGACGCGATGATCAGATCGCAGAACAGCGCAAGCTGCGCGCCGCCTCCCGCTGCGACGCCGTTGACCGACGCGATCACGGGCTTGTCGAGCTCCCACAACGCCGTGACGACGCGCTGCATCCCGCGCTTCATCGCCTCGCGCACCAGCCGCAGGTCGGGCGCGCGCGGTTCGGCAGGCTGCTCGCCCGATGCCGCGTCCTTCGTCACTTTCGAGCGGCCGAGATCGACGCCGGAGCAGAACGCGTCGCCTGCGCCCGTGATCACGACGCATCGGATCTCGTCGTCGCTGCGCGCTTCGTCGAGCGCGGCAAGCAGTTCCTCGCGAAGCTCGGGCGAAACCGAGTTCTTGCGCTCTGGCCGGTTGAGCGTCAGCTTCCGCACACCGGCGTGGTCATCGACAAGAAGGATGTCGCTCACGGTCCCTTCCCTCGCTCCCCCGCTTCGAGCAAACGCCTGATCTCCGCGACCTCCTGCCGGACGGAATCGGCCAGCCACTTCTTCGCACTCAATTCGAGCAGCTTGCCGAACGGCCCGAACGCCATCTCCATCTCTTCGACATGACGGATCTTCGTGCCGCCGTCCACTTCGTCGATCTCGAAATATGCGTTCAACGATTTGAGCAGCCCGTGGATCAGCGTCACGTTGATGCGGGTGTAGTCGGGCGTCCAGCGGTACCGCGTCACGACCGAGCCGCGCGCGCCGAAGAACTTGCCCTCCTCGAGCCCGATCATGCCGTCGTCGGTTTCCGCCAGCTTCGTCACCCAGATGATCTTCGTATCCGCTTTCGTGTACTGCGCGGGGTCGAGCACGAACTCCCACACATCTTTGGGAGTCACCCCGCGGACGACCTCGGTTCCCTCGCCGCGGATCATCGTTCCCTCCGTTCTTTGGTGGGTCCGACGTTATACTCGGCGCCGCACGAGCGACAAAAGCCCGCCCATTCGAAAGCGACGAGATGGACTTCGATCTGAACGACGAGCAGCGGGACCTGCGCGATGCTGCTCGACGGTATCTGGAGCGTGAAGCGCCGATCGGGTATGCGCGCGCGATGATGGACGACGAGCGCGGCTTTCGCGACGAGGTGTGGAAGCAGATGGCGGTGCAGGGTTGGCTAGCCCTTCCCCTGCCCGCCGACCACGAGGGCCTCGACATGGGCGCGATCGCGTTGTCGATCCTCGTCGCCGAGATGGGTCGCGTCGTCGCACCGGGGCCGTACCTGTCGACGGTGCTCGCGGGCATGGCGATCGCGGACGCGGGCTCCGACGAGCAGAAGCGCACGTTCCTCCCGCGCATGGCCTCGGGCGATCTCATCGCAGCGGTCGCCGCAGGACCGGGCGACGTCGAGGAGTCGGGCGGGCATCTTCGCGGCGAGCGGCGCTTCGTCGCCGACGGCGCGATCGCCGAGACCGTCGTTGTTGTTGCGCACACCTCAGGCGAAGAAGCTGCGCTGTACATCGCAGAGCCGAGCGAGCGCACCCCGGTCGCGACGATGGACCAGACGCGCAAGCACGCGCACCTCCGATTCGAAGGCGTGCCGGCGGAACGCCTCGGATCGTCACACCTGTCCGCGGTCGACCGGCTGCTCGATCGAGCAGCCCTCGCGATCGCCGCCGAGAGCCTCGGCGGTGCGGAGCGCGTTTCTGAGATGGCCGTCGAATACGCGAAGGCGCGCACACAGTTCGGCCGGCCGATCGGTTCGTTCCAAGCGGTGAAGCACCGGGCTGCGGACATGCTGGTGGACGTCGAATCGCTGCGGAACGCCGTGTACTACGCGTCGTGGGCCGCCGAGCGCGGGCTCCCGGATGCGTCGCTCGCTATCTCGATGGCGAAAGCGTTCGCCGCAGACGCGTACCGGCGCGTCGCGCAAGGGGGCATCCAGATCCACGGTGGCATCGGGTTCACGTGGGAGCACGACATGCACCTGTACTTCAAGCGGGCGAAAGCGAACGAGGTCGCGTTCGGCGACGCGACGTTCCACCGCGAACGCGTCGCCCAGCTGCTGCGTGCGCGCGCGAACGTCTGAGTTACTTCAGCAGATCGCCGAACGTCTTCATCGTTCCCACCCGATACGCGGGCGGGACGAGCACCTTGAACGTGTAGGCGGGCCCGAGCCATGACGGGATGAACTTCTCCATCTTGTTGCGCTCGACCGCGTGCATCACGAGCGACGCAACGTCCTCCGGCTTCACCGGCTTCGGCGTGTTCTCGGCGAATGGCACGCCGCGTGCTTCGGTGAAGTGCGTCTCGACGGGGCCGGGGTCGATGATGCTCAACCCGATCCCTTTGCGCTTGATCTCGAACGTGAGTGCCTCGGCGAAACCGACCATCGCGAACTTGGACGCGGAGTAGCCGGCTTCCAGAGGCGCGCCGATCCGTCCGGCGATCGACGCGATCATCACGATGTACCCACGACCGCGTTCGATCATCCCCGGGAGGACGGCCTTCGTCGCGTAGACGGTGCCGAAGTAGTTGACGCGCATCATCTTCTCGATGGTCTCGACGTCCGTGTCGACGACGCGCCCGTATGCACCGATGCCGGCGTTGTTCACGAGGATGTCTGCCGGTCCGAGCTCCCGCTGCAGCGCGTCGATCGCGCTTTCGACCTGCGCGCGCTCCGCAACGTCGGAGACGGCGACCGCGCCCTTCCCGCCGCACGCGTCCAACACTTCGTCCAGCTCCGACTTCGAGCGCGCCATCAGCCCCACGCGCGCGCCGTGCTTCGCCGCTGCAACGGCGATCTCGCGCCCGATGCCGCGCGAAGCACCGGTGATCAACACGACCGAACCGTTCCATTTCATCGGAAGCCTCCACGACTCGAAACGTAGGGTGCCCTGACAATTCTGCGCCGACGCGTTCCGCGTTGACACCGTCGTCAGGTGACTCATAACCTCGCAGGTCAGGAGGTGTCCAATGGACTACAAGATCATCTCTGCCGACGTTCACATCACAGAGCCCCCCGACATCTGGAAGAACCACCTTCCCGAGAAGTACCAAGAGCACGCGCCGAAGCTCGTGAAGGATCACGAAGGTGGCGATGCGTGGCTCTATGCGGGCTCGAGCAACCCCGATCCGATCGGTCTCACGACGACGCCGGGGAAGAAGTTCGAAGACTTCCGCTGGCATGGCGTCAGCTACGACGACCCCGACGTCCGGCCGGGCTGCTTCAACGGTAAAGCTCGTCTCGAGGACATGGACATCGACGGCATCGACGCCGAGGTCATCTTCCCGCCGCAGCGCACGATCGGTCACTGGCTCGGCAACGCCGACGACGAGCTCGTGCACGCCGGCGTCGATGCGTACAACGAGTTCGCGTTCGACGAGTTCGCCGTCGACCCGAAGCGCCAGATCCCGATGTATCAGCTGCCTTCGACCGGCGTGGACAACGCGGTGAAGTACCTCGAGAAGGCGAAGGAGAAAAGCGCGAAGGGCGTGGTGATCGGTTGCTGGCCCTCCGGCAAAGAAACCCTCTCCGATGAGGACGACAAGTTCTGGGCGGCTCTGAGCGCGTCGGGCCTACCCCTGACCATCCACATCAACGTCATCGGCCGCGAGTCTCGGATGAAGGCCCAACAGGCCGGCTCGACCGCGACGCAAGGCGTCAAGAAGGGCGCACCCAACGCCAACCAGCGCGCGATCGGCGGCATGGCGGGCGTGTTCGCGATGGTGCCCCCGACGCTCGGCAACATGATCTTCCAAGGGGTATTCGACCGGTTCCCCGACCTCAAGGTGATCCTGATCGAAACCGGGGTCGGTTGGATCCCTCACTTCCTGGAGCAGCTCGACGACCGCTACTGGCGCAATCGCGGCTGGGGTGAGATCAACATCAAGGAGCCGCCGAGCTACTACTGGTACAAGAACTTCGCGGCGACCTTCATCATGGACGTCATCGGGTTGCAGATCCGTCATGCGGTCGGCGTCGAGAACATGATGTGGTCGACGGACTACCCGCACCACGGATGCGACTGGCCGTACAGCCGCAAGGTGATCAACGAGACGTTCGTCGGTATCGACCCGACGGAGCGCGAAAAGATCCTGGCGGGCAACGCGGTCAGGCTCTGGAACCTCGACAAGTAGCCGCCTGAGCAGGCCGGCGCGCGCCCTAGTGGTGCGTGGAGCTCTTGCCTGGATTTACCGACGGTCGCCCGCCCGGTGACGACGGCGGCGAAGTTGGAGTATCCGCGGGTTGGCCGCCGTTCACTCGTCGCTGCAGTGCATTCGCTCGCGCAGTCTCCGCTCGATCGATCGCGTTCTGGATCGCATCGCGGGCCTGTTGGGGAACGACGCTGTCGCGCAACTGCGCGAGGACGGCGAGATGTCCCGCAAGCTCGTCTTGAACGTGACTGAGAAGCGCTTGAAGGCTCGCGCCGAAGGGGTCCTCGGCTACGGCGCTTTGAACCTGGCTTATCTCCGACTGATACGCGCTCATCGCTGCGCCGATGTCGACGCTCTGACCCGCCTTGCGTAGCTCCAGGAGGGTCGTGAGCTCATTCAAGCGGCGCTCCGCGAATTCGAGGTGAAGACGCGCGCGCGACGCCGGATCGCGATGGAAAGCAAGATCGATCTTTTCGACGGCGCGCTTGACGGGATACAGGAGCTGACCGGGCAGAGCGCCTGCGGACGCAGCCATGGCTCCTCCCGCCAACAGGAGCGTGGTGATCGCCGCAGCGATCAGCACCATCGCGACGCGGTGCCGCGGTCGCTTGCGCTCCAGCGTCGCCGCCCCGGTCAGTGCGGCGATGTGGGCGCGAGCGACCGCGTCCGGCACCTCGGTCGCGAACGCTTCGCGCGCGGCACGAGCGGTCTGGACGAGCGGGTCCAGCCCCTCGGGAGCCTGTGCTGATTCGCCTCGGACCAGACGGCCCAAGGCCGCATCCAGGGCGTCGTGCTCGCGCGCCTCAGTCACGTGTTTCCTCACGACTTTCCAAGCGCCCTTCGGGAACCCCCGGGTACGGCCCGCCCAGGGCCTTCGTGAGGTTCACCAGGGCCCGGTGCTGCAGCGCCTTGACGGCCCCAACCGGCTTGCCGACGGCTTTGGCGATCTCGGCCGCGCTGAGGCCGCCTGCCAGGCGCATCGCGACCACCTGACGCTGTGCCTCAGGAAGCGCCGTCACCGCCCGCCACAGGCGCTCTCGATCGACCCTGCCCAGCGCCTCGCCGGCGGGGTCGGCGGTGCCGGGCTGCTCGATCGCGATGGCCAGTGGCTCTTCGGGACGGCGCCGGTTCCGGCGCGCGAGGTCCACGGCCCGATTGGTTGCGATGCGGTAGAGCCACGCGCGGAACCCGCCGACGGTACCGTCGAAGCTCGCGACGTCCCGCATCGCTTGGAGGAAGACCTCGCCGAGCAGATCCTCCGCGTCCTCGCGACGGCGCACCTGGGTCGCAAGGTACGCGAGCAGCTGGGCCGAATACGCGCGGTAGAGGTCGGCCATGCCGCGTGCGTCACCGGCCTGCGCGCGATCGAGCGCGTCTTGAAGATCTTCCATCGGTCCGCATGAGGGTATCGTCGTGGGCAGCGGTCGGTTTAGCGTCCGAACCCCTCCGCTTCTATCCTCCCTGGTCGTGAGGGAGAAGAGATGAAAGCGATCGCCTTGGTGCAGCCGCCGCACGAGCCCGCGATGGCGGGAACGTTCTTCGGCTACCTCCTCGGCGACGGGTGGGAGGTCCAAGGCTTCGGCGCGCAGGAGGACGTCCCGGACGACGTCGCGTCGGAGACCGAGTTCATCCTCGCTGCGCTGGCGCGTATCGACGCATCGTTGATCGATCGCTGTCCCAAGCTGCGGCTGATCCAGGTTCCCGGCCACGGGTTCGAGCACGTCGACGTCGATGCCGCGCGCGCGGCCGGCGTGCCGGTCGCGACCGTCGCGTCGTCGGGCGCGGAAGCGCACACCGTCGCGGAGTGGGCGATCTTGATGGCAGGCGCAGCGTCGCGCCGTCTCGTCGAAGGCCATAACGCGCTCGCGCGCGGGGAGTTCGCCAACGTCACCATCATGCAGGAGGGCGTGTTCGAGCTCGCCGGCAAGACCATCGGGATCGTGGGTCTGGGCCGCATCGGGCGCGAGGTCGCGAAGCGCGCGCGCGGCTTCGACATGAAGATCCTGTACCACGACGCGTACCGGCCGGCGCCGGAGGTCGAGACGGAGCTCGGCGCCGAGTACCGGGACCTCGACGCGCTCCTGCAGGAATCCGACGTCGTGACGCTGCACGTTCCCGCGACGGGGAAGACGAAGGCGCTGATCGGTGCGCGCGAGCTCGAGATGATGAAATCCGAAGCGATCCTCGTGAACACGTCGCGCGGTCCGGTCGTCGATCACGACGCGTTGGTCGACGCGCTGCGATCCAAATCCATCCGAGCAGCTGCGCTCGACGTCTACGACCCGGAACCACCGCCGCCCGATGATCCGTTGCTTCGGCTCGAGAACGTGACGATGTCGCCGCACATGGCCGGCGTCACGGCCGAGTCGCTGCTGCGCATCCTCCAAGCGGCGATGGCGAACTGCAACCGCGTCGCGAGCGGCGAGGAGCCGCTCGACGTCGTCGAAGGCAACGAGCACTAACATCGGGCACGTGACGACGGGGGCATCAGCGGTCGCACGAGCGCTGCGCGCGCGCGGTGTCTCGACCGTGTTCGCGCTGTGCGGCGACCACACCAACCCGATCCTGGAATCGCTCGACGACGAGGGCATCCGGATCATCGACGCGCGCGACGAACGGGGCGCGGCGTGGATGGCGGCGGGCTGGGCGCTGGCAACGGCGGAACAGGGTGTCGTCGTGGTATCGAACACGCCGGCGCTAACGAACGCAGCGACGGCGCTCGCGGATTCGACGTTCTCGGGGATCCCGGTGGTCTGCATAACCGGCGGAGTCGCTTTGAGCGACCGTGGAAAGGGCCACCCGGGGGATCAGGATCAAGCCGCGATCGCGGCGCCGATCTCGAAGTGGTCGCGGCGAGCTGAAAACCCGCAAGAAGCTGCAACGCTCATCTCTCGTGGTTGCCAGATCGCTGTCGCACCACGACCGGGGGCTGTCGTCGTCGAATTGCCGATGGACGTCCAACAGGGTCGAGCAGACGGTGGTGTGGAACCGATCTCGCTAACCTCGCCAGAAGGAGATACGGAGACGCCGGACGTCTCCGAGATCCTTCGGAAGCTTGGAGAAGCAGAGCGGCCCGTCATCATCGCGGGCAGCGGTTGCTTCTGGGGCGGCGCGGGGGACGCGTTGCGCGCGCTCGTGGAAGGCGCGCGCATCCCGGTGTTCACTGCGCGCGC
>Ga0070707_100001412_pt1 | contig 23565 bp, 16 predicted proteins | sample KBSK5502metaG_FD_65468 | JGI IMG/M metagenome (GOLD analysis project Ga0070707, IMG submission 65468) | Corn, switchgrass and miscanthus rhizosphere microbial communities from Kellogg Biological Station, Michigan, USA - KBS K5-50-2 metaG | ecosystem: Host-associated > Plants > Roots >...
ATAATCATAAAATGTGTACCAGAGATTTTCAATTGGCCGGGATTGTGATGTACAATGCCCGTAGTGAAAACCTCTTCCACCTTCTTTTTGTTTGAAAGAGTGAAGAATGCTCGCCTTCATACTCGAATGCGGTGCCACACATGGAAACAAGCTATGATTATATCATTGTCGGGGCAGGAACAGCTGGGTCGGTTGTTGCGGCACGCCTGGCAGAGAATCCAGCTATCACCGTCTGCCTTATCGAAGCAGGTTCTACCGATGACGGCAACTGGGAAGTCTTGTCGGTAAAAAACTGCCAAATCTGTCAAGTGCCTCTTGAAAAAACTCCTACGATCCACCCCTTAAGCCTGGCCTTTCTAGAAGCAGCGCAGCAAGGCAGAAGCGCCCTCTTCTGTTCAAGTGGCACTCCGCTGAGCTGTGCCTCATCATGGGACAGGGCACATGATGTGTATATGTAAACTATACTTAGGTAGAATTACTTCTTGTGTTCATCGTCTTCATGAGCTATGCTTGCTATGTACGTGCTGGTATGCTTGGCCACAAGAAAGGCTTCTTCCGAAGATAATACTGTTGTACTGCGGTGATGGTCTTTCAGGAGTGGATCGATACTTCTCACAACCTGTTTGACATGCATGGGAGTCTAGTTGTGCTGTCAGCGGTAAGGAGCTTCGTATGCTGTCGCAAAAATACTTGAGATCGGTGTATGGACCAGCGGCTGCCTTTAGCGAATACCAGTCAGGCGATGTGATCAGCTACCTCGAGCAGGGGCGAGAGCAGTCCGGGATGATCCTGTGGGTCTGTGCACCAAGTGCTCTGGGAAATCGATACATTGGCATGACCTACGTGGTGCAACTCCAGGGCAGTGGCCGACCGGACCTGGTTTCCCCTGCCAATGTGCTGACTCCGTCCGAGGAGGCATAGAGATGAGCAGGCTTCTAGGCGAGGGTTGACGCTCACCGCGTCGGCAGGAGACGAACCGTAGCAGGAGGCGAGCCTCGGCGTTGCTCCCGTCCTCATCCCAGTTCCTTTCGTCTCTCTTTCGCATAGGTCTCTGCTATGATTTGTGCATCTAGCAGCGTTTATGAAACCTAGCCAAATGAGTATTGACTCTCCTAGGCTCTATTCGCTTTTTTCATATGGCCTGGCTCATAGTCATTGGTCTTCCTTTCATTGATAATAACAGGCAAAAGCATTCTTGATTATCTTCACAATCGGGGTATCACGAGGAGTTCTACGATGGATCAGAGTCTTCTTACTTCTCCAATACGCACCCCGGCGGTTCGTGTGCGCAGCGTCTTTGCCTGGCTTGCGGGGATTGCTTGCTTTGGCTTTCTGCTCTCGGTGATTGTGCTGATCGCCCATCAAATCATTGTTCCACCCCCAGCGCTGCGGGTCGTCCTGTTGCGCAATATCCCATTACCTGAAGGCTTGAAAAACAAAGGGGCTCCAGATTCGCTGGCTCCAGCCACCTCCCAATTTTTTGATGGCTTTGATTTTCAGTCGATTGACTCCAATACCCATCTGCTCTTTATCGCACACACGGGCCCAGTGCCCGATGACCAGGCCCTCTACGACCATAGTTTTCATCTTGATAACCCGGTAGACATTGCCAGAGACGGCAACATTCTGGTCTTTGATCTGCAAACACAGAAAATTGTGGGGCGTTTGCCCATTCCTCAGGTGGCCGGCCTTGTCGTAGCTCCTGACCTGCACAAAGTGTTTGCTGCCAATGCTGAGGAGAATAAGGTCTGCTCGTTCGATGAACCCTCGACCCCTCTGCAAGGTGCAGCACTCCTCGACTTTTTTAGTCAACGCTCACATGCCAGTATCCAATGTGCGCAGCTCGATGACTTTGAGGGTCCGGACGCGGTAGCCTATGATCCTGTGGACCATAAGATTTTTGTCAGCGACCCGGGCTCTCCCCCTGATGATTGTGACCCGAAACTGCCTCTTGAACAGAATGATTGTGTCGCCAAGGTTCATGGACAGGTCGTCAAGTTCAAGGGGAAGACGATACCCACCCTGAATGCACGCGTGACGAATCAGAATATCTCTGTTGTGGATGCTCTACATCCTACACAGGTGCTGACAAAGATCGCAGTTGGGACCCTGCCGGTGACGGCTAGCGAAAGAACATCGATGGAGTCCATTGCGGCTGATGACCCCGGTAAGGTGAATATTCTCAAGGGCAATATTGCAGAATTTGGTCGTGATGTTGGCCATGCCAAATACGATGTGGTGAGTCACAAACTGTATACCGTGACGCAGGTTTTGCAGAATGGAGACGATGTCAACGCCGGTTTGCCACCCCCTGATACGGCAGAGTTCCTGACGATCGATCCAGTGACCGATACGATTCTTCGCCGCGATCCTCTGCCGACCACATGCAGCACTCCTCATGGGATGGCGCTGGATGAAGGGCAACATCAGGCATTTATCGCTTGCACCGATGTGGATCCCGGGCCTCCTCCCCTGGTGCAGCATCTGATGCGGTGGAACCTGGATACCATGAAGCCCGGGCCGGAAGAGGCTCATCCTGATCAGACATCGCTGGCTCCTTCGCCCGATATTGTGCAGGTGATCCATTTTAAGAATCCCACTCCTGCAGACATCATTTTTGTAGGCTGCGGCGGTGGCATTTCGGTCTTTGATGAGACCAACGGACAATTTAAAAAGCTGGGCGACTATGCGATTGGCCACGAAACGCACACCATCGCCATTGATCCGGCAACAGGCTACATCTACCTGCCCGTCCCCAGTGTCGGCGGCCGACCAACGCTGCATGTTGCCAGGTATAATCCGAACGGAGCCTGACGCATTCGCTCAAATGCAAAGCAGAGGCGAGAGCGGCGAATGCTCCAGCTTCTGCTCGGGTGGGCCTAGATGGCATTGTACAACGCGCACGCTTCTCTGAAGCTGCACTGATCCTTACCATCGTCACGCGGCGCACAGCATCGCCTGAAGAGCCTGCGCCCCCAAGAACTCTCACATATGCTTCAGGAGATTGCTATGCGCCTGAATGATGAAGCCAGGAGGAACCAATGGGACTCTTATTCAAGTTCTTATTCCGGAATATGAAGGGCCTGCGCGGTCTGGTCCTGCTCGCGGTGATAATCACTGTGCTCCAGGTCAGCAGCGATATCTTCGCCGCGTTCCCGCTCAAATTTATTCCCAGTAAAGTCCAGAACATCGGAAACGACCCCAAATGTCTCTTCCCGTTCCTGGACCCGATCGAATCCTGGTTCGATATTCCGCAGCTCGACCCGAGCCTGCAACCCGACCCGAATCTGCCACCAAATCCACCGCCAGAGGCACAGTGCCCCGTCAACCCGAACGATGTGCATGCCCAGATTGTGCTTGTTTCGCATAGCACCATCGGCGTGATCATCTTCTCGGTCTTGGTGCTGGTCATATTCGGTCTCTTAAGTGCGCTGCTGGCCTTCCTGGACCTCTACCTGGCGGCCTATATCGGCCAGCAGCTCACTGCCAGGCAACGTAACCAGCTCTTTGACCATCTGCAACGCCTCTCGCTGGACTGGCACGGCAAGCAGAAGAAAGGCGACCTGGTGCAGCGCGTCACCGGCAACATCACAGACATCGAGAAGCTGGTCACCGATGGCCTGGTCGATCTGCTGGCAGGCGTGCTGACACTCATAGGCGTCATCTCGGTCATGCTCTTCCTCAGCCCACAATACACGCTCATCGCCATGGCGATTGCTCCGGCACTCTTTCTGATCGTTCTAGGCTATACGAAGAATATTAAAGCCGCAGCCAAAAAGGCCGCCAAAGCCACTGGTCAGGTCGCAGACGTCGCCACCGAGGATATCAACGCGCTGACGGTCATCAAAGTCTTCACCCGCGAAGAGCGCGAAGCGATGCGCTTCGGCAGCTACGTCGATAAGAACAAGCGGGCGGGCCTGCGCGCCGGCTGGCTCCAGGCACAGTTTACCCCGCTCGTCACGTTGCTGGTGATCCTGGGCACAGCAGCTGTCATCGGCATCGGCGGCTATGTGGCAAACGGTCTCCCCTTCTCTATTGGCCCCTTTACTATCGCCGCCGAGAGCGTTGATATCGGGACGCTGATTCTGTTCCTCACCTTCCTCAAGCTGCTCTATCAGCCGATGCGCGACCTCTCCAAGTTAGCTACATTGGCCAACACGGCAGGATCAGGCGCAGAACGCATTCAGGAGGTGTTGGATCAGGCCCCAGAAGTCAAAGACTCTCCCATCCCCGGCCCCTACACCGGCCCGCAGCGGTTTCGCGGCGAGATTACCTTCGAGAATGTGTGGATGAGCTATGTGGCCGGTCAGCCGGTCTTAAAGGGCATCAATCTGCATCTCAGCCCTGGCAGGAGGATCGCCCTGGTCGGCCTCTCCGGCGGCGGCAAAACCACGCTGGTCAAGCTGATCTCGCGCTTCTACGATATTCAGCAGGGCGTGATTAAAATCGACGGCGTGGATATGCGCCTGTATCCCCTGGACGTATTGCGCAACAACGTCAGCATGGTGCTGCAGGACTCGGTCCTCTTTGAGGGCACCATTCGCGAGAACATCGCCATCGGCCGGCCCGGAGCCAGCATCGAGCAGATCGTTGAAGTCGCCAAAAAAGCCAATATCCACGAGACCATCATGAACCTGCCTGAAGGCTACGATACCACCGTACGTGAGCAAGGCAAGAACTTCTCCGGCGGTCAGCGGCAACGTATTGCCATTGCCCGCGCTCTCCTGCGCGACGCACCCATCTTGATCCTCGACGAGCCCACTGCCGCCCTCGACGTTGAGTCCGAGGCCGAGGTCATGCACGCGTTGGACCAGCTGGTCGTGAATCGCACGGTGATCGTGATCTCGCACCGCCTCAGCACCCTGGGTAATGTCGATGAGATTCTCGTCTTGAAGCAGGGCCTGATTGCGGAGCGAGGCTCCTACAAACACCTGAAGCAGCTACAGGGCATCTTCGCTAATCTCCTCGCCGAGCAGAACCGCTACAGCTCTGAGGGGGCCGGCGATAAATCGATCTTGCGCTCGGCCTTCCAGGAAGCGCCGGCCCCCCAGGAATGGGGCCAGCCCGCAGCTATGGCAGTGCCGGCCGGGGTGATGGCGCCAACTGTGCGCGGCGGCAAGGGAAATCAGCCAGGCTGGCAACCACAGCCCCAGATACCGCAAGGCCCGATGAAAGAGGCTCGCATCCTCATCGAACTCGATAGCAAAGTCGTTAGCGAGCGCCGGCTCGACAAGCCTCTGATCACCATTGGGCGCCTGCAAGGCACCGATGTGTGCGTGCCCAACCAGCGTGTCTCGCGTCTGCACGCACGCATTCGCTATGAGAACAACGCCTGGGTCATCGAGGATGCTGAGAGCCTCAACGGGATCGTCTACCAGGGCACACGTATCGAACGTCTGGCTCTCACCAACGGCGACCGGATCTACCTCGGCCCAAAGGCGGTGCTCCACTATCAAATCAGAGAGTAGACCAGGCTGCCAAAGTAGAGACGCGGGGGCAGGCTATACGGCCCACCTTCCGCTGCCTCACGGCGAGAAAAAACAGAAGAAAAATATGATGAGAGCATCAGTTAATAAACAGCATTAAGAACCTGACAAGAGTCAAAGTACGAGGAAACTCTTCCCAGTAGAGTAGGAATTTTATGATAGATTTTGTTGGAGTATGAGTCTTTTAGATTTTTTATGAGACACTCGTTCTATTTCAAGAACATATATTCTAGCAACTGGAAGGAGTTGTAAAGTTATATAGCATATTATAAAATAATATGCGATCTCCGTTAACCATATAGCTTTCAAGTATTTACGGAGGCAGAATTATGGCAACTCGCCTTCTATTTCATGAACAATTGCGCTATGAGCGCGAACTGCGGGGCTGGTCGCAAGCAGATCTCGCTGAGAAGGTGGGATGCGATACAAAAACCATAGGTCGATGGGAGAGCGGTGATCGCTTCCCCCGCCCATATCATCGTCAGTCACTCTGCGAAATCTTTGGAAAGAATGCGGAAGAGCTAGGGTTGCTGAGGGAGAACCCGGGGAATAGCAAGCCGCTCTCCCCTCCTGGCCATAGACTTACTATTCCAGAAGCATCTCTATTTCCGACGCCTACAACTGCTCCTTCGCAGTCACTACTGCTTGAAGAAGCACGTGCAAGTGATCACGTATCTCCCACGCTCCCTCGAGCAGATTGGGGTGAGGCCCCTTATGTTGTCAACCTTTACGGACGCGACGAGGAATGCGCCGAGCTAGGGCGCTGGGTAGGAGAGCATCACTGTCAAATTGTGGCAGTACTGGGCAAGGGAGGTGTCGGGAAAACGGCCGTGGCTGCAGGGGTAGCAATGCAAATGAAGGTGGCCTTTGAGTACGTCTTCTGGCGTTCTCTCCAAAATGCCCCCCCTCTGGAGCTCTTCTTGAGGCAGTGTATCAGCTTTGTCTCCGATCAACAACAACTCGATCTGCCAGGGGAGATAGACGACCAGATATCCTTGCTCATCCAATATATGCGCGATCACAATTGTCTGTTGGTACTGGACAACTTCGAATCTGTCCTGCAGCCGGGACGACACGCTGGTCACTATCGTGAGGAATATGCTGCTTATGGCAGACTGCTTCAAAGGGTTGGAGAAGTACAACATCAGAGTTGTCTCTTACTAACGAGCCGGGAGAAGCCGAAAGAAGTGGCTCTCTTAGAGGGAAAAAGCTCACCGGTACGATCCCTGCACCTCTCTGGCCTGCGATTGGAAGCCGGACAGCAAATGCTGCAAGACAAAGGCCTGGTTGGCTCAGACGCCCATTGGCTCGCCTTGGTCGAGCGCTACTCAGGTAATCCACTCGCTTTGAAAGTCGTCGCAGAGTCCATTCAAGAGGTGTTTGAGGGTAACATCGCCAGATTCCTACAGGAAGAAGTAATTGCATTCGGGGACATCAACGACCTGCTCGATCAGCAATTTCATCGTCTATCAGCGTTGGAACGAGAGATCATGTACTGGCTCGCGATCGAGCGAGAGGCAGTGTCGCTGGACGGCTTGCGCGGGAACCTGGTGTATCCAATAGCGATAGGAGCGCAACTCGAAGCCTTCGATTCCTTGCGGCGCCGCTCTCTTGTTGAGACCAGAGAGCTGACAGAGTTCACGCTCCAACCAGTGATTATGGAATATGTAACGATGAGCCTCATTGAGAGCGCTTACAAGGAGTTCGACACAGAAGCGCCAGAAATATGGATACAGTTCGCGTTCTGCAAAGCGCAGGCGAAAGACTACGTGCGCGAAAGCCAGGTGCGTCTCCTCTTAGCACCCATAGCCCAACGCTTGCTAGCAAGGCTAGGAAAGGAGGGCATTGAGCAGCGCGTCAGGAATATACTGACAAGGCAACGACAGGTACACGCGCAGCCGCCGGGTTACCTGGCAGGTAACATCATCAACCTCCTGAGCTATCTACACTATAATCTCCATGGTCTCGACTTTTCTCATCTGGTTGTGCGCCAGGCCTACTTACAAGGTGTGATGCTCCCCGAGGTCAATTTCTCCTACGCACGCTTTGTCACATCAAGCTTCTCTAACACCTTCGGTAATATTCTCGCAATTGCATGCAGCCCACAGGGACATTTGCTTGCTGCAGGAACGACCGCCGGCGAGATTTGGATCTATGACACACTCAGTGGCGTACTCCGCCTTATCTGTCACGGGCATACCGATGGCGTATGGTCTCTCGCTTTCAGTCCTGATGGGAGTTTGCTTGCAAGTAGCAGCGATGACCACACCGTCCGGCTTTGGGATAGCAATACCGGTCATTGTCTCAGGATACTGCAGGATCACACGAATAGAGTGAGAGCTATCGCTTTCAGCCCTGATGGAAGCACACTTGCCAGCGGAAGCGATGATCAGACCATTCGCTTTTGGGATAGCAATACCGGTCATTGTCTCAATACGCTGCATGGACATACTGACCGGGTATGGTCCGTCGCCTACCGCCCTGATGGGAACCTCCTTGCTTCCGGGAGTACCGACCAGACAGTGCGTTTATGGGATACAAGTACGGGGAGTTGTCTTGCAACGCTGCAAGGGCATAGCGGTTGGGTCCGATCGGTGGCTTTTCATCCGGAGGGGAGCATACTCGCTAGCGGGAGTGACGACCAGACCATACGCCTCTGGAATGTCAGCACCGGTCATCACCTCAATACGCTGCCAGGTCATACTAGCCGGGTATGGTCCGTCGCGTTTCATCCAGCAGGCGATATTGTCGCGAGCAGTAGTGAAGACCAGGTGATCCGCTTATGGGATATCGCTACCGGCCACTGTGTGATGCTTCTACAAGCTCACCATCAGGGAGTGCGGTCGATTGCTTTCACTCTTGACGGACATATGCTCGTCAGTGGTGGTGATGACCAGGCCATACGCGTGTGGGACGTTACCAACGGCCACTGCCTTCGGACCATGCAGGGGTATACGAACAGAGTATGGTCCATCGCCTTCCACCCAGACGGGAGTATTCTCGCAAGCGCCAGTGAAGACTCGGTCATTCGTCTGTGGGATACCAAAACCGGTCAATGTTTCAAATTAATGCAAGACCATAGTCATGGTGTGATGGCTGTTGCATTCAGCCCTCATGGCTTTACACTCGCGAGTGGGGGGCAGGATCAGACCATCCGTCTGTGGGATACGAATACCGGGCGCAGCCTGTACACTCTGCATGGCCATACGAACTGGGTGAGGATAGTCATCTTCAGCCCTGACGGGACCCTGCTTGCCAGCGGCAGCGAGGATCATACGATCCGCCTGTGGGATGTCAAAACCGGTACTTGCTCATGCGTTTTGCAGGGTCATACCAGTTGGGTCCGATCACTTGCCTTCAGCCCTGATGGTACCTTGCTTGCCAGTGGCGCCGACGATCATACGATCCGTCTGTGGAATGCCACCCCCGGCCTCCATCTCAGAACGCTAGAAGACCACACGGGCCGGGTTCGAACCATTGCCTTCAACCATGACGGGAACCTGCTTGCCAGCGGCAGCGAGGACCAGACCATCCGCCTCTGGGATGTTCGCACAGGTTACTGCTTCACCACTTTACAAGTGCATAGCGGCTGGATTCGATCTGTGGCCTTCAGCCCTGATGGAAATATGCTTGTCAGCGGTGGCGATGATCAGATGATCCGCCTCTGGGATGTCAATACCTGGCATTGCCTTCAAACGCTTCAGGGTCACTCCAACCGGGTAAGGTGGGTGACTTTCAGCCCCGACGGGAATACCCTTGCCAGTAGCAGTGACGATGGAACAATCAAATTCTGGGATCTGCAAACCTACGACTGCCTCAAGACATTGATAGGGGAAAGACCATATGAGCGCATGAACATCACGCATGTCCAAGGGTTGACGGAAGCCCAGAAAGCAAATCTCCAGGCACTCGGAGCAATCGAAGAGAGTTAAAGAGGAGTACTACAGTATAGCATATTGTCCCTTTTTGACCTTTAAATGTCCATCTTGTGCGGTTCTGAACGAATGCAGTTGAATCTATACTCTCCCTGTGAGAAGCGGTGAGGGTACATCAGTAACAGTGAGTGAGTGTAGAAAAGCAAGATGACGACAGAAGCAGATATGAGTTATGCAAAATAAGCTCATGCAAATAAATGCACAAAGCGTTAATAGGTTCTTTGAAGTTCTTCCTGGTGAAAAAGAGAACGCAGAGCTTGTTGTTGAAGATCTGGTGAGCAATATATGGCTCGAGCATTTCGACGAAGTGATCGTAGACCGCGTGACAGTCGATTTCTTTCACGACCTGCACGGGAACAGTTCTATTGGTCCATCTTTATAGAGGCTTACTGCCCGTCTTCGTCCTCACCGTTTTCTGAATGTAAGCTGAAAAACATGGAGCTTGAATTGATGGAGAGGATCAGCTCTTCCTTGATAGAACTTTTTGGGAAGATATATGCAGGGAGCATCACTATCAGATCTGCTTCATGCGAAAATATCACTCCTTCAGACATGGAGACAAAAATGGACGAGAAGACCGATCTCGCAAGCGAACAAAGCACAGCTAGAGTAAGAATTCAGAACACGGGTGTGTCGAGAGCTACTGAGGTGGACGTTGCGGACGCAGTACCGGTCGAAGTACCAGAGGTGCAGAGTATCAGGGCACTTCTCCTGATTGAGCAGTACGCTTCGTTGCGCAGAGAGATCGAGAAGCGTATCGATATCAGACAGCAGATTCTCGCACTCACCTTATTAGTCGCTGGAACGTTTTTAACGGTCGGTGTCCAGACCAATGTCCCTGAAGTGGTTTTACTGTTCTATCCTATTATAGCGTTGTTTCTTGGAGCTCTTTGGGAACACAATGATCTGCGCGTCGGCCAGATCAACTTCTATATCCGTACAGAAGTAGAAAAACATCTGGGCAAGTTCGAACCGGGATGGGAAACGTTTCGGCTAAAGACGTTTTCTTCGCAGCATAAAGAATACAAGCGGCACAGAACAGAGCAACGGCATCCACTAACTCCTCAGGTCGGCTTGATTGTCTTTGCTACGCGTGGTATGTTTTTCACGACACAGGCTATGGCAATTATCGTTGCCGCAGTCCGATACGCATTGGAGTTTTTGCAGCAGGGCATTACCGTAAATTTAACCGAGCCGAAGCAGGTCGTGATAGGTATTGCGACGGGGATGCTGTTTCTTATCGACATAGGGGGTACTGATCTACACCTTTTCGGTCGTACAACACAAGAGGACATAGACTCTGATTATCAGGTGATGAATACATATCAGGCGATGAAGGGCTGTGAGCATGCAAAATACCAGGAAAAAGCGCGACAAAGCAATCATACTCACCACGCTCCCCCGTCGAATACCGGCAGTCCGCACCCATTTGAGCAAATGCCAGAAAAAGGAGCATAGGGGGACCCTCTACGAGCAGGGATGTTATTGGAAAATGTTCCATACCAGTTCATAAACAGTAGATATACTGTGCTTTTTCGTTTATACTAGAAAGAAAGCCATAGAAGTTGGATGCAAAAATTGTTTAGTTAGAACATACGATGTAGTGAGGTGACACGTGGCTGGAAACAGTCTTTCTTTTGATGTGTGCATTATCTGTGCCCTGGCTGAAGAGGCTGAGGCCCTTTTGAAAGTACTGACACCTCACGGCATGGCACCGCTCAGAGAGCAGATAAGTAGCCGTAATCGCGCATACCACTACACAACAATCCGCAATAACCAGGGTGAACCGCTTTCGATTCAGGTATCATGGCTACCGAGCTATGGCTCTATAGAGACTGCTATTCACCTCAACACTCTTCTCGAGGATTTTAGGCCGCGCTTCGCCGCCATGACGGGCATTTGTGCCGGCGATAAACGAAAGGTAGCCTTAGGTGATATCATCGTCGCCGAACGCGCCTTTTTTGCCGACAGCGGCAAAATCATAACTGGTAGCCAGGGCCAGTCCGTCCATGAATATGACACCTATACATCGCATGCAGCACATGATGTCTTGCAATTTGCCCGTATGTTTCGCTCTTGGGAGCAAGCAGTTGCGATGCTGCAACGCCCGCACTTGGAGCACCAGCGGGATCCCCAACTTCCTCAATGCCATTTCGCTTCCATGGCTTCTTGTAGTGCCGTGCGTGGCGATAACCCTTTCGATGAAATACAATTTCCTGTACGTGGAACCATAGCTATCGACATGGAAGGGGCAGCCTTTTACCGAGCTGTGGAGGACTTTCCCGGCACCCGATCGCTCCTGGTTAAAGGCGTGTCGGACTATGCAGACAACACGAAGAATAACACATACCATAAGTATGCCTCGTTAGTCTCAGCAACATATATCCTCTATTTCATAAGGGAATATGTCACCACGCATACTATGCCGCGCCTGCATAGAGATGAAGCGCAGGCAAAGACTCGATTGGATGGAGCATACGGTGCTTCCACAACGGAGCCAAAGGGGCCAACACTCAAGCGATCCTCTCAAGAAGCGTCGCCGAGCTTTTCCATTCGCAATATTTCAGCGAATAACGTCAATGTCGTCCAGGGCGAGACTATCTTCATCAGCAACGACTCTGAACAGTCCTCTCTACAAAAGAGTGTGTTAATCGATCATCACATCTCACAACTGGCTGGCGATCTCGCCGAGCTGAACGATCTTGTACAGAACGGTTCAAAGGTTGACTCCTGGCAGTTGGACGAATTCATCCAGGAGATGTCTCTCATACAGACCCTTGCCATTCCCCTTCCAGTCTCTCTAATAGAGCAGGTACGATCACTCTGTCAACGTTTGGGAATCGCGTCACGAATTTAAAACCGTTTGTCATGTCGGCTACAGCTTCTCTTAAGGCTCTTGAGCCGGCATAAGCCAAAGGTATTGGTGACGTCAAATTTTAGAAGATGCACGTTTTTTCAATATGAAAAAGGCCCATCATAGTAAGTATCCTGCTTCTTATGTTAAATGCTGGTATTTTTATTAACATGATCATTTGTCAATAATACGCGAATATGTTAGAATATTGATAAAATAGGAGGATACGGTGTCAGACGATAAACCAGCGCCAGATACACCACAGGGTGGAGGGCATGAGCCAGAGATTCCCCCCAGGGAGGGATCGCCTCAGGATATACCTCCGTGGACTCCTGCAGCTGGCAATAGTACAGGAAATCGGCAACAAGCCTCTGGCAGATTCCAGCAATATAAGCAATCCGTCGAAGAGAACTTTCGCAAGCAAGGAGGAGCATTGGGCCGCCAACCTGGAATGCAGGGTGCAGTGAATAAGGATCAGGTCAAAGGGCCGGTGGATCGCGGCGCTCGGCCGGTAGGGCAAGAGCCAGAGTCAAAGCAGGAGGATACTGGGACTCACAGTAATATTAATGAAATCAATGCAGAACAGGCCAATGTCAACATGGCCGATACTATCAATTTCTTCATCGGTGTCAGTGTAGAGGAATCCGCACAGTTTTTACAAAGGGTATTCCAGGGTTCGACCAGCGATAGTAGCAGAGGCTTTAGTTCGCCAGGCGATTTGAAGACAGCAGATCCTGTTACTCGTAAATTTGAAGAAGCCATTGGAGCAACTTCAACCGGCACTGCTTACGTCAATCCAGGAGCCTCAGAAGGAGAAGCGAGCAAGTCAGAGCTACCTGAGCAACTGGATGAGTGGTATTTCGAAAGACTCACAGAACGCGAACAATGTTTTGTCCAGGCAGCAGCGGTGCTCCATGGAGCCCCTGTACACGATGTATCCAGCGCAGCCTATGAACTGTATAAACCGCTAGAGGAAGAGGAAAAGCAGCGACAGAACCTGCTCTTACAGTCTGAGTCCATGTCGGTAGAGGGGATTCGTCTTGCTACCACTCGCCCCAAAAGAGCGGCGGGCTCGCAATTGCTGGCCCGCACCTATACAGTTACTCATAAAATTCGGGGAGCGGAACGCCTCCTCTGGAGGGATGCCGATGTAAGTGGGCTATCTGACTTCGGCGTGAAGGTTCTGCGCTTTCTGGCCAGCGAGGCAGCCTTGGGCAATGAGCTTGAACAGAGCTTTTTGGAGGAACTCAAAGTGTGGCCCAGGAAATTCCAGGGAGAATGTGCGGAGAAAGCCACATGGGCCCTGGGGGTTATCTGGTGGGGCCAGGATATGAATCAGCTATGGCGCCTAGCGGATACCTGGGCCAGAAGCGAGAATGCGCAGGACTGGAGGCGAGCAGCCGCCCTTCTGGCAGGAGCGTACGAGGTCGAACGCAATGAATTGGGCGAGAATGCGGATCAGCCGAACAGGTCGCAAATACTGCGCCAGGTCAGTTCCTGGGTGAAAGAGGCTCATACATCCACGAAGACCAGCATAGGGTGTGCAGCGGCGTATGCCTACGGCTTGATTGGCAAACAAGCGCCCAAGTTCTCCCTCGATGGCTTAAAAGGCTTGCTTCGTTTCCCACAGAGCAAGGCTGATAATAAGGAAGTAAATGCACCTCTGGATGTCTTTGTCTCCGGCGTCTGGAGCTATGTGATCCTGGCTCTTTCCGGATATGTGCGCGATGTTTTGGAACACCTGGCGGGAAGCACCGAGGAATTATCCCACCAGCGACAGGTACCCCAGGAAACTGGAGAGCGTCGGCAGTATTCACGTCAGCGGGAAGTGAGCCTCGCCTCGATCTTCGACGCCTTTTTCTTCATAGCATCAGCCTCATTTGCGGCCACGCTGGAGAATACACCAGCCGACTATAGCCCGACTGAGGGTTTACCCGAGCCACCGGAATCGCCTGCCATCCCGGATCCTAAAGGTCGAGATGTAGTGCTGATCGGCATCTTAGCTGAAGAGGAGGTCATCTGGCGCGGGCACATAGCAACCCTGCTGTGTGCAATGATCGTAGAAAGCCATGACAAACAGGCCTTTGACCTGATGCACCAGTGGGCAGAAATCGTGCTCAAACAGCGAGGGGAGGAGGCCCTCTTGCTACGAGAAATGTATTGCCAGTTCATGGTAGACGTAGGACACGACGTGAAGCGCTGGTGCGACTACATCACTAACTCAGGATACCGTCCCCTGCCGGCTTTCGATGCGTACCGCCGCCGGTTGAAGCTCTGGCAATCGGATAGCCGCCTGAAGCAATCTCCCCTGGGAAGCTTCGCCGATGAGGTATTACGAGGGCTCGACGACTGAGGGATTAGTAATCAGTACGGACTAATTTACACTGGACAGCATGCATTGGAGAAATGATATATGCCAAACAGCATGACAGACGGGTTGGGCCTAGTTCAGAGCGCTACTGTAAAGGGATTTCTCGGCTTGTTTGGTCGCACCCTGAGTGTCGCAGATGGCTTCAGCCTAGAAGTATTCCGTGAAGACAGTCATCTCGGCTCCATCATGTCAAATGATATCAAGGTAGCAAGCGACGTGAAGAAACGCTGCGAACGGCTGGGTGCCAGAGACGGCGACACTATCCTGCGCATTAACCTCGGTCCGCGCATGCTAACTATGACGGGTAAGCTCTATACACACGATGGCTATGCGCGAGCCTACGAGATCGTTGTCCAGGTGCAGGTCAATCACCCGCCTCGCTTTGCCCAGCGCTATCGACAGCAGAGCGATCCCATCAAAATGGCCAAAGAAGCCGTCGAGGGGGAGTTTCAGAAATATGCCGAGCGCAACACACACGATTCGATGGACCAAGCGAATCTGCGCTACTTGGCAGAGCATGCCCTCGACATCGCATCTAATCAGGAGATCGGAGTCGTGGTCATTCGCGCCCATAAATCTCTGCTCTGGCTGGACCCCAAATACGCGCGGGAGTTGGAGTTACGGCAGCAAGCCCGGGTGAACCAGACTGAACTGGAAACGACGGCTCAGGTAGAAACCACCAGAGTGAACACGACCACTGAAGTGAAGAAGCTTCAGACTTCCCGAGAGGCCGAGCTACAGGAACTACAGGACAGCTATGAACAGCGGCAGCTAAGCCAGACCAGCGAATTTGTACGCATTGAGGAAGCCAAACAAAGAGACTTTGAGCGTCTGGAAGAAGAGAAACAACAGGCCCACCTACGCCAGCAGGCGCTCTTTGGTACAACAGCTAAAGAGATCATGGAAGCGTTGGGTGTACGCATTCGCGAAGAAATCGACATGGGCAGGCCTCTCAGCGAAATTTTCAACGATTACCCTCAACTGATAGATATTTTTCTACCGCCCGGCAGTGGGAGCAGAAGTTTGCCAGGTACGGAGCCAAAGTCTCTTGCAGGGGCAACTGGCAGAGATACCGGGAATAGCCAGGAGACTATAGATGAGTTAGATACCGCATCCCGCTTCAATGTAAAATCCTCTGGGCAACGAGAATCAGAGATTCAACCAGGAACGGTACGCGAAAAAATGGGCTCCTCCATTCATAGCACGCAACTGGGTGTTACTCTTTTGCCCAAAAAATTATCGATGGAACAGCAGAAAAACGTTGATCTTGAGTATGATACAGCGTTTGTCGTCTGGGAGATAGATGCAGATAGTCCCGCGTGCAAAGCCAATCTCCAGGAGTTCGATACCCTGATTGCAATTAATGGTGAGTCATTACGAGACGAACGAGTGGTAACTGATCTATTCAGCAGGATGGAACCGGGCGCTCTGATCAAATTACAAATCTTGCGGGGTGAACGCTTACTGGAGGTATCGGTGGATACAGCGCCATAATATTGTTGCCTAGCAAAGGCAGAATCGCACGAGATGAAAGTTGAGGAAGAGCAGCAGTGGACACTAATAAAATGTCATCTAACCCTGGTAATCCCGGTACAAATAGAGGTACAAGTTCTACGAGCTTGGCTTCTACAGCAATACCACGTTCCTCTCCTCCGAGGAGGCCGATTGTCGATGGGCTGGGTGAGGTTGATAACGGGAGAGTTATCAAACGTCTGCAATATCTTCGGGACGGGTATGAAACGCTTTCTCCAGAAGAGATGTACCTGATTGTGAATCCCGCTGAAGTGGGAGCGACGGCGGAGGCACAATTTATCAGAAAAGCGCGTCGTTTAGAGGGGTGGAGAAATGGTCTTGTCCTGCTCCCTCTGATGATTACCTGGCTGTCGCTTGGCTTGGCATCTATCGCTTATGCACAGAGTATCGCTCTTGACCCAAAACTTGTTGCTCAACCATTCTTAAAGCAGTGGGCCGACGGCTTCCCTAAAATATCTACGCTTGATATTACATTTGTACATATCCCGCTGGCAGTCAATGGCATACGCTTATTCACCTTCGGAGAAATTGCACTCATCGATTGCATCCTGCTTGCCATACTCCTCTGCATCACCCTGACAACTCAGTTCCAGGAAACGCGCGCCCACAAGAGATCCGTGGAACTTAGCACATGGCTGGAGGAAGAACTATACGAGTTGAGCCGGGAATCCCTTGTACGCTCGCTTGGCCCAGGGCCGGGAAATAAGCAACCGCTCTGGGCAGTAGAGGTCCACGCCGCCATCAGCCACCTCAGCGGAGTTCTGGCTGAGGTTAAAAACGTTGTCTCGTCCTTTGGCGATGCTGTGCAGAGACAACAAGCCACCATAAGCCAAGTTATTGATATCACAGAGCGGGTCGCTATCTCCATTGATCACCTCGACGCCATTTTTCAGAGGGGGAAGGAAACCTACGATAAACTGGACGGGGTGCTCCCACGCATAGAGACACAATTTGGCAGCCTTGCGAGCAGCCAGAATCAGTCTGTCATAGAACTGCAAAAAATCTCAGAAAACCTGGGCAAGGCGACTCGGGCAATCATTGATATAGCCCAGCCGTTCTCCGAAGCTGGTGTAGCTCGGCTTACTCACGATGCCGCTCTACGCATGCAGCGCATCAGCGAAGAACAGTTACGTATTCACCTGGCACAGCAGGCCATGAATCCTATGGGGGCCAGTCACGCTAAGCAGTCACAGCCCCAATATCACATTTGGGATGTACGCAGATATATACGCAAGTAGCACAAAACCGGTAGGTGATGGAGGCCGGATACACATGCAGAATGGTCGTCGCACAGGGCGTGGTATGTTCCCTTTAGCTGGGTGGCTTTTCGCAGATTTGCTGTTGGCCATGATGATGATTTTCATTGTGGCCTCTGCAGTGGGAACATACATTCCGCCCTCTCCCAAACCCACACCCACTCCAAAACCAACTGCATCTCCTCGACTGGAGTTACGATTTCACAGGTTTACTATCAACATCGATCCGGTAGCCTTGCTCGGTAACAATCCCTCTTCCATCAATGATGTAAAGAGGCAGGTGAAGTCTCAAGTCTTTCTCCGAGGTCGTAGCGCAGGCTTAGTTATTGTCTACGGAGGTGCGCTCAACGATGCTGGCATAGACACCGCCCTCAATATTGCCGACAAAATTTACGCGGTACTAGCTGAACTCGGGAGAGAGGGCTTTGTGTTCTCCAGGGCTTCTCAATACGATCCGCTGTACATTTTTGGGAGTGACCCTACTATCGTTGCCATTGACGTCTTTCTATTCTCCCAATAAAGGAGGTTAGTTGGCAAGAACGGTCAACTTATGCACTGAAACGAATCAACAGGGACGCTACCGCGAGGCAGAGCAGTTATATCATGAAAGCGAGACGCTCTATCGCCGGCTCGGTCAGGATGAGTGGGCACTGAAGAGCCGTCATATGAGATCAATGGTGGTGCGCGCACAAAGCAGGACAACCGAGGCACAACAACTATGCCAATCAACCGTGGCAGAAGCGAGAAAATTGGAGCTTGGTTTCTGGCTTGCCCATCCGCTCTACGTCCTGGCGCTGTTTGCACGTGACCAGGGCGATCTCCAACAGGCGTCAATGTTAGTAGAAGAAAGCATCGCTCTCCTGTCCAATGCCCAGGAGGATGCGATGCTAGGGCAGTGCCATGCTTTCCTCGGAGAACTCTCACTACGCCAAAGGGATTTGACCAGAGCGCGTAGACACCTGGAGACCAGTCTACTGCTGGTTCAGAGAACCAGCACTCTCCGCCTGATCGTCACTGTGCAACGGCTCCTGGGAGACCTGGCGCTGGCGGAGGGTCATTATGCAGAAGCAGAAGCGATCTACAAAGAGATCATGTTGCTATTCGAGTCTAAACGGCTGGGCGATAAGCTCGCCATGGCGCAAACGCTTTCTTCACGAGCACGGCTCATGATTCAAACGAAACAACTGCAAGAGGCCGTTCAGGTGTTAGAAGGTGCTATCTCTCTCTTTAAGGATTTAGGAAACGCGAGAAGAACAGTTGACACATCCCTCCTTTTGATAGGTGTATATATACGACAAGGACGTTTGCTGCGAGCAGGAAAGCATCTCTTGTTCGCCTTCAAGGTTGCCTACTCCTCGGGCTTAATCCACCCTCGCACAATCTCTACCTGGTTACGCATACGATAAGCCAGTATAGCTTGCCTGAACTGGCTACTCAATCTTCCTGAAGAAATGCCCTTCCAATGGTATTCAAATATACCATATGTGTTCCCCAAATAGTGTTTATTTGTCTCCGCTTTCCCCGTACACTTACTTTCGTGATCAGATCGCGATGGGCCCATTCGATTGCGAGCACATCCCCTGCGACTGCAGGGGACAGGTGAAATGAACATCGCTTGCATGAAAAGCAAGCGGAAAAGGAGCATCCATGAAAAAGATACGGTGTTACCTCGCGATCGTTGCGCTTATAGCGACTCTGAGTGGGCTCTCCCTACAAGGAATAGGATCGGTGGCAAACGCAGCTTCTAGCCACTACGCTAGTTCTGTCAGCGCTCCATCCGTGGTTGGGAAGTCACTTGCCTTCAAGATAGGCCCGCCTTGCGGGTCGGCGAGCGACTGCTAGATCAACACGATAAACGTTGACTGGCTCAAGGCGGAGGTGGAGCAGGAGGGTAGTGACCATCCCCCTGCTCCGCCTCTTTTTTGCTCACGATCCTGCTCAAGTGCTGGCGATAGGTGATCGTATCAGGATGCTCAGGCCCAAGTATATGCTCACAGATGCTCAGCGCCCTCCGGCACAGAGACTCGGCCTGTGTAAAGCGACCCTGCGCAACGTAGAGTTCGGCCAGGTTGTTGAGTTGTTCAGCGGTCGAGGGATGCTCCAGCCCAAACGTTTCCTCAACGATAGCGAGCGCCCGCTTCCAAAGCGTTTCGGCCTGTTCATAGTTTCTTCGTTCATATGAGAGCCGGGCCCTCAGATTGAGACTCTGGGCAATGAGGTGGTGCCCTGGCTCCAAGACACGTTCACTGGTTCCCAGTGCCTGCTTCGCAAGCGGCTCCGCCTGCTCATACTTGCCCTGCTCTACGTAGAGCTTCGCCAGGTTGATGAAGGAATTCAAGGTCTCAGAATGTTCAGAACCGAGCGATTGCTCGCGGATACGGAGCGCTTGTTGTAGGAGCGGCTCCGCCTGCTCATACTTGCCCTGAGTACGGTAGAGCACGCCCAGGTTATTGAGGCTTTGAGCAGTAGCGGGATGGCCCGGTTCGAGCGTCTTTTCGCGGATGGCCAGGGCTTGCTGGTGGAACCTTTCCGCTTGCTCATAGTCGCCCTGGAAACGAGAGAGCAGAGCCAGCGCGTTGAGACTTTCGGCCACAGCGAGATGCTCAGACCCGAATACCTGCTCGCGGACCGCCAGGGCTTGCCGGTGGAGGGATTGGGACTGCGGATAGAAGCCATGGAAATGCAGAAACGCTCCGGCCTGGTGGAGCAGCCGCGCCGCCTCCGGGAAGTAGAGTTGGTACTGTGTAATGAGCATCGCGCACTCCTGGACGTGGGGCACGTAATACTGCAAGTAATACTGCTGCTTTTCACCAGGGCTATCGTCGGTCTCTGGAAAAGCAGCGTTGACGGCCCGCACCGTCCGCTCTGCCCATGCGCGTTGGGTCTCCTGATCCATGCTCTCCTTGAGCACTATTTGCACGAGACGATGGATGCTCAGCATGTGTGTACTCCCATTGCGTCGCACCAGTGAGTACCTGCGCAACACCTCCAGGGCTTCGTTGAGCTTGAACGGATTGCTAGCCTCGGCCCCAGGGATAGCGCCCAGTTCGGCAGCTCCGTGCATCAGCAGTTCTTCAGGGATGGCATCGGGAGCCAGAAAGGCACAGAGGGACAACACATCGGCGGCGGCAGGACTCTGCTGCTCAACCTGCTGAAACGAGAGCGACCAGGTGGTGGCCACCGTTTCAGGATAGTCGAGGAGGAGGCGACTGTGCCGCGCAAGCAATTCTTTGCGATGTGTAGCGTAGAGGCGGAGATAATCCGCCAGGCTGCAGCCGGTCTCCTCCACGTAAGCGCCAGCCTGGACGAGAGCCAGCGGCAACCCATCCATCTCCCTCACGATGCGTTCAGCAGCAGTACGGTCTGCGGCCTGGGCCTGATCGAGAGGGGCATCCAGGTCCAGGAGTTTGGTCCAGCGCAATAGCAGCAAGGTCCCCTCCTGCGGAGTCAATTGCTCCACCTCGACGCCGGCAGCGATCGCGCCTGCCGCTTGATCGTGAGTCGTGAACAAGACGTATCCTTTGTGGCTTGTGGGCAGGAACTCCTGTGCCAGGCGCAGGTCGTCGGCATTGTCCATGATAAGCAGCCAGCCTTCGTGGACAGCCAGCCAGCGCTTGACGGCGGCAACAATCCGTGGTTGATCCTGCTCATCTTTTTCTGGGAGATCGAGCAGTTGGGCCAGTGCCACGAAGTCAGCGACGAGTGTCTCCCGGGTGGCAGCCCGCATCCAGAATACGTTGTTATAGTCGTCACCGTAGCGAAAGGCGTATTCGGCTGCTGTCTGCGTTTTGCCGATGCCGCCGAGTCCATAGAGGGCCTGGGGCTGGGTCAACGCCGCCACCCTACCTGTCGAGAGCCGCTTGTGGAGGAACGCCAGCAATGGTTCGCGGCCCGTGAAGTACGGGTTGCGCGTAATGGGAATGTCTCCTACCCTGGAATCATTTGGTGGTGGTGGCAACAAGCCAAGCTCGGCAAGAGTTTTGCCAAAAACCTCACCAAGTTGCTGGCGAAAATAAGGAGAGGGAAAGGTCAAGCCGTTTTCCCAGCGACTGATATTGACGGGTGTCGTGCCGGCCAGGTCGGCCAGCTCTTGCTGCGACCACCCGCGCTCTACGCGTGCTTCGCGCAAGCGAGGATTCAGAGGGAACTTCCTGTCGTTTTTCACCACCACCCTCCTTCCTTACATACCTCTGTGCTTTCTGTGAATGGCAAAAGAACAAACGGGTGCAGACAGTTCCATAAAATCAGCTTCATCAATCTGATAAGCACATGATATGAATGTTATTCTCTGCCATACAGCTCACGTGGCATACTTTCTGCAGAGGTTGGCATTGCAGCTTCTCAGATGATGTAGAGCTTTGAACATCATTGTATAGGTTTTCACGAGCAAGCGCAAGACCTCTGCTTTTCCCATGGTGGAAGCGCTTTTCACCGGCACCGTCAGAATTTATTTGTAGCAACGAGTAGGGTCTCACTACTAAGAGGAAAGGAAAAGGCTATGTGCATTGTACACATGCGCGTCCAATGTTCAGATACGTTCTCTGAGGTGCTTGTAGATGATGTGGAGCATACCGAGCTTACAATCGAGAGCATTGTGGGCACAGCTTTATTGGAGGTTTTCGATACAGTGCATGTCGAAAACGTAACTGTCCATCACTCCCGAGAGCGCAACGATGGGGATGGAGAGCAGGGGTAGCGCGAGGTGCGAAAACGCCAGGAGATAACCGGCGAAGTGCGTCCTGTAAAGTAAATCTTCTTACTTGACGCTTCGGCTAGCTGTCCTGCACTGGTTCAGGGGCGAATCTCCGAATTCCTTGTAGAGCCATGTGTTCCCTCCTTCCGTGAGCTAAGTGTACTACATTTACGAGAGTGGCCCATCGTGTCTGCCTGTACTCTAGCGCCCTCTCTATGGTAAGATAGGTTCACTACACCGGCACACTCGGATCAACAAGAGCATGCACATGGCGAAACAAACGAAATCCACTCGTGGACTGGTTGAAAATGCTTTTACGACGCTGCCGCTGGGGAGCATTCGTCCAGCGGGATGGTTGAGCACACAGTTGCGCATCCAGGCCGATGGATTGACCGGTCACCTTGATGAGTTCTGGCCTGATATTGCCGACAGCGCGTGGATTGGAGGAAAGGGCGAAGGATGGGAGCGTGGCCCCTACTGGTTGGATGGTCTGGTTCCATTAGCCTTTCTCCTGGACGACGAACGGCTGAAACAGAAGGCACACCATTGGATCACCTCTATCCTCCATCACCAGCAATCCGATGGCTGGCTGGGTCCTTTCCAGGATGCGAACTATGGCTATCCATACGATCCCTGGCCTGTCTTTGTGCTCCTCAAGGCGATGACCCAGTACCAGGAGGCCACGGGCGATCACCATGTCATTGCGGCCATAGAGCGATGTATGCAGAAACTCCTGGCTTTGCTCACACAGCAACCGTTAACTTCGTGGGCTATGCTGCGCAGTACCGAGCTTGCTCTGAGCACGTACTGGCTCTACGAGCGCACCGGTGAAGCCTGGCTCCTCGACTTTGCTCAGACCGTTCGTCAGCAGAGCTTTGATTGGCTGGCACTCTATCAGGATTTTCCTTACACAACCAGGCAGCACCAATGGACATTTCAGAGCCATGTCGTGAACAACGCGATGGCCATCAAATATCCCGCGGTCTGGTATCGCCTCTCCCATGACCTGCACGACCGCCAGGGCGTCCACCTCTTGCTTGCTACGCTGGATACCTATCACGGGCAGGCGACAGGCGTCTTTACCGGCGATGAAGTGCTTGCGGGGAAGAACCCTTCACAAGGCACAGAATTATGCGCCGTTGTCGAGTCTATGTTCTCACTCGAAACCCTACTCACGATCCTCGGTGAGATCCCCTTTGCTGATCGGCTGGAACGCATCGCCTTTAATGCCTTGCCTGCCACATTTAAGCCAGATATGTGGGCGCATCAATATGATCAGCAGGCCAATCAAGTGCTCTGCGTTGTGGCCGAAGATCGTGTCTACACCACCAATGGCCCTGATGCCAACATCTTTGGCCTGGCACCAAACTATGGCTGTTGTACCGCCAATATGCACCAGGGCTGGCCCAAATGTGCCAGTCACCTCTGGATGCGTAC
>Ga0070707_100001415_pt1 | contig 23539 bp, 20 predicted proteins | sample KBSK5502metaG_FD_65468 | JGI IMG/M metagenome (GOLD analysis project Ga0070707, IMG submission 65468) | Corn, switchgrass and miscanthus rhizosphere microbial communities from Kellogg Biological Station, Michigan, USA - KBS K5-50-2 metaG | ecosystem: Host-associated > Plants > Roots >...
TCCTCCACGACGTCCCCGAGGACACCGAGTTCGCCCTGACCGACATCGAGGACCGCTTCGGACCGGAGGTCGCCCGTCTCGTCGACGGCGTCACGAAGCTGTCGCGGTTCAGTACCCACAGCCACGAGCAGCAGCAGGCCGAGAACATCCGCAAGATGCTCCTGGCCATGGCCGAGGACATCCGGGTCGTCCTCATCAAGCTGGCCGATCGGCTCCACAACATGCGGACCCTGTACGGCCTGCCGTCCGAGAAGCAGCTCCGGATCGCCCGCCAGACCCAGGAGATCTACGCGCCGCTCGCCGAGCGCCTCGGCATCTGGCAGATCAAGTGGGAGCTCGAGGATCTCGCCTTCAAGGTCCTCGAGCCAGACCGCTTCCGGGAGCTCGCTCGGCTGCTCGACACCCGGCGCATGGGCCGCGAGGACTACATCAGCCGAGCGATCGCCGAGCTGACGCCACGCCTGACCGAGGCCGGCATCGACGCCGACCTGCAGGGGCGCCCGAAGCACATCTACAGCATCGACAAGAAAATGCAGCGAAAGTCGGCCGAGTTCGCTGAGATCTACGACGTCTACGCCATCCGGCTCCTCGTCGACGAGGTCAAGGACTGCTACGCGGCGCTCGGGATCGTCCACGCCCTGTGGCGTCCGATCCCCGGCCAGTTCGACGACTACATCGCGGTCCCCAAGAACAACCTCTATCAGTCGCTCCACACCGCGGTCATCGCCCTCGATGGCAAGCCCCTCGAGATCCAGATCCGGACCCACGCCATGCACCAGGTGAGCGAGGTCGGGATCGCGGCCCACTGGCGGTACAAGGAAGGCACGAAGAGCGACCGCGAATACGACGCCAAGCTCGCCTGGCTCCGCCAGCTCATGGACTGGCAGCGCGACGTGAGCGAATCGGACGCGACCGAGTTCGTCGAGGGGATCAAGCTCGACATCTTCCAGGACCAGGTGTTCGTCTTCACCCCGAAGGGCGACATCAAGGACCTGCCGGCAGGCGCGACCCCGCTCGACTTCGCCTACCGGATCCACACCGACGTCGGCCACCGAACGATCGGGGCAAAGGTCAACAACCGGCTCGTCCCGCTCGATTACCGGCTGAAGAACGGCGACATCGTCGAGATCGTGACGACCAAGGGCGAGCACGGCCCGTCGCGCGACTGGATGAATCTTGTCCGGACCTCGCACGCCCGCGAGAAGATCCGTCAATGGTTCAAGCGCAAGGACCGCGACGAGAACATCGTCCACGGTCGCGAGTCTCTCGAGCGCGAGTTGCGGCGGCTCGCCCGCAAGAGCCTCCAGGCGGTCGGCAATGACCGGATCGCCGAGGTGGGTCGAACCATCTACAACCACGAGACCCTCGACGACTTCTACGCGGCGATCGGCTACGGCGCGGTCAGCGCTCAGCAGGTCGTCGCCCGGCTTGGCGTGCTCGACGACACCGAGGTTGGCCTGCCGACGGTCGCCCCGATCCAGCCGGCGCGGACGGGCGGGGTCCGGGTCAAGGGAGTCGCCGACCTGCTCGTCCGCTTCGCGAAGTGCTGCCACCCGATCCCGGGCGATCCGATCGTCGGGTTCATCACCCGGGGCAAGGGCGTCACGGTCCATCTCCGGTCCTGTCCGACCGTCCTGAACGAACGGGAGGTCCCGCGCCTGATCGAGGTCGAGTGGGAGGCGGCGCCGGCCCAGACCTACCCGATCGCGATCCGGGTCGAGGCCTACGACCGGACGGGCCTGCTCAACGACATCACCCAGGTGGTCGCCGAGAACAAGGTCAACATCGTGGCCGCGGCCGTCCATGTGAACCCGGACCACAGCGCGATCGTGACGGCCACGCTCCAGGTCGCGTCGGTGTCGCAGCTGGCCCGGGTGATGAGCCGGATCGAGGCCCTGAAGGACGTCATCAACGTCCAGCGTGATCTCAACTGACGCGAGCCGATCCGGTTCCGAGCGCGCGCGTCTTCTCCTCGCGCAGCCAGATCGAATAGTCGAATATCGGTCGCCCGCGGACCGCGAAGGCTCAGTGCGCACGGGCGAGAGCCAGCCGGGCGGCCCCGCTCGCCGGCGGTCCGGACTCGGACGATATTGCTCACTGGGCGAGCGTTACGACGAACGACTTCGCCTTCGTTCGCCAACCTGCGCGCGGAGCGAGCAATTCGGCGAAGGAACACCGGATCGGGGAGCCGTTTTCAGCGATTCGTTCGTCGCAGCGCTCGCCGGGCGTGCAGCTGGCATTCACGGGCGGACCGTCGTCGCCCCGGCCCCTAGCTGATCGAGGCGAAGATCGTCGCGCCGAGCCAGATCCCGATCAGGCCGGCTCCGATGATCAACAGCGGCAGGGCTCGGTTGAGGCGCTCGGTCACGGCTTGTCGGCTTCTAGTCGCTCGCGCTTGGCTGTCGCGAACTCGTCGTCGGTCAGGTCGCCCGCTTCGTGGAGCTCCGCGAGGCGGGTGAGGTCGTCGACGAGGTCGGACGGGGCGGAGGCCCGGTCGTCGCCGCCGGGCGAGTTGAACCCTTCCGAGGCCGCCGGCCGCGGCGCACCCCAGGCGCCGGGGGCGAACTCGATCCGTGCCGGCTCGGCGGGCCGCCTCGTCGAAACACCGGATCCGAAGACGACGGCCTTGCTCGGGACGCTCGTCACAACCTGTCGGGTAAGCCGGTTGCCGGGTCGTCCCGCACGAGCTTCGCGCCACGCCAGGAGGCCGACCGCGAGTGGTGCTCCGCCCATCACCCAGAACAGGACGCCCGGGATGAGCCAGCCCCACACCGGTGCCGGTTCGGCATCGGGCGGATACAGGGCATATTCGAGAAAATTGAGCCCGAGGGACAGGAAGAGGGCCGGCCACCCGAGGGCCACCACGGACGCGGCGCGTTTTCCGATCTGCGATCCGAACCAGACGATGAGCCCGGCCGCCGCGAACATGCCGATCATCCCGCCGAACATCGCAATCGGGACACCGTCGGGACAGGGCTGCGCGCTGACGTACGGGCCGCCTTCGGCGCAGGCGCCCCCGACGTCCATCACGGCCCGCATGCCGAGGAAGAGCAGCGTGACCGACATGGTGCCGAGCGCGATCCCGCCGAGATACCCGGCGAGGACGCGGATGGACACCCCGTGTGGACCCACGCCGGGATCATACGGCCCGGCGCCGCGCTGAACGCCATCCGTTGTACGCGGGGGCGCTCGCCACCGACTTGCGGCGCCACCGAATCTCGGCGCCCGCCGGCGCCCGCCAGATCCGCGCGCGGTCCCGCTTGAGCCTCCTCCGAACGACGGGCAGGGCCACCGAGCTCCCGACCGGCACGACCCCCGAAGCCGTCGCCCGGTCGGACGCCATCACGGCCGCTAGACTTCGCGGACCATGCCGACCTATCGCGCCCCGCGGGGCACTCGTGACATCCTGCCGGCCGAGCGCCAGGGGTTCATCCGGCTTGAGCGCATCGGCGCCGACCTCGCGGCTCGCTACGGCTACCGCCCGATCGAGACGCCGCTCATCGAACAGACCGCGGTCTTCGAGCGCGGCGTCGGGGCGATCACCGACATCGTCGAGAAGGAGCTGTTCCGGATCGCACCGCGGAGCGAGGACGGCGAGTCGTGGGCGCTCCGCCCGGAGCCGACGGCGGGCATCGTCCGGGCCTACATCCAGCACGGGATGCAGACGCTGCCGCAGCCCGTGAAGCTGATGCTGACCGGGCCGATGTTCCGCTACGACCGACCGCAGGCCGGCCGCTACCGGGAGTTCTGGCAGTTCGATATCGAGGCGATCGGCGACTCGGGGCCGGCCGTCGACGCCGAGATCATCGAGCTCGCCGATCGCTTCAATCGCGACGCCGGTCTCCGCGACCCGGAGATCCTCCTGAACTCGATCGGCGACGGCGCGTGCCGGCCGGCGTACGTCGCGGAGCTCGCGGCCTGGTACCGCGCTCACCTCGACCGGCTGCCGTCGCTCGAGCGCGAGCGCCTCGAGCGCAACCCGCTGCGCCTGCTCGACTCGAAGGAACCGGCGATGGTCGAGCTCAACGCGGGGGCGCCGCGGATCACCGATCGCCTCTGCGACGCATGCGCCGAACATTTCGCCGGCGTCCGCTCGCACCTCGACGCGCTCGGCGTCGGGTATCGCCTCGAGCCGCACCTGGTCCGTGGCCTCGACTACTACACCCGGACGGCGTTCGAGATCTATCCGCGCGGGGTTGCGGGTCAGCAGTCGGCGCTCGGCGGAGGCGGCCGCTATGACGGGCTCGTCGAGCTGCTCGGTGGCAAGCCCACGCCCGGCATCGGCTTCGGGCTCGGCCTCGACCGGATCCTCCTGGCCCTCGACGCCCAGGGGAGCCCGCCGGTCGCCGACGCGGCGGCGGTCGCCGTCGTCGTCGGCACGGACCCCGCCGCCACCGCCGATCGCCTCCGGATCGCGACGGTCCTCCGGTCCGCGGGAATCGCCGCCCGCGCGGAGCTCGGCCAGCGCAAGCTCGGCAAGCAGCTGGAGTCGGCCGCCAAGGAGCGGGCCCACTTCGCGGTGATCCTCGGCGACGAGCTGGCCGACGGCCAGGTCCAGCTCAAGGACCTCGACGCCGGGAGCCAGAAGCTCGTCCCGGTCGAGGACCTCGTCCGCGAGCTCGAACGAGCCCGGACGAGCCACCACCACGGGACGCCCTCGTGACCGAGGTCCAGTGAGGGCGGCGGGTCAGCCGCCCGCGCCGAGATGGGCGTCGAGCGCGGCCCGCAGGACGTCCGCCGAATCGGCCGAGAACGCACACAGAAGGACGCGCCTGGGGAGCTCGTGGTCGGCGAGCCAGGCGGCGATCTCGGCCACTGCGACGCGAGCCGCGGCCTCGGCCGGGTAGCCGTAGATCCCGGTCGAGATCGCCGGGAATGCCACCGTCGCGCTGCCGGCCTCTTCGGCGAGCGCCAGCGACGATCGATAGCAGCTCGCGAGCGTCTCGGGCTCAGCGGCGGCGCCGCCGCGCCAGATCGGGCCGACCGTATGGATGACGTGCCGAGCCCGGAGCCCGTGACCGCCGCTGATCCGCGCCTCGCCGGGCGGACACGGCGCGAGACTGCGCGTCTCGCGGGCCAGCTCCGGGCCAGCGGCGCGATGGATCGCCCCGTCGACGCCGCCTCCGCCCTGGAGCGAGCTGTTTGCGGCATTGACAATCGCGTCGACATCGAGATCGACGATCGAACCGCGGACCACCTCGATCCGGCTCACCCCCGTCCTCCATTCCGATCCGCATCCGCCCGGGCAGGCAACTCCCGTACGATACGTCGGCCATGACCGACGCAACCCCGCTCGATCGGGGCGCGACCGACGCGCCCGCCGATCGTCTCGCGACGCCGTACCGGACCCACACGTGCGGCGCCCTGCGGGTCGGGGACGCGGGATCGACCGCCCGGCTGGCCGGCTGGGTCCATCGCCGGCGGGACCACGGTCAGCTCATCTTCCTCGACCTGCGCGACCGGCACGGGATCACCCAGGTTGTCATCGACCGGACCGCCGAACCCGATGCCCACGCCTCCGCGAGCCGGGTCCGGAGCGAGTTCGTCGTGACCGTCGAGGGCGAGGTCGCGGCGCGCCTGGCGGGAACCGAGAACCCTCGCCTGGCCACCGGCGCGATTGAGCTCCGAGCGCGCGATGTCCGGATCCTGTCGGAGGCGAAGACGCCGCCCTTCTATATCAACGAACCGGACGCGCCGATCGACGAGGCGCTCCGTCTTCGCTATCGCTATCTCGACATCCGGCGCGAGGCGATGACCCGTCGCCTCCTCCTCCGCAGCCGCCTCGTCCAGGCGATCCGCGAGGTCCATCACGCCCACGGCTTCGTCGAGGTCGAGACCCCGAACCTGATCAAGTCGACGCCCGAGGGGGCCCGCGACTTCATCGTCCCGTCGCGCCTCCAACCGGGCTCGGTCTACGCCCTGCCGCAGAGCCCACAGCAGCTCAAGCAGCTCCTGATGGTCGGCGGCATCGACCGCTATTTCCAGATCGCGCGCTGCTTCCGGGACGAGGACCTGCGCGGCGATCGCCAGCCGGAGTTCACCCAGCTCGACCTCGAGATGAGCTTCGTCGACGAGGACGCCGTCATGGCCTTCGTCGAAGCGATGATCATCGAAGTCTGCCGAGCGACGACTCCAGAACGGCCGCTTCAGTCGATCCCGTTCCCGCGCCTGACCTATGACGAGGCGCTCCAGCGGTTCGGCACGGACAAGCCGGACCTCCGGTTCGGGATGGAGCTCGTCGATCTCGGGACGCGGCTGGTCGATTCGGCGGGAACCCCCGCCTCGGGGTTTCGCGTCTTCGACGAGACGCTCGCGGTCGGCGGCCGGGTCAAGGCGATCGTGGCCCCGGGTCTGGGCGGCGCCTCGCGCAGGGAGATCGACGACCTGACCGAGCGGGCGCGGCGGTTCGGAGCCCGGGGCCTCGCCTGGCTGGCGCCGGACGCGAACGGCGAGGTCCGCGGGCCCATCGTCAAGTTCCTCGCCGACGACCTGGTCCGCGGCCTGATCGAGGAGACCGGAGCGGCTGAGGGCGACCTGATCCTCATCGTCGCCGACGCGGCGGCGGTCACCGCCGACGTGCTCGGCCGGCTCCGGGCGGAGCTCGGCGCGCGGCTCGAGCTGGCCGACCCGGACGTGCTCGCCTTCTGCTGGGTCAACAGGTTCCCGATGTACCAATGGGACGCGGAGAATGAGCGCTGGGACGCGACCCACAATCCGTTCAGCGGCGTCCTCCCCGAGGACGAGGAGCTGCTGACCACCCTTGACGGCGACCCGGCCAAGTCGTCGCCCAGGGACCCCGCCGGCCGGGCTCGGGCGATGCAATACGACATCGCCCTCAACGGCTGGGAGCTCGGCGGCGGATCGATCCGGATCCACCGACGCGACCTCCTCGCCCGCAGCTTCGCCCTGCAGGGCCAGTCCGACGAGGGGATGAAGGAGAAGTTCGGGGCGGTTCTCGAGGCGTTCGAGTATGGGCCGCCGCCGCACGGCGGGATCGCGCTCGGCATCGATCGCTGGGCGATGGTCCTCGCGAACCAGACGAACATCCGCGAGGTCATGGCGTTCCCGAAGACCCAGTCGGGCACCGACCTGATGCTCGAGGCGCCGTCGCCACCGGATCCCGGACAGTACGTCGAGCTCGGCCTCCGGTTCGTCGGCCTACCGCATGGTCCGACTGCCGAGCCCGAATAGGCCGTTCGTGCCGTCGGTGGAGGTCCGGCGTCTGACCGCCGACGGCATTCCGGCCCTCGCCCGCGAGGTCGATCGGGCCCGGGCCGCCGGCGAGTTCCGTGCGTCCTCGGATCCAGCCGCCGAGTTCTTCGTGAAGTCGGCCGCCGTGGATCCGGGGCTCGTCGCCGGGGCGTTCGAGGGCGACGAGCTGGTCGGGTTCGTGTCGGCCGAGTTCAAGGTGATCGTCGTCCGCCCGGATCGGCGCCGGAGGGGGATCGGCCGGGCCCTCGTCAAGATCGCGCTCGACAGCGAGCGGGCCCGCGGTCGCCCGCAGGCGATCCTCGGTGTGCTGCCCGGCGACGCTTCGACGACGGCCTTCCTGCGGGCGACCGGGTTCGCCTTCCATTCGACGCTGTGGGACCTCGATCTGCCCCGCGACTCGGCGGTCGCCGAGCCGGTCTGGCCGGACGGCCATGCGGCGCGTCCGTTCGACCGACGACGAGATGTCGGGCCGTGGGTCCGACTGTTCAATGCCGCCTTCGCGGACCATGCGACCCCTCTCCAGCTCGACGAGTCGTTCATCGTCGCCGGCCTGGACGACCCGGCGATCGAGGATGCCGACACGGGCCTTCTCGAGGAGACCGTCAGCGGCGATCTCGTCGGGTTCAGCGCCACGGCGCCGGTCCGCCACGGCGGGGTCGTCGCCGAGCGGGGCGAGATCTGGACCATCGGCGTCCGGCCCGATCGTCAGGGCGCGGGCCTGGGTCGCCAGCTGCTCCGCTGGGGTGTCCGCCGGCTCAGGGCGATCGGTGTCCGGGACGTCACGCTCGCGGTCAACGGCCGCAACGAACGGGCCCTCGGGCTGTACGAGACCGAAGGGTTCGTGCGGAGTCGAACGCGCGAGCGCTGGGCCAGACCGGTCGAGCGCGAGGCGCCCGCGGTTGAGCGGGGATGAGCCGCTCCGCGATCGCGGCCGGTGCAGGTCGAGACAGCGCCGGCGCCGACCTCGGCCTGCCCGGACCCCTCGTCGCGATTGCAAGGCGACCGCGGCTGGCGGCCTTCCTCGGCGCGTCGTGCATCGCCTTCAGCGGGATCTTCTATCGCTGGGCGGAGGTCACGCCGTCGACGGGCACCGTATTCCGGGCTCTGTTCGGACTGCCGTTGCTGGGGCTCGTCGCCTGGCTCGAGCATCGCCGGTATGGAGGCCTGCCGGCGCGGACGGTGCGCCTGGCCCTGCTGGCCGGTGTCCTGTTCGCGGGGGACCTGACGTTCTGGCATCACGCGATCGCCTACGTCGGAGTCGGGCTCGCGACGGTCCTCGGCAACCTCCAGGTGCTCATCGTCGGGGTCGTCGCCTGGTTTGCGTACGGGGAGCGACCGAGCCGCAACACGTTCGTAGCCCTCCCGATCGTGCTGCTCGGGGTGGCACTCATCTCCGGAGCGATCGGCGGTCGGGCGTTCGGTGCCGATCCGGCGCTCGGTGTGGTGCTCGGCCTGGCGTGTGCGTTGTGCTACAGCGGGTACCTACTCATCATTCGGCGGGGCGGTCGGGATCTCCGTCGGCCGGCAGGTCCGGTGGCCATCGCCACCGTCTCGACCGCGGCGGTCGCGGCGCTGGCCGGGGTGATCATCGGCGACCTGGACCCGACGCCGGCGGCCGCGAGCCTGGCCTGGCTGGCGATCCTCGGCCTGACCTCGCAATCCTTCGGCTACCTGCTCATCTCCCTGTCGCTGTCCCGCCTGCCAGCCGTCCTCACCTCGATCATCCTGCTCGCGCAGCCGGTGATGACGGTCGGGCTCGGGATCGTCCTGCTGGATGAGGCGCCGACGACTGCCCAGCTGCTGGGGGTCGTCCTGGTGATCGGCGGGATCGGGATCGCAACCGTCGGCGGCATGAGCGCGGCGCGCGTCAGACGGGCGGCGCGGGCGAAGGCCGGAGCCTGAATGTCATCCCGACACCGAGCTCGCCCTCGAGGTCGCTCGAGCCACAGGTACCGTTCAACCGGTGTCGCCCGCCGGGGCGTAGGGCGCCAGCGCCGGTCCCTCGAGCGGGCCGTCGTCGGGCGCCTCGGCTTGGGCCGCGCCCCACTCGTGAACGTGGCCGGTGACGGGGTCCTCCGGCCCGACGTACGGCGGGAGGTCGGCACGCGGGGTCTGGCGGTCGATCGCGACGCCCGGATCGCCGAGCTCGACGAGGCGGTCGGCGATGCCGGCCACGATCAGGTCCTCCACGATCACCCGCGGCATCCGGTCGGCGGCGATCGACCGCAGGGACGCCAGCGCCGTCAGCGGCATGAGCACCGGCCAGCCCGGGACGCCGTCCCAGGTCGGCCGGAGGAGGACGTCAGGCGAGGTGCCATGGAGCTCGATCATCGACGTCACGGTCTCGGGACCGACCCACGTCATCCGGGCGGGCCAGAGCAGGACCGCGTCGGTCTCGACGATCTCGGCCCGGGCGACGTCGGCGCCGCGCGCCATCTGCGCCGCCGGACCCTGCTCCGGCGGGGCGGGCTCGGCCAGCGTGACGGCCGCCCCCGCGAGCGCGGCCGCGACCGATCCGTCCGGATCGTACGAGACGACGACGATCGGGGTGGCGCCACCGGACCACGCGGCGTCGGCGATCCGCCGGACCGCCGGCGAGCCGTCGGCATCCGCCAGCGCCGATTCCGGCGAGGCGGCGAGGATGACCGCGGCGACGGTCACGCGCTCTCCTCCTGCTCGCGACGGTAGGTGACGGCGAGCGTGCCCATCCCCGGCTTCCAGCTCGATCCGCCGACGACGAACCCGATCGACGTCTCGGGATCCCAGCCCCACGACTGGCCGACCGGGAAGTAGCCGTCGCGGGCCATTCCCGGGAGGTCGGCTTCGTATGAATCGAGCGCGCTGTCGTAGGTGTAGCCCGTGTATCGGCGGAGCAGCACGGCCGGCGAGTCGCTGGTCATCCACCCAGTCTAGAACGCGGATGTTTGGACGGGGCCATGTTCCATGCGAGAATGGATGACCCATTTCTTCAGGAGCGCCGCCCGACCGTGCCCATCGAATCGACCACCGCAGCCACCGCCTCCGGGCCTGCCTCCGGAACCCGCTCGACCCGGGCCGACATCCGCAACGTGGCAATCGTCGCCCATGTCGACCACGGCAAGACGACGCTCGTCGACGCGATGCTCCGCCAGACGGGCACGTTCCGGGCGAACGAGGCCGTCGTCGATCGGGTCCTGGACTCCGGCGACCTCGAGCGCGAGAAGGGGATCACGATCCTCGCCAAGCAGACGACGGTGGATCACGCCGGCATTCGCTTGAACATCGTCGACACGCCGGGGCACGCCGACTTCGGTGGCGAGGTCGAGCGGTCGCTGCTCATGGTCGACTCCGTGCTGCTCCTCGTCGATGCCGCCGAGGGACCGCTGCCCCAGACGCGCTACGTCCTCCAGAAGGCGATGGCCCGCCACCTCCCCGTCGTGGTCGCCGTCAACAAGATCGATCGGGCCGACGCTCGGCCGGCCGAGGTCCTCGACGAGATCTATGAGCTGTTCATCGACCTCGGCGCCACGGAGCACCAGATCGAGTTCCCGGTCATCTACACGAACGCCCGGCTGGGAACCGCGACCCGCTCGCTCGACGAACCCGCGACCGACCTCCATGTGCTCCTCGACGTCCTCGTCGAGGTGACCCCGCCGCCGACCTACGAAGAGGGTCATCCACTCCAGCTCCTGGTGACGAACCTGTCGGCCAACGACTACGTCGGGCGGATGGCGGTCGGCCGGATCTGGAACGGCCGGGTCCGGACCGGCCAGCGGATCACGGTTCTCCGCGAGGAGGCCGACGACACCGCGGGCGCGGTCGAGCCCGGCCGTGTCGTGACGATCAGCGGCACGGTGACCGCCCTCCAGACCGCCCGCGGCATCGACCGGATCGACATCGCCGAGGCGGGCCCCGGCGATATCGTTTCGGTCGCAGGCCTGCCCGAGGTCACGATCGGCGACACGATCACCGATCCCGCCGATCCGCGACCGCTGCCGCGTCTCGACGTCGACGCGCCGACCCTGTCGATGACATTCGGGGTCAACACGTCGCCGCTGTCCGGGCGCGACGGGAAGTTCGTGACGTCGCGCCAGATCAAGGCCCGCCTCGACAAGGAGACCCTCGGCAACGTCTCGATCGAGGTCTATCCGACCGAAAGCGGCGACACGTTCGAGGTTCGCGGCCGCGGTGAGCTTCAGCTGGCGGTCCTCCTAGAGCAGATGCGACGCGAGGGTTTCGAGCTGACGGCGTCCCGGCCGGAGGTCCTCCTGAAGACCGTCGACGGCCAGGTCCAGGAGCCGTACGAGCGGATCACGATCGACATCCCGCCCGACTACATCGGACCGGTCCAGGAGGCGCTCGCCGCGCGCAAAGGCCGCCTCGAGCAGATGACGACCGACGCGGACGGCCGCGTCCGGATGGAGTTCGTGCTCCCGGTTCGCGGGCTCATCGGCTATCGCGGCCAGCTCCTGACTGACACCCGCGGGACGGCCCTCCTTCACCAGATCGGGGAGGGCTACGGACCGTGGGCCGGCGAGGTGACCCACCGCACGAACGGCGTCCTCGTCGCCGATCGCAGCGGGACCTCGAACGCCTTCGGGCTGTTCAACCTCGAGGAGCGCGGCGAGCTGTTCATCGGCGCCGGCGTCGAGGTCTACGAGGGGATGATCGTCGGCGAGTGCTCGCGGTCGGGCGACATGAACGTCAACGCGACCAAGACCAAGCAGCTGACGAACATCCGGACCCACTCACACGACGAGTCGCTGCGCCTCACGCCGGCCCGGCCGATCACCCTCGAGTCGGCGATCGAGTTCATCGCGGGCGACGAGCTCGTGGAGGTCACCCCGCTCTCGATCCGGCTGCGCAAGCGGTCGCTCTCGGAGCACGATCGACGCCGGGCACGGGGTCGCGAGGAGGATCTCCGGCGGGCCGCGGAGCGGGAGCAGACCGCGGCTGGCTGATCGGACGGCGTCGGGCCGGCGGCCGCCTCAGTGCGGCCGCACGCGCAGCCGGATCGCCTGGACGCGCGCGACAGGCACGAGGAATGATCCCGGGCGCGAGTCGACCCAGACCTCCGATGTGGCCGGGAGTTGATCGTTCCCGCGCTGGTCCGGTTCCGAGAATTGATCGACGACGACCCGGTGCGGCGCGCGCCAGCCCCATGGTTCGTCGCTCTCCTGGACGCCGCGCGGCCAGCCGAGCGAATGACCCTGTGGCCCGAACAAGGTGGCAATTCCGTCGCCGGCCCGCGCGAGCGGCGCCAGCATGAATCGGGTTGCGGCCGTCACGGCCACGAACAAGACGAGTGCCTGTGCGATCGGCAATGCATCCATGACGACTCCGTGTGACCCACCAATTGTCGCGCGGCTCGCAAGGACCGTCCCTCAGTCCTGCGGTCGTCCGCGACCCTGGCGGTAACTTGGCGCCGACGGCTGATCGCGCCGCCAGGCCATGTGGAGCAGGACCGTCGCCCACATCCGATACGGTCGCCACGGCTCGGCGATGGCCCGCCACGCGTCGTCGTCGGGCGGAGCCGGCAGGTCGCGGAAGTGACGAAGGGCCTCGCGGCTGATCGTGTCGCCGATCGGCAGCGCGTCCGCCACGCCACCGCCGCGGGCAAGGACCGCGCTCGCTGTCCACTGGCCGATCCCCGGCAACGCCCGGAGCTCCGCGAGCGCCTCGGCCTCCGGCAGCCGACGCAACCGCTCGGTCGCGAGCCGCCCGTCGAGTGCGGCGCGGGCGAGCCCGTGGAGCCGATCGACCTTGACGGCGGCGACGCCCGGGATCTCGGCCAGGGCCAGCAATTGCTGCGGATGGGGGAACGCGCGGACCGTTCGGTGCTCGCCGTCGAGCTCGACCTCGATGGCGTCGCCGGCACGCTCCGCGAGCCGCTCCTTGACCCGTCGTGTCTGGGCCATCGAGATCCGCTGGCCGATCACGAACGACGTGGCGGCCTCGTACGCCGAGAAGAAGCAGACCGGTCGGAGAAAGCCGAACCGCTCCTGGAGTCGGCCAACGATCGGGTCGCGCCGCCCGACGTCTGGCCAGCCCGAGCCGTCGTGGTCGAGCGAGAGCGAACGCGCCGCCTGCCGCTCGATCGTCTCGAGATCCCCATCCCCGAAGACGTCGCCGTGGATCGCTCCTTCGCCGTCCTGGTGGACCTGGACGACCGCGCTCGCCGCCCAGCCTTCGACCGGGAACATCATGAGGATCGACCCGTCGACCGCCGCCCGCGATCCGATCCCGGCGGCGAACCCGCCCGCGAAGTCGCGCGCCCTGGCGAGATCGAATGGCCCGCGGGGTTGGATCGTGAACGTCCGCACCGAGCGGAGTATCGCGCGCCGGCGCGGACGACGACGCCCATCGGTCGTCGGGCCGGGCAGACCCGGCGTCACGAGGCGCCCGGCGTACAATCGGCGGCCATGGCGATCTACCTCGACCACGCTGCGACGACGCCCCTCCGGCGCGAAGCACTCGACGCGATGCTCCCGTACCTGACCGAGGAGTTCGGCAACGCGAGCTCGGCCCACGGCTTCGGCCGCCGCGCCCGGGCCGCCCTCGACGAAGCCCACCAGCGGATGGCCCGGCGGATCGGGGCCGAGGCCCGCGAGATCGTCTTCACCTCGGGTGGCACGGAGGCCCTGAATCTGGGGCTGAAGGGCGCGGCCTGGGCGGGCAAGGCCCGCGGCCACCGGATCGTCACCTCCGCCGTCGAGCATCACGCGGTCGGCCACACCCTGCGCTACCTCGAGAAGTTCGGGTTCGAGGTCGTCGAGCTGCCGGTCGACCGCTACGGCCGGGTCGACCCGGATCACGTCGAGAGCGCGATCACGGACAAGACGATCCTCGTCTCGATCATCCTCGCCAACAACGAGGTGGGGACGATCCAGCCGATCGCCGAGATCGCTCGCCGCGTCCATACCCACCGCGGCGTCCTGCTCGCCGTCGACGCCGTCCAGGCCGGTGCCCACCTCGAGCTCGACGTCGAGGCGTTGGACGTCGACCTGCTCGCTCTGAGCGCCCACAAGTTCGAGGGCCCGAAGGGTGTCGGCGTCCTCTACCTCCGCCACGGGACCCACATCGTCGTCCAGCAGCAGGGCGGCTCGCAGGAGCGCCATCGGCGCGGCGGGACCGAGAACGTCGCCGGCGCCGTTGGCATGGCGACGGCCTACGAGCTCGCCTGCGACGAGCGACCCGAGACGGCGAAGCGGCTGCGCCGCCTCCGGGAGCGGCTCCAGAAGGCGGTCCTCGCGGTCGACGGCACCGAGCTCACCGGTCATCCGAAGGAGCGCCTGCCGCACCACCTATCGCTGATTGCCCGGGACACCGACGGCAACGCGCTGACGATGTCGCTCGATCTCGAGGGGATCGCGGCGTCGGTCGGATCGGCGTGCACGACCGGATCGACCGAGGTCTCCCACGTCCTGACCGCAATGGGTTATCCCGACGAGGAGGCCCGCGGCGCGCTCCGCCTGACGCTCGGCCGGACGACGACCGACGCCGAGATCGACGAGGCGTCCCTCACCGTTCCGCGGGTCGTCGCAAGGATGCGGACCGGCCAGGTCGCGGTCGCCGCCGACCCGCTCGGCCAGGGGGCCCTCGCGTGAGCCGCATTCTCGTCGCGATGTCGGGCGGCGTGGATTCGTCGGTGGCGGCCGCGCTCCTCCACGAGCAGGGCCACGAGGTGGTCGGGGTCTGGATGCGGCTCCACGACGTCGCCGACAGCTACTCGGAGTTCAAGAAGAGCTGCTGCTCGCTCGACGCGGCCGACGACGCCCGGCAGGTGGCGGCCCAGCTCGGGATCCCGTTCTACGTCATGAACCTCGAGCGCGAGTTCGACGCCGGCGTCCTCCAGCCGTTCCTGACCGCATATCTGGACGGTCGGACGCCGAGCCCGTGCGTCGACTGCAACACGTACGTGAAGTTCGGGGCGCTGCTCGGCCGAGCCCGACACCTGTACGACTGCGAGGCGGTCGCGACCGGCCACTACGCGCGGCGCGACACGGGGCCGGATGGCGAGGCGCGCCTGCTCCGAGCCCGTGATGAGGACAAGGACCAGACGTATTTCCTGTACGGGCTCCGCCAGGACCAGCTCGAGCACGCGCGGTTCCCGCTCGGCGAGCTGACCAAGCCGGAGGTCCGCGCCGTGGCCCGCTCGCTCGGCTTGGCCACCGCCGACAAGCCCGAGAGCCAGGAGATCTGCTTCGTACCCGGTGGCGACTATCGCGACGCGCTTCGCGAGCGCGCCGGCTGGGATCCCCAGCCTGGGCCGATCCTCGACGCCGACGGCCGGGAGGTCGGACGTCACGCGGGTTCCGCCGGGTTCACCGTCGGCCAGCGACGGGGGATCGGGATCGCCGCCGACGCGCCACGCTACGTCAGCCGGATCGACCCGCTCAGCAACACGATCCAGCTCGGGCGGCGCCAGGACCTCGAGACACGGATCGTGCCGTTGAGCGGAGTGACCTTCGTCGGCCACGCGCCGCCCGCCGCCGGTCCATTCCGCGCCGAGGCCCGGATCCGCCATCGTTCCACCCCGATCGCCGCGACCGTCCGACCGGCGGATGCCGGTCAGCCCCGCCGCGGCGGACGCTGGATCGTCGAGACGGACGAGCCGGTCTGGGCGGCGGCCCCGGGCCAGGCCTGCGTCCTCTACGCCGGCGACGTCGTCCTCGGCGGCGGCCGGATCGAGCGCTCCGTCGCGGCCGGCGCCGCCTGACAACGGGTCGGTCGGCGTCGCGCGGGTGAGGCTCGGGTCGCGGGACACCCGGCCGGGCGAAGTTCCGCGCTATCCTCGACCGGTGATCGGACCGGCTCCCGTCCTCGCCCTGCTCGTCGGGATCTTCCACACCGGGTTGTACGTCCTGATCCGCGGCTCCGCCGGCGGCCAGCTGCCGCTCCTCGTGATCGCCGCATTCCTCGGAGCATGGGCCGGCGACGAGGTCGGGGCGCGACTCGGGCTCGACCTCCTGCGCATCGGCGATTTCCGTCTCGTTGCGGCGTCGCTGCTCGCCTGGGTCGGGATCGGGACGATCTCGATCGTCGCCGTCCTCGGGCCGACACGCCGCCCCAAGGTCGGACCATGAAGCGAGAGGGCCCGTGAGCGAGGACAACGTTCCGGCACCGGTCGAGGCGATCATCCGCGCCCTCGCCGGCGGCACGGACGACCACGATGACCAGCGGGCGACGACCTTCGCCCGGGGGCTCGCTCTGGGCGCCCTCGTCGGCGCGGCGATCGCCGGCTCGACGATCTGGCAGCGCCGCCACGCGCGTCCCGAGCAGGCAAGGGCGGTCGCGCAGGTTCGCGACGAGGTCGACGGACCACCCGAGAGCTGACCTTCGCGCGATCCGACGGCGGGCCGGGTCGGTTCGATCGGGTCGCCCGTTCGGTACCATTGCGGCCGATGCCGACCCCCCTCGCCGAGCACGATCCGCGGATCCAGCCGCTGCCCGCCGCCGAGATCCGCCGACGCTTCGTCGAGTTCTTCGCGGAACGCGGTCACACCGTCGTGCCGAGCGCGAGCCTCGTCCCCGCCGGCGACTCGACGCTCCTCTTCACGAACTCGGGCATGGTCCAGTTCAAGGAGCTCCTGACCGGTTCCGAGACGCGGAGCTACAACCGCGCGGTCGACTACCAGCGCGTCCTCCGTGTCGCCGGCAAGCACAACGACTTCGAGGAGGTCGGCCGGACGTCGCGCCACCACACGTTCTTCGAGATGCTCGGCAACTGGAGCTTCGGCGACTACTTCAAGCGTGAGGCGATCCACTTCGCGTGGGACTTCCTGACGCGTGACATGGCGATCCCGCCGGAGCGACTGGCCGCCACGACCTACAAGGACGACGAGGTCGCCCGCCAGGTCTGGCGCGACGAGATCGGCCTGACGCCCGACCGGATGGCGGTCTGGGGCGACGTCGACAACGGCGACGACAGCAACTTCTGGCGGATGGCCGACACGGGACCGTGCGGGCCGTGCTCCGAGATCCACTTCGATCGCGGGGCGCACCTGTCCGAGGGACCCCAGTGCATCCCCGATCACTCGGAGAACTGCCCGCGCTGGCTCGAGGTCTGGAACCTCGTCTTCATGGAGTTCGACCAGCGCGCGACCGGTCGCGTCCCGCTGCCGTTCACGAGCGTCGATACGGGGATGGGTCTCGAGCGGCTGGCCAGCGTCCTCCAGCAGGTCCCGAGCACCTTCGACACCGACCTGTTCCTGCCGATCCACGCCCGGATGCGCGAGCTGATGGGCCATGATCCGGAGGCGTTCGAAGCCGAGCGGTTCAGCTACCAGGTCATCGCCGATCACGCCCGGGCCGTCGTCTTCCTGATCGCGGACGGCGTCCTGCCGTCGAACGAGGGACGCGGCTACGTCCTCCGCCGGATCGTCCGACGAGCGGTCCGGCACGGCCGGATCCTCGGCCGCCGCGAGCCCTTCATGGCCGATCTCGGGACGGTCGTCATCGACATCATGGGCGCGGCCTATCCGCATCTCGTCGAGCGGCGCGATGCGATCCTGGCGGCCATCGAGCGCGAGGAGGCGCAGTTCGCTCGCACGCTCGACTCGGGGACGAGCCAGCTCGAGGAGGCCCTCGTCCCTCTCGCGCCGGACGCCGAGCGATCGATCGGCCGACGTCCCGAGGAGCTGCCGGCGGACGCTCCGACGCTACCCGGCGATCTCGCGTTCCGGCTCCACGATACGTTCGGCTTCCCGATCGACCTGACGATCGAGCTCGCCGCGGAGTACGGCGTGGCGGTCGATCGGGCGGGGTTCGAGGCGGCCCTCGCCGAGCAGCGCGAGCGAAGCCGCTCGGGGAAGAAGGCTGAGCTGGCAAGACATGCCGAGCTGACCGCGCTCTACCAGGCGATCCAGGCGCGAGCCGGCGACACGGACTTCCTCGGCTATGACACGACGACCGCCGCCGGCTCGGTGGTCGCGATCATCCGCGACGGCATCGAGTTCGACGAGCTCACCGGGCAGGGCGCGGCCGAGATCGTCCTGGATCGCAACCCGTTCTACGCCGAGGGCGGTGGCCAGGTCGGCGACCGCGGCCAGCTCCGGGAGGCCGGCGGCGGATCGCCGATCTTCGATGTCGAGGACACCCAGAAGCCCGTCGGCGGACTGATCGTCCTGCGTGGCACGCTCCACGGCCGGCTGCGGGTCGGGGAGACCGTCGACGCGATCGTCGATCCCGAGCGGCGGGCCCACACGATGCGCAACCACACGGGGACGCACCTCCTCCACCGAGCGCTCCGGAACGTCGTCGGCGAGGCGGCCCGCCAGGCGGGCTCGCTGGTCACCCCGGACTACCTCCGCTTCGACTTTCCGTTCGACCGGCCGGTGACGACCGACGAGATCCGGGCGATCGAGGACGAGGTCCGGGCGATCATCCGCGACGACCGGAGCGTGACGCCCTCGTACATGACGATGGAGCAGGCCATCGAGGCCGGCGCCGACGCGTTCTTCGACGAGAAGTACGGCGAAACCGTGCGGACGGTCCGGGTCGACGGCTTCAGCCACGAGCTCTGCGGCGGAACCCACTGCCGCGCGACGGGCCAGATCGGGAGCTTCGTGATCACCGGCGAGCGGAGCATCGGCTCGGGGATGCGCCGGATCGAGGCCCTCACCGGCGCGGGCGCGGACGCGTACCTGCGCGGACGCCTGGACGCGCTCGCGGCCGCGACCGAGGCGGCCGGCGCCCAGACCGCCGAGCAGTTACCGGACCGGGTCCGGGCGCTCCAGGACGACCTCCGTGAGTCGAAGCGACGACTCAAGGCCGGCGGCGCGGCCGGCGGCGGGCTCCCCAGGTCGGCTGATCTCGCTGCCCGCGCCGACGAGATCGCGCCGGGCGTTCGGCTCGTCGCCTTTGCCGGCCCCTACGAGTCGATCGAAGCGCTCAAGGGCGCCGCCAAGGATCTGCGGGGCGTCCTCGGGTCCGGGGTCATTGCGTTCGGCCTCGATGCGGACGAGCCGCAGCTGTTCATCACGGTCAGCGACGACCTGGTCGCGCGCGGCCTCTCGGCCGGCGACCTGGTTCGCGAGGCGGTGGCCGCGATCGACGGCCGTGGCGGCGGCCGCCCCGAGATGGCCCAGGGCAAGGGCACGCGCCGCGAGGGTCTCGCGGCCGCATTGGACGTCGTTCGCTCCCGGCTGACGGCTGCAGGCTAGGCGGTGGCGTTCCTCCGCCGGCTCTGGCAGCGCGATGAGGGCGAATCGCTGGCCGCCTGCACCGCCCTCGACGTCGGGACCGAGTTCGCCAAGGCGCTCGTGTTCGAGATCGGCGACGACGGCCACGGCACGGTCCGCGGGGTGGGACGGAAACGCCAGGGCCTCAGCCACATGTCGTCGGGCACCGTGGCCGACATTGCCGCCGTGGTCGACAACTGCTCCGTGGCCCTGCAGGAGGCCGAGGAGATGGCCGGCTTCCGGCCGAGCCAGGTCGTGATCGGCATCGCCGGCGAGCTCGTCAAGGGCTTCACGACCAACCACAGCCAGGAGCGGAAGCGGCCGGACACGCCGATCACCGAGGCCGAGCTCCAGAGGCTGATCGACACCGTCCAGCGCGAGGCGCTCCGCGAGGCCGAGCGCTCGATCACCTGGGAGACGGGGCTCCCCAACGTTGACGTCCGCCTCGTCCATGCGGCGATCGTGGGCGCGTCGATCGACGGCTACGCCCTGTCGAACCCGGTCGGCTTCCAGGGCCGCCACGTCAAGATCGGGATCTTCAACGCGTTCGCCCCGCTCGTCCACCTCGGCGCCCTCCAGACCGTCGCCTCGCAGCTGGACCTCGAGCTTCTCGAGATCGTGGCCGAGCCGTACGCGGTCGCCCGGGTGCTCGGCTCCGAACAGATCCGCCAGTCGGGCGCCCTCTTCGTCGACGTCGGCGGTGGCACGACCGACGTCGCCCTCGTGCGCCAGGGCGGGATCGAGGGAACCCGGATGTTCGCTCTCGGCGGGCGGGCATTCACGAAGAGTCTCGCCGACCGGCTGGACCTGCCGTTTCCGCGGGCCGAGTCGACCAAGGTCGACTACGCCCGGGGCCTGCCGGTCGAGCGGCACGACGAGATCGCCACGATCGTCGGCGAGGACGTCGAGGTCTGGGGGGCAGGGGTCGAGCTGGTCATGGAGGAGCTCGGCGGCGGCGACCTCCTGCCGGGCCGGATCTACCTGTGCGGCGGTGGCTCGCGCCTGCCGGAGATCGAGGCCGCGCTCCGCGCCGAGCGTTTCTGGAAGCGCCTGTCGTTCGCCCGGCCGCCCGAGGTCACGGTCATGGGCCCGGGCCTGATCGAGACGATCACCGACGCGACCGACCTCCTGGTCGACCAGCAGGACGTGACACCGCTGGGCCTGGCCTATCAGGCGATCGAGCTCCAGACGACCGAGGCCCCGCTCGACGCCGCCCTTCGGCGGGTCCTGCGGGCGATGAAGGTTTGACCTTGACCGCCGGACCCCACACGACATTTCGCTCGCCGATGCGGCCCATCGCGGCGTTCGATCCTCCTCGGGCGGATGGCGTCGCGGAGCTCCGCCTCCGGCCTCGGAGGGCTTGTCGCCCGATCGATCGGCCTTGCGCTGGGCTCGCCTCGACGGCGACCTGTCGCGCGCGGCCGGTGGTCAAGGTCTAGGGTTCACCCGGCATGGCTGAAGGCATCATCTATCTCGACGTCGACGACGAGATCACGTCGGCCGCGTCGCGGATCCGGAGCGCGCCGGGCACGAAGGTGGCGCTCGTCGTGCCGTACGGCTCGCGGATCGCCACCTCCCGGATGAACTTTCGGCTGCTGTCGCGCGAGGCCCTCGTCAGCAACCGCCGGCTGTCGATCGTGTCGGGCGATGCGGCGGCCCGGTCCCTTGCGGCCTCGGCAGGGTTGCCCGTCTTTGGCACGGTTGGCGAATACGAGACGTCCCTCGCCCGGGCCGTTGCCGACCGGGCGGCGGGGGCAGGGGGCGCACCCGCCGGGACCGCGGCTTCCGCCGGCACGGCCGCCGCCGCCGCCGGATCCGCCGCCGGATCAGTCCTCGGCGGCATCGTGGCGAGCGAAACGGTTGCTGCGGTCGGACGCCCCGGGTCGAGCGACGAGGACACCGTCCTTGAGGTGACTCCGTCTGGCTCCGAGGCCGGGCGGAAGTCCCAGCGTCCCAGGCGTCCGCCACCGGACCCGACGGCAAGCGTGGCGACGGCGCCGGGCATCGCCGACAGCGCCCGGCCGGCCCCCCAGGCCGGCGTCGATCAGGGGATCGACGATTGGCCGTTGCCCGGCACCAGCGCGTCTGAGCGAACGGGCGGTCGCAGCCGTGCTCCGCTCATTGCCGCGTTCGGCCTGGTCGGCCTTGCCGTCGTCGTCCTGGCGGTCGCCGCGTACCTGTTCCTGCCGTCCGCCACGATCGCGCTCACGCCGCGCCGCGACGGGATCGGCCCGATCGATCTGACCGTATCCGCCGACCCGACCGCGACCGCGGTCGACACGACCAACAGCGTCGTGCCGGCCGTCCGCGTCGACGTCCCGGTCGAGGCCGCCCGGACGTTCACCACGACAGGGACCCACGTCGAGGAGACGGCCGCGCGCGGTTCCGTGACCTTCACCAACTACGACACGAGCAGCGGCGTGTCGATCCCGAGCGGCAGCATCGTCTCGACCGAGAACGGCATCGGGTTCCGGACGCTGGCGACGGTAGCGCTGCAGCCCGCGGTCGTCTTCCCGTCGTTCCAGCCGACCTCGGATTCGGTGTCGGTCCGGGCGGTCAAGCCCGGCGAGCCGGGGAACGTCCCCGCGAACACGATCCGGGTCGTGCCCCAGGGTCAGGATCCGGTCCTGCTCCGCGTGAACAATCCCGACCCGACGACGGGCGGCACCCATACGGTCACCCCGGAAGTGACCAAGCCGGAGGTCGACAGGGCCGTCGCGGCGCTCCAGGCCGACCTCGGGAAGGCCTTCACGGCCGCGATCGCGGCGGGCGCCGGTGCCCCGCCTGACACGAAGCTCTTTCCGGACTCGGCGGTCCTGGGTCCGTCGAAGCCGGACCCGGATCCGAAGACGATCGTCGGAAAGGCGACGGCGACGTTCGATCTCAAGCTCACCGCGCAAGGCACCGTGATCGCCGTCGATCCGCGGCCCGTGACGACGATCGCGCGGTCCCAGCTCGAGGCGCAGGTCGCCCAGGGCCACCGCCTGGTCGCGGACTCGGTCGTCATCGACGTCGGCGATGGCTCGGTCGGTGAGGACGGCCAGGTGACGTTCCAGGCGTCAGCCCGCGCCGTCCAGGTCGCGATCGTCGAGGCGGACTCGCTCCGCAATCTCGTGAAGGGCAAGACGGCGGCCGAGGCCCAGGCGGCGCTCGTCCCATACGGAACTGCCTCGGTCACACTCTGGCCGAGCTGGGTGTCGACCGTGACAGGTGTCGACGCGCGGCTCACGGTGACCATCGAGAACGGCCCGTCCGACAAGGGCGGCTCCGGCGCGAGCCCGGCGGGCGGGCCCACGCCGTCGCCGCGTCGCTCGGGAGGGATCGTCAGTCCGGTGGCGTCCAGCTCACGTGGCCCCGGCTCGAGCTCACCATGAGCCGGATTCTCGGGCTCGACCTCGGCGAGAAGCGGATCGGGGTCGCGGTCGCGGACACGAATGGCATCGCGACGCCGCTCACGACGATCCGTCGCGCCGCACGCCCCGCCGACGATGCCGCCGCGATCGCGCGCCTCCTCGCCGACCAGGGCGCCGCCGAGATCGTCGTCGGGCTGCCGCTCGAGGCCGCCGGTCAGGAGGGTTCCCAGGCCCGGATCACCCGCGAGTGGGTCGCGGCGGTCTCGCCGTTGCTGGACGCGCCACTTCGCTACCGCGACGAGCGTCTCACCAGCCACGTCGCCGAGCAGCGCGTCGGCCCGATGAAGCGCGGCCGATCCGGCGGACCACCCAGCAAGACCCAACGCGACGCTCATCGGGCTCGCGTCGATCGCGAGGCCGCGGCGATCATCCTCCAGGACGAGCTCGACACGCGGGCAGCCCAATCCACTCAGGACATGGAGACCAGCCGATGACGATCCGCTCCGGGGGACGCGCCCGCGAGCGCACCCAGGCCCGTCCTGCCGAACCCGGCACCTACGACGAGGCCTGGCAGCCGGAGTACGCGACCGATGCAGGGCGCGGCCGGGGTGGCCGCGGCGGCGGCTCCAACAGCGGGGGTCACAACGGCTGGAACGGCAGCCGGCGGCGGCGAGGGATCCCAGGCATCCTGCGGTTCCTCATCTTCGCCCTCGTCCTGGGCGGGATCGTCGTCATCGTCCTGGCGACGGCGCTCCGGCCGCTCATCCGCCAGACGGTCGTCGGCTGGGCGACGGACAACCCGGCGGCGCTCGG
>Ga0070707_100001416_pt1 | contig 23536 bp, 20 predicted proteins | sample KBSK5502metaG_FD_65468 | JGI IMG/M metagenome (GOLD analysis project Ga0070707, IMG submission 65468) | Corn, switchgrass and miscanthus rhizosphere microbial communities from Kellogg Biological Station, Michigan, USA - KBS K5-50-2 metaG | ecosystem: Host-associated > Plants > Roots >...
CTGCTGACCGATGGCCTCGACATCGCCCCACGTCACAGTCTGCACAGCGCCGTCGTCGCGACGCAGCAGCAGGCCACCGTCCTCGTTCACGTCTTCGGCGAGGCCAGCCACCGCATCCGTGCCCTGGCGCAGCGACACGCGCTGGCCCAGCGTCACCAGCCGCGCGCGCCAGGCGTCGCGCAGCGCGCGCGGCGCCGGCTCTCCCTCCGCCTGCAACGCCGCATAGTGGACGTCCAGAGCGCGGACGATCTCTTCCGCCAGTGTCTCGCGTGAGAGCGGGTGGCGCGTCGCGTCTTCGAGTGTCATCGCGCGTGTGGCCAGCTCGGGGTCGTCCGCCAGCGAGCCGTTGACGTTGACGCCGATGCCGACGACGGCGAAGTCCGCGCCGGTCTCGATCAGGATGCCGCAGACCTTGCGCGCGGCGACCTGCACGTCGTTGGGCCATTTGATGTCGGCGCGCAGTCCCGTCACGCCCTCGATCGCCTCGGCCACCGCCAGCGACGCTGCCATGACCAGGAAGTGCGGCGGAAAGCGTGGACGCAGGATCACCGAGAGCGCCAGCTGCTGGCCCGGCAGCGATCTCCAGGCGCGCCCGACACGGCCACGCCCCGCCGTCTGGTCGTCGGTGGTGACGAGCGTGCCCTCGGCGGCGCCCGCGCGCGCCTGCTCAACGGCGTAGGTGTTGGTGGAGTCGAGCGTGGGGAAGTAGATCAGGGGGTGGCCCAGGCGCACGCCGGCGAGCGCAGCGTGCAGCGCGGCGATGTCGAGTGTGTCGGGCTGGTTGGGGGAAGTGTCGCTCATCAGGGTTTCCTGTCGCCTGGCGGGCGCGAGACAAAAAGAGAGCGGGGAGAAAGCCACTACAGTTGTTATCAGAGATTGTGAACGGCGGCACGCCACCTCAAGGTCACAGTTCGTGTCAGCATCGTAACATAACGCGCACCGACATCGCCTTATCGTATGCCGCCACCAACGCCGCCGAGGATGTCCCGGTGCTCGCACCATGCGCAGATAACGTCATCGTAGCAGCCGCTAGCGCATGCTGGGGATTCGATGGTGAGGTTGGTACGGTGCGCATACGCTACACCTCACCTTGACATGGTCCGGACACCCAGATACACTGCGAGCACCTCGCTCCAACACTACGAGAGACCTCGACAAGCGCAGAGCCGTCATTGCCGGACCCCGCCGCCGATTCGCCCGTTGCGAAGGTAGGATACCTATGCCAACGAACGTGCTGGTCATTGATGACGACCGCGATATCCGCAATATGCTCCACATGCTGCTACAAGACGAGGGCGGTTACACGGTCATGGAAACCGCCGACCCGGCTAGCGCCCTCGACATCCTGCATACAACGCCGCACAGCCTAGTCGTGCTGTTCGACTACCGTATGCCACACATAGACGGCGAGGCGCTGCTGGCGCTGGCGGAACAGGAGGCCGGACTCACCGAGCGCCACGCCTTTGTGTGCATGACCGGCGCGAACCGCGATCTCCTGCCACCTACCTTGATGATGCTGCTCGCCCTCTATGAGGTGCCGCTCGTGGCAAAGCCGTTTGACATTGACGACATGCTGGCGGTGATCCGGCAAGCAGAACAGCGCCTCGCACAGGTACCCGCGCGCACATGAGCCCGACGCCAAGCCTGAACCAGTAGCTGCACGGCGAGATGCAGCACAACGCTGACGTGGGTAGGGGCTAGGAGGTTCGCGCCGCCCTGTCTGTCCTTTCTCTCCCACGCTCCGAGATCGTTCTCACGGTCGGCTGCTCAAACTCAGGTACCCCAGGCGCGCAGATCGCTCACTGTGCCGTGCAAGACATCAGATACAAAGATGCTAACAAGCAGACCGACACTGTTGAGATCTGTAAAGACCAGTTGATAATTGTCCCACAATCGCATGATGTGGGCTCCGATGTCGGTTGCCATGAACTGACTCAGCTCGAAAGTTAAGCGGCCTTGCCCAGTGATGAGCGTTTCAAGACCGGGCGCCAGCATGCCCGTCCGGCCACGGAGACAACCGAGTGCATGTAGCTGCAAGATATCGAGATCCCTGTAGCGGAGCGTCTCATAGGGTGCGAGCAATCCTATCACCCATTCGAGCTCGGTCAACCCTGTGTTTTCAGGAAAGACTAGGGGTGCGGGGGAGGAGGGAGTGAGCCTGTCAATGACGCTTCGGAGGCCAAGAATTCGCAGTTCTGACGCCGTTGCGCCAGCGATGGCGCGGCATGCCATTTCAGAGGCAGCCGCCAGCACCGATTCTGACTCGGCCTGCAAGCGTTGGATGACCAGGCGAGCAAGGAGAACATGCTTCTCCTCACTTGATGTCTGCATTCCGCGGAACAACGAGTCTTGGAGAAGAACGCCATATCCAGGGCTAGCAAGTGCACTATCGATCTGGCGCCGCGCCGCGGCATTGGCAGCCTCTGTGGAAGCCTCTAGGAAAGCAGTTACCTGCTGCTGAAATGTCTCCTCGATTTTGTTGACTTGATCTTGCCCGTTGGCGACGGCCTGCTTTTGGGCTGCCTCTCGCTGTTCAGCAAAGCGCGAACGAAAGGTCTTGTTGGCCAGCTCGACGACAGCCTCAGCCGTTTTGCCGGCAAGCCCGCCGGCTGCCCCGGCGGCCGCGCCAACTAGGAGGGTTGTTGTAAAGGGCTCCATGCGCCTACCTCATACCGATTGCTCTCTGATCCCAAGGCAGTATGGCCTCATTGCGACAGGAAGCGCCAGTTTGTATACAAGTCTCATAGACGGCCGCGTGTGTTCGTGGTGGCCTAACCCAGTGCCGGTTTTCTGGGTCGGTGTTCGCACTAGAAGACCTTGTTCGGGTCGAAGAGGGGCTTCCCTGTTTGGACGTGGGGTGCTGCCCTAGCCCGCCGCTCAGGTGCAACTTGCTCCACGGGCTATGCGGACTGTGTCTCTTTCTCAGTCGTGGTATCCGGTAGTTCTTCCCTGTGCTCTGGTGTCACTCTCGGTGCGTTTGCCCGCTGGAGCCTTTTGATCAGTATCTCAGCGATTTGCTCGATAGAGTAGTTGCTGAGCGAGAGGTACCCGATAGTTGACGGTATGCCCGGCACCTCGACGTTCTCCACTCGGATCGGCAGAATGTACTCTTTGCCACGCTCCTCAAGCAGGCGAGTTGTCGCACTGCGGCGCTCCCATGTCGTCCACATGCGGTCGATGTACTCCTGTGAGATGAAAGGCACACAGTACAGCGCCTTCTTGTGGTAGATCTGTTCGAAGAAGGTAGGCAGATCCTGGCCCCATAGGTGGTCGGCGTAGAAGTTGTCGTAGAAGACCTTGTATCCCGCGTCGCGCACGAGCGTAGCAAGTCGCTCGGTAAGCTCCCGTTGTGGTCCCGCAAACGAAAACGCCGCAGCAAACTCATATCCGGCGGCAGCCTCCGTGTTTTGCGCTGGCGACGACGAGGATGCGGGCTCGTCAGACGGTGCGCCCTCTTTGCGCGTTTCCGGTACTGGTTTCGGGAAAAGTGCAGAATACGCGAGATGGCGGGTGGTGGTGAGAGGACTTTGTGCGGCCATCCGCTTCCGGTCCTGGTCCAACATCCTTTCGCGCTCGGCAAGAAAATCGTCGATGGTCTCGACATCGCGATACTTGCGAATGGTCCAGAACACGGTAAAAAACCAGTCCACGGGTCCCTTTTCCTCAGGCGTGCCCGGGCTGGAGGTGTTGGCGAGACCTACCAGTCCTATCATCGCGAAGGCGTTGCGCAGTGGACGCTCGGGCATGAGAAAACGCTCTCGGATTTCGTCGGCTGTGATGGGCTTATCTTCCTCGCCGGCCTCGTATCGCTCGATGCAGACGCGGACGACCTGCATAAACGCCTTGAAATCCTCGGCGAGCTCGGGGTAGATCTCTTCCACCTAGCATACGTACAGCGCTTGCAGACAGAGGTACGTCGCGCGGTTGGCATCGTACCCGGCTGGAAAGGGATGCATGAAGTTGTCATACATGAACCCGTCGAGCTCGCGACCGATTTCTTCTACTTCTAGGCCCCTATGGCTCCGCAGCTTGCGATCCAGCATGCCATATGTCGGCCACTGGCCGATCTCGTGGAAATGCTCGCATATTGCCGCCAGGAACAGGCGCTGATGCTCGGTGAGCTCCATATAGCCTCCTGGCGAAAGCCGGTTGCAGGCACGTGCGATCTCGCCCAGCATTGTATCACTCTGGCAGGCTGCGCAGATTTCTCCGTACAGACTGCTTCGATACCGCGGGGTGCCCAGAATTACGGTGTGCAGGACCTGACCCAAGACGATGTTCGCCGGTACCTGCTGGACGCGTACAAGCAAGGCGTATCCTCATTGCAACGTCGCCAAAACCGCTAGGGAGTGCTCACCGTGCCATGCGGCTAGGAACTCAAGGCGCTGCGGACCGAGGAGCTGGTCCCCTTGGGGGTCCGAGACGCGCCTGCCGGATGATCCCGAGGAAATCGTCTGGCGTGGCTGAGCCGGCGCGAGACAAAAAGAGACCGGGGAGAAAGCCACTCGGCTCTCTCCCCGGTCGGGCCGCGCAGGCAGGTCTTCACAACCCGTCCCGTGGCATACGACACCGCTAGCTTAGCAGTGGAATACTCCCATGGACTCGGTGTGAAGGGTATTCGTGCTGCCTGCGCAGCCTATACGTTCACTCACTGCACACCACCTCCTTTCATTGCCCGAAGCATATCATAGCTTCACGTGCACGTCAAGGCCGCTGTGCCTGCTCTTTCACAAATTGCACAGTATTCCCAACCTCGCACGTCAGGCGCTCAGCGGACGCTCCGCGCTCTCCGCGGCGATATCCGCCGTTCCCTCACCTGCCGCCGCGGGAGAAGACCCGGCGATCGAGGCACCCTCGGGCCGGGCCTCGTTGCGCAGCATGCGGAGCGCGCGCGCCTGGCGCCACTCGACCAGCCGGCATGCCAGCGACGCGTAATTGGCCAGGCAGAGCACCAGCACCGCCGGCAGAAAGAGCAGGCCCGGTCCGTGTACAGTTGTGGCACTGCCCGCCAGCGCCAGCACCGTGACGATCCAGAGCGCCGTCCGCGTGCCGCGCTGGCCGCCGCGGGCCTCGGCGATGGCGCAGCCGGCTCCCACCAGCAACAGCCCAAGCATGCCGAGCAGATACATGCGGAGAGCCGTATCCATGCCGAGGTGAAAGAGTGACTCGTAGCGGACCGTGGCGCAGGGAAGCGGTGTCGTCGTACGGCAATAGGGCACCAGCGGCGCGAAGAGCAGCATCGCCAGCGACACCATACCCAGAATCCCGGCGGTGATGCCGGCGCCCAGCTGCACTCGTCGCACCATATACCCCTCCTTGGGCTGCGCGTGACGTCAGCAGGCGCTTCTTGCCTCTCGCCCGCTGCCCCCTGCGCTTCATACGCAAAGGTCGCGCCACCGAAATTAGAGCGTGTACGAGCGCCGCGCCTCCAGATAGCGCGCGTCCTCGCGGCGCATCAGGTCTGGATTGGTGCCCTTCACGACGGCCAGCCAGTAGCTGAGAAGATGCAGCGGGACATGGTACGGCGCCACGGAAAGCGACTCCGGGCACGCCGGCAGCGCCAGAAAGCTGTCTGCCGCACCTTCCAGCTCCACATCGCCCGCTTCCCCCAGCGCCACCGTCTCGGACTCGAGGATGCGCGCGGCGCGCAGCAGGTCCAGGGCGCGCGTGCGCCCAGCCCCCGGCGGCGCGATCACCACCAGCACCGCGTCGCCCAGCATCGCGACCGGCCCATGCAGCACCTCTTCCATCTCCATGCCGAAGCTCGCGCTGTAGTTGGTCTCCTGCATCTTCAGCGCGACCTCGAGCGCGTTGGCGTAGTTGCCGCCCGCCCCGGCGAAGATGAAGCGATCGCGTGCCGTTAGCCGCTCCGCCAGGGCGCGCACCTGTCCCTGTCCCTCCAACTCCAGCGCGGCGCCATGCAGCTCCGCCAGCCGCAGCACCTGCGCCTCGCTGGCCGCCGCTTCCTCAGCGCCGGTCTGCCGTGCGGCGCGTGCCGCAAGCTCCGCCATCACGGCCACCATGAGACTGTAGCTGATCGTGTAGGCGAACGACTTCACCTCGCCATAGCCGGTATCAAGCACGGCGTCGGCATTGCGCGCCGCCAGGCTCTCGCGGTCGCCCGTGATAGTGACGCAGTACGCGCCATTCTTGCGCGCGCTGGCCAGCGCGGCGTTGGTCGCAGCAGGCTTGCCGCTGTGGCTGAACACGATTAGCGCGTCATCCGCCGCCGGCACACCGCGCTCGTAGTTCGCCAGCTCGAACGCTTGCACGGCGCGAGCATCCACCTTGCCGTCGGTGAGGTCGCGCAGCAGGGCGGCGCCGGCCAGCGCGGCGTGCAACGCCGTGCCACAGCCGGTGAGGAAGACGCGGCGGGCCGCGATCAGTCGCGCGACAATCGCATCACGATGCGCCCGCTCGATCTCGTCGGGTGCGAGCACCTGTGCCACGGCGTCGGGGGCACGCACGAGCTCCTCATACATCCAAAAGGGGTGGTGGCTTCGGCTGGGCACCATGGACCAACTCCTCTCCGCAACTCTCGCAAGGAGCATAACGCGCGGGCAGGGCTCGCAGGCAAGCGCACCGGCATCCGTACCAGGAGTCTGCCGCGCGGGGACACCCGGCTCGTGATGAGACGCGGCGCGCGCTCATCTCCCTGCCTGCGTCACCAGCGCTCGCCAGAGTCGCGCCCACCACGGAGGTCGGGGCGCGAGCGTTGCGCAGCACCGTCGAATCCGCGCCCGCGCGACGTCATTCCCGGCTGGCCGCGACCGGCCGGCCTCCGCGCGGGATACTCGGCGGAGCCGTCGAACCCGTAGGCGCTGCTCTGGTCCCAGCCTTGCCCCGCAATGGCGACATTGTTGCCGAGGCTCTTGCCTTTGCCTTTGCCAGCGCGCTTGCCAAGCAGCAGCACGCGCAGGAAGGGGCCGTAGCCGCCATGGAGCAGCGTGTAGAGCGCGACGACCGCGATGACGAGGCCGAGAATCCCCACCATGCAGCTCAGCGAGGCGGCGAGCAACAGGCCATTGGAGCCAAACGCGGCAGGATCGAGCACGCCGCCAACGCCACTGGCTCCCGCGCCGACCGTCGGCTGGGCAAACACCACCTTGGTTGGCTGTGGTCCGGTGTTGGGATTGAAGATGCCCTGGTCCGGCGGGGGGGTATCGGTGACGGCCGCCGGGCTGGTGGCTGTCGCGCTGGGCTTCGGCTTTGTTGTGGCGGTTGCGCTCGCGCTCGCACTCGCGGTCGCGGTCGCCGTGTCGCTGGCCGAGGCGGAAGGGGAGCCGGTTACGATTGTAGGGATGCCCGAAGGGGCTGCCAGAATGAGCGGATTCGATCCCGCGGCAAACACTGACGAGCCGCCCGCGGCAATCACCAGCGCCAGCAGCCAGCTTGTGGCGATCAGTAAGACGACGGCGCGCTGGATGCGCGCGCGCTGGTCGTTGCCCGGTCGCCGTTGCCCTGGCATGCGCGTCTTCCTCCCGTCGTCACCCGTCCGCCGTTCACTCTAGTGGCGTTTGCCGCCAGGTGTCAACTCAGCAGGACCAGCGGGCAGGCGCGCGCGCCGTCACACGGGCAGGATGCGCGTGTTGGTGAGGTAGGGCGAGGCGAAGTCCGTCAGCTCGCCAGCGCGCCCGCCAGGGACGAGGAACAGCCGCGCGGAGAGCGGCTTGCGCAGCCGCGCGGCCAGCGCCGCGACATCCAGCAGCAGTGCCGCCACCCGCTCCGGCGGTGTATGGCCGGGGATCGGCACGGTGTCCAGCCCGGTGCCGCAGACGGCGGAGTAGGCCAGCAGCGCGCTGACGCCGAAACTGCCCTCGGTGCAGCGCTCGCCGATGAGCTGATCTTCCAGCACGGGAAGCATCAGCCCGCAATAGCCGCAGGTTGGCAGCGCGGTAGACTTGATGGCGGCGGTGAGCGCCGCCGCCACCGCCAGCGTTCCCGGCTCGCCGAAGCGGCCCAGGCCCGCCGCCTCGATCGCGGCGGCGATGCTTTCCTCACCCATCGGCGCCGGCGACAGGTCGATGCCCGCGAAGCGATGGCCGGCGTCCGTGGCCAGCCGGCGCACCAGCGCGACCACTGGTCGGGCCGCCATGCGCAACGCGCCCCCCACCGCGTCGGGCAGCCGCTCCAGCGTGGCGGTGGCCGTGCCCGCGCGCTCGGCGCACGCCGCGATCGTCCGTTCCACCAGTCCCGCGCTCTGCAGGCCCACGGAAACAGTCCACCCTGGCCCGCGGGTGAAGGCCTGGGGGAAGAACGGCCCATCCGGCTCGCACCAGGCGAGGGCGGCGAAGCGGAAGTTGGCTTCGCCCGCGCTGGATTCCGCCAGCTCGCGCATCGCCTCCGCCGTGGGCAGCGCCGCGGCGTAGCGAATGCCGTGTGGCCGCGTCGCCAGATGCACTGTCGCGTTGAGGGCGGCGTTCGGCGCGACGATGCGGGGCAGCAGCCCGATGCGCTCCGGGGGGAAACTGGGGTTGTCCGCGGGCGCTGGCCCCAGCGAGCAGTAGCCGACGTCCAGCTCGTCGCATGCCGCCTGCAGTGTGCGCGCGTACTCCTCGATGTCGGCGTCCGCCCAGTCCGCCAGATCTTCGAGCAGCGGGCGGGCCGCGAAGCGCAGCGTCTGGACGTCATAGCCGGCGGCCTCGGCGGCCTCGCGCGCCTGGCCGAGAAATGCCGCCGCCCGCGCCAGCGCCTCTGCGCGCAACGGATGCGCGTCGCCGATACCCAGCGTGATCGTGCGGATCGTGACCTCCATAGCCGCCTCCTCGTGATGTGCCGCCACTATATCACGCGGTAGCGCCCACCTCGCGCGGACGCGGCACGAACGGAGGCCAGCCGTCTCGCGCTGCCCGCGTACCGTTGACGAAAAGCGGCACGCAGGCTACCCGAATCGTACCCTTGGCGCGGCACGGAACGGCTGACTCCAGGCGCGCACCACGCCGGACGGCGAGCCGCTGGTAGCGCGTGCTAAGATACGACCGAATCCTTCCTGTCTTCCGAGCGACACAAGGGAGCGTCACTTGGCTGCTGAAGTCGGCAAGAAATACGTCATCATCGGCAACGGGGTTGCCGGCACCACCTGCGCGCAGATACTGCGCAAGAACGACATTGCCTGCGACATCACGCTCATCACCAACGAGCCGTATCCGCTCTACAATCGTGTCTCGCTGCCACGCTTCCTGCAAGGTGTGCTGACCGAGCAGAAGGTGATGATCCGCGACTTCGACTGGCACACCCAACAGCGCATTACGCTGCTGACGGAGACGCTGGCGACGCGCGTGGATACGGCTGAGCGCACGGTCTACCTGAGCAAGGGAGACCCGCTCACCTATGACGGGCTGCTGATCGCCACGGGCGGTTGGGCTAACCCGCTGCGCGTGCCAGGCGTGCGCGGCACCGCCCACATCTACAACTTCGTCACCCTCGACGACACCAAAGAGCTGATCGCCCGCGCGCTGGAGAGCAAGCACGCCGTCACACTGGGCGGCAGCTTCATCGCCTACGAGCTGAGCGAGGGCTTCAACAAGCGCGGCTGCCACGTCACCTGGTTGATGCGCGGGCCGTATTGGCTGCGCACCACGCTGGATGAAGAAGGTGGGCGCCTGGTAGACGAGATTGCCACCCACCACGGCGTCGAGGTGGTGCACGGCGTGGAGATCAACGAAGTGATTCCGGCGGACGGCGTGCCGAAGGCGGTGCTTGCCAGCAGCGGCAAAGAGTATCCCGCCGGAGTGATCGGCGTGGGTCTGGGGCTGACGCTGAATCATGGCTTTCTCAACGGCGACAGCGTCGAGCGGCGCTCCGGCATTGTGGTCAATGAGTATCTGGAGACGACGGCGCCGGGCGTCTACGCGGCGGGCGATATCGCGGAGTTCTACGACACCATGATCGGCCAGCATCACACGATGGGCACCTGGGACAATGCGCTGGCCCACGGGCGCATCGCCGCCGTCAACATGGCGGGCGGCCGTGAGCCGTATGAGGACGTGCCCACCTACACCAGCCCGCTCTTCGACACCAACATCGCCGTCATGGGGGTCGCCGAGTCCAACAACCCGCAGCTCACCTCGATCTCGCGCCTGATGCCGGGCGAGCGCGGCGGCAAGGACTATCGCAAGTTCTTCTTCAAGGACAATCAGCTGGTCGGCGCGGTCTTCATCGGCAGCCCCAAGGGCCGCAAGAAAGTCGTGAATCTGATCCAGACGCGCCAGGAATACGCGACACCCGCGGAGCGGCTGGCGCTCTTCGAGGTTCGGTAGCCGCCGTATGCCGACGGAAGAGCTGCTGCGCGCGTTCGGCGCTGCACTGGCGACGGGAGACGCGGCGGCGGCCGCGGCGCTCTTCGCGCCAGATGCCGTCTACGACGAACCGCCCAGATTTCACTTTGAAGGGCGACCGGCGATCGCCGGGTTCATCGCGGACTTTGCCGTCCGCCACACCGAGGTGTCATTCACCGTTACCCGCAGCCTGGCGTCCGCCGATGGCGCCCTGCTCGCGGCGGAATGGCGCTGGGCGTACCGCCGCCTGGATGGCGCCAAGCGGGCGTTCGCGGGGATGTGCTTCGTGGAGGTGCGCGGCGGGCTGATCGCGCGCTGGCGAGGCTTCTCGGCACGCATTCCAGAGACCGCCCGGTAGGGCACCGCCTCGGGGGCATGGTGGTGCTCCTTGGTCCCTGCCCTGAAGCGGCAGGGCTAATCCTTCCCGCTGCCATCCGTGAAGGGCAAAGGCTGCGGTCGCCAGGCACCGTCGGCCCTGCACACATTGCATCGAGGAGGATTAGCCCTGGCCTTCAGGCCGGGGACCGTCGCCCCCGCACGGTTGAGTCGTGCCTATGCGCTGGCCTCCGTGTCAATTTGCTCCCTGCCCTGAAGCGGCAGGGCTAATCCTATGCGGTGCATCCCATGCAGGGTGGGCGGTGCGCGCCCTCCTCCAGCGCGACAGCCTCCTCCACGGCGTAGAGTTGGCGCCGTCGCGTCGCCCGTTGGCCATGCAATCTCTGCAACCTCTGCCGTCTCTGCAACCTCTGCCGTCTCTGCAACCTCTGCGCCATCTGCCAGCGGGCGGCGCCTGAAGGCATATGCCCAGGAGATATGAACTGGCTACTCCTCTCCACTTGCGGCGTCCTCCTGATGTTTAGCTGAGGAGCTGGGTGTGTCCATCTCAATGGATTCGGCTGCATCGCTTTGATGGCCACTGGAGAGAGGGAATACAGAGGTGGAAGAGATTGCAGAGGTTGCAGAGGTTGCAGAGACGGCAGTGTTGGAAGACGGTGTGCCGGGTGCAGTCTCTGCGTCATGATTGGATAGCGTCCACTGCTATTGACCGCCGCCGAAGCCGACAAGGTACTTCTTCGCCTCGGCAAGGTGCTGCGCATTCCGTAACGTCCGCTCACTCCAACCCTGGATCTTGGCCGCAGCCAGCAGCTCGGCTGCCGGACGCGGGCCCGCTGCCAGCTGCGCGCGCTATGGGCGGATCTCCAGCTCGTTGCGCAGCGAGAAGACACCAGTCGCGTGCCATGCGTCCTGCTCGGCAGACGCGCGATGGCGCGGCGTGGGCACTTTCCCCAGCAAGGTCACGTCGCCGTCGTGCACGTCTATGCGTATGGAGGCAGTGAGCGGCGCAAGGGCGGGGTTGGCCTCGAAGAGCTGCCAGATGGCACCCGCGACATCGCTATCCGGGCGCAGCTGCTGGCAGAACTCGACCTGCTCGGCGCTGGCATCCAGGTGCAACACCAGCCCGCTGCCGCCAAATGGCAGCCCACTCGCGTCCTCTTTCACGGAGACGGCCCATGCTGGGGGAAGCAAGAGACGCTGGCCGGCCACGCCCAGCAGCCGCGCCATGGGGCTGGTCGGCGTGTCGACCTGGGCAAGCACGTCGCCGCGGATGTGGACTAGCAGGTCGCTCGTCAGACCCGCCGTGGCATCGGTGGCGATGCCTTCCAGCCGGCCGATGTAGCCGTCGTGGCAGACGACGCGCATGCCTCCGCGCAGCTCGAGGACGTCTAGCGTGGGAGTAGGCGACTGCGACTGGTTGAGGGGTATCGTGCGCGTGATCCGCGACCACGGGCGGCGCATATCCACCGGGCGCACGCGCAGCCAGACCTCACCGGTGCGCGGGCTCAGCCTGGCGCCCGTTAGCCGGCCGGAAGGGCCGTCCACGCCGCGGTAGCGCGCGGGCACCGTCGGCACGTCCGCGCCCACGAGTTTTTCGCCGAAGCGTAGCACGCGGCGTACAGGCCGATCGCTTCCCAAGTGGTGTTCGCGAAACTGCCAGTCGTTGCCGGGTCCACTCGTCGCCACTAACTGCCTCCGCCACGCCAAGGTGGAGTATCATGCCTCATGTCGCACGCGCCGATTGATGGCATGTGCAGACCGCCGACAGTATCATAGTCGTGGGCGCATTGTTCCCGCAATACTCGCTTCTACAAACGCTTGAGCGCGCGGCCCCGCCACAGCGCACGCGGTCTGCCTCGGAGGACGGCAGAGAGCGTACCACTGCGAATCGTATCGTCCACATTGCCGCATGGCCGAGCGCCCGCGTGCGCACGTTCGCTGCCGCAGGCTCTCCTGGCGCGCTTGCACTTTGGGGGCCGCGTGCGCGGTCCGGGCGGGTGGGAGACACCGCCGCCGCCGCGACAACCGCCTAGCGCGGATGCCACTAGCGCAGTACAATCATGCAGGTGCCCGCGCGCACGCGGCGCGTCCAGCGAATACCTGGCTCTTTATAGGAGGATGTCGTGGATACTAACCTCATTCTGGTCATCATCGCCGCGGTGCTTGCCCTGCCCAGCGGCCTCTTCGTCAATTACATCATGAGTGAGGCGCGCGCGCGCATGTTGTCGCTGCTCGGTGGGATCATCGGCGATGTGGCGGTCGCCGCCGTCATCTATCTGTTCGTTACCGTCAGCAAGATGAGCGTAGACGGCCTCTCGTACTTCCTCGGTGCGTTCTTTGGCTGCTCGATCGGCGTCTTCAGTGGCGCGCTCGTGGCCAACTTCCTCGTCAACCTCAGCAGCCGCGGCCCCGCCGTCACCTCGGAGCTGTAGCCGCGACCCTTGGCGGTTTCGCCAGGCCCCGCCCGCGCGGATGGCGGGGGGCGCTGCGGCAGACGTAGGCGTTCCCTTCGTCACGTGCCATGGCACGTTCGTGGAGGCATAATGCAGGCGCGGGGAGACTAGTGTTCGTGCCCATGCGCGGCGCTGGGCTGCGTTACCTGCGAGGAGGTAGTTGGCAGGGAGAGGCCAAGCACGCCGCCAAGCTCGCGCAGCTCGGCCGCGTAGGCGGCGCGACCGGTCGTCAGCGCACGCTCCGCCAGGCCTTCCAGCACCCGCAGCGCCTGCGGCGTCCGCATGTCATTCTCCAGCGCCGCCACGAACTCCAGCCGCGCTTGCCGGATCGTCGCATCCTCGCCGCCCGGCTGACCATGCTCCGCCAGCGCCGCCGCGGCTGCCAGCCGGTCTGCGCTGATCTGCGCCGCGTGCATCTGGTCGGGAGTGAATTCCCATGGCAGCCGGTAGTGGTGCGCAAGCAGCAGCAGGCGCACCGCGTCGCCACTATGCCGGGCAAGCAGATCCCGCACGAGGACCAGGTTGCCGAGCGACTTGCTCATCTTCTCGTTATCTAGCCCGACCATCCCGGCATGCATCCAGATCTTGACGAATGGCCGCTCGCCGGTCGCGTTCTCGCACTGGGCGATCTCGCAGGTATGGTGCGGGAAGACGAGATCCGCCCCGCCCCCATGGATGTCGATCGTCGGCCCGAGATAGCGAACCGCCATCGCGCTACACTCGATGTGCCAGCCGGGCCGCCCTGGTCCCCACGGACTCGGCCACGCCGGCTCGCCGGGCTGCTGCGCCTGCCAGAGCACGAAGTCCAGCGGATCTTCTTTGCGCGGATCATCAGGATTATTGCCGCGCTCGTTTGCCGTCTCCAGCCAGGCGCGATAGCCAACGTAGCCGCCGGCATTCGCGAGTGCGCCGAAGTCTGGATCGCGCCTGATGGAAAAGTAGACCCAGCCATCGCGCTCGTAGGCAAAGCCGCGTAGCAGCAGCGCCTCGATCAGATCGATCATTTGCGCCGTCTCGTCGCTGGCGCGCACATAGTAATCCGGCGGGGCGACGTTGAGCGCGCTCAGGTCGGCGAGATAGCGCTCCGTCTCGCGCCGGCCTAGCTCATCCCAGGCCACACCCAGCTCGCGCGCCTTGCGCAGGATGTCGTCGTCGATGTCCGTCACGTTCTGCACGTAGCGTACGGCCTGCCCGCGCCAGCGCAGGTAGCGCACCAGCGTGTCGTAGATGACGTTGAGGAAGGCATGGCCGAGGTGCGTCGTGTCGTACGGCGTGATGCCGCAGACGTAGAGCGTCACATACTCGCGCTCGGGGTCCAGCGGCTGTTCCTGCTGGCTCAACGTATCAAACAGACGCATGCGGTGGGCTCCCTTCGGCGGATGCGAGGGCAGGTAGATGGAAGAGCTGGGTGGCGTTGCGCGTGGTCTGCTCGGCAAGCTCCGCGGGAGAGATGCCGCGCAGCGCGGCGATGCGAGCGGCAACCAGCGCGACGTGGCGCGGCTCGTTGCGCTTGCCGCGATAGGGCGGCGGCGCGAGATACGGGCTATCGGTCTCGACGAGTATCCGCTCGGCCGGCGCCCAGGCCGCTACCTCCGCCAGCTCGGTGTTCTTCGGAAAGGTCACTGGCCCGGCGAACGAGAGCAAGTAGCCGAGGTCGAGCGCGTCGCGCGCCATGGCAACGTCGCCGATGAAACAGTGGAAGACGCCGCGCACGCCCTGGCCGTACGCGCGCAGCGTGGCGACCAACTCGGCGTGCGAGTCGCGGTTGTGCAGGATGACGGGCAGATTCAGCTCGCGCGCCAGCCCGAGCTGCGCGATCAGCGCCTCGTGCTGCACGTCTCGTGGGGAGAGGTCGCGATAGAAGTCCAGCCCAATCTCGCCGATGGCGACGACGGCAGGAGTGCCGGCCAACGTGCGCTGCTCGGCCAGGGCCTCCGGCGTGAGGGTGGACGCGTCGTGCGGGTGGGTGCCGACGGCGGCGAAGACGCGGCTGGCGTAGCGTGCCGCCAGCGCCAGCGCGTCGCGGCTGGTCTCCACATCGACACCGGGCACGATCAGCCGCCCCACGCCGTCGGCAAACGCCGCGGCGAGCACCTGGTCGCGGTCCGCAGCGAACTGGCGCATCTGGACGTGCGCATGGGAATCTATCAGCACCGACAGGGCCTCCGTTGGGATGGCGCGCCGTGGCATACGGCGCCGTTGCCACGCAGCCAGCTGGGGATTCTCGCTGCGCAGCATTCCGAAGTATCGACTCCGGGGTATTTCTTCATGGGCATGGGCATGCGCCCACTCTTCCTAGCACCTTTAGCCTGGTCTGCTTGACTTTGATAGGGAATTTGTTCGATACTCCAAGCGGCTGGAGTTGCCAAGACGCTCTTGGTAGCAAGGCCCCTGACACCTAGATACCTTGACAACGAACCCCTCCGCGGGAGTGCACCGTCAGGTTCCTGTGTTGTCAGAGCAGCGCCTCCGACGACACCGAGCGTTCCTGCGACGCACCGGTTGGCCGTAGTCCAACCGCCCGCCGAGTTGTGGGATCAACCGGCGTAGGTCTAACGGGTGTGATGATTGCTACCATCTCACTCAACTATAGGGGTCACCGCCTGACACTGTCAATTATGAAGCATGAACGCGCCGTAGGCCAGGCGACGGGCAGCCGCGCTCGCTGCCGCAGCTCCAGTGCTGTCTCCCTCCCGTCCCCGCGCCTGGGGAAAGGGGCTGAGAGGTGAGGGCCAGCCCCGCCGCCAGTAGACACAGCATGCCCGATCAGCTCTGCCACTGCTCCGTATCGAGCACAATGGTGATGGGGCCGTCGTTCACCAGCTCCACGCGCATGTGCGCGCCGAAGCGCCCGCCCTGTACCGGGACGCCCAGCGCGCGCAGCTCCTCCATCACGCGCTCTACCAGCGGCGCGGCCTGCTCGGGCGGCGCGGCGCCGGTGAAGCCGGGACGGCGGCCGCGGCGCACATCCGCGAACAGCGTGAACTGCGAGATGACCAGCGCACCCCCGCCGATGTCGCGGACGGAGCGGTTGATCTTTCCCTGCTCGTCCATGAAGATGCGCAGACCGGCAATCTTGTCCGCCAGTAGCCGCGCCTCCGCCTCGCCGTCCCGCGGGCCAACGCCGACCAGTGCCACGATGCCTGGCGCTGGGTCGAGCCGGCCCACCTCGACATCGTCCACCAGCACGCGCGCCTGCGTGGATCGCTGCAACACTGCCCGCATGGGGTAGTTCCCTCCCACGCGCCGTCTGTCTCCATGGCGCATAGCCGCTCCACCGGCGTCGCGGTGCGCGCGAACGCTGCGGGCCGCGGGTGAGCGTACGGCTCTCGTGGTGGACGAGCGGGAGAGCCGAGACGGGGCGAGCGCCCCGCCTCTCTCGCATCCCTGTGGGATGCGGCGAAAGTGGAGCACCCGCTCGGCGCGACCGGCACGTGCTTACTCGCTCGTGCGGTTGGTCGTGCTGGATTTGCTTGTCGCCGGCGCAGCGGCCTTGGACTCGCCCGTCTTGGGCTCGCTCGTCTTCGCGGCGGCCGGCTTGGCGTCGTCGCCAGCCTTCGCGGGCGCGTCATCGCTGGGCCCGCTCGCCACGGTGGCTGTGCCACGGCTATCCGTGCTGTAGAAGCCCGGCCCCTTGAACATCAGGCCGACGGGAAATATCACACGCCGGACAGCATTGCCACAGACCGGGCAGGTTTGAATCGGCTCATCCGAGATCTTTTGCCAGACGTCGAAGCGGTGACCGCACGACGGGCAGACATATTCGTACGTGGGCATCGAGGCGCTTTCTACCTCCAACAGTGCATCAGAGGACCCTTATTAGAAACCGGCACCAGGAGCCCCGTGCCTCTAGGCTGTAGAGGAAACCGGAAGCCGGCATCAGCAGACGGCCCTAACTTCATTAAGGATATCATAAACGTTGTCGTTCTGAATGACGACATGGTAGACTGCTTGCATGGAACTCGTCTTGACGGCCAAGCTCAAATTGCACACGTCACCCGAGCAGTTCCGTGCGTTGCGCCAGACCCAACTCGCGTACCGCGACGCGCTGAACTACGCAAGTCGCTACGCCTTCGCGCGCGGCAAGCTCAGCAGCAAAGTGACCTTGCAGCAAGGGACCTACGCAAACATCCGTGCGCAGTTCGGATTGCCTGCGCAGATGGCCTGCTCGGTGCCGCGCCAGGTAGGGGCTACCTACCAGGCGCTATGGACCAAGATGCAGGCCAATACGGCGGCCAGGGCGGCCGGACACACGAAGAAGCGCTACCGGGGTCTGGATACAGCTCCCAGGTTCATCTCGCCCACGCTGACCTACCAGCTCGGCCACGACTACAGCTTCATGACCGGGCAGCAGGTGAGCCTTCTGAGCCTAGAGGGGCGCGTGATCGTGCCTTATACCGGCTATCTCCGACACCTGGCGCTGATCCAGCAAGGCGCCCGCCTTGGCGCGGCGAAACTCTGGTACGACAGGCCGCGCAAGCAGTTCTATCTGCTGGTGAGCCTGGAGATCGACGTCGCAGACCCGATTCCTGAGGCGCAGCAGCGCATCGTCGGGGTGGACGTCGGCCAGCGGTATCTGGCTGTCGCCACCGATACGCAGAACAGGACGGTGTTCTTTCCCGGCCAAGAGGTGCGCGCCAACGCCGACCACTATGCTCGACTGCGGAAGCGATTGCAGCGCAAAGGCACTCGCGCAGCGACACGACGCCTCGTCGTGATCGCGGGGCGAGAGAGACGGTTGAAGCAAGATCGCAACCACCTGATCAGTCGGCGCATCGTGGATGCCTCCCCGCACAGCCTCATTGGCTTGGAGGAGCTGACGCACATCCGCGAGCGCCGGCGCCGCAAACACGGCCAGCGTGCGAGCGTCAAGCAGCGCAAAGCCAATCGGTACGCTGCCCAGTGGGCGTTTGCAGAGGTGCAGGGCAGCATTGCTTATAAGGCACTGCTGGCGGGTAGCATGGCGGTGAAGGTAGACGCGTACAAGACGAGTCAAGCCTGCCCGCGGTGCGGCCACACGGCGGAGGCCAACCGGCCCGACCACGGTCTGTTGTTCGTTTGTCAAGTGTGCCAGCTCGTGCTGCATGCGGATCTGGTGGGAGCGCGCAATGTGGCGCTGCGAACGCTTCTGGCCCGGCAAGACTGGGTCAGAACGGGCGTCCTGTCAGCACGCCCTGATGTGTCGGGCGATGAAGCCAAAGCGGCACAGCGGCGACGCTATGCCGAGGTGCGGTGGAGTCCAGACACAAGCCCTCGCGCGTAAGCCGGGAGTCGCTGACATAGTATAGCATCAAACGTACCGAACGCCGAAGCCTAGCGGCCAAAGAGGCTGGCATAGCCGGCGAGACGCTTCGCGATGTCCGGCGTCAGCTGGTCCGCCGTGAAGCGCCACTCCCAGTTGTGATCGGGCCGCGACGGGAAGTTCATGCGCGCCTCGCTGTCGAGGTCCAGCGCATCCTGGAGTGAGATGACCGCCAGATTGGCCGTGGACGCCAGCGCGGCGCGAATCAGCTTCCAGACGACCTCGTCCGGCTCGCATTCCAGATAGCGCAAGACATGGGCGCGCTCGGCGGCGCCGCGTGTCTCGAACCAGCCCCGCGTCGTGTCATTATCGTGCGTGCCGGTGTAGACGACCGTGTCTTTGGCGAAGTTGTGCGGCAGGTGCGAGCTCCTGGCATTGCCGGAGAAGGCGAATTGCAGCACCTTCATCGTCGGGTAGCCGAGGCGCTTGCGCAGCGCGCGCACCCCCGGCGTAATCTGTCCCAGGTCTTCGGCGATGAATGGGATGTCGCCGAGCGCGCAGCGGATCGCCTCGAAGAAGCTCTCGCCCGGGCCGGGCACCCAGTGCCCTTCCACCGCCGTCTCGCAGGCCGCGGGCACCTCCCAGTACGCGTGGAAGCCGCGGAAGTGATCGAGTCGAATGAAGTCTTCGAGCGTGAGGGCCTGGCGCACGCGCTCGATCCACCAGCTCTGCCCCGTCTGCTCCAGCACGTCCCAGCGATACAGGGGATTGCCCCAGCGCTGGCCAGTGGCGCTGAAGTAGTCTGGCGGCACGCCGGCGACCACCGTCGGCCAGCCGTGCTCGTCGAGCTGAAAGAGCTCGGGATGCGCCCAGACGTCGGCGCTGTCGTGCGCGACAAAGATGGCCAGGTCGCCGACGATCCAGATGCCACGCTCGCGCGCGGCATCGCGCACCGCGCGCCACTGGCGAAAGAAGAGAAACTGCAGGTACATGTGGAACGCCACGTCGTCGGCCAGGCGGCTGCGGGCGCTGGCGAGCGCCGCCGGCTGGCGGTGGCGCTCGGACTCTTCCCAGTGGACCCAGGCGTTGCCCTCGTGCGCGCTTTTGAGCGCCGCGAAGAGGGCATAGTCGTCCAGCCAGCTGGCCTGCGCATCGCAAAACTCCTCGTAGTCCTTGCGGAGCGCGCCGTAGATATGCGTGCGGAAGTGCTCGTGTGACCTGCGCAACAGCCCCATCTTCCAGTTGATCACGCCGCCGTAGTCGACACGATCGGTGGGGAAATTCGGCACAGACGCGCGTGCGCTCGCCGGCAGCAGTCCCTCCTCGCCGAGGCGCTCTGGCGAGATCAGCAGTGGGTTGCCGGCAAATGCGGAGAGACTCGCGTAAGGTGAGTCGCCATAGCCGGTGGGACCGAGCGGTAGCACCTGCCAGAGGCTCTGCCTGGCGGTGGTGAGGTAGTCGAGAAAGCAAAGGGTGGGCGCGCCAAGATCGCCGATGCCGAACGGGCCGGGGAATGAGGTGGGATGGGCCAGGATACCGCTGGCGCGTGGCCACTTCATCATACTTGCGGCGCGGACACTCCTGCCTTCAGACAGGGGGAAGAAGCGCCGCCTCTCCTTTCTGGTAGGTGTCGCCAGTCTGATAGGTATAGCCATCACCGCGCTGGAGCGGCTGATAGAAGCGGATGTGAATGCCTTGCACCGTGCCGACGCGCGTCTTGATGTTGCAGGAGCCGGTGGCGCGTACCGCCAGGCGCCCTACATAGACCCCAGCCCTGACCGAGGGCGGCGGCACCACCGCGCGCACAATGTCACCGGTACGCATGCCTGCCATGCTGCTCACCGCCTTCGGCGCCTTATCAGGGAACCCGCAGGCGTTGGTGCGGCACATCTGCCGACTATGCCGACCCATCGCTGTGATCTGCAGTGGCACCATGTGCGCACAGGCGAGGTGTTCAGGCGTGCTCGCACCCACGCAGGCCGCGTCAATCCAGTGGGCTTTGGGCAGGCCCCGCACCGTCCGGTTCCACTTGGTACGACCACTCGTGCCCACTTCGACTGGTAGTCCGGTTGCTGCGAGGCGATGGAACAGGGCCCACCGGCTGGCATTGACCGCCGCCGCGTCCTGCAAAGGCAACTTGGCGCGCGCCTGCACCTCGGGGTGGCCGAACTCCTCCGCGGTTCGGTCCCCCTTCTCCTGGTTACACGGCCGGCAGGCGAGCGCCAGGTTGCTCACCCGGTGCGACGTGCCCGGCCGGCTTCTGGGCACGATGTGGTCGAGTTCTAAAGGCACGCCTGTCCGGTGGCAGTAGGCGCACTTCCGCCTCCCTTTCTCCAGCACATACTCGCGCACCTCGTAGCCTGCAAGCTCCCCCTGCTGGTACTCCACTCCACTGATCTCGGGGTTCTGGAGGAGTTGCGTGTCGAAGCGCACCCGCTCCTGGGAGAGGGCGGTGATGGGGGCGAAGCGGCGCAAGCGTGCTACCCAGGTGAGCAGATTGCTGACGCGCGACTCCAGGGAGGGTGGCAGCCAGCCAGCCGGACGCCGCCGATTGGCGAAGCGTGCGGGGCGATAGCGAGTGTGACACTGGCGACGCCGCTGGCGGAGTGCTCGCCGGGCTACAAGGGCAGCGTGGATCTGTTGGCCCCGATGGGTCAGCTCGCCTGCCCACACCACCTGCCCAGTGGCATCGTTGACCACGGCCAGCCCGCTGATCCTGCTGCCCGGGTCGAGCTTCACTCTGAGCTGCTGTGGCTGGGCGTCTGGCACGACACGCTTGAGCATCAGGGTGAACGGGTAGAGCCGCCAGACCGCCGCCTTCCCCTGATCGAGCAGCCGACGTGCCCGTGCTGGGTGGCACGGATCCAGCGGTCGCTGCTCGGCATCAACAACAAAGACCATGGGTCACGACCCTTTCGGGTACCTCTCCGCTTGCGCGGGTAAAGTTCCCCTCGCCAAAGATAACCAGCGGTTTCCGATGGCAACGGCACTGGCTCGAACCCCGTCCGCCTGTTGAACCGTTGCCCGCAGCGCCACACGCTGAGGTGCCACGCATGGGTGCCTATACATTCGCTGGTATCGTAGCGCCTTGCAGGGCTCAGGCTGGTCAGATGCAGGCTTGCTTGCACAAGCCCCCGGCTTTCGCCGTGGGGTATCTGACTACATCGTCTCCTGTCGGGCGGGTCAGCCTCGACTCGGCACATCTGGCTCTCTGGCGGGCCGCTCAGTAGGCACAGAGAGAGGGACAGCGCATGTGGGGGAAACCCGCATAATAGCGTAGTCTACAAAGCCGCGGCGGCGAGGTCAAGGAACGGGCAGTGAAGTGGTGCTGAGTGTCTGCTAGTTTGGCAGGCGGCTGGCGCCGCACGACTGCACCGGCGAAATACAGTACTTCACATGTTGAAGTTCACGACTATACTATCTCGTATGGCGAGGCAAGCGCATTCATAAAAGGAGCACATCGTATGCCAATTACAGTAAGCGTAGGCCTGCTGATTCTGCGCGTGGTCGCTGGGTTGACGATTGCGGCGCACGGCGCGCAGAAGCTCTTCGGCTGGTTCGAAGGGCCAGGCTTTGCCAGGTTCGCGCAGGGGTTCCACGGGTCGGGGCTGAAGCCGGGCTGGCTGTGGACGAGCCTGGTCATCGTGGGCGAGCTAGGCGGCGGCCTCTCGGTCGCGCTGGGCTTCCTGACGCCGCTGGGCGCGGCGGGCATGTTCGGCGTGATGTTCATGGCGATGATCCGCGTGCACTGGAAAAACGGCTTCTGGAACGGGAAGCGCGGCATCGAGTTCACGTTGAACCTGGCGGCCATCGCTGTCGCCATTGGCATCATGGGTCCTGGTGACTACTCGCTGGATCAACTGCTCGGCATCTCACTGCCGGAGGCGCGGCTCTTCCTCATTCTGGCGGCGGCGGCGCTCGTAGTGGATCTGATCGGCCTGGCACTGGTTCGGCAGTCGCCCCCGGCGGCACAGCCGCAAGCGCCCGCTGCTCCCGCCTCGTAAAAGGGCGTGCCCGTCAGCGCCGCACAGGACGCGAAAGCTCACGCACAGGGAACCTGAGCAATGTCCACAGGCCATAGATAGAGGACTGGCTCGTAGGCGCACGCGGTGCAGCTCTGTGGATGCGGTCCCACTGGGCGGGCAGTGGGCGGCGCGACAGCCGCGTGCAGTGGGGCCCTACCAGCTCCAGGCACGAATACGCCTCGTGTGCTCATGCTACGGCCGCCTCAGCCTGCTTGGATAAGGCCAGGTCGTGAGGTGATGCCTTCGCTGTGGGAAGGGAGGAGTCATGAGTCGTTAGTGTCTCATCGGAACCTGGAAGCTCGTCGCCACACGTTCGCTTTCCGTTGCGGAGAACGCTTCCCGTACATACCAGTCGTGGCGAATACCCCGCATCAAGAGCGCGCAATCCAGCTCGGCTACACCTGCGGGAAATCGCTGGCGGTCGTCGAAGAAACTGGACTGTGCCGTGGTCACCTGGAGGGGCTCGACCTTCCAGCTCCCGCAGCGAAGCTCTAGCCCATCCAGTTTTCCCGCCTCGTTGGTCACTGAGTACCCCAGCGAGCCGTGTTCGAAGAAGGCAGACGCTTCTTCGAGAGAGACAAAAATCGAGTTCTCAGGCAGGTGAGACGTAAGGCGAGCCTCAACCGCCACCCGGGTTTCACCATCGTCGCTCGCCATGTGAACGGAGAACGAGTCTTCGTCTTCTGTCACCTGAAAGCTCGCCCGATGATGAACGCCGGGAAACAGCTTACCGCCAACGAGCACGTTGAAATGCGAAGAGGTATCGCGCCGGGGGATATAGACACCTTCCCGATGCTCGCCGTTCTCTTCCCACTCCACCGCGATGCGGTGAGCCGCATTCTCCGATGAGAGACCGCAGGCTGCGGGCAGCGCTCGTGGGCGGATCTGTTTCAGGCGAATGAGACAGATGCCCGCGATTCCCATGCCATGGATGAGTTTTGGTCGAAATGGGCCAGGCAAGAGCCGTTGGAGATAGGCGGGCTCGACGCGGTAATTCACGAGGAGGCGCCGATCGATGGTGCCTTCGAGGCTGGGAATATACATGCGCCACCCCACAGTCTGAGGAATAGAGCCTGTGACAACGTGACAGAGGACGATGTCATCCCTTGCAACAGAGTGACGACTCCCCATCCCTAAAGGGAAGGGGCTTCTACGGTTTTGCACCGAGGCTGTGTCGCCCCACAGCCAGTAGGTTGGCTTCGT
>Ga0070707_100001420_pt1 | contig 23483 bp, 21 predicted proteins | sample KBSK5502metaG_FD_65468 | JGI IMG/M metagenome (GOLD analysis project Ga0070707, IMG submission 65468) | Corn, switchgrass and miscanthus rhizosphere microbial communities from Kellogg Biological Station, Michigan, USA - KBS K5-50-2 metaG | ecosystem: Host-associated > Plants > Roots >...
GCGTGAAGATGCTTTCCGACCAGGGCTACGCGTTCGCGGACGCGCAGCCGTCGAAGTTCAAGGCCGGACTGTTCCACATCGTCACGGGCTCGTACGACATACCCGCGGCGCACGTCGTCACCGAAGGCGCGTACACGAACAAAGCGCCCGGCGGCGTCGCCTACCGCTGCTCGTTCCGCGTCACCGAGGCTTCGTATTTCGTCGAGAGGCTCGTCCAGACGGCCGCGTACGAGCTCGGTGTCGACCCCGCCGAGTTGCGGCGACAGAACTTCATCCCGCCGGAGAAGTTCCCGTACACGTCTGCGACCGGGTTCGAGTACGACTCGGGCAACTACGAGCCCGCGCTCGACCAGGCCCTGGAGCGGGTCGGCTACAAGGAGCTGCGCGAGGAGCAGAAGCGAGCTCGCGAACAGGGCAAGCTGATCGGCATCGGGCTTGCGAGCTTCACGGAGGTCGTCGGCGCAGGGCCGAGCCGGCAGTACGACATCATCGGGATCAAGATGTTCGACTCCGCCGAGCTGCGCGTGCACCCGACTGGGAAGGCGATCTTGAAGCTCGGCGTCAAGTCGCAAGGACAGGGCCACGAAACGACGTTTGCGCAGATCGTCGCCCATGAGCTCGGCATCCCGCCCGAGGACGTCACCGTGCAGGAGGGCGACACCGACAACACGCCCTACGGGCTTGGTACGTATGCGTCGCGCTCGACACCGGTCGCAGGAGCGGCAACCTCGGTTGCGGCGCGCAAGGTGCGTGACAAGGCGAAGAAGCTCGCCGCGCACCTGCTCGAGGCGGCGGAGGACGACCTCGAATGGGAGACGGGCAAGTTCTTCGTCAGGGGTGCGCCCGAACGGACGAAAACGATCCAGGAGATCGCCTTCGCGGCGTACACCGACCACCCGGAAGGGATGGAGGCCGGCCTCGAGGCGGTCGATTACTACGACCCGCCGAACATGACCTACCCGTTCGGAACATATGCGGTCGTCGTCGAGGTCGACCGCGGTACCGGCGAATGGAAGGTGCGGAAGGTGGTCGCGGTCGACGACTGCGGCACGCGCATCAACCCGATGATCGTCGACGGCCAGATCATGGGCGGCCTCACCGAGGGCTACGGGATCGCAGCGATGGAGTTGATCACCTTCGACGACGACGGCAACTGCATCGGCTCCAACTTCATGGACTACCTGCTCCCGGGCTCGTGGGACACGCCGTCATTCGAGCTGGGCGAGACGGTGACGCCGTCGCCGCATCATCCGATCGGCGCGAAGGGCGTGGGGGAGTCCGCAACCGTCGGCTCCCCGGCCGCGTACGTGAACGCGGTGATCGACGCGCTCGCGCACGCGGGCGTCCGGAATATCGACATGCCGCTGACGTCGGGCAAGGTGTGGGCGGCGCTCAACGAGGCGGGCCTCGCCGAGTGAACGTCATCGTCGAAGCCGGCCGCCTCGCGGAGGAGGGAACGCCGTTCGCGCTCGCGACCGTCCTGAGCGTCGAGCGACCGTCCTCGGCCCGCGTTGGCGACCGTGCCCTGGTGACGGCGGAGGGCGAGCTGCACGGCTGGGTCGGCGGTGCGTGCACCGAGCCGGAGGTGATCCGGCTGTCGCTGGAGTCGCTGGCCGACGGTGACACGCGTCGCGAGCGGATCGAGAGCCGCTGCGCGTCGGAGGGCGCGGTCGAGGTGCTGATCGAGCCCCACCGTCCGCCGCTGCTGCTGGCGGTGATCGGCGATGCGCCCGCAGCTCGCACCTTGCGCGAGCTCGCAGAGGTGCTGGGGTGGCGGACGACCGCGGGTGTCAAGGGTGCAGAGGCGGTCGTCGTGGCGTCGATGGGCCGAAATGACGAGGAGCCATTGGCCGCCGCGCTCGAGTCGGGTGCCGGCTACGTGGGGCTCGTGGCTAGTGCGAAGCGCGCGGCGGCAGTGACGGCCGAGCTGCGCGAGCGCGGAGTCGACGAAGAGTCGCTCGCCCGCATCCGTAGTCCCGCGGGCCTCGACCTCGGGCCGTCGGCGCAGGAGGAGATCGCCGTCGCGATCCTGGCCGAACTCGTCGCGTGGCGACACACGCGCGGCCTGTCGCCGGCCGAGCTCGTGGAGGAGGCGATCGACCCGATCTGCGGCATGACGGTCGCCGTGGTGGGTGCGAAGGAGACGGTCGTCCGCGACGGCGTCACGTACTGGTTCTGCAGCGCGCACTGCCGCAAGAAGTTCGAAGGGGCTCCCGTCGCGTGAAGCTCGAAAACTCGTTCGAGGTTCCGGCGCCGCCCGAGCAGGCGTGGGCGCTGCTGATGGACGTGCCAAGCATCATCCCGTGCATGCCGGGCGCGAAGCTCGACGAGACCGTCGACGAGTCCCACTGGAAGGCGACGATGGCGGTCAAGCTGGGTCCGATCTCGCTGTCGTTCATCACGGACGTGGCGCGGGAGGAAGAAGACGAGTCCGCGCGCCGCGCGAAGCTCTCCGCGAAGGCTCGCGAGGGGCGGGGGCGGGGCAACGCGCAAGCGACGATCGAGTCGACCCTGACGCCGCAGAACGGCGGCACCCGTGTCGACATCGTCACCGACCTGACCCTCGCCGGCGCGGTCGCCCAGTACGGTCGCGGACTGGTCGAGGACGTCTCGTCGCAGATGGTGACGAAGTTCGCCGACTGCCTGAAGAAGCAGCTCGCTGCGAGCCCGGAGGAAGCCGCTGCGGCGGTCGAGGCGCAGTCACGGCCGGTGAGTGGTCTTCGGCTCGGTCTCGCTGCGCTGTGGCGCTCGCTCGCTCGGCCGTTCCGCCGCGGTTAGGTCCGCGGTCGCTGTCGACAGCGTTAGACTTGTTCTGTGAACCACTTGCTCATCGCTCGCGAGTGGCAAACCGCCGGCAGGCAATCGAGGTAGTAGGGGCTACCTACAACCGATCGGAGGACGTATGCGTGCTCGTGTACTCGTCGCCTGCCTGCTCGCCGTGCTGTGCCTGCCAGCGCTTGCACTAGCGGCCGTTTCGGCGGGAGGCAAGTCGTTCACGACAACGTTGCTCGGCAGCAATGAGGTGCCGAAAGGCGCCCCGAATGGATCCGGCAAGGCAGTGGTCACGCTCAACTCCGGGACCGGCAAGGTCTGCTGGACCTTCTCGAGCCTGAAGGGCATCAGCAAGGTGAACGCCTCCCATATCCACAAGGCGCCGAAAGGGAAGTCCGGCCCCGTAGTCGTCGCCTTCTTCACCGGCGCGTTGAAGACGAAGGGGTGCGTCACGGCGTCGAAGTCCGTGATCAAGGCGATCGAGAAGAGCCCCAGTGCCTACTACGTCAACATCCACACGGCGAAGTACCCAGCCGGAGCGATCCGCGGCCAGCTGTAGGTAACGACATCTCCGCTTCCGCGAGGCTGCCGAGCGGCGGCCTCGCGGAAGTCGGGACGTGTCCTCTAGAGCGACGTCCTGGTGTCGGACACCGTGCCGTACTTGTCACGAGAAAGTCGCGACTCGAGCGGGATCGGTGGAGTCAAGGCGTTTGCCCAGTAGTCACTCGTAGCCACGTCCTGGTGTCGGACATGGTGACGAGACTGTGACGGACTTTCCACAGGGTGACGGCCGCTACGCTCGACCCATGTCTGCAATCGACTTCGAGCGGGAGGTCCAGGACGCGGTGGCGTCACTTCCCCGCGAGCTACGAGACGGCATCTCCAACGTCGCAATCGTCGTCGAAGGAGAACCGCCGGCCGGCCAACCGCTGCTCGGCCTCTACCAGGGCATTCCGCTGACGCGACGCGGAAGCGGTTACACCGGTGTCCTGCCGGACAAGATCACGATCTACCGCGGCCCGCTCGAGCGACTCTACGGCGCCGACCGGGAGAGTCTCCGTCGCCAGATCAAACGTGTTGTGCTGCACGAAGTCGCCCACCATTTCGGGATCAGCGACGAGCGGCTCGAAGAGCTCGGGCGCTACTAGCTGAGCTCAGGCCGTCCACTCTCGCGTCTCGGTGACGTCGACCGCGAGCACGGGCCCGTCCGGCGGTTCGCTGCGGTACTGGGGATACTTCTCCCGCAGCAGAGCGAGCGCGTGGTCGCGCTCGTCGCCGTCGTCGAGCACGCGGGCGCGGCCGCGGAGACGGATCCACCAAAGACCGGCCCAGTCCTCTTCGTAGTGGTCGACGAGGATCGTGACGTCGGGCCGCGCGCGCGCGTTTGCGATGCGCCGCAACTTCGGCGAGCGCTTCGGTTTGCGGTCGACCGCCGAGTAGAGCGTGTCTCCCTCGAGGACGAACACGATCGGGACCAGATGAGGGCGACCGTTGGGATCCGTCGTCGCGAGGCGCGCCACTCGCGCCTCGCTGAGTCTCGCGTCGTTCAAGGAGGCCGCTAGCCGATACCGCCCCAGCTGCCGTGCGCTTCGAAATCCGCCTCGGAGTCCTCGGAATCGGCCTGATCCGCCTCACTCGCCGAAGGTGCTTCGACCAGACTCGACTCCTCCGGTTGCCGAGGGGTGTCTTCCTCACTGACCATCGTGTCTTGCGGTTCTTCAGACACAGCTTTCCTTCCCGGTGGGATCCGTTCGGTGTCTACTCGACGCACGGCGGCCGCAGCTTCTTCCATGCAGTTAGGCTCGGCCGGTGCATTTCGGCGTCATTCTGCCGAACTATGGCCCGGATTCGAATCCCGACGGGATCCGCCGAGTCACGGAGGCCGCCGAGGAGCTCGGGTTCGATTCGGTCTGGGCCACGGAGCACATCATCGTCGGCCCCGAGGCGGTCGATCCGTACGGCCGCGTCTACGCGCCGCTCGTCACGCTTGGCTGGATCGCTGGCTTCACGGAACGGATCGGGCTCGGCACCTCGATCGTGCTCGTGCCGCTGCACCACCCGATGCACCTGGCGAAGGAGGTCGCGACGCTGCAGGAGCTCTCGGGCGGCCGCGTCACGCTCGGTGTCGGGATGGGCTGGCACCGGCACGAGTTCGACTTCATGGGTATCGAGTTCAAGGGGCGTGGCCGGCGCGCCGACGAGGGGATTCGGCTGATGCGCGCACTCTGGAAGGGCGAGCGCGACTTCGACGGGGACTTCTGGTCGTTCCACGATGCGACCTCCGAGCCGCATCCCTCGCAGCAGCCGGAGATCTGGGTCGGCGGCAGCTCGGAGCGCGCGATCCGGCGGGCGCTCGAGCTCGGCGATGCGTGGCATCCGTCGCGCGGCTCGGATGTCGAACACGTCCGACGCGTGAAGGAGCAACACCCTGAGCTACGAGTCATCCCGCGAACCGCAGCGGAAAACGTGGACGCGATGCTCGCAGCCGGTGCCGAAGGGGCTGTCGTGCAGTTTGCGGACGAGGCCGCGATGCGCGACTTCGCCCGCCGCCTCTAGCTCAGGGAATCAGCGCCGAGTCGAGGCCGAGCGCGAGCGCGCACGCCTCGTCGAGCGTCAACGCCCGTCCGTCTTCGTAATGCGTCACGTAGGTGTTCGTGTCGAGGTGCGCGAGTGTTCGCGCAAGCCAACGGTCGTACAGGATCTGCTGATCCGGTTGACGCTTGGCACCGATCGAAGCACGGGCAGCGTCGCTCGCGCCGAACAGCGTCGCTGCCCGGCGAACTTCGCCGCCGGTCGCCGCGAGACCCGCGAAGGTGTCGAGACAGACCGCGATGCCGTGCGGTTCCCCGAGCTCGCGCGCCAGGGCCAGGCTTTCGACGAGCAGGTTCGTCGCCTGCGGGCTGTCTCCGAGCTCGATCATCGCCGCAGCGAGCGAGCGGGAAGCGGCGCCGATCTCACGGTCGTCACCGACTTCGCGCGCCAGCTCGAGCGCGGCCGTCAGCCAGGTCACAGCCTCCGGCACCTCATCCGCTGTCAAGGCCATCAGCCCGACGTTCTCCTTCGCCAGCGCCTGCCCGCGCATGTCGCCGAGTGAGGCGAAGTAGTCGATGCTCTCCTTGTACAGATCGCGCGCCGCGTCATGCTCGCCGCCGAAGAAGGCGAGGTTGCCGAGGTTGACGAGCGCTGACGAGATGACGCGCGTCGAGCCGACGGCGCGGGCATCTTCGAGCGCGGCCTGGAAGCTCGCGCGGGCCGCGTCGAACTCCCCTTGCTCACCGGCCAGGATCCCGGACATGTTGAGCGCGTTCGCACGCAGCTCCGACGGCACGTCGGGCGTGGCGGCGAGGGCGGACTCCAAAGCCTGACGGCCCTCAACCAGGTACCCGTGGATCTGCCAGAACCGGCGCACTCCGACGGCAAGCCGCAGCGCCGACGACGGGTCCCCGCTCTCGAGCGCGAAGGCGAGCGCCGCGCGGAGGTTCTCGTGCTCGTCCTCGAGGCGGGCGAACCAGGCGATCTGGTCGCGGTCGGCGAGCTTCGGCTCGGCCTCTTCCGCCAGGGAGACGAAGTGCTCGAGATGGCGCCGGCGGGTCTCGTCGCCGTCGCCCGACCCTGACAGTTGCTCGAGCGCGTACTCGCGCACGATTTCGAGCATCGAAAAGCGCGGCTCGCCGGCGTCGGTCTCGCGCTGCCGCACAAGGCTTTCGTCGACGAGCACCGACAGCCCTTCGAGCACCGAACCGTCACCGCCGCAGACTGCCTCGGCCGATGAAAGCGTGCAGCCTCCTGCGAACACACCGAGCTGGGCAAAGAGCCGCTGCGCATCGGGCTCGAGCAGGTCGTAGCTCCAGTCGAGCGTCATACGCAGTGTCTGCTGGTGCCGAGGCGCGTCACGCTTGCCGCCGGTGAGGAGCTCGAGCCTGTTCCCGAGTCGCGAGAGCAGCGCGACGGGCGGCAGCAGCTTCGTCCGCGCCGCGGCCAGCTCGATCGCAAGCGGCAGACCCTCGAGGCGCGCGCAGATCTCCGCGACCGCGCCCGCGTTCCGCTCGCTGAGCGCGAAGTTCGGATCCGCGGCCTGCGCGCGCGCGATGAAGAGCTCGGCCGCCTCGTCGTCGGCAAGCGGCGGTACGGGGAACTCGTATTCGGCCGCAATGCGGAGAGGCGCGCGGCTCGTCACGATCACCTTCAGCGCGGGCGTCCCGTCGAGCAGGCGCGCGATGCTCCCGGCGGCCGGCAGCACCTGCTCGAAGTTGTCGACGAGGAGCAGCAATTCGGTGCCCTGCAGCTCCGCGATCAGGACCTGCTCCGGATCCTGGCCCACCTCGGGAATCGCGAGCGCCTCCAGGATCGTGCGTGCGACCAACTCCGGCTCGCGGAGAGTTGCAAGCGTCGCGACGGCCGACCCGTGCTGAAACTCCGGGGCGAGACGCCGCACGAGCTCGAGGGCCAACCGCGTCTTGCCGATCCCGCCGATCCCGGTGAGCGTGACCAGCCGCGTGTCTTCCTTCCGGACGAGATCGGCGAGAACCGCGAGCTCCTGCTCGCGGCCGAGGAGGGGCGTCGGCGGCATCGGTACCTGTCGCGGCGACGGCGGGGCAGCGTGCGGGACGTTCAGCGAGAGCGACGGGTCGTGCGCGAGGATTGCCCGCTCGAGCTGCTTGAGTGACGCGCTCGGTTCGAGCCCGAGCTCGTCGACCAACGTTCGCCGCGCGCGCTGGTACACGGCGAGCGCGTCCGCCTGTCGTCCCGAGCGGTAGAGCGCGAGCATCAGCTGGGCGCGCAGCCGCTCCCTGAGCGGCTGCTCCACGACCAGCTGCTCGAGCTCGCCGATGAGCTGGCCGTGCCGGCCGAGCGCGAGATCGGCGTCGATCCGGTCCTCGAGCGCTGCCAGTCGAAGCTCCCCGAGCCGCACGATCTCGGCCTGCGCAAACGGCTCCCACGCGAGGTCGGCGAGCGGCGCGCCGCGCCAGAGCGCAAGCGCCGCCCGCAGGGTGTCGGCCCCGGCAACCGCGTCACCCGCGGCGAGCGCGGCCCGTCCTTCCTCGCTGAGCCGAGCGAAGTCGAACAGGTCGACGCTCTCCGGCTCGATCACGAGCCGGTAACCCGGGGGCACGGTCTCGAGCGCGCCTTCTGGCAGGAGCTTTCGCAGCTGGGAGATGTAGACCTGGATCGTGTTCCGAGCCGTCTCGGGCGGATCCTCGCCCCAGAGCGCGTCGATCAGCCGATCGCGCGACACGACGCTGTTCGCATCGAGAAGCAGCACCGCGAGCAGGGCGCGGCGCTTCTGCCCCCCGAGCGCGATCGGCGTTCCATCGCTGCTGACAGAGAGGGGACCGAGGAGACTGAACTGTTGACGGGCCGACGTCACCACTCCTTTCCCTGGGTCTTAGCACGATTTCACCCGGGCTTCAGCGATCCTTCAGCGGTCGGGAGCAGGATGGCGCTGTGACCAAACCGTTGGGTAGCAGCCCGGAACGTACTGCGGTGGGTGCGCAGATCAGCCGTCAGATCGGCCGCGCCGGGGTCACGGGTGGGACGGTCCACGCCGTCGGGCCGTCCCGTTGCCCAAAGGGGAGGAGCCAGCCGCCGAGTCGCTAGGGCTCGGCGCACAACGCGACGTAGTCGCGCTCTCGCAGAAGCGCGCCACGGGGCCGGCATGCCGGCCCCGTGGGGTTTCTCCGGTGGATCGTCCTCAGGCGTGAACGCCGCTCAGCTGCTGCGCGACTCCGACCTCGTAGCGGTCGACGGCCGCGATGCTCTGGCCGCCGCTGTCGGCAGCTTCTTCGCGGAGCCGATCGGCTTCCTTCTCGCTCTGGCGAAGCGCGTCCGAGCTCTCCCACAGCGTGATGATCGTGACGTTGCCCGTCACGCGGTCGGCGAGACCGATTGCGCCGACGTTCCCTTTCAGAGCGCGAACCTTCGGCAGCGTCTCGGCTTGTACCTTGCCGACGCTCTCGTCGATGCTGTCGGGCGATCCCTTCAGCGTGCTGACGCGAGCCGCTTGCGCGCGCTCGGTATCGCCGTCGAAGATCGTGACCTCGTAGACGTCGACGGAGGTCCTACGACCGCGCATCTCCTCGGGGAAGTTCTGTGCCATGTCTTCGAACGCCCGCTGGGAGTTCCGGATCGCCTCCTCGCTGTCGAAGAACGAGATGCCGAGCGCCGTTCCGCGCTCGCGATCGAAGAGCCCGAGGAAGCCCTTCGAGTCGGGTACGGAGGCCGGCCCCTGGTCGCGAACTCGCTTGACGAGCTCGTCCGTGAGGCTGGCGTCGCGTCCCTCGAAACTGGCAACGCGTGCGTACATGCGTTACCTCCTTCCGTTGGGGAGGGACGAGCCTACGCCTGCCGCGGGTGCGAATCCAGGGGAGCTGGAACCGTTCTGGCCCGCGCCGTACGCTTCGTTCGTGAGCGCTTGCCCAAACTGTGGACACGAGAACGCCGAGGGGGCGAAATTCTGCTCCGAGTGCGGCGCGGCGCTCGCCGCCTCCATTCCGGCCGCCCGTGCCGAGCGGAAGATCCTCACCGTCCTGTTCGCCGATCTCGTCGGCTTCACGTCGCGTTCGGAGCGGCTCGATCCGGAGGACGTGCAGGCCGTCCTGGCGCCGTACCACGAGCGGCTGCGCTACGAGCTGGAGCGCTGGGGTGGGACGGTGGAGAAGTTCATCGGCGATGCGGTGATGGCGCTGTTCGGTGCGCCGGTCTCCCGCGAGGACGATCCCGAGCGTGCGGTTCGGGCCGCGCTGGCGATCCGCGACTGGATCGTGGAGCAGGGCGAGCTGCAGGTGCGGATCGCGGTCAACACGGGCGAGGCGCTCGTCAATCTCGCGGCTCGTCCCGAGGCCGGCGAAGGGATGGCCGCCGGGGATGTCGTCAACACCGCGGCCCGCCTGCAGTCCGCGGCGCCCGTGGACGGGATCATCGTCGGGGAGACGACCTATCGCGCGACGGCGGAGACGATCGACTACAGCGAGCTCCCCGCAGTCGAAGCGAAGGGGAAGGAAGCGCCGATTCCGGTCTGGGAGGTCGGGCAGGCGCGGGCGCGCTTCGGTGTCGACCTCACGCCCGAAGCACGTACGCCGCTCGTCGGGCGCAAGCGCGAATTGGAGCAGCTCGTCGGGACGCTCGCTCGGGCGCGCCAGCAGCGTTCGCCCGAGCTGATCACGCTCGTCGGGGTGCCGGGCATCGGCAAGAGCCGGCTGGTCGGCGAGCTGTTCCAGTCGATCGAACGCGGCGGCGTCCTGACGTACTGGCGGCAGGGGAGGTCGCTGCCGTACGGCGAGGGCGTCAGCTACTGGGCGCTGGCGGAAATGGTGAAGGCGCAGGCCGGGATCCTCGAGACGGACAGCGAGGAAGAAGTCGAAGCGAAATTGACACGCGCGGTCGAGCAGCTGATCCAAGAGGACGCGGACTGGGTGCTCTTTCACCTGCGCCCACTCGTCGGGCTCGCGAGCGATCTTGCGCCGTCGTCGCCAGAGGAGGCGTTCGCCGCGTGGCGGCGCTTCTTCGAAGCGCTGGCGGAGCAGCGATCCATCGTGCTCGTGTTCGAGGACATCCAGTGGGCCGACGACGGCCTGCTCGACTTCATCGAGTACCTGGTCGACTGGGTGCACGACGTGCCGATGCTCATTCTCTGCACCGCGCGGCTCGAGCTGCTCGAGCGGCGGCCGGCGTGGGGCGGTGGCAAGGTGAACGCGGCAACAGTTGCGCTGTCGCCGCTCACGGCCGAGGAGACGGCGACGCTGATCTCGGCGCTGAGCGAGCGTCCCTTGCTCCCCGCCGAGACGCAGGCCGAGCTGCTGGAGCGCGCGGGTGGGAATCCGCTGTACGCCGAGCAATACGTGCGGATGCTGGCGGAGAGCGAGCCGGGCGAGGAGCTCCTGCTGCCGGAGACCGTCCAGGGAATCATCGCTGCCCGGCTCGACTCGTTGCCGCTCGAGCAGAAACAGCTCCTGCAGGACGCCGCCGTCGTCGGCAAGGTCTTCTGGCTCGGCGTGCTCGGGGCCTCAGAGCAGCAGTTGCATTCGCTGCAACAAAAGGAGTTCGTGCAGCGCGCGCGGCGAAGCTCGGTCGAAGGCGAGACGGAGTACGCGTTCAAGCACTTGCTCGTCCGCGATGTCGCGTACGGCCAGATTCCGCGTGCGGACCGAGCAGAGAAGCACCGGCGTTCGGCGGAATGGATCGAGTCGCTCGGGCGTCCCGAGGACCACGCCGAGATGGTCGCCCACCATTATGTGCGCGCCCTCGAGCTCGCGCGTGCGGCGGGCCAGGAGGTCGGGGCATTTGCCGCTCGCGCCCGTGTCGCGCTGCGCGAGGCCGGCGATCGCGCCGCGGCGCTCAACGCGCACACGCAGGCGGCGAACTACTACTCCGCGGCGCTTCAGGTCGTTGACTCCGACGATTCCGAGCGATTCGCATTGCTCTTCCTGCGAGGCCGGGCGCTGTTCATGGGCGTGGGGGAGGGCGCGGACGAGCTCGAAGAGGCGAGTGCTGGGTTAGAGGCGAGCGGCGATCGCGAGGGCGCTGCGGAGGCGGCCCTGATGCTTGGGGACATCGCCTGGTACGCAGGGCAGCACGACCGCATTTTGGACCGTCTCGATCACGCTCGCTCTCTCGTCGCGGGCGCTCCCCCGTCACGCGTCCAGGTACACGTTCTCAGCGAAGCCTCTCGCTACGAGATGCTCGCCGATCGCAACGACACCGCGATCGAGCTTGGCCGACAGGCGATCGCGATGGCTGAGAAGCTCGGGCTCGACGACCTTCGCGCGCACACGCTCGTCAATGTTGGGACTGCGCGAGTCGCAGGCGCAGGAGATCCAGGTGGGCTCGTCGAGCTGGAAGAGGGCATCGTGCTTGCCACGGAGGCGAAAGACATCTCCGGAATGATCAGAGCGCACAACAACCTCGGCGTGATGCACCTGATCCTCGGCAACGTCGATCGGTCGCTCGCCGAAGTGCAAGAGGCTCAGCGTATCGCCGAGCATTTCGGCCATCGCGCCTTCGTCCGGTTCGGTATCGGCGGACCTCTCCTGGCCCACGCGATCTACGCCGGTCATTGGGACGAGGGAGCCAGGATGGCAGATGAGTTCCTGGCTGAAGGTACCGCCCACTACCAGGCGTCCGTGGCGCTGGCGTGGCGTGCGGTGGTCCGCGTTGCACGCGGCGACATGGACGGCGCGATCAACGATGCCGAGCGAGCTCTGGAGTTGTCGCGACCCGCGAACGATCCGCAGATCAAGGTGACGGTGTCAGAGATGGTCGCCATGGTCTTTCTCTCTGCCGGCGACCGGGCACGTGCGAGCGAGATGCTGGAGGAGGGCCTCGTTGGCCTGCGTGAGCTCCGGCAGATCGGCTTTCCGGTCGTGTGGCTGCACGGTTTGGCTTGGGTCGCATCCGTGCTCGGCCGCGCGGACGACGTGCTCGAGGCTGTGAAAGACGAGCCGTCGGACACGCCGTGGCTGCGGGCTGCGCGCGCCGTTGCGGTCGGGGACTTCCGTGGCGCTGCAGAAATCTTCGCGGTACTGCCGGCCCCGGCGTTCGAGGCGTTCTTTCGACTGCGCGCGGCGGAGCAGCTCGTCACGGAGGGCCGCCGCGCGGAAGCCGATCTACAGCTGCGGCCGGCGCTTGCGTTCTACCGCGGCGTGGGGGCAACGAGGTACGTGCGGGAAGGTGAGGCGTTGCTGGCGGCCTCCGCATGATCGTCTGCCCGAAGTGCGGACACGAGAACGACGCCGGGGCGAAGTTCTGCTCGCAGTGCGCGACGGCGCTCACTGCCGCACCCGTTGGCGGGTTGGAGCGCAAGGTCGTGACGGTGCTGTTCGCCGATCTCGTCGGCTTCACGTCGCGCTCGGACCGGCTCGATCCGGAGGACGTGCAAGCGGTGCTGGCGCCGTATCACGAGCGGTTGCGGTACGAGCTGGAGCGCTGGGGTGGGACGGTGGAGAAGTTCATCGGCGATGCGGTGATGGCGCTGTTCGGCGCGCCGGTGACGCGCGAGGACGATCCCGAGCGTGCGGTCCGCGCCGCGCTGGCGATCCGAGACTGGATCGTGGAGGAGGGCGAGCTGCAGGTGCGGATCGCGGTGAACACGGGTGAGGCGTTGGTCAATCTCGCGGCTCGTCCCGAGGCTGGCGAGGGCATGGCGGCGGGCGATGTCGTTAACACCGCGGCGCGCCTGCAGTCTGCGGCCCCCGTGAACGGGATCATCGTGGGCGATTCGACGTACCGGGCGACGGCGGAGACGATCGACTACAGCGAGCTACCAGCAGTCGAGGCGAAGGGCAAAGAGGCGCCGATCCCCGTCTGGCAGGTCACGCAGGCGCTGGCGCGCTTCGGCGTCGACCTCACTCCCGAAGCACGAACGCCGCTTGTCGGCCGCGAGCGCGAGGTCGAGCAGCTCGTCGGCGCGCTCGAACGCGCCCGACGGCAACGTTCGACGGAGCTGGTCACGGTCGCCGGCGTGCCGGGTATCGGCAAGAGCAGGATGATCGGCGAGCTGTTTCAGTCGATCGAGCGCAGCGGAGAGCTGACCTATTGGCGGCAGGGACGATGTCTGCCGTACGGACAGGGCGTCAGCTATTGGGCCCTGGCCGAGATGGTGAAAGCCCAGGCCTCGATTCACGAGACCGACAGCGACGACGAGGTCGAGGCGAAGCTGACACGTACGGTCGAGCAGCTGATCGACGAAGACACGGAGTGGGTGCTGTCGCATCTGCGTCCGCTCGTAGGGCAGGCGAGCGATGGTGCGTCAGGCTCCCAAGAGGAAGCGTTCGCAGCGTGGCGGCGCTTCTTCGAGGCGCTCGCCGAGCAGCGTCCGATCGTCCTCGTCTTCGAAGACATCCAGTGGGGGGACGACGGCCTGCTCGACTTCATCGAGCACCTGGTCGACTGGGCGCGGGACGTGCCGATGCTGATCCTGTGTACGGCGCGGCTCGAGCTGCTCGAGCGGCGACCGGCGTGGGGCGGGGGCAAGCTGAACGCAGCGATCATCGCGCTGGCGCCGCTGTCCAACGAGGAGACGGCGAAGCTGATTGCGTCGCTGAGCGAGCGCGTGCTCCTCGAGGCCGAAACCCAGTCGGTGCTGCTCGAACGCGCGGGCGGCAATCCGCTGTACGCGGAGCAGTTCGTAAGGATGCTCGCCGAGCGGGGATCGGCAGAGGAGTTGCCGTTGCCGGAGACCGTCCAGGGAATCATCGCGGCGCGGCTCGATTCACTTGCCCCCGCCGAGAAGGCGCTCCTCCAGGACGCCGCAGTGATCGGAAAGGTGTTCTGGCTCGGCGTGCTCGACGCGACGGAGCAACAACTGCAGCCGCTTAGGCAGAAGGAGTTCGTGCAGCGTGCGCGTCGCAGCTCGGTCGAAGGCGAGACGGAGTACGCGTTCAAACACGCGCTCGTTCGAGACGTTGCGTACGGGCAGATTCCACGGGCGGAACGCTCACGGAAACATCTACGGGCCGCGGAGTGGATCGAGTCGCTCGGCCGGCCCGAGGATCATGCGGAGATGGTCGCGCACCACTACGTCAACGCACTCGAGCTCGCGCGTGCGGCCGGGCGGGACGATGAAACGCTTGTCGATCGCGTTCGGGTGGCGCTTCGTGACGCCGGCGACCGTGCGATGACGCTGAACGCGTTGCTACAGGCGGAAGCGTATTTCCGAACGGCACTGGAGCTGAGCTCCGCCGACGATCCGGAGCGGCCTGCGTTGCTCCTGCGGTGCGGTCGGGCTCTGTATCTGCAAGCCGATGAGGGCGCCGCGGAGTTGAGCGAGGCGCGCACGGGTCTGTTGGCGGTGGGTGAGCGTGAGGCGGCTGCCGAGGCCTCGCTGATGCTCGCGGACATCGTCTGGAAGCAGGGTCGTCGCGACGAGATGGTCGGCCATCTCGAGGACGCCCGCACGCTGGTCGAGGGGACGTCGCGATCACGTACACGAGTTGCCGTGCTCTGCGAGGTGGCTCGCTACGAGATGTTGGCAGATCGCCTTGAGGCCGCGCGCGAGCTCGGCGGCGAGGCGTTGAGGCTGGCCGAGGAGCTCGGTTTCGACGATCTCCGCGCGCATGCTCTGAACACCGTCGGCACGGCGCGAGCAAACCTCGGCGATCTCGAGGGGTTCGCCGAGCTGCAGGAGAGCATCGCGCTCGCGACCCGGCTCAATTCCATTCCCGACCTGCTGCGGGGTCACAACAACCTGACCGTGATGTACATCCTTCAGGGCGACCTCCCGCGGACCCGAGCCGCCCAGGAAAAGACGCTCGAGCTCGCCACGCACTTCGGGCACCGCGGGCAGGCGCGCTTCATCGAGGCCGGCGCCGCGGTCGCAAATCGGTATATGGCCGGAGAGTGGGACGACACGCTCGAGCGTGTGGAATCGGTGATTGCCGAGGCCGAAGCGGGCGCTCGCTTCTATCAACTCGCCGCGATGTACGCGTTCCGGGGTCTGATCCGGTTGGCTCGCGGCGATGCCGACGGCGCGGAGTCGGATGCCGAGCTTGCCGTCGAGTTGGCACGCCCGGTCAGAGATCCGCAGGCTCTCTACCCCGATTTCGCGATGGCTGCGGCAATCTTCCTTGAGGTCGGCAACCAGTCGCGTGCAGGCCAGACGTTGGCCGAGGCGGTGGCAGGCCTCGGTGAGCTGCACCGCCTGGGTTTCGCGGCGATCGAGTTGCCATTGCAAGCGTGGGTGGCGGTGACGCTCGGGCGTGCGTCCGACCTCGTTGAGGTGATCGAGCCCGAGCCGTTCAAGTCGCCCTGGCTGCGCGCCGCTCTTGCCGTCGCGTCGGGTGACTTTCGCACTGCCGCAGACCTTTTTGATGGCATGGGCATCGTCGCGCACGAAGCGTTCTTCCGGTTGCGTGCCGCCGAGCAGTTCGTCGAGGAGGGCCGACGTGCCGAAGCCGACGAGCAACTGCGGCCCGCGCTCGCCTTCTATCGATCCGTCGGCGCGACGCGGTACGTGCGTGAGGGCGAGACGCTGCTCGCTGCATCGGCTTAGAGAGAAATGGATTTCAGAAGAGTTCTTGACACGGTTGTGTGTCGCTGCAACACTCGATTGCAATGTCGAGCAGCACGTCGTTGCTCGCAAGCGGTGGAAAGGAGGTCATGTTGCTTAATCGGTTTGCGATGAATTCCAACTGGCCTCTCGGTACCCGCGTAGACATCTGCGCGTAAGGCCGTAGGCCTCATCGCACCACCGGGCCTGCGGGCTCACTGACCGCGTCTGTGTACGCGGCTGGCAGTCGCGCACGCCCACATATTGGGCGCACGCTCTCTGCGTGCGCGAACAAACGAAAGGAGTTCCATGTTCGACCCGCTCACTGACTGTGATCGGTCACTCATCACGACAACTAGGAGGCATCGTGTACGCGTATCACCAACATTGCTACGAGGCCCATGAGCGCATCAGGCGGCGCGAACGGGAAGCTGAAGCGGAACGAATCGGGCGCCAGTGTCGCGCCCAACGTCAGAAGCGGCGCCGAGCCGTGTTGATCGCCTATACCCGGCGAGCCGGCCTGGAGCTGGACAGGTAGGGGGCGACCGAAGAAGAGCACCCCCCCGCGCGCCTGGAGAGTCATGTCTCCAGGCGCGCGCTTCGGCGCCGGGATTCGATCGGGATACATGCTCTAAGGTTTCATGCTGTGCCCGGGTGCTGCAATCCGCGTGGTTGCGACAAGTTGTTCACGCCGCGGTTCGCTCGCCGCATGGCGACGCGCTATCGGAAGAGAGGACTCGATCGAACCGCGCGGCGGATGGTCGAGTTTCTCGAGCTGCATGGCATCGAAGGTGCAACCGTGCTCGAGATCGGCGGCGGCGTGGGCGAGATCCAGATCGAGTTGCTCAAGCGCGGTGCCGCCCGCTCCGTGAACCTGGAGCTCTCGCCGGCGTACGAGGAGGAGGCGAAGCGGCTGCTTCGCGAAATGTCACTCGAGGATCGTGCAGAACGACGCCTGCACGACATCGCGATCGAGCCCGACGGCGTCGAGGCAGCAGACATCGTCGTGCTGCACCGGGTCGTCTGCTGTTACCCGGATTACGAGCGCCTGCTGGGAGCGGCCGCGCAGCGTGCTCGGCGTCTGCTCGTGTTCAGCTATCCGCCGCGCAACGTGTTCTCGCGGCTCTTCGTCGGTACGGAGAACCTCGCTTTCAGGCTGCTCCGGAGGGAGTATCGGAGCTTCGCCCATCCGCCGTCGGCCATGTTGGCCCTACTGGGCGAGCGGGGGCTTGGGCGCACCTTCGCCCATCACTCTCTCGTCTGGCAGGTCGCCGGGCTCGAGCGCTAGCCGTCGCGGCTTGCGGTGCTTCGAAACAGCAGCAACACTTAGGGGGAGCGAACGTTCGGGGTTAGGGACTGATGGACATCGGGGACCCAGAGCGCACCTTCACGGTTGAGCCGGTGGAGGATCCGGTGCCGCGCGAGCTTCCCGCCGAGCCCGCAGAGAAGCCGGCCAGGCCCTCCCCCGTCGAAGAACCGACTCCGCCGGAGAAGGTGCCGGCCCCGTGACCGCAGTACCCGACTACATCGAGCCAGTCGTCGGCTGGCGCTCGTGGCTCGTTGTGCGCGACGGCGACGAGTTCCGGCTTCACAGCATCGTCTACGAAGCGCGTTGGTTCCCGCGCAACGAGCTGATTGCCCGCTGTCTCCAACGTCGATTCTCCTTGCCCTGGTCCAGACGCTCCGAGCACGTTCCGCCCGCTCGCGGCTGCCATTGCGGCATCTACGCCGCCAGGGAGCCCGAGGACGCCGCTAGCTATCTCGAGGGACGCAGCTGGGCGGACTCGCTCGGTGTCCACTGGGTCATCGGGACCGTCTCGCTGTGGGGGCGGGTGGTCGAATGCACCCGCGGTTGGCGTGGCTCCCTTGCCTATCCGAGGACGATCTATGTGCCGGCGATGCGCGCTCCCTTCCGGCTCACGGCGGAGCCTGCCGATGATGTCGCCCTTGGCCTGACCGACTACGGCGTCCCGATTGAGCTTCTCGATACGCCCTCTTCTGATCCCGAAGAGCTTGTCGCAGCGCTCGGCGCACGAGCGCACTGAGGCGCCTTTCGCCCGGAGAGAGGCGGAGGTAGAGTCGCTCGGCGAGGAGGTGGAGTAGTGAAAGCGCATACCGGAGACCGGATCGTGGTGGAGTCAGAGCGCGTCTCGCAGGCGCCGCGGCGGGGCATTGTCGAGGAAATCCTCCAGGATGAGCCCGCACGTCTGCGCGTCCGCTGGGACGACGGCCATACGTCGATCTTCGCGCCGGCGGCCGGTGCCGTCCGGATCGAAGAACAGAAGAAGAAGGGTTAGCGTCAGCGGGCCACGAGGCGGCGCTTATGCAGCCTGAAGGCCGCGCGGCGTCGCGACCACGTTCCCGGTCGAGCTGGGCAACTGGACGCGCTGGCCGTTCAGGGTTGCGTCGAGATTCCAGGGCGCGCCGATGCGGATCCAGAGGCGGGGCCCGGAAAAGCCGACGGTCTGGCCGTGTTCGAGCGTCCGCTCGTACAGGAGCCTCCCGGTGTCCGAGCCGAGGCGCACAGAGAGCCAGCATGGACCGCGTGTGGCCACAAGTGCGATCTGCGCGCGGACCGGCTTCTGCGTCGCCGTGCTTGGAGCCGGTGGGGGAGTCGTCGCTGGGGGAGTGGTGGTGCTCACGCGTGTGTGTGGAAGCGGGGGACGGAACGCCGCGCGATGGTGGTGGCTGCCGCCGAGTGAGAATCCCCAGGCGACCAGGCCCAGGGAGAGTGCGACAGGGACGACGACCAACAGTCGGCGGCGCAGACGCCCGGGGCGACGGATTCTGACCGGCACCGCCGCCTGTGGTTCCTCGGCGGGAGCGAAGTGGGCGTTGTACTCGTCGACGAACCGCTGGGCGTCGAGGCCGAGGTAGTCCGCGTAGGTTCGTAGGAAACCCCTGGCGTACGCGGGGGCGGGGAGGCGGTCGAACCGCTCGTCTTCGAGCGCCTGCAGGAACTTCGGCCGGATCCGGGTGTCGCGCTCGATCCGAGACAACTCCAGCTTCTGACGCTCGCGTGCCTCGCGAAGACTGCTGCCGATCTCGAACACTGCGACTCCTGACGGTGCTGGTAACAGTGTTGCGCGGAGGGCGCAGACGCGCCAGTCGATTTATCGCGAAGCGCGGCCGACGAGCGCCGCGACGGCAGCGACGGCCAGGGCGACGGCCGGTGCCCTGAAACGCCTCGAGAGCGCGAGCATGCGTCTAGCCAGGCGCTCCTGAGCAAGCTGTTCGTGCTCGAGACAGAGATCGCCCATGGTCAGCGTGCTGCAGCCGGGCTCGCTGCAAGGGTGGACGACCGGCATCGGTGCAGGGTAGGGCGAGGGGTGGACAGACTGCCCTGGTGGGGTCCCTGGCCGACTTTCAGCGCTCGTTCAGCGGCTCTTCAGGGGCAGGAGCAAGGATCGTGCCGTGACCGCACCACCAGCGAAAAGGCCGAACAGCACTCATGCAGGCGCGCCGGCGGGTCCTCAGACCGGCTGCGCCGCGACCACGGGCGGGACGGCCCGAGCGATCACGGCCGTCCCCTTGCCCGAGAGGAGGAGCCATGAAGAGCGGCAGCACTTGGAGCTAGGCGCTTTGGGAAAGAGGAAGCAGGGCGGCGCGTGCGCGCCGCCCTACGTCGGCGCCATGAGATGGCTGGCCTGATCGGCGCGGCAACGAGGTTGATGCCGGAGCGGCTCGAGCGGCCGCTTCGGTCGGCGTCGTTCAGAAGGCTCGTCCTCGGCAAGAGCATCTCGTACCTCGGCGACTGGTTGATGATCGCGGTGCTCGTCGGCTGGGTGTACGAGTCGACGTCGTCCGTAGCTCAGGTCGCTCTGCTGATGGCAATCAGGCTCGTTCCTCCGATCGTCGGCGGCGGCGTTGCGGCGTCGCTCGTCGATCGGCTGCCGAGGCAGCGGGTTCTCGTCTGGAGCGAAGCCGCCTGCGCGGCGACGATCGCCGGGGCGCTCGTGGGCGTGTTGGCGGGCTCCCGCTCGATCGTCTTTGTGTTTGTCGGTCTCTGTGGGCTCGTCGGCATGGTCTCGACCGTTGCCGGCAACGCGCTGATTCCGATGGTCGTCGAGCAGGACGAGCTTCCGGCCGCCAATGGAATCCACTCGGTCGGGCAGGAGGCCGCCATGGCCCTCGGGGCTGTCGCAGGTGGTTTGACGCTCGCCGTCGGCGGCGCAACAGCGGGGCTTGCCGCGAATCTCGCCAGCTACGGGATCGCCGTCTTGCTCTACTCGCGAATTCGAGTCGTAGGCGGCGCTGATGCTCGGGCAGGTGGGAGGCGCGGCGGTTTGATCGAGGGTCTTCGCTACATCCTCCGGTCGCGCGCGCTGACGGTCGTCGTCGGAGGCTTCGCACTGGGGACGCTCGCCGCCGGGCTCGTTAACGCGACGCTCCCCAAGTTCACGGCGAACCTAGGTCTCGGTGCGAGCGGCTACGGCTGGGCGCTCGCAGCTCTCGGCTTCGGCATGATCGTCGGTGAAGCGCTCACGGGTGCGATCGCCGAGCGGATCGAACCGCGGTGGCTGGCGGCCGGGCTCGCGGGGATGGGCTGCCTCTTCTTCGCCTTCGCCTGGTCCGGAAGCGCTGCGAGCGCGCTCTTCTTCTTGATGACCTTCGGTGTCGCGAACGGGTTCACGGAGGTCGTGATGATGACCGCCATCCACGAGCGGGCCGATGCCGCCTATCAGGGCAGGGTTTTCGGAGTCGGCTCGACGATCTGGCGGACGACGATGCTGGGTGCGGTCGCGCTGGCGCCGGCCATCGATGCAGTTGCGTCACCGGCTCAGGCGATCAGTGTCGCCGCGTGCTTCCTGCTGGTGGGCGCGATGCTCGTTCAGGTCACGCTACGTCCGTCGCGGCGGGCGGCAATCGCTACGGCGTAGGCGTCAAGCGACGCGGACCGGTTTGGCCGACTCCGCGCCGAAGATGCCGGGCTCCTTCCGCCAGAGCTCCTCGAGCGCGGCAACGACGCGCGGGCAGAACTGGGTGCCGCTGTGCTCGCGGATCTCGGCCAGAGCGCCGAGCATGGGACGCGCTGCGCGATACGGGCGCGTGCTCGTCAAGGCATCCAGCGCGTCGGCGACGAGCACGATCCGAGCGGGCAGTGGAATCGCGTCGCCGCTCAGACCGTCGGGGTAGCCCGTTCCGTCGACGCGCTCGTGACTCGAGCGCGCGCACTGGCGGACGAATGGATGGAGGTCGAGCTCTGAGAGGATCTGGTCGGAGATCACCGGGTGCGTCTTGATGAGCGCCCACTCGTCATCAGTGAGTCGTCCCGGCTTGCGCAGGACCTGCTCGGGGATTCCGATCTTGCCGATGTCGTGCAGGAGCGCTCCGATCTCGATCGCTTCGAGCTCGTCGTCGCGAAATCCGAGCCGGCGCGCGAGGCCCGCGGCTACCGCAGCAACTCGCTCGGTGTGGCCGCGCGTGTAGAGGTCCTTCGCCTCCATGCTCCGCGAGAGCGCCGCGATCGTGTCCTTGTGGGCGCGGCGGAGATTTGTGTTTGCCTCCCGGATCTCGTCGACCGCTGCAGCCGTACGCTCGAGGTACTGGCGAACGGAGAGGATCATCAGCGCGGGCGGGAGCGTGAAGGCAACGAGTCCCGCGGTGCCGATCTGTTCATAGGCGATCGTCGCGGCGAGCGCCAGGGGTCCGAACAGGGCGAAGTGGAAGCGCGCCCAGTGGAAACGTTCGAACCAGACCGTCGTCCAGGGGATGCGCTCGGCAAAACTCATGACGAGGCAGAGCAATCCGTTGTTGAAGGCAGCGAAGACGGCGCCGGCCAACACCGCGGCAGGCACCCGCGAGTCATTGAGAGCCTGGAACACGAGTGAAGCAGCACCCGCTGAGACTGCGAAGTTCGAAGCGTCGAAGACCGCCTTGTGGAGCTGGCTCTTGGTGCGAATCGACTGCGCGACTGCCGCAAGGACGGCGATCGCCATCGTCGTTCCGGTGTCGAAGAGAATGGCGCTCGCGACGATCCCGATCGCGGAGACGCTGACGCTCCCGCGTCCGTAGACCCGGACGGAGAACATCTGCAGAGCGAGCGTGAGCGCGAGGAGCGTCGCGATGTGTGCCGGCTGCTCCTTGGCGGTTGAGAGGAGCCCCGCGGATGTCGCGGTCAGTGCCGCGCAAGCGGTGATCGCCAGTCCGACGATGAGGATGACGACGCGCTCGTCCAATCCGGGCGACTCCGTCAAGGCGGTCGGTTGTGGGCTCAGAACCGAGCGCGGCCGCACCAGCACGGGCGGGCTCTCCGCGATCAGATCACTCTTGATGATCATGGCTGGTTCACGCCCGCCCGCGCGCGCACGAGAGCCGCTCCGCGTGGTGAATCAGAGCCGCGATCAGGACATGTCTGTGAAAAGCGCGCCGCATGGCCGTGCCGAGCCTCCGAGCTTCCCGTGTCCGGTCAACTCGGTATGGGCGACACTGGGGTATTCCTCGTCCCCCGTTGGAGGGATCGAGCCCGGCGCGGAGAGGAGAGAGCTGGAATGCTCTTCTCGGCCAGCCTCCGTCGCCGTGCTCATCGGCAGGTACGCGCGTTACATCGCCGCTGCGATGTGCTGTTCGATCAGCGCGCGCCCGAGCTCCGACTGACGGCGGGCGAGCTGGACGCGGTTCCATTCGAGAGACCGCCGGCTTGCGCCCGTCGTCCGCAGCTCCTGGCGCTCACGGACGAGCTCGCCGATCCGTTCTCTCAGGCTCTCGACCTCCGTGACATTCACCACCATCAGAGTCGCTCCGGTCGCCTGTCGATCGCATGTGGAAATGCCGAGGAATCTCCCGCAAGGTGCGACCTAATTACCCACAATGGCTGTGGATGAATGCGGGGCTGTGGAAGACGCCGACCAAACCCCCCTCGACCAAGCATCGTGTCCCCGACGAGGCGAGCTTCAAGGCGCGAAGCCGTGCTCGCAGGCGTCTCCGCTCAGCACGCCGCCTCGTTTCGCGGAAGAGGACGACCTCGTCAGCGCCGCCGAGACCAATCGGCTGGACGAGCCGGCCGCCGTCTGCGAGCTGTTCGACCAACGTGCCGTAACCTGCGGGAATGCGGCTGCGACGAGGATTACGTCGGACGGCGCGTGCTCGGGGAGTCCGGCGCTGCCGTCGCGGACGACGACCGTCGCGTCGTCGACGCCGTGGCGCTCGAGGTGGATGCGAGCGGTGCGGGCGATGTCCTCGCCGAACGCACTGGCGATTGCAGGGTTTCTGCCCGCAGGTCTCTTACCCGCCAAGAGAAGTAATCTCCCGTCATGCGCCTGTATGCGCTCGTGGAGGCTGCTGATCCGGAGGCGATCGACGTCTATCTGCGCGATGAGGATGCCCAGCGCGCGCTTGAGGGCTGCCTCCGCGACGAGCCGCAATGGCGAGGGCTCCTGAAGGTTGAGGAGATTGAGTTGGCGGCTGATACCTCGCTGAATTAATCGCTTAGGTAACGAGCGAATCGAAGCGGGTTAGCCCTCCGTATGATCATCGCGGCCCACCAGATGACCCTTCTTGGAGCGACATGAGCGACACAGATCAGACTGACGCGAAGACCGGCTTAGCGGTACTCGAGCAAAGGCTTTGGGATGCTGCCGACGAGCTACGAGCGAACTCAGGACTAACACCGGCCGAATATTCGCTCCCGGTGCTTGGCCTCGTCTTTCTCGCCTATGCAGACCACAGATTCAGCGAGGTCGAGAAGGGTTTGAGCGGGTCCAGCTCAGGTCGTCGAACGATCAGCAAG
>Ga0070707_100001421_pt1 | contig 23463 bp, 25 predicted proteins | sample KBSK5502metaG_FD_65468 | JGI IMG/M metagenome (GOLD analysis project Ga0070707, IMG submission 65468) | Corn, switchgrass and miscanthus rhizosphere microbial communities from Kellogg Biological Station, Michigan, USA - KBS K5-50-2 metaG | ecosystem: Host-associated > Plants > Roots >...
CGGAGATTGTATGATCGGCGCGCTTTCCGGCTCCCCCAACACAATGAGGTGACATGGCAGCGTCGCGCGAGGAAGTCTACGAGCGGGTCAAGGAGGTCCTCACCGAGCAGCTCGGTATCGAGGAGGCGGACATCACCGAAGAGGCTTCTTTCCAGGAGGACCTCGACGCCGACTCTCTCGACCTCGTCGAGCTGATCATGGAGCTCGAGGACCAGTTCGGGATCAAGATCTCGGACGAGGACGCGCAGAAGATTCAGACCGTCGGCCAGGCCGTCGACTACGTCTCTTCGCACCAGTAGCCGCGGACTCCGACCTCGCGCAGCTGATCGACGGGCTCCCGGCTGAGCTGGCGGAGCTGGTCTTCACCCATACCTCTTGGGCGAGCGAGCGCAGCGCGTCGTACGAGCGGCTCGAGTTCCTCGGCGACAGCGTGCTCGAGCTCGCGGTCGCGCACGCTCTGTACACGCGTCACCCGGACTTCACCGAGGGCAAGCTTGCCAAGGTGCGCTCGCATGTCGTCTCGAGGGCGACCTGCGCCGAGGTGGCGCGCGAGCTCGGCCTCGGCCGGCGCCTGGTCCAGCAGGCGACTCCCACGCCGACCGAGGAGGAACTCGAGCGGCTCTCGACCAACCGCAACGTTCTCGCCGCTGTGATCGAAGCAGCACTCGGCGCGGTCTTCGTCCAACACGGATTCGCCGCGATCGAGGACGCCGTCGTCGCGGCCTTCTCCGACCAGATCGAGCACGCGCTGACCTCGCGCGTCGACAACAAGACGGATCTGCAGGAACTTCTCGCTCGCAGCGGTCGCCAGGTCGCGTACACGGAGATCTCGGTCGAAGGGCCACCGCACGAGCGCCGCTTCACGTGCGCTGCGGTCATCGATGGCGAGGAACTCGGCCGCGGGGAGGGGCGGACAAAGAAAGCCGCCGAGCAGGAGGCGGCCCGTGAGGTACTCGCCAAGCTCGACGCTGCCGAGCCGTAACCGACTTGTGGCATCATGCGCCGCCTCATGACTGAGCGTCGGCTTACGAACTCGGAGCTGCGCTTGCAGCGGCTCACCGCGGAGGAGCTCGATTCCGAGCCGCGTGGGATCCTCGAGATCTTCGCCGAGGAGGAGCCGGCCGACGAGGACGCACCGCTCGCGCGCGACGACGCCGAGCCCAACCGGCAGTAGCGTCCTGCCGCGTCTTTAGGGTCTCGGCGGTGCATCTGCGCGCCGTCAAGCTGCGTGGCTTCAAGTCGTTTCCGGACCCGGTCGAGATCCGTCTCGAGCCGGGCGTCGGCGTGATCGTCGGCCCGAACGGCTCCGGCAAGTCCAACGTCTCCGATGCGATCCGCTGGGCCGCCGGCTCTCTCAGTCCGACCGAGCTGCGGGCCGAGAAACCGGACGATGTTCTCTTCGCCGGCGGCGGCACACGCGGCCCGGCCGACTTCTGCGAGGTGGAGCTGCTGTTCGACAACGCCGACGGGGAGCTGCCCGTCGACTACGCGGAGCTCTCTGTGGCCCGTCGGCTGCATCGCGGCGGGGAGGGGCAGTACCTCGTCAACCGCGCCTCGGTTCGGCGGCTCGACCTCGTCGAGCTCCTCGCCGACCTCGGGCTCGGCCAGGGCATGCACTCCATCATCAGCCAGGGCAAGGTCGAGGCGATCCTCGCGTCCCGGCCCGCCGAGCGGAGAGCCCTGATCGAGGAGGCGGCCGGGCTCGGCCGGTTCAAGGCCCGTCGCCATCGCGCCGAGCTGAAGCTTGCCCGTGTTGCGATCGAGGTCGAGCGGGCTCGCGACGTTGAGGCGGAGGTTCGCAAGCGGCTCCGGCCACTCGCGCTGCAGGCGACTGCGGCCGAGCGAGCGCAGAAGCTCGCGCTGGAGATCGCGCGCCTGCGTGCGCGCGTCGCCCAGCTCGATCTCGCAGGGCTCGAGGAGCGACTCGCGGAGCTCGAGATACGGCGCAGCGCGGCCGGCACCGGGCGACGCGGGGTAGAGGTGCGGCTCGAAGCGCTGCTTGCGGAGCGGGCGCAGGCCGAGGAGGAGCTCGCCGACGCCGCGGGCGCCCGCGAGGAGGCGCTACAGGTGCTCTACCGGCTCCGCAGCGCGGCAGAACGTCTGGAGTTGCGGCGCGAGTCGGCGGCCGAGTTGCTGACCGAGGCGCAGGTTCGCCATGACGCGGCGGCGGCCGAGGCCGGGGATCCTGCAGCCGAGCTCTCGGAGCTCGAGCGCGCGTGGGAAGCGGCGGCAGCAATCGCACAGACGACAGCGGTGGAGCGGGAGGCGTCGGCGGAGCGCGCCCGCCAGGTGCTCGCGCGCCTGCTCGTCGCGGAGGCGGCCGGGCGCACCGGGCTCGAGGCCAGGCTCGAGAAGCTCCTCGCCGAGCGGCGTGACATCGAGCGCGAGTTGACAGGCGCGGCCGGGGAGCGCGAGGCGGCGCTGGCTGTCTCATACGAGCTCAGGTCGCACGTTGTGCGTCTCTCCGTTCAACGGGAGTCCGCAGAGCGGCTGGCGTCCCGACTGAGGTCCGAGCTCGCTGAAGCAGAGGCCGACACCGCGCGGAGCGGCCCCTCTCCACGCGAGCTCGAGCAAGAGGCTCTCGCCGCGCGGGCGCGCGCCAGGGAGGCTCTGCACGAGCGCGACACGCTCGCGGAGCGGGCACACACCGCGGCGGAGCAGCTCGCGGCGCTCGAGCTCTCGCTTGCCGAGCGCGAAGGGATCCCGCCGGCGGCCCGTGCGCTGGCCGAGGAAGGCGAACGACTCGTGCTCGGAGAGCTCGAGGTGGAGGCCGGCCGCGAGCGCGCGGTCGCAGCGGCGCTCGGACCAAGGGCGGCAGCTCTCCTGGCCGACGACGCGCAGGCTGCACTTGCGCTCCTCGAACGCGCCGCGGCGCTGGGCCTCGGCTCGCTTGTCGTGGTGGCCGGTCGTACGCCGCGGGAGCTCGTAGACGAGCTCCCGGTCGTGGAGCGGGACGAGCTGCTCGCATCGTCGGCGGCCGCGGTGACCGCCGACGGTTTCGGCTACGACCCGCGCACCGGCGAGCTCTGGTACGCCGGCGAGACGGCCGAGGCCGTCCTGCTCGAGCTCGACGTGCGGCGGCGCGCACTCGCCCACGAGGCGCGGACGCTCGCCGAGCAGGCTCGCTTTGCCGAGCGCAAGGCGGCGGAGGCGGACGAGCAGGCCGTCGCAGCCGAGACCGCGTTCGCGGCGGTCGCGTCGCAGCTCACGATCCGTCGCGCCGACGTTCCGACGCTCTCGGCCCTGACTGCCGCAGCACGGCGGCTGGAGGAGGCTTTGAGCGGGCTCGACGTTCGCGTCGAGGGGATCGAGGCTCCCTTGCGAGCACGCGGAGAAGCAGGCGCGGAACGGACGGGAGAGCTCGGTGAGCGGCTGCGGACGATCGGGGAGCGCGAGGCGGCGTTGCGCGGGGAGCTCGCCGAGATCGCCGAGCGAGTCGCAGGAGCCGAGCGTGACCTCCTCCGGCTCGGCGGCCGCAGGGCCGTTGCAGGCGGGGAGGCGGGCGACGTGGCCGCACTCCGGGCCGAGGCGCAGTCGCTCGTTTCCGAGTCGGACGCCGCTGCAGCCGGCGCAGACAGAGCCGCAGAGCAGGCCCGCGCGGCCGAGACGGCGCGCATCGACGCCGCCGTCAGAGCCGGTCGTCGCCGGGCGCGGCCGCATGAGCTCGCGCGCGTGGTCACCGCGGCGGCGCGGCTCGACGAAGCGCTGCTCGCAGCGGCCGGAGCCGCGGCTCGCTTCGAGGCGCCGCTGCGCGTGAACGTCGACGCCGGCGCTGCCCGCAGCGGTGAGCTCGGCTCCGAGCTACGCCGACTGGGTGCGGCCGAAGTCAAGCTGCGGCAAGAGCTTGCGGCCGCTTCCGATGGAGTCTCCGCCCTCGAAGTCGAGGCGGCGCGAATCGAGGCCGAGGCCGACGAGGCACGCCGCCGGTTCGACCATGCGAACGCCGACGAGCCGGCGGAGGGCGACGACCGCGAGCAGCTCGTGGCCTCTGTCGAGCGGCTCGAGCGCCGTCGCGAGACGCTCGGTCAGGTCAATCCGCTGGCGCACGAGGAGTATGAGGCGGAGAAGGCGCGACTGGAGGAGCTCGCCGCCCAGCGGGCCGACCTCGAGGCGAGCCTCGAGGAGCTCGAGAAGCTCCGCAACGAGCTGACGGAGACGGTCGAGCGCCGCTTCGGCGAGACGTTCGACGCCGTCCGCCGCCACTTCTCAGAGGTCACTTCGACCGTCTTCCCCGGCGGCGAGGGCCACCTGCGCCTCACCGAGGCCGAGGAGGACGAGGAGGAGCCCGGCGTGGAGGTCGAGCTCCGTCCCGCCGGAAAACGCGTGCAGCGGCTATCGCTCCTGTCAGGCGGCGAGAAGGCGCTCGGCGCGATCGCCTTCCTCTTCGCGCTCTTCCTCGCGCGGCCGTGCCCGTTCTATCTCCTCGACGAGGTGGAGGCCGCGCTCGACGACACGAACATCGGCCGCTTCGTCGAGCTGCTGCGTGGCTACTCGGATCGGGCGCAGTTCGTCGTGATCACGCACCAGAAGCGGACGATGGAGGCTGCCGACGTCCTCTACGGCGTGACGATGGGCGGCGAGGGTGTCTCCCAGGTCGTTTCGCGCCGCCTGCCGCGGGAGGAAGCCAAGCTCGCCGGCGCCGCCTAGGCTGCCTTCGTGCTTTACGACGAGGGCGGGTTCGACCGGCTGACCGACGGGGCGTGGAAAGAGGCGCGGGTCCGCGACGGTATCGCCGCGATCGTCGCCGACGCAGACGCTGCCTTCGAACCGGACGCACTCTGGCCGGCGCACGAATGGGACGGCTACAACGCACCGCTGCCGCTGAAGAACCTTTACGTCGGCGCGGCCGGTGTGGTCTGGGCGCTCGACGATCTGCGGTGCCGCGGTCTCGCCGAGACGACGGTCGATCTTTCCGCCACCGCGCTGCGCGCTCTCGAGTTGTGGCGCGCCGAGCCCGACTACGTGGCAGGGGAGGTGCTGCCCGAGCCTCCCGAGGCCGGGCTGCTCACGGGTGAGACGGGGATCCTGCTCGTCGCGTGCAAGCTCGACCACGGACTCGAGGACGATCTGCGCCGCCGCATTCACGCCAACCTCGCCAACGAGGCGGAGGACCTGATGTGGGGGACACCGGGGACGCTGGTCGCGGCTGCAGCGATGGGCTGGGACGACCTCGCGCGCGAGTCGGCCGACGCGCTCGCATTCCGTCGCGACACCGACGGCTTGTGGACGCAGAGACTGTGGGGCACGAGCTTCCGCGGGATCGGCACCGTGCACGGACTCGTCGGCAACGTGCGGGCGCTTCTCCAGGTCGACGATCCGCGCAACGAAACGCTTCGCGCAGAGTCCGCGGCCGCGCTCGCACGGGCGGCCACGCGGCAGGACGGTCTCGCCAACTGGAGCGGCGAAGGCAAGCTCCAGTGGTGCGCCGGTGCGCCGGGGATCGTCTCGGCTGCGCGCGACTACCTCGACGAGGAGCTCCTGCTCGCCGGCGCGGAGCTCGTCTGGCAGGCAGGCCCGCCCGGCGCTGAGAAGGGGCACGGGATCTGCCACGGCACCTCTGGAAACGGCTTCGCGCTGCTCGCCGCGTTCGAGCGGACGCAGGACTCGCTCTGGCTCGATCGCGCGCGCCGCTTCGCGGTTCACGCGCTCGCGCAGGCCACGGACATGCCGGGCCGCTATTCGCTTTTCACCGGCGGCGCAGGCACCGCGCTCTTCGCCGCCGCTTGCCTCGCCGCCGACGCTCGGTATCCGGTGCTCGACGGCGCCCGCCGAGCAGACTGATCCGGACCACGTACGATCGCGCGGTGGACGAACGCCTCGAGCGCTATGCGGAGCTCGTCGTGCGGGTCGGTGCCAACGTCCAGCCGGGTCAGGAGGTTTTCGTCCTTCCTGCGGTCGCGCACCACGAGCTCGCGCGGGCCCTCACCCGGCAGGCCTACAGCGCAGGCGCCTCCTACGTCCATGTCCTCTACAACGACGGCCACGTGCGGCGGGCGATGATCGAGCTCGGGCCGGACGGGGCGCTGACGTACTCGCCCGAGTGGCTGAAGACGTTTTTCGGATCAGCGACCGGCAACGCGATGATCGTGATCACGAGCGATCCGGAGCCGGACCTGCTTGCCGACCTCGACGGTGAACGCGTCGGGCGCGCCGTGCCGAAGGAGCTCGTACAGATTCAGGTGCAACTGCTGGGCGAGAACGCCGTCAACTGGTGCGGCATCGGCGCCCCCTCTGAAAGGTGGGCAAATCGGGTGTTCGGCGAGCCGGACCTGGAGCGGCTGTGGGAGCAGGTCGCGTTCTGCATGCAGCTCGACGACCCGGACCCCATCGGGGCCTGGCGCGCGCACGTTGCGAGACTCAAGGAGCGAACGGCGCAACTGAACGAGCTTCGGCCCGACGCGCCGCGCTATCGCGGGCCGGGTACCGACCTGACCGTCGGGCTGCTGCCGAACGTGGGCTGGATGGCAGGCTCCCTCGAGACCACGGGCGGGATCGAATACGTCGCCAACATGCCGACGGAAGAGGTCTTCACCTCACCCGATGCGCGGCGCACCGAGGAGACGATCCGCTCCACGCGCCCGCTCCCGCTCTCCGGCCAGATCATTCGAGGGCTGGAGCTGACCTTCGAGGGCGGCCGTGCCGTGCGCGTCGAGGCGGAGAGCGGGGCAGACCTCGTCCGCAGCCACTTCGCGACGATCGAGAACGCCGATCGCCTCGGCGAGCTCGCGCTCGTCACGAAGGAGTCTCGCGTCGGCCAGGCCGGGCTGCTCTTCTACGACACGCTTTTCGACGAGAACGCAACGTGCCATATCGCCTATGGCGCCGGCCTGCCGTTCCTCCTCGAAAGCGAGCCGGACGAGGGCTTCAACATCGCGAACATCCACGTGGACTTCATGGTCGGTGGGCCAGAGCTCGATGTGGACGCCGTTCTGGCGGACGGGGCGGAACTGCCGCTGATCCGAGGCGAGGAGTGGCAGCTCGCGTGAGCGACAACGGCAAGCGGCTCGAGCGCTATGCGGAGTTGGCCGTTCGCGTGGGTGCGAACGTGCAGCCCGAGCAGGAGGTTTTCGTCCACGGGCTCGTCGAGCACGCGGAACTCATCCGGGCGCTGACGAGGCAGTCGTACCGGGCCGGCGCTGCCTACGTGAACGTGCTCTACGACGACCAACATGTGAAGCGGGCGATGATCGAGCTCGGGCCGGACGAGGCGCTCACGCACTCGCCCGAGTGGCTGACGACCTTGACGCAGAGGACCGCGGGGAACGCCTTGCTCGGGACGTCGGGAAATCCCGAGCCGGAGCTGATGGCAGACCTCGACGGTGACCGCCTCGGCCGCGCGATGCCCCTCGCGGTAGCCGAGCTCCGCCGGGAACAGCATCTGGCCCAGAACGTGAACTGGTGCGCCGTCGGGGCGGCGACGGCGGGCTGGGCGTGCCAGGTGCTGGGCGAGCCCGACGTCGAGCGACTGTGGGAGCTCGTCGCGTTCTGCTTTCGCCTCGACGAGCCGGATCCGGTCGCGGCCTGGCGCGAGCACCTCGATCGCCTCGACGCACGAGCCGCCGCCCTCACCGAGCGCCGGCCCGACGCGATCCGGTACCGGGGGCCGGGGACGGACCTCGTGGTCGGCCTGCTGCCGAGTGCGCGGTGGGGAAGCGCCCGCTTCCGCACGTCGGGGGGAATCGACTACGTCGCCAACCTGCCGACCGAGGAGATCTTCACGACACCGGATTGCCGGCGTGCAGACGGGACGCTGTGTTCGAGCCTGCCCCTCAGCCTCGGCGGGCAGCTGATTCGGGACCTCCAGCTCACCTTCGAGGACGGCCGGATCGTGCGGGTCGAGGCCGACACCGGAGCGGACATCGTCCGCACCCATCTCGCCACCATCGAGAACGCAGACCGGCTCGGCGAGCTCGCGCTGGTGACGAAGGAATCGCGGGTGGGCCAGACCGGGAAGCTCTTCTACAACACGCTGTTCGACGAGAATGCCACCTGCCACATCGCCTATGGCAACGGGCTTCCGTATGCCTTCGACGGTGAACCCGACGAGGGGATGAACGTCTCGAACATCCACATCGACTTCATGGTCGGCGGTCCGCAGCTCGAGGTGGACGCGCTCATGGCGGACGGCTCCGAGGTGGCGCTCATTCGCAACGAGGAGTGGCAACTCGCCGCGTAGCTGGGGAGAGCTGTTGGGTGAGCCGGATGCGGCTCCCCTGGTGGAGGAGGAAGGCGGCGGACGCTTCTTCTCGCGGCTCCGCGACTCGCTCTCGAAATCGCGTCGGGCGCTGACGGGCGAGCTCGTTGCCGCAGCCTCCTTCGATCCCGGCGACGATGCGGACTGGGAGCGGCTCGAGGAGGCGCTCATTGCAGGCGACGTGGGCGTCCGAGCGACGGCCGAGCTCGTACGGCGGCTCGAAGCTCGCGGCGAGCTCGCGGACTTGAACGCAGCGCTCGCCGAAGAGGTCACGGAGCTCTTCGGCCAGGCTCCGGTTCTCGACGTTGCTCACAAGCCTGCCGTGATTCTGGTCGTCGGCGTCAACGGCACGGGAAAGACGACAACGATCGGCAAGCTCTCGGCGCGGCTCGCGGAGCACGGCCGCTCGGTCGTCGTCGCCGCGGCCGACACGTACCGGGCAGCGGCCGAGGAACAGCTCGAGATCTGGGCGCAACGGGCCGGGGCGGATTTCGTCGGCTCCGAGCGCGGCGCCGATCCGGCTGCGGTCGCTTATGACGCGGTGGAGGCCGCGGTCGCGCGCGGCCGTGACGTCGTCGTTGTCGACACGGCTGGCCGCCTCCATACGCAGACGAACTTGATGGAGGAGCTCGGCAAGGTGCGGCGCGTCATCGCCGGCCGTCTGGAGGGAGCGCCGCACGAGACTCTGCTCGTCGTGGACGCGACGACCGGGCAGAACGGCGTGCAGCAGGCGCGGCTCTTCGGTGATGCGGTCGGCGTCACGGGAGTCGTGCTGACGAAGCTCGACGGCTCCGCGAAGGGCGGGGTCGCGATTCCGATCGCCTACGAGCTCGGCCTTCCGGTCAAGCTCGTGGGCGTCGGTGAGGCCCTCGAGGATCTCCAGCCGTTCGATCCGAACGACTACGCGCGGGCGCTCGTCTCCGGCTGAGTCCGGGCCGAGCTACATCTCCGTGATGGTGACGCTGTAGCCGTGGATTGGGTTGACGGTCGTGATCTCGATGTCGCTGACCGCATATGTGCCCGCCGAGGCCCCATCCTTCTCAGCCTTGGCCCAGGCGTCCTCGATCGCGGCCTGGAGGCTGCAATTGGCTCCTTCGGACTTACCTTTCCAGGACTTGCCTCCACCATGGCTCATACGGCACCTCTCTCTCCCCCCGGCGCGCACCCTACTCCTAGCAAAGCGCCGTGCCTAGGCAAGCAACGCCGCCGCCCACTTCGCGCCGACAGTGTTCCCCTTACGGTCGTACACCGCCTTTGCCCGGTCCGCGACGCTCGCAGCTTCAGGAGAGCCGGTTTCCCTTAGGACGCGTGCTAGCGCGAGCAGCGCGGTCGCCTGCAGCTCGAGGAAGTCGGTCGGCGCGGCCAAATCGACCGCTTCGCGCGCGAGCCGGTCGGCCGGAGCAGCGTCACCCCTGTGCGCCTCGATCTGTGCGCGTGCGACGCGCCACATCACTTCTGTGACGATGTCGTCCTCCCACGAATGGGACTCCGCGTAGGACGCGAGCGCGTCCGCGTCCGCGTCCCCGAGGTTGCCGTTCTCCACGAGAAGCGCAGCCAAATAGGCCGCGAGCATCGGCCGGAGATGCACGTCGCCGATCTCGACGAGCGCGTCGTAACCGGCCCGGAGCTCCCGGTCGGCGGCCTCGGCGTCTCCGGCCAGCAGCTCGATCGCCGAAGCGTCCATGGCCGCGATCGCACGATGGTGCGCCTGCCCGAGCTCGTTCCAGAACGTCTGTGCCCGTGCCCACTGTGCGCGCGCCTCACCGAAATCACCGCGCATTGCGAGCAGGACTGCCAGCGAGCTGAGGATCGACGCGGTGAGCAGCAGATCGCCTTCACTCTCCGCCAGGAAGAGATGTGCCCTGTCGATCGCGGTGTCGACCGGCGTCGGCCCGAGCTGGATTGCCTGCATCAGCGACGCAGCGGCGCGGGACACCTCGCGAGCATCTCCGGCTCGCCGGGCGTGCTCGAGCGCGTGTTCGAGCGCCGCCGCGCGTTCGCCCCAGAGGCAGGCATTGACCGGCGGTTCGCTCAGCAGGTGCCAAGCCCTGGCGACGCCACGGTGGTCACCGAGCGCCTCGAGGGCCGGGATCGCCTGTTGCGCGACGCGCGTGACCTCCTCCGCCGGCGTTTCCGTGTTCGTGAAGATCCGGAAGAACTCACGCTCGATCAGCGTGCGTAGCTCGAGCCGCCGATCGCCGTCGGTGCGGGCGAGATCGAGTGCCTCCTCGAGGGCGCCTTCGGCCGCTGGGAACGCGTCCGATCTCATCAGCGCGATTGCGAGCTCGAGAAGTCCGTAGCCTCGCGAGCCGCTCGCGCGCGGCGAGAGCGCCACGCCGCGTTCGAGCAGATTGACCGCCGCCGGTACGTCGTCGCGTGCCAACGCGCGGCTGCCGGCGGCCGTGAGGAGCTCGCCGGCCCGCTCGCCGAGCTGTCGGGTGCGGTCGTCGAGTGCGTCGAGCTCCTCCCGGTAGCGGTAGGCCTGCTCGAGGTGATAGCCGAGGAGCTCGTCCCGACGCTCGTGGATGTCCACCCAGGCGGCGAACCGCTCGTGCAGGTCGGCGCGCGTCCTCTTGGGAATTCCGGCGTAGGCGGCGTCCCGGATCAGTGCGTGCCGGAACCGGAAGCCGTCCTCTCCGGGGATGCTCGAGACCGAGGGCTCGACGAGCTCCCGGCGAGCGAGCCCAAGCAATGTCGGCCCGAGGATCTCGTCGCCGTCGCCAAGGGCGGCCACGGCGCCGGGCCAGAACTCCTTGCCGACGACGGCTGCGCGCTCGAGCACGCTTCGGTCGAAAGGTTCAAGGCGGTCGAGCCGGGCGGCCAGGAGTGCCTGAATCGTCGGTGGGAGCTCGACGAGCTCAGCTGCCGCTTGTGCCTCCTCGGCGAGCATTGCGACGAGCTGCTCCGTGTAGAGCGGATTCCCTTGCGCGACGTCCGTGACGCGCTCGCGGAGCTCCGGCGACAGATTGTCGCGACCGTCGAGTGCCGCGAGGAGCTCTGCCGCCTCGCCGCTCGAGAGCGGCTTGAGCCGCATGTGCGTGCCCTCCCAGCCCGGCCGCTCCTCGAGCAGCTCCTTCCGCGCCACGCACAGGAGCAAGATGGGCGCCTCGTGGCTCCAACGGCTGACGTGCTCGATGAGGTCGAGCAGCGTCGGTTCGGCCCAGTGAATGTCCTCGAAGAGAATGAGCAGTGGCCGCTCGCGGGTCAGCACCTCGAATAGGCGGCGCACGGCCCAGAAGAGCTCCTCGGGCGATACGGCTCCGTCTCCGGCAAGCACGCCGAGGCGCTGGACGACGAGCGCGCCGTCAGCTTCGCCCTCCAACGTGTCCGCCACCGCCTGCTCGCCGCCGAGCTGCCCGATCAGCTCCGTGAGCGGCCAGAAGGTGATCCCGTCGCCGTACGGGAGGCAGCGCCCGGCGGCAACGGTCGCGTATCCGTCGACCTCGGCGATGAGTTCGGACACGAGTCGCGTCTTGCCGACGCCGGCCGCGCCGATCACCGTCACCAGCCGGCACTCGGGGCCTTCGGCGCTCGCGGTCAGCTCGTCGCGCAGGAGAGAGAGTTCGCCCGTCCTCCCCACCAGCGGCGTATCCCAGCGGCGGGCAAAGGAGTCGGCGCCGGCAATTGCTTCGAGCACCCGCCATGCCTCGACGGGGGCGCTCTTCCCCTTCGCATCCACCGGGGCAACCGGTGCGAGCCGCGACGCGTGACGGACCAGCTGCTCCGTGAGCGCACCGATCAAGATCTCGCCTCCGCCCGCCGCCTGCTCCAGTCGCTTCGCGGTGTTGACCGCGTCGCCGGTCGCGAGGGTGGCCGCCTCGTCGCCCGTGACCACCTCGCCGGTGTTGATCCCGATCCGGATCCGCAGCTCCGGCGCCTGGCGCTCGGCGAGCGAGACATTCATCCGCTCGACGGCCTTCTGCATGTCGAGCGCGGCCCGTATGGCCCGGAGTGCGTCGTCCTCGTGGGCCCGCGGCAGGCCGAACACCGCCATCACGGCGTCGCCGATGAACTTCTCCACGGTGCCGCCGTGGCGCTCGACGGCGATCCGCATCTCCTCGTACCACCTGCCCAGAAGCTCGCGCAGGGGCTCGGGATCGAAGCGCTCGCCGAGCATGGTCGAGTCGGCCAGGTCGCAAAAGAGGACGCTGACGGTCTTCCGCGCTGCCGCAGCGGAAACCATGGGCGCAGTCTGACCCCCGGGCGGAACGAATTCCAGCCCGGGCTCACGGGAGCTAGCCGCCGCTCAGGTACCCGAGCTTCCGCAGTTTGGCGAAGGCCTCGTTCACGTCGTGGGCGCCCTTCTGGTTGCCGGCGGTGGTCTGGAGGTACGCAATTGCCTCCTGCGCCGTGTGCAGGCCCGCAATCTCGCTGCTCTGGGTATGAGTCGCACGTGCGGTCTCGTGCATGCCCTGCGCGAGAGCGATGTTGGCAGCCTCCGCGTTCTGGGGCGGCTTCAGCTTCGCAACCTCGTCACCGATGCGCTGGGTCTCGGCTGAGAATGCGTCGAACCGTTGACGAAGCTCGGCAAGGCTCTTCGCCTGCAGTCCCCGCGCGACGTTGCTCACCGCGCTGGCCGCCTCGGCGTTGATCTTCGTCATCTCGGCGCGGTACTGATCGGCGGTGAGGCGTGAGCTGCTGCCGCCGCCGCAGGCAGCGAGAAGGAGAACCGCAAGAGCGGCGATGCAGAGAACCCCTCCGCGCACGGCGGCCTACCCTACCGGCCGTCCGGCTACCCTGCGGGCCGATGTTCGACGCACTCAGCGACAAGCTCCAGAGCACCCTCGGCGACCTCCGCGGGCGCGGCGTTCTCGACGAGGAGGCGATCTCCCGCGCCATGCGCGAGGTGCGCCTCGCGCTGCTCGAGGCCGATGTCAACTTCGACGTCGTGAGGGAGTTCGTGACGCGAGTGCGCGAGCGCGCGCTCGGTGAGGACGTGCGCAAGAGCCTCACACCGGGCCAGCAGGTGGTGAAGATCGTCCACGAGGAGCTGACCGAGTTGCTGGGCTCCTCCGATTCCCGCCTCGCCTTCTCGCCGCGGCCGCCGACGACGATCCTGCTCGCCGGCCTGCAGGGATCGGGCAAGACGACCACGGCGGGCAAGCTTGCGCTTTTGCTCGAGAAGGAGGGCCGCAAGCCCGCGCTGGTGGCCGCCGATCTGCAGCGCCCGGCCGCGATCGACCAGCTCATCCAGCTCGGCGAACAGGTGGGAGCGCCTGTCTACGCCGATGAGCGCGGCGACCCGGTGAAGGCGGTGCACGACGGAATCGAGCGCGCGAAAGCAGACGGGCGCGACGTCGTGATCCTCGATACTGCCGGCCGCCTCCACATCGACGAGGAGTTGATGGAGGAGCTGGCTGCGGTGCGCCGCGAGGCCAAGCCGACGAACGTCTTGCTCGTTCTCGATGCGATGACCGGCCAGGAGGCCGTCAACGTCGCACAGGCGTTCCAGGAGCGGATCGACTTCGACGGTGTCGTCCTGACGAAGCTCGACGGCGACGCCCGTGGCGGCGCTGCGCTGTCGGTACGCGCGGTCACCGGCCGGCCGATCAAGCTCGCGTCGCTCGGCGAAAAGCTCGACGCGCTCGACTGGTTCCACCCCGACCGGATGGCCTCGCGGATCCTCGGCATGGGCGACGTCCTGACACTGATCGAGCGCGCCGAATCGGCGATCGAGGACGAGGAGAAGGAGGAGCTCGAGCGCCGCATGATGAAGGGCGAGTTCACCTTCGACGACTTCCTCTCGAGCTACAAGATGCTGCGGCGCATGGGGCCGCTCCAGGGCGTGCTCAAGATGATCCCCGGGCTCGGCAAACAGATGGAAGGTCTCGACCAGGTCGACGAGCGCCAGCTGAAGCAGGTCGAGGCGATCATCCTCTCGATGACGCCACATGAACGGCGCGTTCCGCATGTCATCGACGCCTCGCGCCGCAAGCGGATCGCCGGCGGATCGGGCACGACGCTCGAGCAGGTCAATCAGCTGATCGAGGCGCGCAAACAGATGGCGAAGATGATGAAAGCTGCCGGATCGGGCAAGATGCCGCAGATTCCCGGCATGCCGGGCAATGCGCCCGCAGGTCAACAGTTGGGGCAAGGGCCGCCGCGCCCGAGTGCCACCCGCAAGTCGAAGTCCAAACGCAAGAGGAAAGCGAGAAGGTAGGCAGATGGCAGTGAAGCTCAGGCTGACGCGGGTCGGGTCGAAGAAGAACCCGATCTACCGCGTCGTTGCCGCCGATTCGCGCTCGCCGCGCGACGGCAAGTTCATCGAGATCGTCGGCCGCTACAACCCGCAGTCGGATCCGTCGCTCATCGATCTCGACGAGGAGAAGGTGCGCGGCTGGCTCGCCAAGGGCGCGACGCCGACCGAGTCGGTGGCGAAGCTCCTCAAGACGCAGGGCATTCAGTAGGAGTGGCCTCCCTGAGGACACGCGCACTGCTCGGGCGGCTGCAAACGCGTCGCAGCGCGGCGTCCTCCGTCACCCCGATAGGAGCCACTATCGAGGCTCCCTGCGTCCTTGCGCTGCTCGGTTTTCGCGCGCCCGAGCAGCACGCGAGCCCTCGGGAAGACCACTAGTGGCGGAGCTCGTCGCCGAGCTCGCCCGCCGGCTCGTCGACGAGCCCGGCGCCGTGCGCGTCGAGGAGGTCGAGGACGAGGACGGCACGCTTGTCCTCCGGCTCCACGTGGCCGAGGCCGACATCGGCAAGGTGATCGGCCGCCAGGGCCGGCTCGCGCGGGCATTGCGCACGATCGTCCGCGCCGGCGGAGTCGACGCGGGACGCCGGCTCCAGCTCGAGATCGTCGACTGAGACCCGTGCCGGTCGCCGCTCTCTACGACATTCACGGCAACCTGGCCGCACTCGAGGCCGTGCTGGCCGAGGTGCCGGAGGATGCGACGATCGTGGTGGGTGGAGATATTTGTGCGGGCGGGGAACAGCCGTCCGAGACGCTCACGCGACTCCGCGGGCTCGGCGACCGCGTAGTGTGGCTGCGAGGAAACGCCGACCGCGAGCTGTTTCCCGGAGAGGACGGTCTCGCGCCGCCCGAATTCCTCGAGGCAGCCCGCTCGAAGCTGAGCGAGGAAGAGATCGAGTTCCTCCACGAGCTGCCTCCGACGCAGCGCATCGGCGACGTCCTCTACTGCCACGCCTCGCCGCGCAACGACCTCGACATCTTCACCGAGCGGACTCCCGACGAGCGGATCGCCTTCCTCTTCGACGGACTCGACGTGGCGACGGTCGTATGCGGGCACACGCATACGCAGTACGAGCGCACGGTCGCGGGTGTGCGCGTGGTCAACGGCGGCAGCGTCGGTGCCCCCTACGAGGACGAGCCCGGTGCGTATTGGCTGCTCGACCTCGTCCACCGGCGGACGCCGTACGGCGGCGCCGCCCTGACCGCCTCCCGCGAAGACGCAGTCGCCGAGTTCACCGAGCGTGGGCTCTGACCGCGTGCGGGTCGGGCGGGTCGGCAAGCCGCACGGGCTCGACGGCGGCTTCTTCGTCGAGGGCGCGAGCGAGCGAAAAGGCGTCTTCGCGGCGGGTGCGATCCTCTACGCCGGCGGCGAGCCGGCGACCGTCGTGGCCTCGCGGCACGGTTCCGGCGGCCGGCCGGTGATCGTCCTCGACCGCGCGGTGGAGCGCGGTGCCGAGCTTGCGGTCGCGCTTGCGACGCTGCCCAGCCTGACGGACGAGGACGAGTTCTACGTCTTCCAGCTCGTCGGACTCAGCGTGGAGGAGGAGGGCGGACGGCTGCTCGGGCGAGTGCGTGAGGTACTCGAGTACCCTGGCAACGACGTGCTCGAGCTCGACTCCGGCGCGTCACTTCCCCTCGTCGAGGCGTGCGTCCGGCAGGTGGATCTAGCCGGTGGGCGAATCGTTGTCGCCGTGGGGTTCGCAGACCCGGAATAGCCGCCTGTGCGCATAGACGTCTTCACCCTCGTTCCCCACGCCTATGCCTGGCTGACCGAGCAGCGCCCCGTTGCCAACGTCCTCGGCGGCGAGCTCGAGCTGCGGCTTTTCAACTACCGCGACTCGACGCCGCTTCGCGCCGGCCAGGTCGACGACGTGCCGTACGGCGGCGGAGCCGGAATGGTCCTGCGCGTGGACGTCGTCGCCGCAGCGCTCGAGGCCGCCTACAGCGCGGAGCCGCCCGGCCCGGTGATCGCGCTCACGCCGAAGGGTCGCCAGCTCACCCAGCCGGTGGTCGAGAAGTTCGCTGCACTGCCGGCGCTCACGCTCCTCTCCTCGCGGTTCGAAGGCTTCGACGAGCGGATCGTCGAGCACCTGGCAACCGACGCGATCTCGGTGGGGCCGTACGTGCTCTCCAATGGAGACCTGCCGGCGATGCTCGTCCTCGACGCGGTCGCGCGACGACTTCCCGGCGCGCTCGCCGAAGGCTCGGGTGAGCTCGAGAGCTTCTCCAAGGAGCTGGGTGGAGGACTCGAGTATCCGCACTACACGCGCCCCGCCGACTTCAACGGCTGGCTGGTTCCAGAGGTGCTGCTCTCGGGCGATCATGCCCGCGTCGATGCCTGGCGGCGGGAGCAGGTGAGATGAGCGACGACTGGGGCGGTCACGGGCGCGATGTCGGCGACGAGGAGGACAAGGACGAGCCGGAGCTCGGTCGCGACGAGCCCGGCGGCTGGGCCGCAGAAGCGCCGGACGGTGGGCATACGCACTGGGTCGACGACGAGCCCGAGCCGGAAGGGGAGTCTCCGAGTGGTTGGCCGGATCCCGGACCGACATGGCAACGGTCGGACTACGGCGAGGCGCCGAGTGGTTGGCAGGGCTCGGACGATTCGGACTATGACGAGTACGGGTACAGGCGGAGGGACGATCTGCTCTCCGACGGCGACCAGGCCGACCGGTATGAGTCGCCGCACACCCGCGATCCCCTCGCCCGCCTCTTTCCGAGCCTGCCGCGCAGCGTCCGGGTCACGCTCGACTGGATCCTCACGATCGCCGGCGCGATCCTGATTGTGCTTGCGCTCAAGCACTGGGTCGTCAACCCGTACCGCATCCCGTCCTCCTCCATGGAGCCGACGCTCAACTGCGCGAAGGGCGCCGCGAACCCCGGCTGCCTCGGCGATTCGAGCGACCGCGTGCTCGCCTGTCGCATCTGCCTCGACTTCGGACACAATCCGTCGCGCGGCGACATCGTCGTCTTCAACACGCCGAGCGAGGCGGCCCTCAAGTGTGGGGAAGGCGGCACGTTCGTGAAGAGGGTGATCGGCCTTCCGGGCGACACGCTTCACGAGACCGACAAGGGCTTCATCCAGGTCAAGACGCCCGGCTCGCCCGCATTCGTGAAGCTGAAAGAACCATATCTCCCCGCCAAAAATCGACTTGCGGACAGTCAACACTTCGGCGAGACGTGGACCGTGCCGGCGGGCCACTACTTCATGATGGGCGACAACCGTGCGGAGTCGTGCGACTCCCGCAGCTGGGGCGCGGTGCCCCGCAACAAGCTGATCGGGACCGTCTTCTTCGTCTACTGGCCTCCCGACCGAATCGGCTTCCGCTAGCGCACGTACCGAAGAGCGCCGCTCTTCGGTACTCTGGGCCGTCGGCCGTCCGGCCCTTTTCCCATGAGCAACGTCATCCAGGACCTCGAGCGCGCCCAGCTGCGCAACGTGCCGCGCTTCAAGGCGGGCGACACGGTGCGGGTGCATTTCCAGGTCATCGAGGGCACGCGCCGCCGCGTGCAGGTGTTCGAAGGGATCGTGCTCAAGCGGCAAGGAGCCGGGGCACGCGAGACGTTCACCGTGCGTAAACAGTCTTTCGGCATCGGTGTCGAGCGGACGTTCCCGCTCCACTCGCCGAAGATCGAGAAGATCGAGGTCGCCGCGATCGGTGACGTCAACCGCGCGAAGCTCTACTACCTCCGCGGCCGCGTCGGCAAGCGGGCCCGCGTCCGCGAGCGGCGCTACGGTGCCGGGTCGGCGCTGCCGGCTGCGGTCGAGGCCACGCTCGCGGAATCCGAGGAGGCGGCGACGGCCGCAGAGCCGGAGGACGCCGAAGGGCTGCAGTCCGAGGCGGAGCCCGTCGAGGCCGAGGCAGAACAGGTGGACGAGGAGTCCGCAGAGACCGAAGAGCCCGCGGAGACTGAGGAGCCGACCGCCGAGGAAGCGCCCGTTGACGAGCCGGCCGAGGATGAACCGGCCGACGAAGCGTCCGAGGCCGCGGCCGAGCCCGAACCGACTCCCGCCGAGTAACAACTTTCCGGAATTTGCGGCGGGGCGATCGTCGCCGCCCGAAGACGCCGATATCCTCGCCGCGAGGTGAAACGGACCGGCCAGAAGCTCCTGCGCTTCGATCGACGCCTCGGCGCGCGGTTCGTCGCCGGGGTTGACGAGGCAGGACGCGGCTCTCTCGCCGGCCCGCTCGTCGTGGCGGGCGTCCTCCTCGACTATGGCTCGCTCCGCGACCACCGCGTCCGGCCGCTCGGCTTCCTCAACGACTCGAAGCAGTGCTCGCCGGAACGGCGTGAGGACCTGTTCCGCGCGGTCGTCGGCTGCGCCGAGCGCGTCGCCGTGCGCGTGATCGCACCAGGCGAGATCGATCGCAACGGCCTGCACCGCTCGAACCTCGCCGGTCTGCGCGCGATGCTCGAGGCGCTGACGCCTCCGGCCGAGGCCTGCCTCGTCGACGGCTTCCGGCTCGGCCCGGCCGCGCCCGAGCACACGGCCGTGGTCGACGGTGACGAGAAGAGCGCGGCGATCGCCGCGGCGTCGATCGTCGCCAAGGTGACGCGCGACCGCCTGATGCGGCGCCTCGACGCGCTCTATCCCGCGTACGGCTTCGCGCGGCATGTCGGCTACATCACGCCCGGCCATTCCGCAGTCGTCCGTGCCCGCGGTCCGTCGGCAGTGCATCGGCTGAGCTTCCAGGCGCTCTGTTACGAGGGCGAGGAGGCAGTTGCCTAGAGCCGGGTCCGGTCACGCCGCTGAGCGGAAGGCAGTGTGGTGGTACCGGTTGCGCGGGTGGCGGATCCTTGGCAAGAACGTGTGGGCTGCGGGCAACGAGCTCGATCTCATCGTCAGGCGCGGCCGCACGCTGCGATTCGTCGAGGTCAAGGAGAAGAAGAGTGCCAGGTTCGGCGACCCGCTCGAGATGATCACGGCCGAGAAGCGGCGCCGTTTGCGCCGCGCCGCAGAGTCGTGGCTCGGCTCGCGTCCCGAGCTCGCGGGCCTCGCCGTCGGGTTCGACGTGATCGCGGTGCGTGACGGCCGCGTGCAACGGCTTCCGCAGGCGTTCTAGTCGCAGCGTCGAATCCCGTCGCGTGGCCGTCACGCAGGACGAGCTGTACGCGACGCTGGACCTCGACCTCTCGTGGTCGGAGGCCGAGCTGCCCGAGCGCGAGCGGACGAAGCACGTCCATCGGCTCCATCCGTATCACGGCAAGTTCATTCCGCAGCTCGTGGAGGTCCTGCTCGACCGCTACCTCGAGCCGGGCGATCACGTCCTCGATCCGTTCGCGGGCTCGGGAACCACACTCGTCCAGGGGCTCGAGGCCGGGCTCGACGCAACCGGGGTGGACATCGCCGCGTTCAACTGCCTCCTGATGCGCGTCAAGACGACCCAGTACGACCTCGATGAGCTGGGGGAGGAGCTGCGGGACGTCGCCGCGCGCGTCGATTCGCTGCCGCGGCGAGGCGCGCGGACGGGCGGGTACGTGCGCCGGTGGTACGCGCCTCGGGCTGCTGCGGAGCTCCTTGGTTTCCGTGAGCTGATCCCCGAGTACCGGCACGGTGACGTCCTGCGCGTGATCCTCTCGCGCGCGGCACGGTCGGCCCGACGGGCGGCGCACTACGACCTCGAGGCGCCGAAGGAGCCGCAACGGGGCGAGTATTGGTGCCACAAGCATCGGCGCGCCTGCAGGCCGGTGGACTCGGCCGGACGCTTCCTCCACCGCTACACCCTGGACGCGATGGCGCGGATCGAGGAGTTCGCGCAGATCCGCGACGCGGCGCGAGAGGCCACCGTGTTGCACGGCGACGCTCGGGAGCTCGGTCTTGCCGGCCCGTACGACGGGATCCTCACGTCCCCGCCGTATCCAGGGCTGATCGACTACCACGAGCAGCATCGCTACGCGTACGAGCTGCTCGAGCTCGACGACCGGCGGGAGCGGGAGATCGGCGCAGCCGCGGCAGGGACGTCCCTCGCCGCCCTCGAGGCCTATCGCGCGGACATCGCGGCTGTCCTCGAGCGATCAGCAGGGGCGCTGCGGCCCGACGCGCCCGTGCTCGTCGTCGTCAACGATCGGCGGGACCTCTATCCCGAGATCCTCGCCCGCGCGGGGCTCCGCCTAGAGGCCCGGCTGCGCAGGCACGTCAACCGCCGCACCGGTCGCAGAGCCGGCGAGTACTTCGAGGACGTCCTCGTCGCGCGCGTCGCCTGAGCCGCGGCTCAGGCTTCGCCGGTGAAGTAGTCGACCGCGTCGGCCAGGCGGAACAGCTTGCCGGGAGGCCAGGCGCCGACCTTGTCCGAGTCCGGATAGACCGACGTTGCGACGGTGATGTGGTTCGACCACATGCAGACGCGCACGGTCTCGCCGGTGCGGTTCGTCAACTTGTGCGCACCTGCCTCTCCAGTCGGGAAGAAGGCGCAGTCCCATGGCCCGAGCTCGCGCTCGCCGTCCGGGGTGCGGAGAGTCGGCCGTCCGAGGAGGACGATCAGCCACTCCTCCTCGGCGTTCTCGTAGTGGTAGGGGCAGATGCTCAGACCGGGGGCGAGTTCGTACACCGACAGTCCGAGCTGCTCGCCGCCGACGAGCGGCCCGACGCGGGCGTAACGGGCGCCGTAGCCCTCCGGTTCGTCCTCGTCCTCTGCGAGCTCGACCTCGAAGAGGTTGGCGACGCTCACTCCTCGCCCTCCCAGTATTCGACGGGCTCGCCGAGGCGGCCGCGGTGCTGAAATCCGGGAGCGTTGATCAGCACCTTGCCGCTGTCGGGGTAGACGCAGGCGTCGCCGTACGGCGCGTGTGTCGACGGCATTGCGTAACGCACCGTCGCGTCCGTGTGGTTGCGGACTGCGTGCGCTCCTGCGGCACCGGCCGGGAAGCAGGCCACGTCGCCGGCCTGCAGCACCGCCTCACCTGCCGGGGTGCGCAGAGTCAGCTCACCCTCGATCACGATCAACCACTCTTCCTCGGTCGTTTCGAAGTGGTACGGCCAGGAAGCATTGCCCGGCGGAAGCTCGTGGACGCTCATGCCCGTCGCGGAGGCCCCGAAGGGCTGGCTCAGCGACGCCACGGAAATCTGATGCCCCGTCGGGCCGTTGCGCTGCTCGAGCGTCAAGGCAAGCAGGTTCTGGACGCGCTCCTCTCTCACGACGGCACCCTATCTAGGCGAACTCGGCACTTCGGCGTGACGGTTCCGGTCCTAGGCTCGCTGCGTGCTTGCACGCGCGGTCACGCACGCGGTCGTCGGCCTCGAGCCGCGGCGCGTCGACGTCGAGGCGCATGTTCGGGACGGCATCCCCGGCTTCGCGATCGTCGGTCTAGCCGACCGCGCGTGCCAGGAGGCGCGTGAGCGCGTTCGCTCGGGGATATCCGCAGCTGAGCTGACTTTCCCGCCGGGACGGATCACCGTCAACCTCGCACCGGCCGAACTGCGCAAGGAAGGCTCGGGCTTCGACTTGCCGATCGCCCTGTCGTTGCTGGCGGCGTCGCAGCAGGTCCCGCGCAGCGCGCTCGAGCGTACGGCGGCGGTCGGCGAGCTTGCGCTCGACGGAAGACTCCGGCGGGTCGGCGGAGTGCTCGCCGTCGCCGAGGGAGCACGGCGGCTCGGGGCCGAGCGCCTGCTGTGTCCGGCCGACTCCGCGCGCGAGGCTGCGCTTGCCGGCGTCGCTGCGATCCCGATCCGGCACCTTGCGGAGGCCGTGGCCTTCCTGCGCGGCCAGCTCGACCTCGAGCCTGAATCGCCGCTTGCGCCGAACGGCCACGGCTCGGCAGCGGAGCCCGACCTCGCCGACGTCCGCGGTCAGGAACGGGCGCGGCGCGCGCTCGAGCTGGCGGCCGCAGGTGGGCACAACGTTCTCCTCGGTGGCCCGCCCGGGACGGGCAAGACGATGCTCGCGCGTCGACTGCCGGGAATCCTGCCGCCGCTCGAATCCGACGCCGCTCTCGAGGTGACCCGGATTCACTCGGTCGCCGGTCTCGTGGACGGCGAGCACCCGCTCGTCTCACGGGCACCGTTTCGCGCACCTCATCACAGCGCCTCGACCGCCGCAATCGTCGGCGGCGGCCCGCATCTCCGGCCGGGGGAGGCGAGCCTCGCCCATTGCGGAGTTCTGCTCCTCGACGAGCTCGCCGAGTTCCAGCGTCCCGCGCTCGAAGCCCTGCGCCAGCCGCTCGAGGACGGCTTCGTGTCGGTCTCGCGTGCCGTCGGCCGTGTCGTCTTTCCAGCCCGTTTCATGCTCGTCGCAACCATGAATCTGTGCCCCTGCGGTGGTCGCGGAGACCCCGGCGCTCAGTGCAGTTGCTCGGCCCAGCGCCTCGCGCGGTACCGCGACAAGCTCTCGCGCGCGTTGCTCGACCGCTTCGACCTCGTCCTTGCGATGCCACGGGTCCGGGGCGAGGAGCTGGCCGCCGCGCCGAGCGAGGGCTCCTCCGCAGTGGCCGGCCGCGTTGCGATTGCGCAGGCGCGGCTCGCCACGACGCCGCCGTCGCGCGACCAGGAGGCCGACGCACTTCTGCGTCGCGCCGCCGATCGCCTCCACCTCTCCGGGCGGGGGTATGCGCGCGTCGGGCGTGTCGCACGGACGATCGCCGCCCTCGCCGAGTCGGAGTCGGTGCGGGCCGAGCACGTCGCGGAGGCGCTCTCCTACCGTTCACCGGACGAGCTGTCGAGTGTCTGAGCTCGCCCTCGCGGTCTTCGCGTCCGAGACGGGAACCCATCTGGTCCGCCCGCCCCACAGCGATCGCTGGCGAGCCTTCGAGCGGCGCTTCGACGAGCGCGCGTATCTCGAGCAGCTGGCCTCCGGCGGACATCGCTTTCTGCCGAAGTCGTCGCTGGACTTTCCGCCGCTGCTGCGCGCGATCCACGACCCGCCCGCCGGTCTCTTCCTCCGCGGCCACGCGGAGAGCGAGATCCTCTCGCGGCCGGCAGTCGCGGTCGTGGGCGCACGCGCGTGCTCCGGATACGGTGCCTCCGTCGGTCGTAGCTTGGCCAGAGAGCTCGCGGCCGCGGGACTCGTCGTCGTGAGCGGCCTCGCCCGCGGAATTGACGCAGAGGCGCATCGCGGAGCGCTCGAGGCGAATCGAACGA
>Ga0070707_100001427_pt1 | contig 23382 bp, 25 predicted proteins | sample KBSK5502metaG_FD_65468 | JGI IMG/M metagenome (GOLD analysis project Ga0070707, IMG submission 65468) | Corn, switchgrass and miscanthus rhizosphere microbial communities from Kellogg Biological Station, Michigan, USA - KBS K5-50-2 metaG | ecosystem: Host-associated > Plants > Roots >...
GGCTGGCCTGGGTCAAGCGGCTTGGGGTGGTACTGGCGCCGGGATGGCGCCTTCCACATGGGAAGGGTAGCGTTGCTCACGTCAGACTCCTTATCAGTCTGGCCGCGCTCCGGGGGTGTTTGCCGCACCCGCCGGAGCTTTACTGTGTGCTCTTGTTAATGGCAACTCTAATCGCTCGCCGTTGTTAATGCAAGGCCAATCGCAGACCCAATGCGAGAGATTGTTAACGTGCATAGCCGCTAGCGGCTAAGCCAGTCACGCGGGGACCGAGCAGTTGCGCGGATTTCCCGAAACGCGGACGCGGAACCAAGGAGTGGCTTAGCGCGTTTTGTTTATTATTTCGGCCAAGAATGCTCGCCTGGGGCACATTCGCTGAATCGATCGCCCAGATATTTCGTGTGCCTTTTCCGGCTCTAAGGCCGGGGATGTATCGGGATCACCAATCGAATCGAGGAGATTACATGCAGAGTGGAATCACAGTAGCCGTGCTCAACGGCGCCAACTCGCCCGACGCGAGGGAACTGCCCTTCGAGCAAGGCGAGCAGTCTGGCTCGGACGCTCAGTACTCCGGTCCAGGCGGGGCAATCGTTCAGCGCTCCGATGGCGGGCAACAGGCAGTCGTGCGCCACCAGCCAGATCCTGGTGCGCAAAGCAAGCTGGGCCGTCCGGCTAGCAGGCGGGGTAGCGGGCGAGGCAAGTAGCCCAGGTCTGCGCAGCCCTGCTGAGGTTCTAAGGCCCTGGGCGGCTCCAGAATCTCTGGCCACAGGGCCGGGGCTGAAACCGCCCCAGATTCCGACCACGACGACCGCCAGACCCTACTGAGAGGAGATGATGCCGACCGGCCAGAGGTCAGGTCGCCGGAGAGGTTAACAGAGAGCCTAGCGCGACGGGCAGTGCCGGAAGTGAACATGCAGCAGTACCGAGCACAGAGGCTTTCGTCATAGGCGCCATTAAGGCGCAGTACAAAGCGGCTCGACCACTAGGAACAACAAAGGTCGAGAGGAAACCGCAGACCATGCAAACAATGGGCCTGACCATAGGCCAGGTACAGCAGGCCACAGCCGACCTACGCGCAGCGGGCCTGGATGTGACCGACACGAACATTTCCTGCTGGCTCAAGCTGCCAGCAGACCAGCGGCGGCAGTGGCTGCCTGAGCGCGAGGAGGCTTAGTTGCCGGGAAGGTCATCAGCAGCCACGAGAAGCAACGTCTTGCAGATTCCGCAGGCCCGAGCCATCGAGCAGCGGATTCCCGTTCTGATAGGGCGGGGTTATTGCCGCCCGTGTGCCAGGACCCTTGCTACGGCGGCGGCGAGCTGCTCGATAGCGCCGGTCGTGTGCAGCGATTGTGCCGGGCTTGACCATGACTGAGTGGCCAGGGGGGTCGGCTACCGCCGACGCTGATGAACTGGCGCTGACCGCGCTAACCGCCCAGATGCAGAACATCGTGGCCACCCGCGAGCTGGCAGACATGGGGATCACGGGCTCGCCAGCGGACCTGTCCGCCTGGCTGGCAGCAACACCGAAGCAACAACGCAGTCTGGCTCTGGCATGGGTGGCCTTGATCGGCACGCCAGAGCCGGACTGGAAGAAGTCACCGAGAGGAAAGGCAATCAGATGACGCAATACGTCATTGAGATAGGGAAGGACCCGAAACGCAATCGGGTCATCGTCAAGTCAGCTTCCAACAGCGGGATAGATGCCGCGCTGGCCAAGGCGGCGGCTGAGTTGCTACCCGCGGTCCTGAACGCGCACGAGAAGCGCCAGGCCATCGCCAAGGAGTTGGACGCGCAGGCCGAGACCTGGGAGCAGCGGGCCGACGCCCAGACGGCGCCGAGTTCGGTGCTCAAGACCTACTACCGGGAGAAGGCATCCGCCGCCAGGCGGCTGGCCAGGGAAGCCCGCGAGGGCAAGGAGGAGCGCTAAATGGCGTACAAGCCGACTGGTGGAAAGCGGGGCAGGCCCAAGGCTGGCCTCGACTCGCACGGAAATCCCATCCAGCAACCCGAGGCAGTCCCGGAAATCCAGCCATCGGGTCCAGCGCTAAGCGTTGCCGAGACCAGGCGCTCGGATGCCGTGCGGACGCTTGAGGCCGAGCTGGCTCGTATTGACCGTGAGCCGCTCTTCTCGATGTCCGGGCAGCCTATGCCTGAGCACATCAGGCGCCAGCGGTTGGAGGGCCGCCAGCACGTCGCGGATAACATCGAGCGGCTCCGGGCGTTGTCTGGTTTCGAGCTAGTAGCGGAGTTCGCTCCGCAGTTCCTTCCCAGGACCGAGCCGCAGGCCGAGCCGGTTCGGTTTGAGGAAATGCTGGCTAGAGGTAGCTACGGCCCGAAGGCAGTGAACGGCGCCCCAGTCGTCGTAGCCGATCCGACCCACATGGCCCGCTACCGCGCCCGGATGGCCGAGCAGGCCGAGCAGGCTGAGCACGAGGCCCGCGTCAGGCGGGGCCGGGAAGCTATCGCACTGGCCGCGCTGGCCGAGTAAGAGGACTGAGCGTCGACGGACGGCCACTTCCGAGCCGGGCGTAACCTCGCGTCCTTCACTTGGGTAACACCCTTACGGCCCGGAGCTTCGGCTCCGGGCCTTCTTCTTGTGAATGGCACCAGAGCAGTCCCTTCTCCTCCATCAGGAATGGCGGAATATGGCCACTCGTGGTAGGAGTATCTTGCTGGGCTCCTGTATGCCTTTGCATGGGACGCTTGGAAGGACGGGTATGCGCTTCTTCCGCAAGTCAGGCAGCCAGCGGGGGAATGCTCTGGGGGATCAGCGTCCTGTGCGATCGGCCGATGGTTCCATAGCCCTGGTGCTTGACGGGAACGAGGATCTTGAAGTAGTTGGTGAGTCCTTCCATCAGGACAGTCTCTGGTCCCTCGCTGGCGGGCGTGGCGATCCGTCACGTCATGTGCGCAAAGACATCATCGCCCTGCTGACCCCCGAGCCTGATAACCCTTACGACGACAACGCAGTCGCCGTGTCGATCAACGGCCTCAAGGTCGGGCACCTGTCCCGCGAGGACGCCAGGCTGTACCAGCCCGGTTTGCTGGCGTTGCAGAGAAGCCACGGCAGGCCAGTGGCGCTCCGGGGCGCCATCATCGGCGGGGGCATCCGCGAGGACGGCCCCGGACGTCTCGGCGTGTTCCTTGAACATGACCCTGAGGATTTCGGTTTGCAGCGCTCGGCGCCTCCGGTCAGCGAGCCGGGAATGCGAACGGGATTGTCAGAGATGCTGGCAGCCAGCATCTCTGCCGTGTCCGGCGAGCTGGGTCGGCTGAGCAGTCTCCCGAATACCGACATGGGAGCCATCCCCGCACTGCGGCAGCTCCTCAGTCATGAGCCAGACCCGGTCAGGCGCCACTTCATCTACGCGCAGATCGAAGCGCGGCTCTACCGATGCCGCGATGTATTCGCGTCTGCTCTCGATGAGTTTGACCAGTGCTGTGTTCAGCACGACGCCGAAATGGACGGCGTCCGCGAAGCCTTTATGGCCGAGTGGGGCTCCGTCCCGCTCTTGGACCTGTACCGCCAGATGGCGGTTCGCCAGCAGAAGCTCCACGATTACCGGAAAGCCCTGTGGTGGACCGAAAGAGGCATGGCACTCTACGGTGACCAAGCCGCCACACCGGAGGGGATCGAGGACTTGAGACACCGTGCTGCCACCTACAGAGTCAAGCTGGCAGCGGAATCTCGCGAGTCTTGAGCCACCGCTATCAAGCTCGGGCGTGAACTGGGCTGGTTGCAGCCCCTTCGGCGGCCTTCAGCGAATCGTTAGACCTGCGCCCTTCTTGCGATTACAGGGGCCGCAGAGTATCTGAAGATTCTCTGCCGAGGTCGCCCCGCCCATCACCACGGGGATGATGTGGTCGTACTGGAGTTCAACGTTGCTGCCGCACTGGCGGCAGCAACCGCCGTCCCTGAGCCATACGAGCTGCTTAACGTCGTCAGGGATCGCGCCCCGGCTGGCCTGACTGGGAGTCGCGCCGTAGGTGACGATCGCCTGCGCTCGCTCGACTCGCTGGCGCTCACGCTGCTGGCGAGACACGAGAAGCGCGTAGACCTCGTCAGGTTTGAGCCCGTCGTTCTCCCAGTAGAACCGATCCTGAAATTGCCAGATGCTCCGCTCGCCCGCCGTCATCACATAGACAGGGAAACTGCGCTGCGCCTCCCATGCCTGCGCCCACTGATCCTTGTGGATCTTGGCAGGCAGCCGGTAGGACTGCCTGCCGATACTAACGGTTATCCGGCCTTTGCCGGTAAGCATCGACGGAGTGAAGCCCAGCCGCACATTCTCAGCACGTCGCAGCATTAAGACCTCATTCACGCGCAGGATGTGCAGTTATCGTAATCCAGGCAGACGGCCAGGACCACGGAAGCCGAGCGGGTCAGAGACAACTGCCCTCAGCCCTAAGTCCGCGATCGAAGCGCTTAGGTTCCGGGCCGACACGTCGATGTCGCCAGGGCTCATCAGCAGGACAGACAGCGGATCTTGCATGGCGACGGCCTTGACTTGCGCAGTCTGGAGCCACTGATTGCGCTCACGCTGCCCCAGCCGCGTCCAGCGGTCCTTGAACAGCTCACCAGTCGGCAATGCCTCCGTTCTCGCAGGGACGACTGGCAGGCCCGCAAGGTGGCTTAGCTGACGCTTAGCCTCGGTCAGCCGCGCCTCATCAGCGCTCACGTCCTGGCCCTTGGCTGAGCCAAGCGCTATCAACTGGCTGAGGTGGCCGATCGTCTCCGCGGCCCTGGCCATCTCCTCCGTGTGATCTTGAGCCGGTATCTCGCGGCTTTCGGTCAGCTCAGCATCACCACATTGACCGAGGAGGGCCATCTCAGTCATCATCTCTAGCTCGTCTGCTTTGATCCGCTTGGCCTGGCAGGCCGTGGCGTCTGAGTGCGCTACCCGGCAGTGGTAGTAGCGGTACTCCTTGCCGGCCGAACGGGTAACGCTGACGTACAGCGGCGAGACGCCCCGCCCGTCCTCCATGCACTCGCCGCAGAAGATGACTCGCAACAGGGGCGAGGAGTTGACCCGCGGACCTGCCGCGTTCTTGCTGAGGATCGCCCTAACCTGCTCGAACTTCTGGCGGGTGATGAGCGGGTCGGCGCGGTAGATAACAGCGGCGCTGTCATCTCTCAGCGGTTCGCCGTGTTGGTCCACTGTGGCGCCGAGGATGGCCTGGGAGCCGAGGATCTGGCCCACGGTAAAGCCACGCCACTTGCCCGGCTTAATCGGCTTGCCGTTGCGAATCCTTACGACGTTGCGCGAGGTCGGGACGCCCGAGTCATTCAGCCAGCGGGCGATCATGTTGAGCGACTGATGCGCTAGCAGCCGGTCGGCCATCTCGCGGACGATCGGCGAGTAGTCAGGGTCTGGCTCGAAGCCCCAGCCCTTAGCCCGCTTAACCGGCCGGTAGCCGAAGGTCTGCTGACCGCCGGCATAGCGGCCGTCCTTGCGGGCGGCCGAATAGGCATCCTTGACTCGTGCAGCGATCATGGACCGCTCGAACTCTGCGAATACCGCGAGCATCTGCGCGAACGACCGGCCGCCCGGAGTGGACAGGTCAATCTGAGGATCGAGGCACACGAGTACCTTGCCATGCTCATCTAGCCACGCGCAGAAGTTGGCGAAGTCCCTCAGCGAGCGGCTCAGCCGGTCGAACCGAGCCACAGCAACCCCGTCCCACTCATCCAGGCGCTTGAGCCATGGGCCGAGCTGCGGGCGCTTGTCCGGGGGCACGGCTCCGCTCACGTCCAGGTCCTCTGCCACGCCTACCAGCTCGTGATCGTGCAGCCTGGCGTACGTCTCGATCTTGGCGAGCTGGCGCTCAGGACTCGTCGTCTCGTCAGTCAGGTCAGACAGCCTGACTACACCTAGAAGCCTCATAGGCATGAGCGTAGCGGATTTGACTTAACTCCGCTACGATGTGCCGTAGTTGTTGGCCAGATCGAAATGAGTGACGCCCAGGTCGATGGCGCGCCGGATGATGGCCCGCTGGGTGTCGAGAGGAGTGTCATGGCCGAAGTTCTGCCACAGGCCCAGGGAGATTGCAGGAAGGTCAATCCCGCTTTGCCCGCATCGGCGGTACGGGATCTGGTCGTATCGGTCATGCGCGGCAACGTAGGTCATGGTAGAAGCATTCCAGTACTGGGTACTGTGCCTGGTTTTGGGGCATGTCGGCGTCTTGAAGATGACGTGATCCAGCCATTGGTCGTCTTGGGCGGCGACGCCTTCGCCTCGCTTCCCGGCCCGGATGAGACGATCAATTCCCGTTACTCGAACACCAATGGCGCGTTGCGAGCAGTCGACAGCACGATTAGGTCGTGCACGCGGGGAGAAACGGCGCTGAGATTGGTCGCGCCTGCCCGGGCTTGATTTCGAGCGCCCTTTGGTCTTAAAGAGGTCATCGCTTGTCGCGGTAGGTCTCGTTCCACTGCTTGATCTGCCAGGCTTGGACCACACCATTGAGCACGAACGGATCCCCTGCCACGAACTCCTCGGCGCCCTGCTTGGTGCGGAAGATCGCCATCGAGCCCTCCGCCTGCGGATCGCCGAAGGTGCCCACCATCAGCAGTTCGCCGCGGGCATGGAAGTCGTCCAGCCTGACTTTGTGGGCGGGAAATTGTGCGGGTGCCTTCGCGGCGACGTCGTCGGCGGACTGATAGAGCAGCACGAAGACAGGCGGCGGCGCCTGTTCCGGCGGTTGGGCAGGTGAGGTCATCGGCACCTTCCTTGGTTGTCGGCGCGGGTGGGTTACCCGTATACAAACGTAGGACTAGCCGCCATAGGCTTGCCGGCATGGGCGACTATCTTGCGACCAAAGGCTACGAAACGGTCAGCATCTACCGGAACGGCGCGGCAGCGAAGCTGGAACTGAACCGGCCAGAGCGGATGAACGCGCTGAATGAGCAGCTCAGGATCGATCTGCTCGCCGCCGTCGAGGACGTCGCGCGCGATGACGGGGTCAGGGCGGTGCTGCTAGCCGGTGCTGGCCGGGCGTTTTCGAGCGGGGCCGATCTGCGTGAGAACAGGGCCGCGACTGCTGAGGGCCATCCGGACGTGTACAGCGTCCTGACCGGGCACTACCACCCGATCATCACCGGCATCAGGGAGATGCCCAAGCCCGTCATCGCGGCGGTCAACGGAGCGGCCGCGGGGATCGGTCTGTCGCTGGCGCTGGCCTGCGACCTGGTGCTGGCCGCGGAGTCTGCCTACTTCCTGCTCGCGTTCGTCAACATCGGGCTGGTCCCGGATGGCGGGTCATCGGTGCTCGTGCCGACTCGGGTCGGATTCGCCCGGGCCGCGGAGCTCGCGCTGCTGGGCGAGCGGCTCGAGGCGGCCAAGGCGCTCGAATGGGGCCTGATCAACCAGGTGTGGCCGGACGCCGACCTGGCCGGCCAGGCTGAGGCCATGTGCTCGAAGATGGCCGAGGGCCCGACCGGTTCCTATGCCGGCACCAAACGGCAGCTCAACCGGTGGCTCTACCAGAATATGGCCGATCAGCTTGAGTTCGAGGCCCAGATCCAGCAGGAGCGCGCTTCCTCGGCGGACTTCCGCGAGGGGGTCGCCGCGTTCGCCGAGAAGCGCACGCCCCGCTTCACCGGGGGCTGACCGGTGCCGGCCACGAAGTCGGCCGGGTCAGGAATGCCGGCCGCTGGCGGGCTCGGCGCGTTCAGCACGCGGCCGCTCACGTCGGCGAACTGGGCCGACCTGGAAGAGCTGTTCGGCCTGCCTGGCGGGTCGATCGTGCGCAGCTGCTGGTGCATGGCCTATCGCCGCTCAGGCAGGCCGCCCGGGTACGGCGGGCCGCCAGGATCGATCAAAGCCGCCAACAAGCAGGCGATGTGCGACGTGGTCAACTCCGGTGCGGTGCCCGGCCTGATCGGTTATCTCGATGGGGCTCCGGCGGGCTGGATCAGTTTCGGGCCGCGCGGAGAGTACCTGAAATTGCGCCGATCCCCGGTCATGAAGCCGGTCGATGACACGCCGGTCTGGTCGGTGGTCTGCAGTTACGTCGCCAAGCCATACCGGGGCCTGGGCTTGCAGCACCGACTGCTCGCCGCGGCGGTCGAATACGCGTGGCAGAACGGAGCGCGGGTGCTCGAGGCCTATCCGGTCGACAAGGCCGAGCGTAGCCATGACGAATTTATGTTCTTCGGCTCGCGCAGCCTCTACGAGCGAGCCGGATTCCGCGAGGTCGTCCGGCGGTCGCCGACCCGGCTGGTGATGAGGCGGGAGCTCGCAGGCGCCGGAGCGGGCAGCGGGGGACCCGGCAGCGCTGGGCCGTAACTTGCCGCCAGCGTGAGCGATCCCGAAGCGAGCGGCGGCCCGACCGCCGAGCCGGCCAGGCCGGGGCCGGCGGCTGTGAGTAGTTCGCCGGCATAGGCCCTGACCAGCGGATGCATGGTATAGATCCGACTGCTGGATTGCCGGTTGATGCGTACCCGGTGCAGTAGGCCGGCGTCGGCTAGCTCGGGCGCGACATTGCGCGCTCCGGCGTCGTCGAGCAGTGCCGCGATCGCCGAAGCCGAGGTTTCCCGCTGGTCGGCCGCGGCCAGCAGCGCCAGCCCATGCCGTGCCTGGCCGCTGACTGTTTCGGCTGCTGCCGCCAGCCTCGAGCGCATGCTGACCTCGCCGACCTCAAGCTCATCAAGGCGTCTTCGCTCGTCGGCGAGCAGGCTGGCCAGGTCGGCCATGGCCAGCTCCGGGTCGTCGGCCAGGCGGGCCCCGGCAATGCGCAGAGCCAGCGGGAGCTGCCCGCACGCCGAGGCGATGGACCGCGCGGCGGCGACCTCGGCCGGGGTCAGTGCTTCGCCGCGCCCTGAGATCCTGCCGAGCAGGTGCACCGAGTCGACCCGCTCAAGCCCGCCCAGCTCGATGAACCGCGCGCCGTCCAGGTCGGGCAGCCGTGCCCTGCTGGTCACAACCACGGCGGAGCCGGCCGTGCCGGGCAGGAGCGGACGGACCTGGGCGGCGCTGCTCGCGCCGTCGACCAAGACGAGCACCCGCCGCCCGGCCAGCGCCGAGCGGTACAGCGCCTCCCGCTCGAACCTCGTCGCCAGGATGCTGCCCGCCGGGACGCCGAGACCGCGCAACAGCTCACCGAGAACGACCTGCGGATCGCGCGGCCGCCCGCCGTCGTCGAGGCAGGCATAGAGCTGGCCGTCGGGGAAGCAGGCCCTGGCCAGGTGGGCCGCCTGGATGGCCAGCGCGGTCTTGCCGACCCCGAGCATGCCGGTGACCACGGTCACGGCCATTCCCGCCCCCGACAGCCGATCAAGCAGGCTGCCGAGCTCCACAGCCCGGCCGGTGAAGTCCGCGACCGCCATCGGCAGCTGGCAGGTTGGCTGCCAGGCGGCCGCGAGGTCGCGTGGGATCGGTGCCAGCCTCGCCACCGCGGGCACGGGCGCCGGCCCCGTCGCAGGCTCCGGCGCGAGCGCGGGCACGGGCGCCGGCCCCGTCGCAGGCTCCGGCGCGAGCGCGAGCTCCGGCCCGGGCGCGGGAGTCCGCCCGTTCCCCGGCGGCGCGCCGGGCGCGAGAATCCGCCCGTTCCCCGGCGGCGGCCCGGGCGTGAGCGCCGGCCCTCTTCCCGGCTGCGAGATTTCTGGTGCCGGGCCGGTCGTAATCGTCAGGGTGGGATCGTCGGCCAGTATCCGCCGGTGCAGGTCCTGCAGTTCCGGGCCTGGATCGATGCCGTGGGCGCTGATCAGCGTTAACCTGAGCCGCCCGAACGCGGCGAGCGCCTCAGCCCTGGCGCCGGACCGGTAGAGCGCCGTGATCAGCTGCGCCCAGGCGTGCTCGTGCAGCGGGTCGGCGGCCACAACAGTGCGCAGCTCGGCCAGTACCCGACGGTGCTCACCAACGGCGAGCCGCGCGTCATTCAGCGCGTCCCTGGCTTCCTTGCGCTGATCGAGTAGCCCTTGCCTGGCGGGGACCGCCGGCAGGTCGGCAAGTGGCGGCTCGCGCCACAGTCTGACGGCCTGGCTCAGCAGCGCTGTCGCCGTCCTCGGGTTACCGCCGTCGAGCGCGTCGCGGCCGCGCCTGACGAGGTCAAGGAAGTCGTCCAGGTCGAGTTCCCCGGGTGCCACCGCGAGCAGGTATCCCGACGGATGGGTAACCAGCCGTCCGGCGTCGGGTAGGAGTTTGCGTATTCCGTAGATGCAGCTTCGTAACGAGACGTCGGGGCTGAGGGGAGGTTCACCGCCCCAGAGCCCAGCGACCAGCCGGCTTGAGGAACATGGCTGGCCGGCGTTGAGTAACAGCAGGGCAAGGGCGGAACGATGCAGCGGCCTGGTAACGGCAACCGACAGGCCTGCATCATCACTGATCTCTAACGGGCCCAGAATCGAGAAGCGCAACTGAATCCTCCGTCGCATTGGCCTCAAAAGGAACGGGGCAATGGTAATCACAACGCACCCGCTAGCGACCGCAAAATGGTGGCAATCCGCAACCCCAAACTGGGAAGCAAACCTACCCGGCTCAGTCAGGCGGGCTGACCAGGAGGTTCCGCCGGCCGCCCGGACTCTGCCAACGGACCTGGTTGCGGACCTGGTTGCAGACCTGCCTGCGCGCATCCCGGTAGGGTCGCGTTCGTGACCGGAGGAGCTGCCGCGAGCGGGGCGCTCGCGCCGCACAGCCGGCGGCGGGGTGTGAACGAGCGCTGGCCAGCGACCCGTGTGCTGGCGGGCGCCATCGGCGCTGGCAGCGTGGCTGTGGGTGCGTTTCAGTACGCGGCCCCGTGGCGGGCCGCACGCCGGTTCGGGTTCCAACTCGGTTCGGACCCGAGCTCGACGATCATGATCCGGGGTGCCGGCGGTCGTGACCTCGTTGCCGGTTTGGTTTTGCTATGCACGGCCGCTTGCGATGGCAACTACGGCCATGGCTCGCGATGCGTGCCGCAGCGGACGCTGCGGACGCCTTCGCCGGCGGGCTGTCTCTGAGGGCGCGTACGGCCAGTGCCAACCAGGCGAGAACAACGTTCTCAGCGCTGCTGCTTTCCGGCCTCGAGTTTCTGCTCTGGCGCATGTCGGGCCAGAGAAGCGACTGACGGCCCTGCCACCGCACCCTCAGGCCTTGGCGACGTGGCTGCGTACCAAGGGGCGAGGACCACTGCTCGTCCGCCAGGAATGTGACTAACAGAATCGGGCATGCTTGCCGAGAACGGGCCGCCGGTCGCGGCCCGTGCCGGGGGTTTGAGAATCGGGGGTGTGTTCTGATGGGAACCGCGTGCGCGCTGCATGACCTGCCCTGCTCGGGCGGAGCGGTGTGATGGCCGCCACGCAGCATCCGGGAGACAGCAGCCAGGGCGGGACTAGGCGAGCAGCCGAGCAGGCGCCGAAGATCCTCGACGTGCCCATCGGCCTCGATGCCAGCGGAACGCGCCGAGAGTTCGACAGCCTCGGCGACGTTGACGTACCGGCCAACAGGTACTGGGGTGCCCAGACCCAGCGCAGCCTCGAGCATTTCAGCATCGGCAACGACCGCATGCCGAAGGAGGTGTACCAGGCCTACGGCTACGTGAAGAAGGCCGCTGCGATGGTGAACACCCGGGCCGGCCGCCTGCCCGATTGGAAAGGCCAGCTCATCCAGCGGGTGTGCGACGAGGTAATCAGGGGAGCCCTGGATGAGCACTTCCCGCTGTATGTCTGGCAGACGGGCTCGGGCACCCAGTCGAACATGAATGTGAACGAGGTCATCTCCAATCGGTGCATCCAGCTAACCGGCGGAACGCTCGGCTCGCAGCAGCCGGTTCATCCGAACGATCACGTGAACATGGCCCAGTCGAGCAACGACACGTTCCCGACGGCCATGCACATCGCCGCCTACAAGATGGCGACGGAGAAGACCATCCCAGCCCTGAAGCGACTCCGCGACGCCGTCGGGCGCAAGTCGAAGAAGTGGGCCCACGTAGTCAAGATCGGCCGGACTCACCTGGAGGACGCCACCCCGCTGACCGTGGGCCAGGAGTGGTCGGGCTACGCCGGCGCCCTCGACGACGCGATCGCGGAAGTCGAGCATGCCACTTGCGGCTTGCTGAAACTGGCCATGGGAGGAACGGCCGTCGGCACCGGGCTGAACGCCCCGCCAGGGTTCGGGGAGCAGGTGGCGGCGGAGATCGCGTCGATGACAAGCACGCCGTTCGAAACCGCGGCCAACAAGTTCACCGCCCAGGGCACGCTGGACCGGATGGTCCGCGCTCACGGCGCCCTTAGGTCAGCGGCCGTCACGCTATTCAAGATCGCCAATGACCTGCGCTGGCTGGGATCAGGTCCGCGCACCGGGATCGGTGAGCTGATCCTGCCAGCCAACGAGCCCGGGTCTTCGATCATGCCTGGCAAGGTCAACCCGACCCAGGCCGAGGCCATGCTGATGGTCGCCATTCAGGTCATCGCCTCCGACACGGCCGTGACCATGGGCGGAGCAGAGGGCAACTTCGAGCTCAACGCCTTCCGCCCCGTCCTGATCAGCAACTACCTGCACTCGGCCCTGATCATGGCCGACATGTGCGACCACTTCCGCGAGTTCATGATCGAAGGCGCCGAGTTGAACGAGGCCAAGCTGCAGGACGACATCGACCGCTCGGTCATGATGGTCACCGCGCTGTCCCCCGTCATCGGCTACGACCAGGCCTCGGTCATCTCGCACTACGCCATCAGCCATGACCTGACCCTCAAGCAGGCCGCCTTGGCCAACGGCGTCAGCGAGGAACTCTTCGACCGGGTTGTCAAACCGCTCGCCCTGACCCGCAGTGGCGCGGCCGACCTGTCCGCAGACGCGGCGAAAGCATGACATGACCTTCGACAGGAGGAAGGCCGAGACCGTTCAAACGTGAGCGCCAGCCACCGCCTGGGTGATCCGGCGTCATGCGACCACCCTCTTCCGGATGCCCACTGTCCTGAGGAATGGGCGGGTTAGCAGCACCCGCCAGCGCGATAGTCGAGGTCGCGGCCGCGGTCATGACGTCGTTCCCGAGCTTGCCGGGGTGCGCGGGTTGTCCGAGCTGAGGACGTCGCGCAGCCGCCGGTACTCCTCGGCGTCGATCTCGCCGCGGGCAAGCCGCTCATCAAGGATGCGCCGCGCGTCGGCGCCGCGTTCCTTGCCGCCAGGTCTGCGGGTCGAACTACTGATCACGGCGTAGATCCCCCAGATGAGGAGGCCCCAGAATACGATCATCCCGCCCCACATCAGTCCGGCCTGCCAGAACGCCCAGTGGCCGCTGTACCAGAACATCATCGCCACCATCTCCCCCCGGACCGGGCCGCGCGGCCCGGCGCCCTCTTCGGTGTAACTCCACTAGGGTTGCCTGTTCGCAGCAGTGGGGGGAGGGCATTCGGTCCCGTCAGATGGTGACTCAGGCCCCAGGCTTGCCAGTGGAGGTCGCATTTCCGTCAAATGCGTCCGGGCCCGATGGTCCCGAAATCAGAGTGCTGAATGCCCTGTTGTCCCGGCAAGCCTGGAGGCAGCGTCAGTGTGAAGCTCCGGCTTGGGGCCTGACCGGCAGGACCGGTATCGCGACCAGGCCATCAGCCGGAACCTGGAAACATCGCCGAGATCAAGATGAAGCCGCCGACTGTGACTACCCCGGAGCGCAGACCTGCCGTTTGGACATCGCGCCGTCCGGCGACGCCGGAACTGCTGGCAGAAACCTGGCATGTCATGCAGGATCTGCCGGCATTCCTCACGGCGCCGCTCTACCGCCGATGGCATCTTCGCTGGGGCGCCACTGCCGCCGAAGCTGCCGCGCCGATGCCCGGTGACGATCTGGTGCCGGCAGCCCAGTATCGGTCCACGCGGGCAATCACCATTGCTGCGCCGATCAGCCAGGTATGGCCATGGCTGGTCCAGGTCGGCTGCCTGCGCGCCGGGTTCTACAGCAACGACTTGCTCGACAACGTCGCACACCCGAGCGCGACCACGATTATCCCCGAGTTGCAACGTCTAGAGGTCGGCCAACTGATCCCCATGTCGCCTTCGGATACCGCGTCCGAGCGCACAGCATTCAGGGTGAAGTCATTTCTGGTGAATGAATGGCTGTTGTGGAGCAAGCCGGACAGCACGTGGGCCTGGTCGCTGACCCCGACAGACGACGGCGGGACGCGGCTCGTGACTCGAATCCGCGCTCTTTACGACTGGCGGCATCCGCTGGCCGGACTGACTGCGCTGGTGCTGATGGAGTTCGGTGACTTCGCGATGCTCCGCCGCATGCTTCGTGGCATCAAGGCGCGCGCTGAATCGGGCCGCGCCGGACCAGGGAAGGCCCTGAGCGCGATAACCAAGCCAGTGGCGCTGGTCGGGCGCGGCGGGCGGCTGTACCGGCGGCTGGCAGCAGACACAGACGTCACCGGCCTGCCTGCGGCACCAGCGGCCAGAGACCTTGTTACGGAGGAGGATCTGGCTGGCCTGCCAGTTGCGGCGCAACGGTATCTGAGGCGCGTGGAAGTGGTCGGGCGCCCGCCGGACTGGTCGTTTCAGCTGCACTCCCGCGGACGGTTCCGGCTGCGGCGTGACTGGCCGCCGATGCCGTGCGAGGCCTGGCAGTACAACTCGGCCCCGGCCGTAGCGCGGCTGTTCCACATGCAGATCAACGCGGCCGGGCTAGTGCCGATGGTCGGACGAGATTCCTACTTGCGGGGCCGCGGAGTGATGCGTGGCCGGCTGGCCGGGCTGCTGACCGTTGCGCGCGGGTCCGGTCCCGAGTACGACGTCAGCGAGCTTGTGACATTCCTGAACGATGCGGTGATCTTCGCGCCGTCGATGCTGCTGCGGCTGCCGGTATCGTGGAGCCCGGCCGATGACCGGGCCTTCGATGTAACCCTGACCGACGGCGGCCACCAGGTAACCGCCCGGGTGTTCCTCGATGACCGCGATTTGCCGTGTGACTTCAGCACCGGCGACCGGTACCGCGACACAGCCGAGGGCCCGGTGCGCACCCGGTGGAGCACACCGGTCGGGAAGTGGCACGAAGCTGGCGGGCGATGGCAGCCGGGCAGAGGTACGGCGGTCTGGGACCTCCCGGAAGGGTCGCTGACATATGCCGAGTTCACATTCGGGCCAGGCGATATCCGTTACAACATCGCGCCAGCCGAGCTCCTGCGCGGGCTGTGGCAGCGCGTCGCGTGATCTACCTGCGGGTTCATGCCGCGACCACCGATTGGTCACGGCAGGCGCCATATAGTCAGCAGCACGGGCGTGGGTCGCTCAGGGGAGCAAGGTATGCACGCTGTCACAGCTGTTCCCGGTCGCAGCAGACCGGTTGGCGGATTGCTCGCCGCCTGGTTATCGGCGGGGCTGGCAGCGGCCCTGACCGGCTGCGGCACCCGGGCGCCGAACGTGGCCTTGCCGGATAAACCAGGTCATGTTCCGGCGGCAGGCGCGGCGGCAGCCAGGCCCACGGCCCGCGATCTGGTGATCGCCGCCTACGAAGGTTACTGGCGGGCCACGAACGAGGCGCTCGCGGCACGCGATGCCAGCAAAGCCGGGGCCATTATGGCGGGCTACGTGCCGGCCAGTTCGATACCGGCGCTGGTAAAAGGCCTGAAGGCCATCTGGCGGCGGAGTGAGATCGGCTACGGCAGCCCGGTGTTCCACATCATGAGCGTGCAGATAACCGGGCGCGCAACCCGGCGCAGGACGGCCGTCGTGCACGACTGCGTCGATCTCAGCCATTCCGGGTTCCAGAACCAGCAGACCGGCCAGGTTGTCGGCGGCTTCGGCCAGTCCCATGAGTTTCTGGTCACCACGCTCGCGCTCGAGCACGGGCGGTGGCTGGTCACCGGCGCGATTCCGGTGGTGCAGACATGCACGTACTGATCCGTTCCCGCTTCGCGAGGCCGATCGCGGTTGCAGCGATCCTGACGGCGGCCCTGTTAGCGCCGGCCAGCGTTGCCGGGGCCGCGCCGAGCGGCAGCGGCGGCTGCTATCCAGTCGGTCTCACCTGGATCTGCGTCTACAGCGGAGGGAGCGGCGGCGGGCCGTCCGGGCGTGGCTCCGACGGCGGCTCGTCCACGATCATCTGCACCTATACCAAGGCGCCGCGCGGCGTGCTGCAACGCACGGGCACGAGGCCGCCAGCGCCTGGCTACCAGTGGGACATCATGACCTGCCCCGGCTCGCACCAGGGGCCGCTCGGCGGGCAGCTCGTGCAGGTGAGCACCGCGACGGGAAATCCGGCGATCAGCCCGGTTCATCTGCTCAAGATCGGCATCGGCGCGCTCTCCGTGCCCACGCTGGCCGCGGCCACCGCTCCGCCGCGCGGCAGGGACGGCCTCGTCGGCTTGCCCGAGTGGTACTGGGTTCCGCGTGCCGAATGGCATGCGGTCAGCATGACGGTCCGGGCCGGGCCGGTGTGGGCGATGGCGACCGCCATCCCGACGACGCTGAGCTACGTCCCGGGCGGGGGGATGAGCTCGGTGAGCTGCCCGGGGCCTGGCACGTCCTTCAACCGGGCGCTACCCGCGGCCCACCAGCAGACCCGCTGCTCCTACACCTACACCCAGCCGTCTATGGGCCAGCCGGGCGACGTGTTCCAGGCCGGGCTCTTCGTCACCTGGACGGTCCGCTGGACCGGCTCGGGCGGCTCGGGCGGCCTGATCACCAGCAGCTACACGACCGGGAACGCCTTCGCGATCGGCGTCGCCCAGGCCGAGGCGCTGGTGACCACGCCATGAACGGCGGCACCGGACCGGCGATCGGCACGGCCTACCACCCGCAGGCCGACGCAGCGTTCAACGGAGCGGCACGCCACTCGGGCCAGGCAATCGCGCTCGCAAGGCTGCCGCGCCGGCGCAGGCCGGGCATGATCGCGCTGGCCGTCGCCCTGGTGGGAGCAGGCATCCTGGCGAGCACGGCCATTTATTCCGCTACCAACCGCACGGTGCCGGTCCTGGTTGCCGAGGCGAAGGTCCCGGCTGGGGCTCTGATCACGGCCAGTGACCTGGGTACGGCCAGCGTCTCGGTTGGCAGGGGCGTGCAGGTGATCCCGGCCAGTCAGGTGAGCCAGGTGGTCGGCCAGGTGGCCGGAAGTGCGCTGTACCCGGGCATGCTGCTCACCGCCGCCGAACTGGCCACTTCCCGTCCGCCCGGCTATGGCCAGGTGCTCGTGCCGCTGCCGGTCCGGCCGTCAGCACTGCCCGCCAGCGGCCTGCAGGCAGGCGATCACGTGCTGGTCGTCGCGACGCCGGGTGCTCAGGGGCAGGCAGGCTCGAGTACCGCTGCGCCGACGCTCAGCGTCCCGGTCGCCGGAGTCGTCGAGGCGGTCAGCGCGGTGGTTGGCACCGACGGGTTCGGCATTGTAGACGTCCTCGTTCCGGCCAGGAGCGGCACCGGCCTGGCAGCGCAGGCCTCGACCGGCCAGTTCGCCCTGATCGTGACCAAGCGGAGCCCGGCGTGAGCCTGTACGCGCTCGTTTCTCCTGGCGGGTCCGCCGGGGCTACCACGACGGCGCTGGCACTCACGCTGACCTGGCCGCAGCCCGTCATCCTGGCCGAGTGCGACCCGGCGGGCGGTGACATACTCGCCGGGCTGTTCGCCGGACACCTGCAAGCGCCGCGCGGCCTGCTCGGCGTCGCGTTCGAGGCTGGCCGTGGCGCGGTGGCGATGTCCGCGGGACCCGGCGGCCACCTCGCGCCGCTGGACGGCAGCGGCAGCCGGATGTTCCTCGCCGGGCTGAGCGACCCCCGGCAGGCCCCAGGCCTGGCGCCGGCCTGGCCGGCCATCGCGCGCACCCTGTCCAGCCAGCCGTGCGACGTGATCGCGGACTGCGGACGCCTGGACGCCGGCAACAGCCAGCCGGCCAGCGTGCTCGCCAAGGCCGACCTGGTGGCCGTGATCATCCGTGCGTCGCTGCGCCAGGTCGCGGCCGCGAGGCCGAGGATCGAGATGTTGGCGGACCTGCGCGGCGGAACCGGGCGGGTCAGCCTGCTGCTTGTGGGCGACAAGGGTCACAGTCCGGCCGAGCTCAGCAGGACGCTGGGCGTTCGCGTGCTGGCGAGGATTCCGTCCGATGCCAGGACGGCCGCCGTGCTGTCAGACGGCCTAGGCCGCCGGAGCAGCCTGGATGACCGGCCACTGCTGCGCGCCGCGAAGACGGCGGGCCAGGCGCTCGTCAAGGCCGCCGCAGACGTCGGGGCTGACCTGGCCGGCGCGAACGGGAGCCTGGCGTGAGCGGCCTGCACTGGCCGCCGCGCCCGGAGTCGCGGAACGGCCGCCACGCAGGTTCACCAACCGCAGGCGCCGTGACGCTCGAGCCCGCGCGGGACGGTCCTGGGTATCGCTCTGGCGGGCTATCGGCGCGGCCAGAACCTGGCGGGGAGCGCGAGCCCTCCGGGCTCACCGACTCCAGGCTGCTGGCCGGCGTCCCCGAGATCCTCGCGGTGATCGCGGACCTGCTGCCCGACCGGACCGAGCAGGCCGACGTCATGCCGATGATCAGGGACGCGGCCCGGGCATGGTCGCAGCGGCAGCTGCAACAGGGCACGCCGGTCCCGGCGGCAGCCGACCTGGAGGCGATCGCGCAGGCCGTGTTCGACCAGCGCTATGGTCTCGGGCCGCTCGCCGCCTACCTGCGCGACCCAGACGTGGAGAACGTCGACCTGAACGGGTGCGACCAGGTCTGGGTCACCTACAGCACCGGTGAGCGCGTCGCGGCCGCGCCGATCGCCGCGAGCGATGCGGCACTGGCCGGCATGATCAGGACCTGGGCGACCCGGGGCGGCCAGACCGCCCGCGACTTCTCCGCCGCCGCACCGCTGGTCAGCGTGGCCCTCGCGGGCGGAGCACGGATGACGGCGACCATGTCGGTCACCCCGCGGCCGTGCCTGTCGCTGCGCAGGCACGGACAGCTCGACATCACGCTGTCCGGCCTGATCAAACTCGGGACGGTCGATCAGGTCACGGCCACGTTCCTGGCCGCAGCCGTGCGCAGCCGGTGCAACATCATTGTCACGGGCGGCGTGAACGCCGGCAAAACCACGCTGCTGCGCGCGCTCGCCAGCGAGATCGATCCGAGCGAACGGATCGCCACGCTCGAATCCGAGTACGAGCTGTACCTGCACGACCAGGAGCAGCATCCAGACGTGATCGCGTTCGAGGCCAGGGAGGCCAACTCGGAGGGAGCTGGCTCGGTCTCGCTGCATGACCTGATCGCGCACGCTTTGCGGCACAACCCCCAGCGCATCATCGTCGGCGAGGTGCGCCGCAGCGAGATCATGCCGATGCTCGAGGCCATGAACTCGGGCCAGGAAGGCTCGATGTGCACCCTGCACGCGAACTCCCCGGCCGAGGCGTTCGATCGGATTCTGATCCTCGGCCTGCGCGGCGGCCTCGCGCTGGCCGAGCGGGCGATCCACATCCTGGTCGGCATGGCCGTCGATGTCATCGTGCACGTGCGCAAGCGGTACGACGGGCAGCGGACGGTCCGCTTCGTATCGGAGATCCTCGAGGTCATGCCGCCAGGCGATACCGAGCGTCCCTCGGTTAACCGGCTGTTCCTGCCCGAGGGCCCAGGCGGGCGCGCGGTCGCGGCACACACTCCGTCACCTGGAATGCTCGCGCGGCTGGAGGCGGCCGGGTTCAGCGCCGGGCTGCTCGACCGGCGGCCGCCCGCCAGTCCTGGCAGCTGGCCCGGGCTGTGATCATCGCGGCGGCTCTCTCGGGGGCTCTAATCATGACAGGGGTCGTGCTCGGGGCCGCCGAGCTGGCGCGCAGGGCGCCCGCGGCGGGCATCCCGCCCGCGCGAATGCTGACCGCCCGGCGGATTGCGGCCGCGAGAACGCGGATCGGGCTGGCCGTCCTCGCCGGGCTGGTGATGCTGGCGATCACCCGCTGGCCCGTCGCGGCGCTTGCCGCTGCCGGCGCGGTGATCTTCGTGCCCAAAGTGACAGCCACCCGCGCCGCGCGGCAGCGTACCGCCAGGCTCGAGGGTCTTGAGCAGTGGACACGCAGGCTGTCGGACCTGCTGACCGCCAGCCGGGGCCTGGAGGATGCGCTCGAAGTCAGCGCCCGCACCGCGCCCGCCGCGATCGTTGGCCCGGTCACCGCGCTGGCCAGGCGGCTGTCCGCGCGGGTAGGGACCGAGGAAGCCTTGCGTGCCTTCGCTGCCGAAATCGACGATCCGGCCGGTGACCGGATCGCCACGGCCCTGATCATCGCCACCGGCCAGCGCGGCGGCGCTGCGGGTGGCGTGCTGACCGCCCTGGCCGAGATACTCGCCAAGGACGTCGCGGCCCGCCGCGAGATCGAGGCGGAACGGGCCCAGCACCGGACCACACTGCGCTGGATCATCGCGTTCATCGGCGGATTCACGGTGTTCGCGATTGTGAACCGCTCCTATTCGGCGCCGTACGGTTCGGTCGCCGGGCAGATCGTGCTTGCCCTGGTGGCTCTGCTGTATGCGGCGGGACTCGGCTGGCTGCACAGGCTCGGCACGATTCCGGGGCCTGGCCGGTTCCTCGACCAGAGACGGGCAGCCGTGCCGCAAGCAACGTCGCACCGGGCGGAGGCCGGCCGGTGAACCTGCTCGTACTTCTGGCCGGTTCCCTGGCCGGTCTGGGGGTCTTCGCGGCTGTGGCTCAGCTGATTCCCAGCGGCCCGCGGCTCGACGCAGCACTGGCGAGAATCCACGCGGCCGGAGCCGGCGAGCTTCAGCCGTCGTCTTCTCGCGCCCTGATCAGGCAGATCGCCGCCGCCATGCCCTGGCTTCCCGTCCCGGCGGCCGATCTCGCGCTGCTCGGCCAGGACCGCGAGCGGTGGTTCGCCAGCAAGATTATCTGCGGCCTCACCGGCCTGGCCGTCATTCCCGTGCTGACGGTGCTCGCCACCGTGGCCGGGTACCGGCACGGGTGGACGATTCCCGCCATCGTTTCCTTGCTGCTCGCCGTCGCCCTGTTCTTCGCGCCTGACCTCGTCACCAGGGTCAACGCCGCCGACCGGCGCACGGACTTCAGGCACGCGCTCACCAGCTACCTCGACCTCGTCGCGCTCGAGCGCGGCGCGGGCGCCGGACCGACCGAGGCGCTCGAGGCCGGCGCCCAGATCGGCGGCGGCTGGGCATTCGCCAGGATCGAGGCGGCGCTCGACGCCGCGCGCAAATCCGGCCGCCCGCCCTGGGCAGGGCTGGCCGCACTGGCCGAGCAGACCGGCATCAGCGAGCTCTCCGACCTAGCCGACATCGCTGAGGTAGCCGGCCACGAAGGAGCCAGGATCATGCAGACCCTGGCCGCCAGGGCGGAGTCCATGCGCGCCGAGGCACTCGCAGCCAGCAAAGCAAGGGCGGGCTCGCGCAGCACCACCATGGTCATCCCGATCGCCCTGCTCGGAGCTGGATTCCTGCTACTGCTCATATTCCCGATCGTCTACCGGACCTTCGGCTAGCCGCCCCAAGGAGGCGCCATGCAAACCATCTGGATGACGGCAAGCTATCTGGTCGCGGCAGCCAGGCAGCGAATCCGCGCCCTGGCCACGAGCTCCGACGCCGGCGCGCTGTCCCTTGAATGGATCGTCATCGCCGCCGTCCTGTTTATCGCCGCCACGGCCGCCGGTGTGGTGTTCAGCAACGCGGTCAGCTCCGAATCAGCCAAGCTGCCCTGACGTGCGCGGGAACCGGCGCGGAGACGACGGCGCGCTGACGCTCAGCTACGTGGTGATCATGCCTGTGTTCCTGGCGGCCATCCTGGTCATCGTCCAGGCCTGCGTGTGGTACCTGGCGCGCGAGACCGCGATCGCGGCAGCACGCCGGGGCGCCGACGTGGCCAGGACCGCTCATCCGCCGCCCGGTCACGGCGCGCAGGCGGCGGTGGTCTTCGCCAGGCAGGCTGCGCCCGGCTTCCTGGTCGGGCCCACGGCCTCATCCGCAGGCAGCTCGGCTGCAACTGTCGTGATCCGGGTGAGCGGCCGGGTGCCGTCCCTGGTGCCCGGGATGGTCATCACGGTCAGCGAAGTCGTGATGGCACCGGTTGAACGGTTTAGGGCGGCAGGTCGCCTGGTAGCTGGGCGTGACATGCTCGCGATCGCCAGGGTCAAGGCGGCCGGAGGTGATCATCTTGGCTGACCGGAACCCGCATCGGCCCCGCAGTGCTGCCCGAATCGGTGGCCGCGGGCCTGCGGCGGCCGACGAGGGCAACGCGCCGCTCGAGCTGCTGATACTCGCGCCAGTCGTCCTGGCTCTGATCGGGCTGGTGATCGCGGCCGGCCGCACCTCGGTGGCGCAGGCCTCGGTTGACGCCGCCGCTCGGGACGCCGCGCGGCAGGCCTCTATATCGCTCAGCCCGGTCGCCGCGCGCCTAGCGGCGACGGCGAGCGCCAACGCGACGCTGCGCGCTGACGGCTTGAGTTGCAGGCCGGTTGTCAGACTCGGCCTGCAACCCGGCTTCAGCACGCCGCTCGGCCAGCCCGCCCAGGTCAGCGCGTCGGTCAGCTGCACGGTCCCGCTTTCTGACCTGCTTGTGCCCGGAGTGCCGGGGAGCAGGAGGCTGACCGCGCGCTTCACTTCTCCGCTCGATCCGTACCGCTCGAGGGCTTCTGCGGGGAAGTGATGAGCGAACCTGGGTACTTCGGCTGGGGGACCTGCTGTGCGGCTGGCTCCTCGTGGTTGGGGGCGGCCCGGCGGGGCAGAGCGGAACGCATCCGGCGCTTCGAGCAAGGGAAGGCCGACGATGGGTTAAGCCTGGTAAAGCCAGATCCAGTTGCCATCAGGGTCACGGACCGCGGAACACCGGGGCATGCCTTCGGCGTCACGCGGGGCGACGACCTCCGTCGCGCCGGCGTAGACGGCGCGGGCGTGGTAGGTGTCGATGTCGTCGACCAGCAGCCCGAACGTCGACTGGCCGGGCAGGTCCATGTGCTCCTGGCCCGCGATGAGGTGCAGCAGGAAGAAATCGTCTTGGCCGTACGTGCCGAACATGAACGCGGAATAGTCCGCGTCCTGCGTGCGCCGGACGACCTCGTAGCGGAAGCCGAACGCCTTAAGGTAGAACGCTACCGACGCGTCGATGTCATCGACGGCGATCTTGATCTGGGCAGGCCGGCAACCGGATTGGACTGCTGGCATGGGGATACCCTCCTCCAGGAAGCGATCGGCGTCGCGGATTCTCGCACTCAGCAGGTCGCGCTGCCGTTCCAGGCGGCGCCGGTGACGGGCCAGAACGTCGCGGGCTACGGCCCCGGCCGGGTCGTCGATGATCTGGCGGATCTCCTCGATGGGCAAGTCGTCCCAGCGCAGCATCCGGATTTGCCTGGCCCGCGCGGCCTGCCCGCGTCGGTACCGGCGGTACCCAGAAGCGGGATCCACCGAGGCCGGCGACAACAGGCCGACCTCGTCGTAGTGCCGCAGCGTGCCGACCGACAGCCCAATCAGCCTGGCGAACCGCCCGATGGTCATCAGCTCGTCGTC
>Ga0070707_100001428_pt1 | contig 23380 bp, 21 predicted proteins | sample KBSK5502metaG_FD_65468 | JGI IMG/M metagenome (GOLD analysis project Ga0070707, IMG submission 65468) | Corn, switchgrass and miscanthus rhizosphere microbial communities from Kellogg Biological Station, Michigan, USA - KBS K5-50-2 metaG | ecosystem: Host-associated > Plants > Roots >...
CGCCTTTAAACCGAGGTGCTGCGAACAATGTCCAAATCATCAGCGGGGAAAGGAGACTGTCGAGCGGAGGACATTGCTGATGGAACGTACCTTAACAGCTTCAGTGACGATGGTTGCCGGTAATTCCGACCCCGATATCGAACTGGTCGAACGATATTTCGCCGGGGACACAACCGCTTTTGACGAGATCATGATCCGCTACGAGCGGCAGATTTACCGCGTCTGTTACCGGTTCGTGGAAAATCGTGACGATGCCCTCGATCTCGCACAGGATGTCTTCGTTAAAGCGTTCGAGCACCTGCCGACGTTCAGGCGCGAGTCGCGGTTGAAAACATGGTTGTATCGGATCGCGATCAACCACTGCCTGAATCACGTCAAGAAGCATGCGCACGAGTTCGTTGAGGTCACCGAATATACCGGCAGCGTCGGGGCATCCGCTCAGACTCAGCTGGAAGATCAGGAGCAGCGAGAACACTTTCGCCGGCTGGTGAAGCAACTGCCGCCCAAACAAAAGGCCATTCTCGAATTGCGAATCAACGAGCAACTCAGCTACGAAGAGATCGCGCGTATTTCCGGGCGTTCGGTTTCAACCATTAAAGCGAGCGTGTTTTTTGCATTGGAAAAAATTCGTAAACTGGTAAAAAAGTAGAGGAAGCGTGGGGGGACCGGCCAGCAGTAAGGAGGTCGCGAAGCGATGTACCGAAATGATCTGGACGGTGGGCCCGACGCTAAAAAAATGTTGAGTCATCTCAAGGCAAAAGATTTCGTCAATCTGATGGAAGGCATTGAGTTGCCGGCAAAGCGACGCGCGCACCTGGATACATGCGATGAATGCCGCAGCCGATGGCACGCGCTGGAATCCGTGCATGCCGGAGTCAGCTCGATGGATGACGACATTCCTGAGCCGGACTGGGTGCAGTTCCGTTCCAATGTTCGCGATCGAGTGCTCTCGCGAACTATTCAACGCGAAACAGCGGTGCGGCGATGGACGGGCTGGGCAATCCGGCCGGCAGTGGCGTGGGTCCTGTCGTTGTTGCTGGTCGTCGGCCTCACGACGGTTGCTGTCATGTGGCACAGCGGGAAATCATCTTCGCCTGCGACTTCGTTCCTGTCACCGGTATCGGAACCTGCGGCCGAAGCGATCGAAGCAGTGCCTGAAAAAGCTCTTTTCGACGACCTCGTACAGCTCGGAGATGAAGAGCAGGAACAACTCCGCCAGATCCTGGAATCGTCTCAAAAAGGATCGCGCTATCAGTGATGAAAAAAATTTTCGCGATGCTGCTGTTGGTGGTTCTCACCGGAAGCCTGGCGTTTCCGCGGCCGAGGGAGCAGCGCGCCGATGCCGGGCAACGTGCACCGAATCCGATTAACCGCCGTGTCCTGCAGGATGCGGTCCTCGGTTTTTACGTGAGCCAGTTCCAGCAGCAGGCCGAAGTCAGTTCCGAAGTATTTGCGAAGATCCTGCCCTTCCTGCAGCAGTTCGTGCAGGATCGATTCGATATCAGCCAGCGCCGCACCCGCGCGCTGAATCAGCTTCGGCAGGCCGTGCAGCGCGGTGCCCCGGATGAGGACCTGAAGCGCGCCGTCCGCGAGTTCGACACCGCCGATGCGGATTTTCAATCCAGTCAGGAAAAGTTCCTGAGCAATGTCGATCCCCTCCTCGATGCGCGCCAGCAGGCCAAGCTTCGCATCTTCCAGGTCATGGCCGACAATCGCATGCGGCAGCTCCTGACCAGCGTCCAGAACCAGAATCGGCAGAACCGGCAGTCAACCAACCAATAAGATTTGAAGATCCATCAGGTTCGTCTGTGTCGGTCCCGTCACGATGAGGTCGCCGGTGGCCTTGAGGAAATTGGACGAATCATTGGAGCGGAGAAATTTCTGAGGCATCAATCCGAGTTCGATCGCGCGTGAGCACGTGAAGGGATCGACGAGGCCGCCGGCTGCGCTTGTGGGGCCGTCGGTGCCGTCGGTGGCCACACTCGCAAAGCACGTTTGCGCCGAAGATGGCCGCGAGGCCATCGAGATCGCCCACGCCAGCGCCATTTCCTGATTTCTTCCCCCGGTTCCGTGCCCGCGAACGGTAACGGTTGTTTCGCCGGCAGCGAGAATGCACGCCGGCGGCTTGATAGGATTCCCAGTGCGCGCCGTCTCGCGGGCGATGGCGGCGAAGAAACGGCCGATGTCCTTGGCTTCGCCTTCCACTTCCGTTCCGAGGAGCAGCGTATTCAGTTGAAGTTCGCGCGCTTTCTCGGCGGCCGCATCGACGAGCAGCCGGTTATTTGCAATCACATAATTGTCGACATTCTTGAATATGGGATCTCCGGGCTCCGGCGTGTCCGGAATGTTGCCTCGCGCGCCTTCCCGAAATCGATCGCGGACGGCGTCCGGGACATCGAGACCGTACTTCTGAGTGATGGCGAGCGCGTCTGAAAAGGATGTGGTATCCGGCGCTGTCGGTCCTGAAGCGATGAAGTCGATGGGATCGCCGATCACATCCGACATGATCAACGAAATCACCCGGGCCGGCGCCGCCCACCTGGCGAGTTGTCCGCCTTTGATGTCGGAGAGATGCTTCCGCACGGCGTTCAATTCCCGAATCGTCGCGCCCGCGCGCAGGAGCAGGTACGTCATCTCCTGTTTTTCTTCGAGTGTGATCCCTTCAGCAGGTGCGGGCCAAAGAGCCGACCCTCCACCGGAAATCAGGACAAGAACGATGTCGTCCTTCGTCAATCCCCGCAGCAGGTCACGAGTCTCGCGCACGGCGCGAATGCCGGCGGAATCGGGAATGGGGTGTCCGGCTTCGACGATCTGCATACGGCGAAGCGGCAACCCATGGCCATACTTGGTGACAATCAGTCCACCCGATATGTTGCTGCCCAGAATCTCCTCGACCACCTGCGCCATCTTCGCGGCCGGTTTTCCCGCGCCGATCACGATGAGTCGTCCGGCAATTTCGATTCGCTTGCCGTCGGCCGTCAGCGTGTTGTCCGTCACTTGAAGAGATTTTCGGATACACGTGGCAGGATTTGCCGCATTCAGCGCCGCTTCCCAAATCAGCCGCGCCGACTGCCGAAGCTCCCTGGTATTCATTTCAGTTTTTGTTGTTGAGGACCTTCGCGCGCATCTCTTCGATGGCGACACGATCCGGCGCCTTTGGATTCTCCTTCAGGTAGTCGTCGATGTGGCTGACGACATCCTGCCATTTGCGCTGTCTCACATAGATATTGGCAAGCAGCAAATGAACACGGCTCAGTGAGGGATCCAGGTCGTGGGCCTTCTTGTAGGCGGCTTCGGCTTCTTCAAGGAAAGAAGATTTGTAATTCGCCGAACCGAGCAGATAAAACGCCGGCGCAGAACGCGGGTTCACCTTGACGGCAACTTCCAGAGCATCCAACGCCTGGTCGAGCAATTGGCCTGTCAATTCGGCATTCTCTTTTTGCGAATCCGCTTCTTCAATATAAAGGTTGCCGAGGTTCACCAGTGGCGTTTCATTCTTCGCATTCAGCTCGCGGCTGCGTCTGTATTCCTTTTCCGCATCCGGATATCGCTTCAATGACTGGTAAAGCAGGCCGAGATTGTTGTGCGCGTGATAAAAATTCGGGGCGAGTTTAATGGCATCCTCGAGCAGTTTGATGGCAATCTCAAACTTTCCTTTTTTCTTCTCGTCGAGCGCCTTCTCATAATCCTGCACGGCTTTCTTCGGCAGGTTCTCTTTCATCTGGTTGACGTCGATCACATCGCGATCTTCGCCGTCGAGGCCGCTCACTCGTGATCGCGGGCCGCCCGCAGCTTTGCTCATGAAAATGTTGACGCTGGAATTACCGAAACTGTTGAAGATCTCCACCTGCTGGTGGACCGGTTCGTAGCCTTCGACTGAAATCGCAATGAAATACGAGCCCGGCGCGAGCCCGCGAAATTCAAAACCGCCTGCGCTGTCGGTGTAGGTTGTCTGGATCACCTGCATTGTGGCTTTTTCGAGGCGGACTTCGACGCGTTCATCGGCGTCGCGGCTGTTGGCGATGATCAACTTTCCACGAATCGCGAGGTCGTCCAGACGGTTTCTCTGTGGCTGCGGAAGCTGCCCCTGGGCAAACGCAGAAATCGTGAACAAGAGAAACGCTGACAGGACAATTGCTTTCCTGGCCATTGCCGTGACCTCGCCTTGCGGACCTAATTGGGTAATTCCACGTCGGACGCATAATTACCGAATTAGCACCAACGGATCCTTTAAGCTAATTGGGTAATTATGCGTCCGACGTGGAATTACCCAATTAGCTACCTCGCTGGTGTCTGCCGCGTTTATACCATAAACTAACCACGCGATGAAGACAGCGCTCGGCACGATTCTGATTACGGAAGAAGAAATCCGAACCCGTATTTCGGAGCTCGGGCGCGCGATTTCAAAGGATTACGCGGGCCGGACCGTGACGCTGGTCGGCATTCTCAAAGGAAGCTTCATTTTTCTTGCGGACTTGATTCGCGCGATTTCGCTGGAAGTTCCTGTCGAGGTCGATTTCATGGCCGTTTCCAGTTATGGCGATGCGACAACCACATCAGGAACTGTACATATTGAAAAAGATCTTGGAATTTCCGTTAGTGGAAAAGACGTCATTATTGTAGAAGACATCGTGGACACGGGACTCACGCTGCTTCATGTTCATAACATTCTTTCAGCACGCGGCGTGCGGTCGCTTCGTGTCGCGGCGCTGCTCGAGAAGCCGGGCATCTCGAAGTACGACCGGCCGATCGACTACATCGGTTTCAAGATACCGAACAAGTTCGTTGTCGGATTCGGTCTCGATTATGCCCAGCTGTATCGCAATCTTCCGGATATTCGTGTTTTAGATGAAAGCTGATTTTGGCAGATATATAGACCACACTCTTCTTCGCCCCATCGGCACGACCAACGATATTCGTCGCCTGTGCACCGAGGCCATCGAATATGGGATGGCCGCGGTGTGCATTTTTCCGTCTTATATTCCGATGGCTCGCGATCTTCTGAAAGATTCGCGCGTGAAGATTGCCACTGTTATCGCATTTCCTTTCGGCGTGACGTTCACCGAAATCAAAGAAGCCGAAATGCGATCGAGCGCCTCGCGCGGCGCCGATGAAATGGATTTCGTCATCAACATCGCGGCACTGAAATCCGGCGACGACAAGGCGGTGGAAGAGGAAATGCAACACCTGACCGCGAAGGCGCGCACGATCGGTGTTCACACAAAATTCATCATCGAGACGGCGTATCTGACCGATGATGAGAAAGTACGCGTTTGCAAGATCGCCAATCGCGTCAGGCCGGACTTCATGAAGACCTCGACGGGATACGGCCCCTCGGGAGCGACCGTCGAAGACGTGCGGCTGATGCGATCGAGCCTGCTTCCGGAAATTCAGATCAAGGCGGCCGGCGGAATCCGATCGCACGCCGAGGCATTGCAACTCCTGCGGGCCGGAGCGTCGAGGCTGGGGACAAGTTCAGGAATCAAGATCATCGAAGAGGCATCAAGACAATGAGACCGGATCCCGTTAGTGTCAGTCCAGAAGCCAGCCGGTTTGTCTCGACGCTGATCCAGATCAATCACGAGATCACATCGATTCTCGATCTTGATGAGTTGCTGCAGAAAATCGCCGATCTGACCAATCGCTTCGTGCCATTCGAAATTTTTGCAATCTTTCTTCTCGATGATGAAAAGCAGGAGCTTTATCTAAGGTTCGCGATCGGCTATTCACCGGATGTCGTGAAGGATCTCCGCATCAAACTCGGAAACGGCGTCACCGGCACGGCTGCGATGGAACGCAGGCCCGTCGTGGTCGATGATGTGAGAACGTATCCGCGCTACATCGAAGCGGTGAAGAATACGCGTTCCGAACTCGCGGTGCCGCTCGTCAGCCAGAATCGCGTCGTGGGTGTGCTCGATATTCAGAGCCCGGAGCCGGATTACTTCCGCGAAGATCAGGCCCGCATGCTGAGCCTGCTGGCCAGCCAGATTGCCATCGCGATTCAAAATGCCCGGGTCTATGAGAGCGAGCGCAGAAACCGCGAACTTCTCGCGCTGCTGTACGACATCAGTCTCGAGATGGGTTCAACGCTGGAAGTCGACGAGCTCGTGCACAAGATTGCGGCGGCGGTGAAGCAGAAGATCGACTACCACACGTTTTCGATTTTTCTGGTCGACGAGAAGCGGGGACTGCTGAAGCCGAGGATCGTCATCCGGTCGAACGAACAAGAACATCAGAAGCTCGTGTTGCCCCTCGGCACAGGTCTCATCGGCACTGCTGCCAAGCTGAATGAACCGCTCCGGGTTGGAGATGTCACGAAAGACCCGCGCTACCTGAACGTGCATACGGAAGCGCGTTCGGAACTCGTCGTGCCGCTGACATCGAAGGGAAAAGTCGTCGGTGTTGTCGATCTGGAAAGCACGCAGGTAAATTACTTCACCGAGTATCACCAGCGATTTCTAATGACGCTGGCGTCGCGGATCGCATCCGCACTGGTGAATGCAGAACTTTTTGAGCGCGTGGCCGACAACGAACGTCGCATATCGCGCGAGATGAAGATCGCACGCGAAATTCAACGCCAGTTGATGCCGGATGAAGTCCCGTCGATTCCGCCGCTCCAGATGGCTGTTCTGTTCAAGCCGGTCGCCCAGCTCGGAGGTGATCTCTACGACTGGATCGAATTCGATGATGGACGGCTCGCCATTGTTCTGGGCGACGTCGCGGGGAAAGGCGCGCCCGCCGCGCTTTATGGGGCGCTGTCCAGCGGCGTCATCCGAACCCGCGCGGGCCGCAAGTACCCGCCCGGGCAGATGCTCGAACTGGTGAACAAGACACTGTTCCAGCGCCCGGTCGAAGGCCAGTATGTTGCCGTCACCTATTCCATCTACGATCCGAAAACGAGCACGGTGACTCTCGCGAATTCAGGCCTGCCTTATCCGCTGCTGGTGCGTGGCGGCCAGCCGACATATCTGGATATTGCCGGCGTCCCTCTCGGTTTATTCCCCGACACGAAATACGAGGAAACCGAGCTACAGCTTCAGCGCGGCGACATCCTCGTCTTCTATTCCGACGGCGTAGTCGAAATGCGCAACGAGGCCGGCGAAGAATTCGGATTAAAGCGTCTCGCCGAAACCGTCCGAGTCCAGCATGAAAAATCGCCGGACGAGATTGTGAAAGCCATCAGCGCCGCCCTCGCCGAGTTTATCGGCCGCGTCCGCCCGCACGACGATCGCACGATGATTGTCGTGAAGATGGGATGACCAAATGCCAATGGGTCAATGGGCCAAATGCCAAATGTCATATGGATCCCGTTTTCCATATGACAGTTGGCATTTGGCCCATTGACCCATTGGCATTTGGCTATCCCTGAAGATTCCTCAGTACCGAAACCATCTCCTCATGGATCTTCCCGTTCGAAGCCACTATCTGCTTTCCATACACTGAGAATGGGCCTTCGCCAAAATCGGTCACGCGGCCGCCGGCTTCTTCGAGGATGACGAGGCCGGCGGCGGTATCCCAGGGGTGGAGATCCATTTCCCAGAAACCGTCGCAGCGGCCGAGCGCGATGTAACAGATGTCGAGGGCGGCGGAACCGCCGCGGCGGACGCCCTGGCTTTCGAACAGAAATGCTTCGAACTGGCTCATGGCCATTTTCATTTTGTGGCGGACGCCATAAGGAAAGCCGGTGAGAAGGAGGGCATTCGCCAGCTTGTCCGTTTCTGAGACATACAAACGCTGGCCGTTCATAAAAGACCCGAGACCTCGCGCCCCACTGAACATTTCATCACGACAGGGATCGTACACGGCGCCGCATAGAATCTCTCCCGCCCGCTCAAAGCCAATCGAGACGCAGAAAAACGGATACTGATGCGCGAAGTTGGTGGTGCCGTCGAGCGGATCGATGATCCACTTTCCTTCTGCGCCCGCCTCGCCGCCCGACGCACCCGACTCTTCCGCGAGAATAGCGTGCGTGGGATACCGTTCACGGATGCCGCGGATGATGAGCGCTTCGCTCTCCTTATCCGCGACCGTCACGAGATTCGCTCGTCCTTTGAATTCGATCTGCTTGTCGCGGCCCATGTAGTGCTTCAAGACGTCGCCGGCCGCGCGGGCGAGTTCAATCGCGAGGTCCAGCTGTTCCATTGGTGAGGGCTGCGACGCGGTCCATAATTTTGATGAAGCCTTCTTCCTGGGCAAGTGCCTCGAATGCGGGTTCGGCTTTGATTTTGTCGTATTCCTTGAAGCCTTCGTCGAGCGCACGGTTCAAATAAGAAATGGCCAGATCTTTCTCGCCGCGCGCGGCGTAAATTTTCGCGAAGTAAAAACTGACAGTAGGGTCGTTCCTGCGTGATGTCTGAATCAGGGTACCGAAACCGGAAGTCCGATCGAGCACCCTGGGATCGATTTCCAGCGCGCGCTGCGTCGCCCTCAACGCCTCGTCGTAGCGTTTCATATCGAACAAACACGCGCCCATGTTCAGGAGGATGGTTGGCGATTCCGGCCGGATCTTGAGCGCCTTCTCGTACTGATCGAGCGCGCTATCGTAACGCTGGCGCACGTACTCCACAGTTCCGATATTGTTCAACACTTCGATGAAGTATGGATTCTGCTTCAACGCCTCACGATAATACCGCTCGGCTTCTCCAAGCTTCTGGCTCTGGTGGTAAACAAGACCGAGGCGATTCAGCGTCGACGCATTGTATCGATCGATCGCGACCGACTTTCGATATTCCACGATCGCGTCTTCGTACATTTTTCGCGCGAAGTACGAATCGCCACGCTTTTCGTGCACCGATGCTTCCTCGATATCTTTCATCGGCATCAGAATCAGCATCTGAAGCAAATCGCCCTCACGCTTCTCGATCAGGAGCGCATTGGTATTGGCAATCGAAGTCGCTACATCGCGTGCGCTCTTGCCGTTCTCGCGCGCATAGCGCGCGGCGCGCAGGTTCAGACGCATGATGTTGTTGTCGGGACTCTTTTCGATGGCGCGGCGGATCTGCCGCTCGGCGTCGCTGAATTTCTGCTGCGAATAATAAAGCGCCGCGAGATTGTTCAGCGCATCGGTATTCTTCTGGTCCCTGGAGATTGCTGTTTTGTAAGCGTTCTCCGCGGCCTTGAATTGCTTCAGCAGATGGTAGGAAATTCCAAGCCTGTTCAAGATCCCCGCGTCGCGTTCTGCCGCTGGAATCTTCTCGTAAGCATTGACCGCATCAGCGTATTGCTTCTGATCGAACTTTTCGTTGCCCACCGCCGCCTGTCCAAAAAGGTTGGCGCTGAACAAAAGAAGAAACGCTATGGTCCGCCCCATATTGGTCCCGATTTTACAGCACTTTCGCGCGTAACTCTCGCGCTTTGTCGCGCAGCTCGGCCGCCCGCTCGAACTCGAATTTCCGGGCGGCTTCGCGCATTTCCGCTTCGAGTTTTGCGATGATTTCGGCAAGTTTTTCAGGATCTTGCGTGACAGTCTCCTCGACCTCTTCCTCGGGAACCGTAACGTAGTCGGCTTCCGCGATCGCAACGAGAGTCATGTCAACCGGTTTGATAATGCTCTCAGGAGTGATGTTGTTTTCGATGTTGAACCGCTTCTGGATTTCCCGGCGCCGGTTGGTCTCGTCGATCGCGCGCTTCATCGAATCGGTCATCCTGTCCGCATACAGGATTGCCCGGCCATTGATGTGGCGCGCAGCCCGGCCGATAGTCTGAATGAGCGAATCGCCCGACCTCAGGAATCCTTCTTTGTCCGCGTCGAGAATGGCGACGAGCGATACCTCCGGCAGATCGAGTCCCTCGCGAAGCAGATTGATACCGATCAGCACGTCGAACTCACCGCGCCGCAGGCCGCGCAGGATCTTGATGCGATCGAGCGTCTCGATCTCGGAGTGCAGATATCGGCACTTCACCCCGACCTCGGTGTAGTACTCGGCGAGGTCCTCGGCCATGCGTTTCGTGAGCGTCGTCACCAGGACACGTTCGTTCTGCTCCGCTCGAATCCGAATCTCATGCAGCAGATCGTCGATCTGCCCGCGGACGGGGCGCACTTCAACCTCAGGATCGGTCAAGCCTGTCGGACGGATGACCTGCTCCACCACGACTCCGCCGGCCTTCGTCAGTTCATAAGGGCCGGGAGTTGCCGATACATAGATGAGTTGATTGGTCCGTCTTTCGAATTCTTCAAACGTGAGCGGCCGGTTGTCCAAAGCCGAAGGCAGGCGGAAACCGTACTCGACGAGGTTTTCCTTTCGCGATCGATCGCCGTGATACATGCCTCGCAGCTGCGGCATCGTCTGATGGCTTTCGTCGATGAACATCAGCGAATCCTGCGGCAGATAGTCCAGCAACGTCGGCGGCGGTTGGCCGGGCATGCGGCCCGTGAAATGCCGCGAGTAATTTTCGATGCCGTGGCAGTAGCCGACCTCCTTCACCATTTCCAGGTCAAAAAGCGTTCGTTGATGAACACGCTGCGCTTCGAGGAGCCGGCCCTGCTGCTCGAGCAACGCTTCCCAACCGGTAAGCTCCGCTTTGATGGTGTCCACGGCCTGTTCGATCCGCGGCCGCGGCATGACGAAGTGACTTTTCGGATAGACGGTCAATCGATCGAGCACGTGGAGTTCGTCACCACTCAGCGGATCGAAGGTGCTCAGCTTGTCGACCTCGTCGCCCCAGAGCTCGATTCGGAAGCCGATGCTTTCATACGTGGGATGAATCTCGATCGTATCGCCGCGCACACGGAACGTGCCGCGCCGGAAATCGATGTCGTTGCGCTCGTACAGAATCTCGACGAGCTTCGTCAGAATGTCGCGGCGCGACATGCGCTGCCCTTTTTCAAGCATCAGCAGCATGCCGTAATACGCTTCCGGCGATCCCAGGCCGTAAATGCAGGATACCGATGCCACGATCACCACATCCCGGCGCTCGAACAGCGATCGCGTGGCGGAGAGCCGCAGCCGGTCGATCTCGTCGTTTATCGTCGATTCTTTTTCGATGTAGGTATCGGTCGCGGCAATGTACGCCTCGGGCTGGTAATAATCATAGTAGCTGACGAAGTACTCGACCGCATTCCCAGGAAAGAATCCTCTGAACTCGTGATAGAGCTGCGCCGCGAGTGTTTTGTTATGCGCCAGCACCAGCGTCGTGCGATTGAGCCGCTCGATGACTTTCGCCATCGTGAACGTCTTGCCCGATCCCGTGACTCCCAGCAACACCTGATGCTTTTCGCCGTCCTGCAACCCGTGCGAAAGCTGCTCGATCGCCGTCGTCTGGTCGCCCCGCGGCGCATAGGATGAGACCAACCTGAAGTCCATAAACCGTCAATTGTACTGTTGTTTCACCACAAAGACACGAAGACACAAAGGGGCGCGGATAAAAATCCCTTGGTCGCGCCCCTTTGTGTCTTCGTGTCTTTGTGGTGAAACAACCGTTTTACATGAAGTTCGGCGTGTGGCTTTGCGAGAGCGCTTCGGACTCGCCTGACGAAAAACCGATCAATTGAAGCCGCTTGATACGATTTTCGTGCATCGTATCGTACAAACCGCGGACGGCGCGCACAGCTTTTGGCAATGTCAGCGGATTCAGTCCACCGGCCGCGAGCACAATCAGCGATTCCTCGACGAGTGGATTCACAGTTCGCACTTCCGCCAATGACGATGCTCGCCCCTGAGCCGCAACCGCAAGCTTCTTCCTGAACGATGAGTTCGAATCGATCGCGTGTTTCATATGCGCGAGCGAAAACTGCACATGACGCGCTTCATCGAGACGCGCGCGTCTTGCAATGTCGGCCGTGACGGGATCGGGCGCATGCGTTTCGATGAATCGAAGGAGATCGAGAAACGTTCCTTCTCCGAGCACGCTCAGCAGAAAACTGGCTTCGAGAAAATCCTCACGATCGAGCAGCGTCTTCAGCGATCGCTCGGTCGAAGCGGATGAAAACTGCAAGCCGCTTCCGTTCGCGAGAGCCCGCTTCACGAACACCTCGATATGCCGGGCTTCGTCACCAATCTGTGTGGACAGGAACATGATCGTCTCCACGAAATGCGGATGGATGCGCGGAATCCACTTCGCGGGAACGTAGAGAGCCGCGAATTCGTTTTCCGCGAGAAACGTCATGAGCTGGCAGACACACTGTTCGATCTCGGGATCCGCCGCAGGCAACGCACTCCATGCGATGTCCGTCGCCGCGTTCCACTGCGACGAAATGGCGCGCTCGTACAGTTCGCGCGCTTCGGGATTCGACGCTTCCTCCGCGCTCAGTACATCGAAAGGAAATTCCGGGCTGCCCTTCTCGACGATGGCCCCGCGCGGAGCGAAACCCGTTTCGCGTTTCGCTTCGAGCCATGTACTCGGGTCTGTCGTGATAATTCTTTGCGCAGTCCCGCGCGTTATGGAACAAACGAACCGCCCGTTCTCCACACGCATACCCTTCCATTCATTCGCAGTGAAGCGCGCCCACGCGCGAAGATCATGCTCGATGCAAGGATCGTCGGAATGAACTTCGAGGAGTTCGCCGGGAGAAAGCCGATCGAGCTTGCGGGAAAGCAGAACCTCCAACCCTTCACCAAGAGTCAGTGACGCGGCATCCACCATCAACTGCTCGCGTTGAAATAGCCGACGGCTTCGACAGCTTCGAACAGCGTCTTGTAACCGGCAAGCTGTGGACGAACCCAGCCCTTCAATCCCTCCATGTCCATGATCGGGCGATGGCCGGGATTGTTGTAGTCCATCTGGAGCAGTGCTTCGGTCCAGTCTTCGAGATCTTTTGCGTAGCGCTCCTCGAGCACGGTGAAATTGCAATGACAGTATGGCGGAGACGTCCAGATGGCTCTCACCTTCGATCGATCGACGCCACCTTCGGCGAGCGCACGCCCCCAGTACTGATCGCCGACCGCACCGGCATCAGCCTCCCCATTCGTCACGGCCGCAAGGACCGCCACTTCACTTGTCCCCGTATCGCCATGCTTGCCGACGTCGAGGTCGAATCGCGTAAGGCTGATGTCCTTTTGAACATCTATGCCATTCGTAGCGAGAAAATACGCGGGTAGAATCGCGGCCTGTCCTGAATCGCGGCTGCCGAATGCGACACGCTTCCCTTTGAGGTCTGGAATCTTATTGATCCCCGTATCAGCACCCGCGATAAGGACCGTTGTGAATTCGACGTCCGTATCGCGCATGGCCAGCACCTTGCACTGGCCGGCGGTTCGCCGAACCACGCGGACGTACGCCAGATTCGTGTTCCAGGCAATATCGATCGCGCCGCTGAGCAGCGCTTCAACCTGCGCCTCGTAGTTTGAGAAGAGCACGTAGTCGCTCGCAATTCCGCGCGCTCTGAAGTAATCGTTAATCATTTCCCAGATGGTCACGACTTTTGGATCGTAGGCGACTGCGCCTACGGCAATACGTTTCGACATGTGTTCCTCGTTTTCAAAATAGAGGCAATCCCGAGATGGCCTTACCAATGAAGTCGTAAAGAATTTCGGTTGTCGGCGCCATCACAGACGCCGCACGCGCATCTCTGAAATGTCGCTCCACAGACAACTGGCCGCCGAATGCGGCGCCGCCGCAGAGGCGCATGGCTTCGTCGGTGACGCGAATCGCGTTTTCGGAAGCCACCGCTTTGGAGCCGAGAACTCCCAACATCGCGTCGGGCGCCTGCGTTTCAATCTTCGTCAATGTCTGGTCGAGATACGCGCGGCTCTCATCCACGGCCAGTTGCATGCGCGCCAGCCGGGAGCGAATCCCGGGCACAAGCGCGGCAAGGCTTCCTCCCATGTGTTCGAGGCGGGCAGAAGTGGCATGTTTAATGCCGTTCGCGAGTGCGGCTTCCGCGATCCCGATCGACACCGCAGCGCTTCCAATTTGAAACCAGGGAAGGGTGATTTCGAGCATGGCCTTGAAGCCGCCGCCTTCTTCTGTAAGGCGCGCCGACTCATCAACCGCGCATTTGAACTTCATTGGAGCGCTGGAATTTCCGCGCAGTCCGAGTCCTTTCCATTCACCGAGCGTATCGACGCCAGGCGTTCCACCCTTCACAAGATAGAGTGTGGAATCCATCACGCTCTGGCCGCCAATTGATCCTGTCGCTACGACGTAATAATCTGCGCGGCCCGCGCTTGTGACAAACGACTTGTCCGCATTGATCTCGATGCCCTTGCCGTTTTTGCTTGCGCGACTCACCGGAGCCCAGAAGTGGCTCCGGCTTCCCTTCTCGCTGAATGCCAGCGTTGTCAGAGCGCGTTCAGAGTTGATCCTCCCTGATAACTGCGTGTTCGGAGATGCGGCGATGACCTGCATCGCACAGACGTGCATCAAATAAATCATCGCGGATGACGTGCAGGCCTGAGCGAAACGCCGGGTGGTGTCAGCAAATTCCCGCATGTCGGCAGGCACCCAGAGCCCGGCATCGGCGATCGCACGGATCGATTCCTCCGGCCACTTCCCGGAAGAGTCAACAGTGACCGCGTGCGTCTTTAAAACCTCGCAAACCTGATCGACAGCATTCGTATTTGGCATGGCCGTTGATTCTACGTTCTTACGGACACATTCTTCAACGCCTCTCGCCTGCTCAGCAGACTTAACTTGTTTTCGTGTTCGCGGACGTAACGCTGAATTTCATCGGGATCGGTCCATGCATATTGCCGGAGCGCCCACCCGATGGCTTTGCGGAGGAAGAATTCTTTCGAGCCAAGTGAGGGACGGATGCACGCGTAGAGCAGATCGAGATCGGTGTTCCGCTTGAAACCAAGTTGACAGAGAATCGACGTCCGACGCTTCCACATGTTCTCCGACCGGCTCCACTCGAGCATTTGCCGGCGAATCTGCTTCGGATAACGGCGAAGAAGATCGCCGACGCAGTGCGAGGCGAGTGCATCGACGACGTCCCACCACGCGCTCCCGACGATCATCTCTTCATACAGGGACAAAGTCTCCGGCGTTTGAAACTCGTGAGCACGCTTCCATTCACAAAGCGCGACAGCCGCATACCATTCCTCCCGGAAACGCGCGTTGCGCCATATGTAAAGGACGGTATTCGTCCAGTCCTCCGCGCCCTTGAACTCCAAAGTGGAAAAGACCTCCTTTAATTCCTTCCTCAGCGGCGGCGCGGAGACGCCGAGGTAGGGCATCGCCGATTTCATGTAGTTCTGCATCTGCGGCGCTTTCCTGGGATCCGCAACAGCCTGCAGCCGCGATCGAATTTGAAGAAGCACTGCCCGGCTCATGCGAACTCCGCTGCGCGAAACCTGTGAATGAATTGACGGATCATTCAGTCGAGCTCATTCCCCTCCTTGTAAAGGAGGGGTGGCCGCGCCGCCCAAAAAATGGTTCCGTTCCAAAGAGGCGCGGGCGGGGTGGCGCGAAGCGCAAGCCCGACAGGGCGCAGCCTCAAGAAAAGTTCGGCGAAATCTTCAGGCCTAAACATTTGGCCGAACTGACCACGCCGTCTGCGGCGCTTCGGTGGCTTCGCGACTCTTGATTAATGCCGCAGCCACCCCTCCTTTGCAAGGAGGGGAATGGGCTTGCCCATAATTCACAGCTCCTCAGCCGAGGAGGGGAGTTTAAAAGAGAATGAGTTTCATCTCCAACATAGACACCGTTGACGCAGTGAAATGCGCGCCATATATTCGCGACCTCTCATGGCACGCGCTCGCATTGTGTTGCTTATCTTGATTGCGTTCGGGGTCGAAGCCAGCGTGTTCGGCCAGACGCCTGAGCTGAAACTCGACACCGGCGAAGAGATCTACAAGGCGGCTTGTATCGGTTGTCACGGGCCCCAGGGCAAGGGACAACCCGAGTCCACGCTCGGTTTCGAGAAGCCTTCGCAGTTCCCCGATTTCTCCGACTGCAACGGCAGTACGCGGGAGAGAGTCTTCGACTGGACTGCAACGATTCACGAAGGCGGTCCCGCCCGCGGATGGTCCGAGATCATGCCGTCTTACGCCGAAGCGCTGACGCTCGAGCAGATTCGCAAAGTCACTGCCTATCTGCGCACGCTCTGCGATGAACCCGTGTGGCCGCTCGGCGAGCAGAATCTGCCGCGAGCGTTCTTCACGGAAAAAGCATTCCCCGAAGATGAAGCCGTACTCACGACAAGAGTCAACACGAAAGGCAATGGCGCCGTCTCGAGCGAGTTCGTCTATGAAAAACGATTTGGTGTGCGGAACCAGCTCGAGTTCTCCGCCCCGTTCGGTTTTCTCGAACGTGACAACGGCAGCTGGGTCGGCGGCATTGGAGATCTGCTGGTCGGATACAAGCGCGTCCTCTTTCACAGCGGCGCGCGCGGTTCGATCTTCAGCCTGCAGGGCGAAGTTGCGGCACCGACAGGAAATCGCACGCAGGGACTTGGATCCGGCGTAACCACATTCGCAACGTTTGCCGCCTTTGGCCAGCGGCTGCCCGGCTTCAGCTTCATTCAGATGCAAGGTGGTGCCGAACTTCCGGTGAACACGAAGAAAGTGCCGCAGGCCGTGTTCATCCACACGGCGATCGGAAAAACATTCGCGCAAAATCACGGCTTCGGCCGGATCTGGACGCCCATGGTTGAAGCGCTCGCCGATCGCGATCTCGAAACCGGCGCGAAAACAAACTGGGACATCGTTCCGGAGATGCAATTTTCTCTGAGCCGGCGCCAGCACATTCTCGCGAATGTGGGGGTTCGACGTCCGGTGAACAATACCTTTGGCAGGACCACGCAGCTCGTCTTTTACGTTTTGTGGGATTGGTTCGACGGCGGCCTGCGGGAGGGCTGGTAAACATGAGCGGCCGCGAATGCAAGCCCGACGCGAAGCGCAAGCGCGATAGCGCGCAGCCTCAAGATAGGGCGCAGCGAGGAATAAAATGCTTGCTTTGATCCCGATTCTTTTCCTGGCGCTGCTGCTCGCACCGGCCGACTCCGCGAAAATCAAAAAAGAGCTGTTTCAGACGTCCGACCGCTGCTCCGCGTGCCATAACGGTCTGTCGACATCCGGAGGCGAGGACATCTCCATTGGATTCTCATGGCGTCCCACGATGATGGCGAATTCGGCGCGCGACCCGTACTGGCAGGCGGGCGTGCGGCGCGAAAGCATCGATCACGCCGAATCGAAAGCCGCCATCGAAGACGAGTGTTCGAAGTGCCACATGCCGATGGCTCGCTACCAGTCGCACGCCGAGGGAAAGGAAGGCGAGGTTTTCTCGCGCCTTTCCTTTGGATCGGAGAACCGCATCGACCAGATGGCTCAGGATGGAGTTTCATGCTCGCTGTGCCATCAGATCACCAAGGAAAAGCTCGGCACGCCTGAAAGCCTCGTCGGCGGATTTGTCATCGATACCACGCGGAGCCGCGGCGAGCGGGAAGAGTATGGCCCGTTCAAGATCGATGACGGCGAGAATCGCATCATGAGGACGTCGTCGGGTGGATATCGTCCGACTGAAGGCGAACAGATCCGGCAGTCCGAACTCTGCGCGACCTGCCACACGCTGATCACAACGGCCCTCGGTCCAGGAGGACAGAAGATCGGAGAACTTCCGGAACAGATGCCGTATCAGGAGTGGCTGAACAGCGACTTCAAGGACAAGCAGACTTGCCAGAATTGCCACATGCCGGTCGTCGATGAAATGGTGCGCGTCACCAACACTCTTGGAAAATTCCGTGAGGGGATGTCGCGACACGTTTTCGTCGGCGGCAATTTCTTCATACAGCGTGTACTCAATAAATATCGCGCCGATCTCGGCGTCATTGCGCTGCCGGAAGAGTTCGAAGCGGCAGCATCACGCACCATCGACCATCTGAAATCGAAAACGGCGCAGGTCGCGATCGATCGTCTCGAAGTGACCGCCGGACGCGTGCGGGCGGAAATCTCGGTGCAAAATCTCAGCGGCCATAAGTTCCCTACCGCGTATCCCTCGAGGCGCGCGTGGCTGCATGTGACGGTGAAGGATCGGGACGGACGAGTGGTTTTCGAGTCGGGCGCTTTGAACGCGAATGGTTCGATCCAGGGGAACGACAACGACGCCGATCCAAACCGTTTCGAACCGCACTACACCGAGATCAACAATCCCGAGCAGGTTCAGATTTACGAGGACATCATGGTCGGCGCGAACAACATGCCGACGACCGGCCTTCTCACAGCCGTTCGCTTCATCAAAGACAACCGCCTGCTTCCGAAGGGATTCAACAAGAATCCCGCCGATGCGCGCATCGCGCCGCAGGGCGGCGCCGCGACTGACGCGGATTTCGTTGGCGGCGGCGACAAGATCGTGTATTCCATTCCTGTCGGAAACGCGCAAGGACCATTTCAGATCGAAGCGGAATTCTGGTTTCAACCGATCTCGTTCCGGTGGGCGAACAATCTCAAACCATACGATGCCCCGGAGCCGAAACGGTTCACCGGCTACTATGACGCGATGGCGCCGGGCTCAGCCGTCATGCTGGTCCGTGCCGCCGCGGTGAGGTAAGAAAAGCATTAGCCACAAAGAGGCACAAAATTCACAAAAATATTTTGAGCCTTTTGTGCCTTTTTGTGGCTACTTCCGATTCCTGCTCACAGGTTCGCCAGAACGCCACGGGGCTTGTAGAGCTCCGAGAGATACTTCAGCTCATCGGCTTCCAGCTTGATCGCGAGCGCCTTAATGGCATCTTCAAGATGGCCCGGTTTGCTTGCGCCGATGATGGGCGCGGTAATGCCGGGCTGGTGAAGCACCCAGGCGAGGGCAATCTGCGCATTGTTCGTGTCGCGTTTCTTCGCGATTTCCGTAACGCGATCGACGATGGCGAAATCTTCAGGGCGGTAATACTGCTTTCGGGAAAACTCGTCCGTCCTGGCGCGGACGGTTTCGCCGTAATCTTCCTTGCGGCGATTCCCCACGACAAAGCCGCGGGCGAGCGGACTGAACGGTGTGACCGCGATGCCTTCAGCGCGGCACAGCGGCAGCATCTCCCGCTCTTCTTCGCGGTAGATGACGTTGTAATAATTCTGCATCGTCGAGAAGCGCACCAGCCCGAGCCGGTCAGAGGTCGCGAGCATTTTCATGAATTGCCACGCGTACATCGCCGACGCTCCGATGTAGAGGGCCTTCCCCGCTCTCACCACGTCATCGAGCGCGCGCAGCGTTTCCTCGACAGGAGTGGAAGCATCGAACCGATGGATCTGGTAAAGATCGACGTAATCCGTGCCAAGCCGGCGCAGACTGTTATCGATCGAATGCATGATGTGCTTCCGCGATAGTCCGCGATCGTTCGGATCATCGCTCATCGGCATGTACACCTTGGTAGCGATAACGAGCCGGTCGCGGCCGGGTCCAAAATCCTTCAGCGCGCGGCCGAGAACCTCTTCGCTCTTCCCGACCGAATACATATCGGCGGTATCGAAGTAATTGATTCCGGACTCGAGCGCTTTTCGAATGAACGGCCGCGCCTCTTCCTCCTCGAGCACCCACGGCCTCCACTGTTTCGAGCCATACGTCATCGCGCCCAGGCACAGCCGCGATACTTTCAGTCCAGTCGGTCCAAGATTGATGTATTCCATAGCCAAAAAAGTTTAGCAGACAGTGCTAATTGAGAACGATTTTCATTTGCATTGACACGGATGCCCGCCTCGCGCATAATCCCGAACGTTAATTAAATGAGAAGAGGGATGCGCCGCGGCAACGGCACATCCCTCCGAGTCGCGCGGTGGTTTTCATCAAGGTCCCATCCGGCGCGGGGGCTCATTGTACTGCCGCCCGCTTTCCGGAGTCCACTGGAGGCATTCAATGAGTCTCGCGTCACTTTTCTTTCTGTCGATTTTGTTACATGGAACCGTCGTCGATCCTGTCCAGCTGGGTGTGGCAGGCGCAAAAGTAACAGCGATTCCCGAAGGACGCACGGCGGGAACGTCGACGCTTTCTGATTCCAATGGCGAGTTCTCTTTCACATTGCCGCCGGGCCGATATACAGTTCGGATCGCCGCGCCGGGCTTCTCAGAGTTTGAAGAGACGATAGAGCTTGCCGAAACCGGCCCGCTCCAGCACACGTTCTCACTGCAGGTGGCGGGCATCAGCGAAAGCGTGACGGTCACCGAGTCCAGTGACTATCAAACGTCCACGATCAACAGCGCCACGAAGACGTACACGCCACTGCGTGATATTCCTCAAGCGATAACCGTCGTCACTCAACAGCAGGTTCACGATCAGTTGATGCAGAACGTCGGCGACGTTGTTCGTTACATTCCCGGCATCACCGCTCACCAGGGCGAAAACAATCGCGATCAGGTCATCATTCGCGGCAACAATTCCTCCGCCGATTTCTTCGTCAATGGTGTGCGCGACGACGTGCAGTACTACCGCGATCTCTACAACGTCGAGCGCGTCGAGGCGCTGAAAGGGCCCAATGCGATGATCTTCGGCCGGGGCGGCGGTGGAGGCGTGATCAATCGCGTCACGAAGGCGGCCGCGTTCATGCCATTACGTGAAGTAACGCTCGTTGGCGGCTCCTGGTTCAATCGCCGATTCACAACCGATTTTGACCGGCCGTTAACGGACAAATTGGCTGCCCGGATGAACGGCATGTACGAGAACTCGGACAGCTTTCGCAAATACGTCAACCTCGAACGATACGGCATCAATCCCAGCCTCACATTCGCGGCCAGCGGGAACACGATGATCAGCCTCGGGTACGAACACTTCCGCGACAAGCGCGTGGCCGATCGCGGCCTTCCTTCGTTTGCCGGCCGGCCCGCCGATCTCGATATCTCCACATACATCGGAAATCCGGACGACAGCCACGTGCGGGCGCGCGTGAATCTGGGATCCGCGTCCATCGAACACCAGGCCGGCAGCCTCAATATCGAGAACCGATTTTCGATCGGCGATTACGATCGCGGCTACCAGAACTTCGTCCCCGGCACGATCAACGCCGGCAAAACGCTGATCGCTCTCTCGGCATACAACAATGCCACGCAGCGCCGGAATCTGTTCGATCAGACAAACCTGACATACAGCCGCGCAACAGGCCGCATCCGGCACGTCATTCTCGCGGGCGCGGAGGCCGGCCGCCAGTTGACCGACAATCTTCGCAACACGGGCTATTTCAACAACACGGCAGCGTCGATCTTCGTTCCCTACTCGAACACGGTAACGACCATCCCCCTGACCTTCAGGCAGAGCGCCACGGATGCGAACAATCATCTGAAGACGAATCTTGGCGCAGCGTATCTTCAGGACCAGATCGACCTGTCACGCTATGTGCAGTTCATAACGGGGGTGCGATTCGACTACTTCGACCTTCAGTATCACAACAACCGAACGAACGAGAATCTGCGCCGGATCGACAATCTCGTCTCGCCGCGCGCGGGCATCGTGTTGAAGCCGGTTGCGTTGCTCTCGATTTATGGGAATTACAGCGTCTCGTATTTGCCGAGCTCCGGCGACCAGTTCTCTTCGCTCACGACCATCACGCAGCAGGTGAAACCGGAGAAGTTCAACAACTACGAACTGGGAATCAAGTGGGACATCCATCGCGACCTCTCCGTCACGACGGCGGTTTATCGTCTGGATCGCACAAATACAAGATCGACAGATCCCAACGATCCGACGCGCATCATTCAGACCGGCAGAACTCGCAGCGATGGATTTGAAATCGGATTGAACGGCAGGCTCACGCGGGCATGGAGGATCGTCGGAGGTTACGCCTGGCAGGACGCTTTCATCGCCACTGCGACGACCTCCGCTCCTGCAGGGGCACAGGTCGCGCAGGTCCCGCATCACAATTTTTCAGCGTGGAATAACTATCAGTTCTCGACGAAGCTGGCAGCCGGATTCGGAATCGTGCGCCGCTCCGACATGTTTGCGGCCATCGATAACACCGTCACGCTGCCCGGCTACACGCGCGCGGACGCCGCTTTTTATTATTCCGTTTCGGAGAAAATGCGTTTGCAGGCGAATGTGGAAAATCTGTTCGGCGCGACGTACTACGTCAATGCCGACAGCAATACGAACATCTCACCGGGTTCGTCGCGCGCAGTTCGTGTAGCGCTGACGGCCCGGTTTTAGCTTTTAGTGTGAGTGCGAGTATCGCTCGATGATGGCGTCTTTGATCCTTTGAATGGACCAGCCCTGCTTGTGCATGTCGCGGGCATCGAGCGCGATGTCTTCGCAGATGTCGCAGGCGGAGCCGTGCTCGTCCGAGAAGCAGAAGAGATTGTTCTTGTGCCCGCGGTTCATCATGCAGCCGCAGAAACACGGCAACTGCTCGAGGACTTCAGGGATGTCCTTTGCGACCTGGTAGGCAGCCTGGGCTTTCGGGTCGTGGCTGAACTGGGCCGGCGAAAGCGTATATGGCCTGTTCGCGGCAAGGGAGCCTTCGCCCACGTCTCCGCCCGGCCGCATCACGAGCCAGGCGCCTCCCGCGAGGACCAGGATGGCGATAACCGCCACGATGACCAGTCTTTTCTGTGACTTTCGTTTAGAACGTTTATTCGACTTCACTGACGGTACCTTTCGGTTTTCAAATATAATGGCCGCACTATTGTGACAGGAAAAGGAGGAACCGCGTGAAAAATTCTGTTCGTTTGCTTCTGGTCCTCACCATCGTGGCGCTTGCAGCCCAGGTAGCCTGGGCGCATTTCAAGCTTCTGGAACCGGCTTCCTGGATCGTGGAGAGTGACCGTGGAGATCCCCAGAAATCGGGCCCCTGCGGCGGTTCAAACACAGATTGGGGTAAGCCCAGCTACGTCATTACGAAGGCGATGGGCGGCCAAAAGCTTCACATCAAGGTTCAGGAAACCGTCTATCACCCGGGACATTACCGCGTCGCTCTGGCGGTAAATTCGCCGACCGAGCTGCCCGCCGACCCACAGGTCACGACGAGAGATAGCGACCGGGGGCCGTGGTCGGTCTCGGCCGCGATTCAGAACCCGCCTCCGATTCCGGTGCTGGCCGACGGTCTGTTCGTCCATTCCATGCGGCCGGCCGGCACTATGGAGCCATGGGAAACCGACGTGGTGCTGCCGAACATCAATTGCAAGAGCTGCACTCTGCAGATCGTGCAGTTCATGGCCGAGCATGCGTTCAACAATCCGGGTGGATATACGTATCACCACTGCGCGGATATTCAGATCACGGCTGATCGCTCGAAGCCGCTCGACAAGGGATGGCCGGCCGAGCGTTAGGGGAAATCGACTTGTTTTAAGTCCTGTAGTCTGCCGACGTCGCGCCAGGAGTATTGGTCTGCGCGGAATGCGAGAATCTTTTCGCCCTGCGAGGCGAGACGAATGTAGGAGTCGATAATCGAAAAGGCGCCTTCTTCGGTGAGCCTTGGAAGAAGTTGCGGTGAAACCACATGGATTCCGGAAAAGGCGAAGCCGGCGCCGCGTCCGCGTAACTGAAGATTTTCATCAAAGGCGAGCGGCCGCGACGTCGGCCGCTCCTGGAC
>Ga0070707_100001429_pt1 | contig 23370 bp, 19 predicted proteins | sample KBSK5502metaG_FD_65468 | JGI IMG/M metagenome (GOLD analysis project Ga0070707, IMG submission 65468) | Corn, switchgrass and miscanthus rhizosphere microbial communities from Kellogg Biological Station, Michigan, USA - KBS K5-50-2 metaG | ecosystem: Host-associated > Plants > Roots >...
ACACCATCGAGACCAACATCAAGGCGACGGAGCTCATCCTGGAGCTGGCCGCCCGCAAGCACCGGCCGCTGCTGCTGGCCTCCACCTCGGAGGTGTACGGCAAGCTCGACAAGCCGAAGTTCAGCGAGGACGACGACGTGATCCTGGGGCCGACCTCCAAGGCCCGGTGGTGCTACGCCGCCTCGAAGATGATTGACGAGTTCCTCGCGCGCGCCTACTACAAGGAGAAGGGGCTCCCCACGGTCGTCGCGCGCCTCTTCAACACCATCGGCCCCCGGCAGACCGGGCAGTACGGCATGGTGGTCCCGCGCTTCGTGCGGCTGGCCCTAACGGGCGAGCCCATCCCGGTCTACGGCGACGGCACCCAGCGCCGGTCCTTCACCTGGGTGGGCGACGTGGTGGGCGCCATGCTCGCGCTGATCGCGCACCCGCAGGCCCACGGCGAGGTCTTCAACATCGGGCACACGAAGGAGATCTCGATCTACGAGCTGGCGGTGCTGGTGAAGCAGATGACCGGCAGCGACTCGGAGATCGTGCTAGTGCCGTACGAGCAGGCCTACGAGGCGGGGTTCGAGGACATGGCGCGGCGGGCGCCGGATATCGGGAAGATCCAGGGGTTGATCGGGTACCGGCCGGTGCTGGATCTGCCGGAGATGCTGGAGCGGGTCATCGCGTATGAAAGAGAGCTGGAAAAGCTGAGATGAAGAACACGACTCAACCAGTCGTCGTCAAGCAGGATATGCAAAGGCTGTACGATGACTTGGGTGAGGCGGTCCGGAAGAATCTCGACGTTCTTCGAGACCCAGCTCACGTCTGGCGCCTGGTGGAAGGGGATCGACCAGCGCTTGCCTACTTTCGTAGGCGGAAGATCCAGACAGCTCTCGAGCTCGGCAGCTTCCCGCCGCGTAGCGCCCTGCTGGAGGTGGGATGCGGGACCGGGGACTACGGCCTTCTTCTAGCACGCGCGGGTTACCAGATGACCGGGGTGGACCTGTCGTCAAAGTCTATCGAGGCGGCTCGGGCCAAGGCCTCGATCCTCGGTCTCGCCGACACCTCCTTCGTGGTCTCGGATGCTGAGGCACTTTCCGAGATTCCGGAAAATAGCGCGGATGGCGTCGTGTCGTTCTCGGCGCTTCGCTACGTTCCTGATTTGAGGCGAGCCCTTCTGGCGATCCGTCGGGTACTGAAGCCCAACGGAGTGGCGGTCCTCGATTTTCCAAACCGCTTCTGTCCCTGGTTCCGGCTGCTCAAGACTCATTTTGGCGTCGAGCGCCACATCCACGATCAACATTACTCCACGCGTGAGATCGTGAGGCTGATGCGAGAGGCCGGACTGGTCGATGTCACCGCCAGGCGAATCCTGTTCACAACGTATGTCTTGCCTGGCCCACTCCTCCCCGTGTTCAGGGCCATCGACTGGGCCGGGGAGCGGACGCCCGGGATGAACCAGACTGCCGGGATCATCATGGTGCGGGGTCGGAAGGCGTGAGGAGTGTGTCGGTCCTCCTGACCTACGACATCCACACTCACGCGGCGCATTCGGCGCCGGACGTAGATCGTTACCTTCAGCACATCCTCGGCCTGCACGCCAAGATAGGCGTGAAGGCGAGCTTCTTCTTTCCCGCCGAGGCAGCGCGGGCGATGAAGCAGACGGCGAGAAGCCTGGTACGCGAAGGACACGCGGTCGGGTGTCATGGGCTGACGCACCGGAACGAGTCGTACAAGGCAATGCCGCACGCCGAGCAGAAGGAGAAGCTGTCTCTGGCGACGCGAGAGATCGAAGACATCATCCAGCAGCGGGTGACATTCTTCAGGGCACCCGTCTTCAAGATCTCGGGAACAACGATTCGTGTGTTAGAGGAGTTGGGCTACGAAGCAGATCTTTCAATGAACTCGCAACGACTAGGGCTGACGAGTTCTGACGTATGGAATGTGAGTTGGATGCTGGCGCCAAGGCGTCCCTATCACCCGGACTTTAAGTATCCGTGGCGGAAGGGGCGGGCGAAGCTCTGGGAAATCCCTCTGTCCTGCATGCTGCTGCCGTACATGAGCAACACGGCCCTTGTCTTTGGTGTGCGCTTTATGAAGACGTTCTTTCGGGGCCTGTTGGTCGAATCTCGGTTGTCGGGGAAGCCGGTCGTCTATATGGCTCACCCGGAAGACCTCTACCCTTGGAGAGCATCTCCCACGCATCCCCCATTCCATTGGCGAGAACTTGCTCCAAGCGAGCAGGGGTTTCGGATTAGACGCCGACTGTTCGAGGCGGACGCAAGCAAAGTTGCCTGGATGGCAGAATCCTTGTTGGAGTGTATGAGCGGCAGCGGAGCCGCGAAGTTTTTGAGCGTTCCTGAGTATGCGGCGGAGCTGAGTCGGGATGGTAGTACGTGTTAGTCGGGCGCCTGTTGCGGGCGAATCGACTATGCGCGCTATGCGCGGCCTCTGCCGATGACCGCGTGGATCTCTCGTATCGGAGCGAACCGTGGGGAGAGTAGAGGACTCGGCAGGCAGAGAGGCGGGTCGGACAGCGCTGGTGTCGGCGGCGTTCGAAGTGACTGCGCGGGCGCTAGCTGTCATCCTCTCGATAGCGATAGCCAGGGTGCTCGAACCAACCGAGGTTGGCGTGCTAGGCTTGGCCGTTATTTTTGTCGGAGTTGCGTCACAGGTCGCGTATTGTGCCGAGACCGCGAGCGTGAGCGGCGAGTCACTTGGTGGCGACAATCAATACGCCTTGGCAGCAGTCGGTATTCGCTTTCTTATCACGGCTGCCTTGGTGGTCGGGATGCTGTTCGCCCTGCCACGGGTGACGAGCCTGCTTGCCGGTACGGAAGAAGTGGGAGGCGAACTGACGTTTCTCGTCCACCTCCTTTCTTGGCAGCTCCTGCTGGAGCTGGTGGGCACGTATCCTCGAGTGCTCTTGCAGCGGCAGCTTAGATTGACATGGGTGGCGGTCGGAACCCAGTTGGCAGTGTTAGTGCACGTAGGGTTATCGGTGCTATTGCTCACAGCAGGCTATGGTGCGCCAGGGGTGGTCTGGGCCTGCCTGACCAGCGTGGGCGTGAATAGCGTCTATCTGTGGCTTCGAGTGCTAGGCAGATATCCACTGGCATGGGAGGGAAGGGCAACTGCTCGTCTGTGGCGGGAAGCGATCGGCTCCACTGGTAAGGTGTTTGTGGGAGGCATCCTTGGATATGTGAACGGCCGCGTTGACAATCTGCTGGTGGCTGGAGTCCTTGGTCCGGCCGCCATGAGTTTCTATAGCATGGCGTGGAGCGTGTCTCGAATCCCAGCCGGCATTCTTTCTCAAGTGCTGAGCTTCACCCTAATCCCGACACTTGCCAGAGTCCAAGAAGACAGGGAGTCTATCGCGAAGATACTACAGGGAGCCCTGGGCTATTCTTACATCATTCTGGCACCAGTATGTGCTGGACTGTTTGTTTCGGCCCCGTCTGTGGTGAATTGCGTCCTAGGAACGAAATGGCTGCCGCTAGTGCCATGCTTGCGAATGATGAGCATAACTGTCCTGATGGGACCTCTTGTGTTTAGCACAAGTGCTCTCTTGATAGGAACCGGTCGCGCGCATGTACCAAGTTTGGCGACGGTGGGCCAGTTCCTGATTCTCTATGCGCTCATCGTACCGCTCTCGCTACGCTGGAATATCACAGGGGCTGCGCTAGGGGACTTGGCCGGGGTGGCGGTCTTAACGGTAATACTGTATGTGAGCGCACGACTGGCCACGCGAGACTATAGGCCGTTGTTTGTTTCTGCCATTCGGCTACCGCTCCTTGCTGCGGTTTGTGCTGGTAGCTTAGCCGCATACGTTGGTTCTTATCTGGACTACGGGAAACTTCGTGCCGCCAGCGAAATATGCGTCCTTGTAGGCGGGTACGCGCTATTCGTTTGGCTTGGCGGTGGCCGAGAGAAGCTAGCGAGCATGTCGCGCTTGGCAAAGGATGCCATCCAAGATTGCTGGGGGTTTCGGTATGCGTCGAGGTGGAGCCGTTCTGAGGAGTGAAGCATCGTGTTTCTAGGCCGCTGGGATGGGTTGTTCAGTAGTTCGAGAGCCGGTTGAGCGGTTCCGGGAAGTGGCTGAGAGTTGAGTAGTACTCATGTGCCGGAACATAGACAGAAAGTGATCGCTCGTTTGGCGGCTTGGTATCTTCGCGATTGTCCGATCGTGCGCGGACGGGGCTTGGTGAATCGCCTGCTCGGGAGATTCCTTGAGGTTCAAACTCTTGGTGACATCAGAATTCGGCTAATCAATCCGCTTGAATACCATCAGAGAGTGCTGCTCTTCGGTGTGCCGTATGAGCCGGAAGTGACGTGCTTTCTTACCGGCGTGCTGAAGCCGGGGATGGTGTTCATAGATGTGGGGGCGAATCTCGGGTACTACACGCTGCTTGGAGCGAAGCGGGTTGGTCCTCACGGTCAAGTCCACTCTTTCGAGCCTGCGCCGCTGCAGTTTCGGCATCTGACGCTAAACGTCGAGACCAACCAAATCGCGAACGTCGTGTTGAATAACTGTGCAGTGGCTGATCGTGTTGGGGAGACGCAACTCTTCATGTCGGATGGATGGAATCAAGGGACCCATTCCCTCGGAATGGCTCAAGGCAATATGCGAGAGTGCCGGGTGAAGTGCACCTCGCTTGATGAGTACGTGGCCGAGGCTGGCCTTTGCCATGTTGATGTCGTCAAGATTGACGTCGAAGGTGCCGAGCTCCTGGTGTGTCGGGGTGCGAGCAGAACGCTTACCTTGTTGAAACCGCCTGTGATTGTCTTTGAGGCATGCGAGAAGTGGACCCAGGCGCTCAGCCACTCTACCAGCCATGTGAAGGAATTCTTGGAGGGCTGCGGATACGCAATTTATCGTCTGGAAGCCAGCTCTGCGCCAGTCCGAACCAGACCATCGACGGTTGAGATCTACGCGAACTTGGTAGGAATTCACACCACGGCAGCTGGATTCTGGTACGAGCAACTGGAGCATGCAGTGCGAAAGTGCCTTAGTGAAAAAGACCTGGTTGAGGAGCACGGAAATGAACGGGCGATGCAGTGATGGTAGGGGATCGAAGCGAGGCGAGTGAACGAATGGAGCAGGTCGCTGGAGCCAAGAGGACTCTGTCGATTTTGCACATTGCTGAGACATATCCCCCCGACTATGGTGGTGGGGCAGCTATTTACATCCGAGACGTCTGTCGGTTGATGGCCGATCGTGGTCATAGCGTGCGCGTGGTTTGTACCGAGAATACACATTCCGCACCTTATTCGATACGGACGGAGTATGACGGGGCAGTCCAAGTAGATCGAGTGAACCTGCCCTACTTTAAGGCGGTGGATCCAGAGGGTTGGCAGCTGGGTCTTATACGCTGGCGGAGGCACCAGCGTCGTGTCGCCCATCTGTTTGATGAGGTGCTCACAACCTGCACACCCGACCTTGTTCACTACCATGCATGTCGCCCTCTGGGCGAGGAGCCATTGGCTGCGGTATATCGTTATGGCATTCCCATCGTGGGGATGCTCCACGAAGGATGGCTGATTTGTGCGCGAGTAGTGTTACTACGGTCTCCAACCGGCGAGGCGTGCGAGGGGCCAAGGGCGCTACGTTGTCTGGAGTGTATGTACAGTCACTATGACAAGACTCACGTTCGCGCCGCGCTGAAACTGCCGTGGCGGATTGTGAAGCTTGGAGTTTATCCTGCGTATCGATTGTGGCGTCGGCGAAACGCCCGGCGATATCTCGTTGGTGCAATTGCATATTCTCGGTTTGTTGTCCGAATGCATGAGAGAAGGATTGACGGGCCCGTTCGATACGTCTCGTTGGGAGTGGATCTGCAGGACGTCCCCGAGATCGTCCCGGCGCGTCCGCGAACTCCTTTACGATTCGGATTCGTCGGCGGATTTCATTCGCACAAGGGGATAGCACACGTCCTCGATGCCTGTGCTGCTCTAAAGGAGTGTGGTCTCGTATTTGAATTGCACGTGTGGGGGCCGGACGGCGGAAGAGGCTTGGAAGAGGTTGCGTTACGGGGGCTTGAGGATCGAGTTGTTCTTCACGGAATGTTTGAACGGGAGCAGAGGTGGACAGTGTACGAGGAGATCGACGTCGCTCTTATGGCAACGACGGTGTGCGAGGCGCTTGGGCGTGTGCCAATGGAGGCGGCGGCCGTCGGTGCGCCCACGATCGCGCCAGCTGTGGGCGGCATCCCGGAGACCATTCGTGACGAAGAGGATGGGCTCCTGTACCGCTTTCTTGACCCGAAGGACTTGGAAAGGCAGATGCGACGGGTGTTGGAGGAACCAGGCTTGATGTCCCGCTTGCTCAAGAACGTGAGGCGGCCAGTGGAGACCGCGGACAGGGCATCTGCTGTCGAGGACTTCTACTTTGACGTTCTTTCCAGAAGGTCCGACAGGAAGGATTAGGATGGCGGATCCTTGAGGGATCCGCCAAAGGATTGAAACGGGGCTGCTCGAAAGATGCTATCTCAAGCAGGGCGGAGCGGGGAATCTAGGCACTGGAGAGCCTGTACAGTTGATTTTAGGCGCGGGCATGACAGGTTTGGCTGCGGGGTTGGCGTCAGGCCTACTAGTGTACGAGGCGGAAGAGACACCAGGTGGAATCTGCAGTTCATACTACATGCTTCCGAGCGGAAAGGCGCGGCTTCCTGTGTCACCGCAGGATGGCGAGGCCTTGTCGGGCTTAAGTCGTACGTGCGCAGATCAGGCATTTACTTCCCTAGGCAGAGGCTCCACGTTCCTTACCCGATCCAGAATCACCTTCGGTATTTGGGACCCGAAATAGCATCGAAGGCTTTGCGCGAGATGCTTGAAAGCAGGGCCGGAGCCGGGCCTGCGGACACTGATGCGGCTGAGTCCCTTCTCAATGGCCTCTCAAGTTGGTCTCAGGTGCTCGCCGCAGGCCTCACTGAGATCCTTCAGGAGACTCGCCCTGATCTTGTCCACATCTTCGTCGATCCCGCGGCCCAGTTTAGGCGTGCGTGCAGCGATCCGGGCCGGCGTCCCAGCACTCTGTCACGAGTTGATTTCCCCTCGACCGTCGCCGGAGACGGATCCGCACTAGGATGAACTGGCAGAGCTCTTGCCGCATTGTGCCGGTGTCGCGGTGCAGTCTCCGCTCCTCGCTCGTGAATGTCGAGAGCGCATCCCGTTCGGCCGCCCGGTCGCCGTAATCCCCAACATCGTAGAGGATCCGGGCGACCCGGTATCGGGGCCTGCCGATTGTGAGGGAGGGGAAGTGGTCTGCGGGTTCGCATCGCGCTTGGAGCCCAGGAAGGCGCCACTGGTTCTTCTCGAAGCTTTTTCCGAGGCGCTCAAGCGTGAGCCCCGACTCCGACTCCGAAGGGCTGGCGATGGGCCGATGCGGCCTCGCTTGTTGGAGCGCCCCGCAGAGCTAAGGATCCTCGATTGCTGTGACTTTTTGGGTAGCTACTCGGGTTCGTCAGGGCGGGACGCGTTCTTCGTACAGTGTTGACGTCGTGGTTCAACCCTCTCTGACTGAGGGTTTGCCGAACGGTGATCGAGGGCATGGCGCGCGCAAAAGCAATCATCTGGACGACGGTCGGCGGGATAGCAGACGTGCTGTCCCAAACATCCGCAGTGCTCATACCGCCAGGAGACATGGAGATAACGGTATTGGCGCGTGACCCGGGACTTCGGAGGAGCCTCGGGCGCGCAGCGAGAAGCGTCTACCTGAGAACGTTCTCCCCCGAGGCTGTTCTACTGGTACTGCTCGGCGAGTATCAAGAGGTCCTTTGCTGAAGCGCGGTGCCGGGGCGGGTCTGGGTGAATGAGGAGGGCCACGAATGGAGACTACGGTGACATCTGTTGTTCTGGGCGACGGGCCGGCCCGCCGTAGTTGCAGACGGAGCGGGTAGACGTGCCGAGGGTGAGCGTCTGCATCCCCGCTTACAACGGGCAAGCCTACCTCAGGAAGGCGGTCGAAAGTGTTCTACAGCAGGGTTTCTGGGATTGGGAGCTGGCGATTTGCGACGATGCTTCAACGGACGAGACTCCGGATATCTGTCGATCCTTCCAGGACCGGCGTATCCGCTACCTCCGATTCGACCAGAATGGGGGGCAAGCGGTCAACTGGAATCGATGTCTGGAGGCGGCCGCGGGGGATTACATCGTCGTGTTGCACCAGGACGACATATTGGTACCCGCCTATCTCAGTCGGGCAGTAGAGGTGCTCGATAAGCACTGCGGTGTAGGGCTCGTGCACTGCTCGGTCCAGCATGTCGACGCGAACGGGAATCCTATTGTTCTCCAGCGACTCTATGAGGCGGATCGCGTGGAGCCGGGGGAGGCGCTCTGGCGAGAGCTCGTGGTTCGGGGATGTGTCGTGAACCCCGCAGGCGTGATGGTCAGGAAGGCGGCATACAAAGCGGTCGGACCTTTCACAACCAGGATCCACTGGGGCATCGACTGGCACATGTGGATCCGGATCGCGATCCGCTTCGATGTGGCTTACCTGACAGACACGTTAGCGTTCTACCGCGAGCATGCGCAGAGCGGCACCGGGGCGGTTGCTGCCGCGGCGCGGAACGGTCAGGACGAGCTGTGGGTGATCGAGGACACCTTCGAGCATCTCGGCGCGACCCGACCCGAATTGCTCGCCATGCGCGGCGAGGCGATCCGGCAAGTCGCGCATCGCACCTGGTGTTTGGCGGAGACGATGTGTCAGCGAGGCATCATGCCTCCGGCCCGTGCGGGGCTGCGAAGGGCAGTCAAAATCTGGCCCGGTATGCTTCTACAGAGCCGGTTGTGGGGGCTGTGGGCGGCAACATACTTCGGCTACGACTGGTTCCGTCGAATGCAGCACCGACGGGCGTCACTGTCGCTCGGTGTCCGCTCGAGACCCGGGCGGGCCGCATCTCGGAAGACATGAAGGAGGACCGGGGGACATGATACTGGCCACAGGGGCGAAGGGGATGCTCGGGCCGTACTTCAACGAGGTCTACACAACGGACGAGATCATCGCTACGGACCTTCCCGAGCTCGATGTACGGGACAGAGAGCAGGTCAGAGCCATGATCAAGAGATACCGTCCTGCACACGTGTATCACCTGGCCGCCGATACCGACGTCGATGGGTGCGAGAAGGATCCAGATAACGCGTACCGCACAAACGTGCTCGGGACGCTGAACGTGGCTCTCGCATGCCAGGAGTTCGACGTGGTCATGACTTACGTTAGCACCGTAGGCGTGTTCGGGGGCATCGATAAGTCGGAACTCCACACTGAGTACGACACGCCCTCACCAGTGAGCGTCTACGGCCGCACCAAACTCGAAGGTGAGCATGTCGTACGGGATCTGCTGAGGCGCTACTTCATCGTCCGCGCCGGTTGGATGATGGGCGGAGGTCCTGCGAAGGATCACAAGTTCGTTGGCAAGCTTGCTGACCTGATACAGATGCGCGACGAGGTCATGGCGGTAGATGACAAGTGGGGCACTCCAACTTACGCGAAGCAGTTTGCCTTCAACCTGCGAATCCTCGTTGAGTCCGGCTACTACGGGCTATATCACTGCGTCAACGGTGGCATGTGCAGCCGCTACGAGATGGCAGTGGAGATCGCACGGATCCTGGGACGAGATACCCGCGTCATTCCGGTGAGCTCCGCGCATTTCCCGCTTTCGGCGCCACGGCCGCGCTCAGAGGCCGCGCGGAACTACAAGATGGAGCTGCTGGGGCTGAACAAGATGACAGACTGGAGGGAAGCGCTGCGTGATTATCTTGGGAGCTGGGCTCGCGGGGCTTAGCGCGGCCTACCATCTCCCGGGGAGCACGATCTGGGAGCAGGGTGACCGTGTCGGCGGCCATGCAAAGTCAGCTGCAAGCCGGGGGTTTGTGTTTGACGAAGGCATCCACGTTCTGCATACGTCCAACCAGTACGTGCTCGACCTTCTTTCGGGTTCCGCTAACGCACACCTGGAGCAGCACCGACGGGAGGCGTGGATCTATCATCACGGCGTTCTAACACGCTACCCGTTCCAGGCAAACACGCACGGGCTTCCGGTCGACATCATTACGGAGTGCCTTCTTGGCTTCATCGAGAACGACCGAAGGCAAGGTGACATCGAGACCTACGAGGACTGGCTCTACTACCAGTACGGGCGGGGGATCTGCGAGCGCTTCATGATCCCCTACAGCATCAAATTTTGGGGCGTGCACCCTCGCGAATTGACCACGGAGTGGGTGAGCGTTCGCCATCCCCGCCCATCGCTGGAGGAAGTGCTGACCGGAGCTCTCACCGATCAGACGAAAGGCTTTGGTATCAATGCTCAATTTCGGTATCCTCGCGAGGGGGGATTCGGAACGATCGCGAGGGCCTTGGCTGACGCCGTGGGCCGAGAGCGGATCCATTTGGGCCACCGGGTGACGCGGCTCGACCCCGAGCGGCGTGAGGTCGGCTTCAACGCGGGCAAGCTGGTGATGCCCTATGACGCGATCGTCTCGACCGTGCCACTACCCGAGTTGATCAAAATCATTCCGGGCGCTCCTGACTCCGTGCAGCGGGCCGCCGGCTCTCTCCGAACGAACTCGATCCTGGTAGTGAATCTTGGCATCGACCGCCCGCAGGTAACAGAGAAGCATTGGATCTACTTCCCGGAGTCCGACTACAGTTTCTTTCGCATCAGCTTCCCGATGAATTTTGCGCCGAACATGGTGCCTCCTGGCACGAGCTCGATTGCCTGCGAGATCGCTTACAGCGGCGGCCGCGAAATTGATCGCGCTAGCGTAGTGAACCGGGTTGTGGCCGACTTGCGCCGCTCCAACGTGCTGTCTGCAAACGATACGGTAATCTTTCAAGACGTGATGGACATCAAGTATGCGTACGTCCTCTTTGATCCCCAGCGGAAGCCGGCGGTCCGGCTCATCCACGAGTACCTGCGCGAGAACGATGTCTATCCATGCGGCCGCTACGGCGAGTGGGCGTATCTCTGGAGCGACGAAGCGATCCTGAGCGGACGACACGCTGCGCAGATGCTTCGGCGAAAGCTCGATCATGTGCGCGGACAGGACGGAGACGACGATGCGGGGGGGCGGTGAGCGGGAGGCCACTTATAAGTGTCGTGGTCCCGACGCGCGATCGCGTGGGGCCTTTACACGACACGATTCGAGCCCTTCGCGATCAGACGCTTGGCGTCTCTGACTACGAGATTATCGTGGTGGACGATGGATCGACTCCTCCGATAGTTCTTGAGTGTTCAGATAGTGAGCCGCGCTGCATTCTCATAAGACTTGAAGGCCGTGAGAGATCAGCAACACGGAACGTAGGTGCCCGGGCGGCGTGGGGCGGGATCGTAGTCTTCGTGGATGATGATATCTCGGTCGCTACGGATTTCTTAGAGGCCCACCTCTTTGCACAGAATGAATGGCCAGATGCGATTGTGGTGGGATCGATTCGTTTGCCGGTGGCGGTACTGGAGCGACCCTTTGGGCGTTTCCGCCAGGCACTTGAGCTGCAAGGGGTTCCGCAGAGCAGAGGGACCGGGTGCGCAAGGAACTTTTGTACGGCTGCCAACATGTCAATGAGCCGAAAACGATTCCTGGATCTGGGTGGCTTTGATGAGTCGCTCGTGACTGCCGAGGATCAGGATCTTGCCTTGAGACACTCCGAGAGGGGTGGGTTGATAGCATTCGTGCCTGAGGCGGCGGCTGTTCATCGTGATGAAGCTGTGGATGTCCGCAGATACTGCCGACGCTCGGAGTGGGGTAGCGAACGAATAGTGGCGTTCTGCGAGCGGCATGGCGAGTGGCCCGATAATGTCGCGCGCGACCGGGTGAACGGCCCAATACGTTGGCGCCATGAGCCGCTCAGGTGGTCGGCTCGGAAGATGTTGAAGGGAGTTATAGCGGTCCCCGCAGCTGTCGAGGTGCTGTTCTGTGCGGCTGCAGTTCTTGAACGGAGTGCGCCCGACAGCCGAGTGCTGCAGCGTGTCTACCGCCTCCTCCTGGGGGCACATGTTTTCCGCGGGTACCGTCGGGGGCTAGGGCGAGGCAAGGGGGCGCTTGCTGGATCCAGGTCGATGGTGGCGGCGGGTCGCGGATGATCAGGGGGGCAGCGTCTCGGATCTCGGTCCTGCATTTCGCAGAATCAGACGATACGAGCGGATTTTTTCCGCAGCTGGCTACGTGGCATGAGCGGGGCCGCTGTCGCATGTTCTTCGGCACGCTCAAGCCGATGGCGCCCTGGCTCCGCGAGTTCATGGAGCGCGCCGGGGTGGCTTGCATGAGCTGTGAGGCCCGGACACGTGCCGAATATCCTTTCGGCCTGTTCCGGCTCATGCGGTATCTGCGCCGCGAACGGATAGACCTCCTCCACACGCACCTGTTCGAACCATCGGCGGTGGGGCTGTTGGCGGGAGTCCTCGCGGGCACACGCGGGCGGGTCATGACGCGCCATTACTCGAACTACCACACCCGTATCGGAAAGAAATGGCACGTCCGAGTGGACCAGTTGTGCAACCGCATGAGTCACGCCATCATTGCCGTCTCGCAACACACAGCCGACCATATCGTGCACGAAGAGGGCGCACCAGTAGGGAAGGTGCACGTCGCGCTCAACGGTATCGACTTCTCGCGGGTCAAGGTATCGGATCGAGATGCACCGGCTCGGCTTAGGCGCGAGTGGTGTCCCGAGGGCGCGCACCTGCTCGTCGTGCCGGGTCGCCTGCATCCCGAGAAGGGCCACACGTACTTCTTCCAGGCATTGCCGGGGATTCGGCGGCGGCTCGCATGCCCGGTGGTGGCTCTGGTGGCGGGTGCCGGGCCCTTCGAATCGGCTTACCAGGAGGAGGTTCGATCGCTGGGGTGCGAGGACATCGTCAGATTCCTCGGTTTTCGCAGAGATATCCCAGACGTCATCGCCGCCGCGGACGTGGTGGTGCTGCCGAGCGTAGCGGAGGCATTCGGGCTGGTGGTGGCTGAGGCGCTCTACCTGGGCACGCCCATCGTGGCTACGCATGTTGGCGGGATACCGGAGGTCGTCGAGGACGGCATTGACGGCATGCTGGTTCCGCCAGCGGACAGCAAGGCGCTAGCCGACGCGATTGTGCGCCTCCTTGGCGACCCCGAGAGGCGGCGTCTCATGGCGAGCGCTGGTCGCGAACGGGTGAGAGAACGCTTCAGCTTCGAGAAGATGATGCGGGCGTACGAACAGCTCTACGAGCGACTTGACGAGGGATGCCCACAGTATCGGTAGTCATACCCACCTACAACGCAGCGCGGTACGTTGAAGCCGCCGTGGACAGCGTTCTGGGACAGACGTTCAGGGACGTCGAAGTCCTCGTGGTCGATGACGGTTCCGCCGATGGGACCGAGGCCGTACTGTCACGCTACGGAAGCGCGATCCGCTACCTTCGACAAGAGAACAGCGGCGTCTCTGCAGCGCGCAACCGCGGCATCCAGGAAAGCAGCGGCCGGCACGTCGCCTTCCTGGATGCCGACGATACGTGGTTTCCGGAGAAGCTGGACCGACAGATCGCCGCCCTGGAGACTTCCGGCCAGCACCGCGCCTGCTACTCCGCCCACGTGATCTGCACCGAAGCTCTCACCCCGCTCGCTGTGCAGCGAAGCGTCCGACGCGGCTCCACACTGGAAGACCTCCTGCTGAGGGGGAACGTCGTGGGTACCCCGTCGAGCGTGCTCTGTGAGCGCTCGCTTTTCTCGATCGTCGACCGCTTCGACCCTCGGTTGAGCCAGTGTGCCGACTGGGACATGTGGGTCCGCCTCGCGACGATGACAGAGTTCCTCTATCTGGACGAGCCGCTGATCACGTACAGACAGCATCGGTCGAACATGAGCGCTGACCCGGCACTGCTCGAGCGCGATAGCACACGTGTGCTCGAGAAGGCATTCGAATTGCCGAGTGTACCGCATCAAGTGCGGGCGGCTCGTCGTACCGCCTTCGCCCGAAACTACATGGTGCTGGCGGGTACCTACTTCTACGCCCACCGGTATCCGGATTCCGTTAGGTGCGCGGTGCGTGCGGTTTCGCTCGATGCCGGGCAGCTGGGCTACTTGACGGCGTTTCCGGGGCGTCTTGCCGCTCGTTGGCTCAAAGGCGGGCGGCCCGCGGGACAGTGGCGGTAGATGAAGGCCCAAGCGGGTGATGGCCCTCGGGTTCTGTATCTCGTTTACTGGGGGGCAGGAGAGCCACTCGGACAAGCACTGGTGCTTCCCTCAGTGCGACGGCTCGCACAGCTTGGGGCAAAGGTGACGTTGGTAACGTTCGACAAGGCCGAGGACCTCAACCAGCGTGAGCACATGGTGGCAATCCACCGTGAGCTGGAGACCCTCGGCATCCGCTGGGTGTCGCTTCGTTACCACAAGGGACCTCATGCCGCGGCGAAGATCTATGACGCGGTCACCGGATGGGCGCATTCCATTACCGCCCAACTCGGTGGGCGAACGGACATTGTTCACGCGCGGACTTTTGTTGGCGGCCTCATGGGGCTCGTCGTGTCGCGGTTGCTCCGGGCAAAGTTCGTCTACCACAATGAGGGTTTCTATCCGGACGAACAGGTGGACGGCGGGGTGTGGGCTCGGGGATCGAGGCGACACCGGCTTGCGCGCCAGCTAGAGGCTCAGTTATACGCCCGAGCCGACGGCATCATCGCCCTGTCACGCCGGGCTCGAGCCGCGATCGAGGAACTGGTGCCGGTGGCGCGGAAGCGAACTCCCGTGATTGTTGTGCCCAGCGCGGTTGACCTCGAAAGGTTCAAGTGCCCAGGAGCAGGGGCATCTGTGCGTGGAGAGGGTCTGCGCCTGGTTTATTCGGGCAGCGTGGGGTTTCGGTATTGCTTCGACCGAGCCGTGCAGTTCGCCGCCGTCGCACGCCAGGAGTTGGGTCGCCTGAGCCTCCGCGTGGTCACCCGGTCTGACCGTCAGCTCGTGGAGGGTATTCTTGACGCGAGCAGCCTTCCCCGGGAGGCGTGGTCGGTGGCGAGCGTCCCTCACGCGGCTATGCTCGCCGAGCTCTCCCAGCACGACGCGGGTCTCTACTTTCTCAAGCAAGGCCTCAGCGAGCACGGCTGTTCTCCGACGCGAATTGGCGAGTACTGGGCCTGCGGGCTTCCCGTGGTCACCACGCCCAACGTGAGCGACACGGACGAGATCGTGCGCCGCGAGGGCGTCGGGGTGGTGGTGAGGGAGCACTCCGAGGCTGGTTACAGCGAGGCCATTCGGACCCTGGCGAAACTGCTCGAGGATCCCGAGCTGACGGCCCGGTGTCGGCGGGCTGCGGAGACCCATTACGCGCTTGGCCCTGCCTGTGAACGACAGATGGCCCTCTACCGCGAGGTTCTTGCCTGAAGTGCCCGTCACGGGAATGATCAGAGAGGCGCTGCGGAAGACCCGAGTGTCGCAACCCCTGAACTTTCTCGCAACCTCCACAGTCCGGCGTGTGCTGGACATCCTCGGGATCAGGCCGGCGTGTGTCGTCAGGCATCTGCATCGGGCTGGCACGACGCGTTGCAGGCTGCCGAACGGACGCGTCCTCAAACTCTGGTCTCGCGGCGATGACTGGGTGTGCACCCAGATCTACTGGAAGGGGCTCTCGGGCTACGAGCCCGAGACCGTGCAGGTGTTCCTGCGCCTAGCAGCGGCTGCCAAGGTGATCTTCGACGTCGGAGCCTACGTCGGTTTCTACACTTTGCTGGCCGCTCTCGCAAACCCGTCCGCGCGGGTCTATGCGTTCGAGCCTCACCCGAACGCCTACGGACGGCTCCTGCGGAACGTAAAGACCAACCATCTTGTCAACGTCGAGTGCCTGCAAGCGGCGGCGGGTGAGGCCGACACGAGCAGCGCACTCTTTTGCGGGCCGGGCTGGCTCCCGACGAGCTCCAGCCTGTCGGCAGAGTTCATGGGATCACACGATGCGCTGCTGCGTGTGAGCGTTGAGGTGATGTCTCTTGATGCCTTTGTTCGGGAGTCCGGCATCGAACGTGTGGATCTCCTGAAGATCGATACCGAGAGCACAGAGCCGCAGGTCCTTCGGGGGATGCTGGAGACCCTTCGGAGGGACCGGCCCTCGATCATCTGTGAAGTGCTGCGGGGACGGGGCGCGGAGGATCGCCTGGAAGAGATTCTCGGCGGGCTTGGCTACCGCTACTACCTACTAACACCGAGTGGCCCGATGCTGGTCCCAAAGATAGCGGGCCACGGGGCTTGGCTCAACTACCTTTTTACATGTTCCGCCCGCGCATGAGCGAAGATCAACTGGTCTCGGCCCTCACGGGACGGTGCCCGGCGTGCAACGACGGCGCAACTCGCCACTGGGGGAAGAAGTTCGCCTGCGAGCTATGGCGGTGTCGCCGGTGCGGAGCCATTTTTTGCGTGAAGTCGTCCGACAGCACGGACAGCCGCACACTGTACGAGCGCTATCATGATGCAGCCCGCTTTAGCCTCGCGCCCACCGTCGAGGCCTCGCTGGAGAGGCTAGCGTCGTTGGCGGAGCGGGCTCGGGTGACCGGCCGCTGGCTGGACTTCGGTTATGGCGAGGGAGGGTTGCTGGAGGTTGCGCAGCGGCGTGGGTGGGCCTGTTACGGCGTTGAGATCAGCCGATCGATGCTGGACTACGGGTCCAGGAAAGGGTGGACTGTGACGTCCGATCCGCGTGGCGATCCGCGCCTTGTGGATGGGACGTTCGACGTGGTCACTATGATCGAGGTACTCGAGCATGTTGCGGATCCCGTTTGCCTCCTGAGCGACGCGGCGCGATGGCTGCGGTCGGGGGGGCTCCTGTACGTCACTACGCCCAATGCCCGCGGCCTGAACTGCCGCATCTTGGGGCGGGCCTGGAGCGTCGTGTGCCCGCCGCAGCACCTCATTCTGTGGACACCCCGGGCCCTGTGCGTAGCGCTTGCCCGGGCAGGCTTCGGCACGTGGCGACTGCGGGCAGAAGGCTTCAATCCGGCCGAGATCCTGGCATGGCTGCGAGGAGGGCAGTCGGCAGCCGAGGGAGTTAACCGATACCAGTCGGGTCTGGCGCTGAGCGCGGCTCTTGAACGGAGCCGTGTCCGGAGGATCGCGAAGGCCGTCGTGAACCGAGGCCTCAGCGCATTGCGGCTCGGAGACACGCTGAAGGTTTGGGCATCGCGTGCTGCCTAGGAGCGTCCGGACGAAGCGTTCTGTGCGCGTTCTGGCCATGGTGCCGTACCCGGCCGGTCAGGCACCGAGTCAGAGATTTCGGATCGAACAGTGGCTGCCCCACTTACGGGCACTCGGCATCGAGTGCGATCTGGCCTCGTTCATGGACTCCGAGCTATACGGCCAGCTGGCTCGCCCGGGAGATCCGGGACGCAAGGCGGCTGCGCTTCTGAGAGCAGCTGGGCGGCGCTGGCGGACACTGGCCGAGATCGAGCAGTACGATCTCGTCTTCCTCCATCGTGAGGCGATGGTGTTCGGGCCTGCGATCCTCGAGCGAATAATCGCCCGCCGGAAGCCAGTCGTATTCGACTTCGATGACGCGATCTGGCTGCGGAACGAGAATCGCGTCAACCCGCTCGCCCCGTGGGTGAAATGCCCGGGCAAGACGAGGGCCATCGCCAAGCGGGCGTCAGCGGTCCTGGCTGGCAACGCCTATCTCGCCGAATGGGCTCGGAGTTACAACCGTTCGACACACATCGTGCCCACGACGATCGATACAGAGGGCTCCTACAGTCGTCAGAAGGCCCACGGCCCGAGCGAAGTGCCGATCATCGGATGGTCGGGCACTACCTCGACGCTGCGCTATCTCGAGTTCTTACGGCCAGTCCTGGGGGAGCTCTCCCGACGCCGCCGCTACCGCTTGCAGGTCATCTGCGACGGCGCGCCGGTGCATTGGCCGGAAGTCGAGATGGATTGGCGCACCTGGAGCAGTGCGCGCGAAGTCGATGATCTGATCCCAGTGGACATCGGTTTGATGCCTCAGCCAGACGAGGAATGGGCGAAGGGTAAATGCGGCGCGAAGGCGCTTCAGTATATGGCTCTCGGCATACCACCCGTTGCCTCGCGTAATGGGGTGCTGCCCGAGATCGTCGAGGAGGGACGCAGTGGATTCCTCGCCGACACTCCAGGGGAATGGATGGAGCGGCTCGAGGAGCTCCTGGACGACTGGAAGCGCCGGGCAGCCATGGGGGAGCAGTCGCGGATGACGGTGCAGGAGCGTTACAGCGCGAGAATCCACGTGCCCGGTATCGCTGACATCTTCCGCTCCGTGGTTGGGATTGGCAGGTGAGATGTGAATGAAGGTGCGGAGGGTTCTGAAGGACCTGGATCCGGTCGGCAGCGGATCTTCCACTTCTGGACGCACCGGACCAACCTGATGGACGAGGTGGACGCAATGTTCGACGGGCTCCGACAGATCCTGCAGCGTGTAGCCCGGCTCAGACGTGATGTGCTCGCGATGATGACTATGGGCGAGCAGGCAGCCTTCGCCACCGCTGCCGCAAGGCCCGAGCTGGCATGAATCCTCGACCCCGCTACGGCAAGGCCGACGGTGACGGCCGAATCATTCGCCAGATCTACTGGTGGGCGTTCGCTGTCCGCGCGCTGGCCGGACTACTGGCGTATGGCGGGACGCAGTACCTCGGCCTGCTGATCCTCGAGGACGCGATGTATTACGAAGACATGGGGTACTATGTCGCGAGCCAGTGGCTGTCGGGGACTTCCGCGAACCTGTCCGATCTGCTCGGGCCCTCCGGGAGCTTCGCGACGGTGCTCATCGTGATGATCGCCGTCATCTATTACGTCATGCAGGGTATCCGGGCAGTGCCCATCTTGCTGCTGGTCTACAGTGCGGTCACCGCGCTGGTTCCCGTGTACACCTATCGGCTCACTCGGGAGCTGGGAGCACCGGAATCGGCCGCGAAGGCAGCAGCGTGGCTGATCGCCCTCTCACCGGGTTTCGCGTTCTGGTCCGGGGCCCTCCACAAGGAGGGCCTGACGCTGCTGATCCTGAGCCTTACCTGCTACCAAGTGCTCCGGCTGCAAACGCGATGGCGGTTGCCTTCGCTGGTCGTGGTGGTGTCGAGCGTCCTGGCGCTGTGGGGTCTGCGCTACTATCTCGCGATTCTGATGGCGGCGGTCGCGGCCCTCGGCCTCCTCTGGGGCAGGGGGAGTCAGGCCGGCGGCACGGGACGGCTTGGACTGCCGGTCTTCTTCCGGCAGGGTGCCGTCGCGCTGGCATTCGTGGTGGCGATGTTCTCGGTCGGGTTCGTCGAGCGAGGCGAGTCGCTGCTTGTGGAGAGTGACAAGGGGGTGCTCGTCGAGCTCGATCGGAACCGGCAGTGGCTGGCCACCGCCGCCGAGTCCGGCTACCTTCCGGGGGTGAGGGTGTCCACACCGGAAGAGGCGGCCGAGTACTTCCCCGTCGGGCTCATGTATTTCCTCTTCGTTCCCTTCCCGTGGCAATTCGGTAGTTTCCGCCAGAATGCAGTGATACCGGAGACGCTGTTCTGGGTGCTCCTGTATCCGCTCGTGGCTGTCGGAGTCATTCGCGGGGTGCGGGTGAACCGCCCCGGCACCATGGTCCTGCTCGGAGCCACCGCCGGGATGTGCGTGGTGTATGCGCTACTCTCGGGGAATATCGGAACCGCCTACCGCATGCGATCGCAGGTCTGGCTGTTGTGGGCGCCGTTTGCCGCCTGGGGATGGGAGATCGTGCGGGAGCGTTGGCGGGGCCGGAGTCACACCCTGCCCGGGCGGGGGCGCCGCGTCGTCAGCATGAATCGCGGGGTGCGATAGCCATGTGCGGGATCGCCGGCATCCTGGACACGCAGGGACGCGCCGTCGAGCAGTCCCTGGTGCGCCGGCTGTGCGAGGCGCTGGGCCATCGCGGCCCCGACGGCGAGGGCTACCACACCGATGGGCCCGTCGCGCTCGGGCACCGGCGCCTCGCCATCCTCGATCTGGCAGGCGGTCGGCAGCCTATGAGCAACGAGGACGGTACCGTCCGGGTCATCTTCAACGGCGAGATCTACAACTTCCGCGAGCTTCGGACGCGGCTGGAGGCGCTCGGGCATCACTTCTCCACGCGCAGCGACACGGAGGTGATCGTCCACGCCTACGAGCAGTACGGCGAGGCGTGTGTGACCGAGCTGCGCGGTATGTTTGCCTTCGCGATATGGGATCGCCCTCGCCAGACGCTGTTCCTCGCCCGCGACCGGATCGGGAAGAAACCGCTCTTCTACGTCCAGGTGGATCGCCAGTGGGTGTTCGCATCCGAGCTCCAGGCGCTGCTCCGGCACCCCGGGCTCGCGCGCGAAGTGGACTGGACCGCGGTGGACGACTATCTGACGTATGGCTACGTCCCGGCGCCGAGGACGATCTTTCGCGGCGTGCACAAGCTGCCGCCCGCCCATTGGCTCAGGCTGAAGCTGGGGGCTGACGGGACCGGCTCGCCGCACATCGAGCGATACTGGCGGCTCGGCTACGAGCCGAAGCTCGGGCTGAGCGAGACGGACGCGGCCGAAGGGCTGCTGGAAGTCCTCACGGAAGCGGTCCGGCTTCGGATGATCGCCGATGTGCCGCTGGGCGCTCTCCTGAGTGGAGGCCTGGATTCCGGCATCGTCGTGGCCTTGATGAGCCAGCTCTCGGACCGGCCGGTCAAGACCTTCTCCATTGGCTTCGAGGAGCAGCGGTTCAACGAGCTGCCCCATGCGCGATTGGTGGCCGAGCGCTACGGGACGGAGCATCACGAGCTCATCGTGCGGCCGAATGCTCTCGAGGTCCTGCCCACCCTCGTGCGCCACTACGGTGAGCCGTACGCGGACTCGTCCGCGATTCCGACGTACTACGTGGCTCGGCTGACACGGGAGCATGTCACTGTGGCGCTCACCGGCGACGGTGGCGACGAGTGCCTCGCCGGCTACGAACGCTATGCGGCGGGGCTGGCCGCGGACCGATACGCGCGGATTCCGGCCATTGCCCGGCGCCTCATGATGGACCCCCTGGCCAGGCTCATTCCGCGGAGCGCCCCCCGCCGGAGCCGCCTGGGACAGGCGAGGCGCTTCCTCCAGATGGCGGACCAGCCGGCGCCCGAGCGCTACCTGGGCTGGGTCGGCTATCTGCAGACGAACGGGAAGCCGGGCCTCTATTCCGCGGATTTCCGGGAGCATCTGGCCGGCCACCGGGCGGAGCAGTGGCTGGTGGACCAGTGGCAACAGGTCGCCCGGGCCGGCCTGGAGCCGCTGGACATCATGCTGGCCCTGGACGTCGAGACCTATCTTCCGAACGACCTGCTGGTGAAGATGGACATCGCCACCATGGCGAGCTCGCTCGAGGCCCGCTCGCCGTTCCTGGACCACAAGGTGATGGAGTTCTGCGCCGCCCAGCCCAGCGGCTACAAGGTGAGCGGCACACGGCTCAAGCATCTGCTCAGAAACGTGGGCGCTCGACTGCTGCCGAAGGAGACGCTATCGCGACGCAAGAGCGGTTTCGTGGCGCCGGTCGGCGATTGGATGCGAGGCGAGCTGCGGGGGTGGATGGAGGATCTGCTGCTGTCCCCGAGAGCGCTCAAGCGCGGCTACTTCCAGCCGGAGGCGCTCCGCCAGCTCGTCGACGGGCATCTCGAGGGCCGGGAGGACCGGTCGTTCGAGCTCTGGGCCCTGCTCTGGCTCGAGCTCTGGCACCAGGAGTTCGTGGATTGAGTGTCACCTTGGGCGTGGGCGGAGCCGGCGTGGATACGCCCGGAGGGCGAGCGGGAACCCCGGCGGTCAAGGTGGTCCGGGTGATCGCCCGCCTCAACGTTGGCGGCCCGGCGATCCACGTGATCAACCTGACGCGCGGTCTCGACGCCACGCGCTTTGACTCGACGCTGGTCACCGGCACGGAGAACCCGGGCGAGGGCTCGATGCTGGACCTCGCCCTCGAGCGAGGAGTGAGGCCCGTGGTCATCCCAGAGATTGTCGGCCAGGCGACGCTCAAGCCGCGAGATCTCAAGGCACTCATCGCGCTTTACCGGCTGATGCGACGGGAGCGGCCGCAGATTGTCCACACCCACGCGGCCAAGCCGGGGGTCCTTGGACGAGTGGCCGCTCGGCTCGCCGGGGTGCCGGTGGTCGTCCACACGTTCCACGGGCACATCCTCCACGGCTACCATGGGCCCCTGATGAGCTGGCTCCTCCGCCGGATGGAGCGGATGCTGGCGCACCTCAGCGACCAGATCATCGCGGTGAGTGAGCAGGTCAAGCAGGACCTGGTGCGGTACGGCGTGGCGCCGCCCGAGAAGATCTGTGTGATCCCGCTCGGCCTCGAGCTTGAGCCCTTCCTCGAGAGCGACGTCCATCGGGGAGCGCTGCGCCGCGAGCTAGGGGTCACGAGTGATTCCCCACTCGCGGGCATCGTCGGGCGTATCTTCCCCATCAAGAACCACCGCCTGTTCCTCGAGGCTGCCGCGCTGGTCGCGGCCAAGGAGCCGGGGGCGCGGTTTGTCGTCGTGGGCGACGGCCCGTTGCGCGCGGACATGGAGGCGTTGGCCCGCCAGCTCGGTATCGGCGAGCGCACCATTTTTATTGGATGGCGCCGCGACCTCCCGAGGGTGTACGCGGATCTGGATGTCCTGGTGGTCTCCTCGAACAACGAGGGCACGCCCGTTTCAGCCATCGAGGCGATGGCCTCGGGGTGTCCCGTTGTGGCGACCCGGGTGGGGGGGCTTCCCGACCTGATCGAGGACGGGGAGGTCGGTCGCCTCGTCGCGGCTCGAGATGCCGAGGCGATGGCCGGGGCGATCCTGGGCTTGCTCAGAGACGGAGACCGCGCCCGCCGGATGGGCCAGAGTGCCCGCGAGCGCGTGCAAGATCGCTACAGGGCCGAGAGGCTGTGCCGGGAAATCGAAGCCCTCTACACTGAGCTGCTTGCTCCGAGACGAGACGTGCGTGCGACCCCGAGGCCGCGACCGTGGGATTTGGCGCTGAAGCGGCTCTTCGACGTGACGCTCGCCACGGCAGGGCTCGTTGGCTCCGCGCCGCTCTGGGGCCTGGCCGCCCTCGCCATCAAGCTCGAGGACGGCGGCCCGGTCTTCTTTCGGCAGGAGCGCTGGGGCCAGCACGGCCGGCGCATGCGAGTGCTCAAGTTCCGGACCATGATCACGAATGCGAACCCTGCAGGCGTCACGGTGCAGGCGATGAAGGGGGATCCGCGGATCACGCGCGTGGGCAGGGTCCTCCGGGCCACCGCCTTCGACGAGATCCCACAGCTCCTGAACATCTGGAAGGGGGAGATGAGCTTCGTCGGACCGCGGGTCCTGCCCATCAACGAGCGGCAGGGCCGGGAAGAGTCAGGTGATGCTCCGGATGAGAAGATCCCCGGGTTCCACGAGCGGCTCCGGGTGCAGCCCGGGCTCACGGGGATCGCCCAGATCTACGCGCCCCGCGA
>Ga0070707_100001438_pt1 | contig 23299 bp, 21 predicted proteins | sample KBSK5502metaG_FD_65468 | JGI IMG/M metagenome (GOLD analysis project Ga0070707, IMG submission 65468) | Corn, switchgrass and miscanthus rhizosphere microbial communities from Kellogg Biological Station, Michigan, USA - KBS K5-50-2 metaG | ecosystem: Host-associated > Plants > Roots >...
CCCGTCGCGCGGGGAGGGGGACTGTAAAGTAGGGAGTCCGCTCGGCGCCTGTAGCTCATCGGACAGAGCGTGCGGCTCCGGACCGCAAGGCAGGGGGTTCGATTCCCTCCAGGCGCACCACCCCGCCCAATTCAAACTGTATCACCGGGGTTTACAAACTCGGCTACTTTACGTAGCCACTGTAGCAATTACTGTAGCAATACACGCGAGTACCGATTTCTGAGGTCACAGCTGCGTCATAGATCCGCCTGATGCTGCTGCGCGTCATCCCATGGTTGCGGACATATCTAAGATCTCTATATCTGCGACCCGCGCTGCCGCTGGAGTAGGCCGCGTAGGCCAATCTGGTCGTCTGAATGGCATTCAGAAGTTCAGGGGTTCGAAACCCTCGCGTCAAACGGAACCGTTCGGGGTTGCGCCCCAAAGGGCGTGACAGTCGAGGGTCCGTTTTCGTTGTCTTAGTCGGGCCAGTTGTGCAGCCTGACTGGACCCTATCGCGATGAGCGTCAACCCGGCGACTCGACAACCTGTCCAGCGCCGCTAACATGCCGTTGCGATGAAGGGTCCACCTTGTCAGCGACGGACGTTCCTATAAAATGGTTGTGACTTAAGGCGATGGCTTGATGTCCGTCGCTTGGGGAGGGTCGGATTTGGATGACGCTTCGGCGGTTGCTGCGCGCCTCCCATCACCGACTGGTGAAGCATGCAGCCATATGAAGCTGAACAACTAACCCGCACCAAGCGGATCGACCCCCGGCTCGAAGCAGCCGGCTGGTCCGTGTCGATCCCGCGTGAGTACGAGGAGGCGGTCAAGCTCAGCAGAGAAGCGGTCAAAGAGCTGCCGACCGCAAACGGCCCGGCGGACTACGCCCTCTGCAACGACGGTCGCGTCCAAGGAGTCGTCGAGGCCAAGAAGGTCACCCTCGGACCGCAGGGAGTCCTCACCCAAGCCGAACGGTACTCCAAGGGCATCAAGCAACTCCCTCTCTATCAGGATGAGTTCGGAGTTCCGTTCCTCTACTCGACTAACGGCGAGATCATCTGGTTCCACGACGTTCGCAATCCCCTCAACCGCTCGCGGGTGGTGTCGGGCTTCCATACGCCCTCAGCCCTGGCCGAGATGCAGACCCGTAACTTTGAGCAGGAGCTGGAGGGCTTGGACACCCTCCCGCTCAATGAGTACCTCCGGCCGTACCAGCGCGAAGCCAACGAGGCGATCGAGGAGGCCATCAGGGCGCGTAAACGGAAGCTCTTGATCACGATGGCGACTGGCACCGGCAAGACGGTGACACTCGTCAACGAGGTCTACCGGTTAATGAAGTCGGGAGTGGCCAGGCGCGTCTTGTTCCTGGTCGATCGCCGAGCCCTGGCCGCCCAGGCTGTTCGCGCCTTTACCTCATTTGAGGCCGAACCGGGAATGAAGTTCGACAAGCTCTATCAGCTCTACAGCCAGCGCTTTCACAAAGACGACCTCGAGGGATCTGACTTTGACCCAACGGTCCTCGACAGCCACTATCTGACCAACCCCAGACTGGGCGACGCCTTTGTCTACGTCTCGACGATCCAGCGGATGGCGATCAACCTGTTCGGCAAAGAGGCCGTCGGGTTCAGTGAAGACGGTCCCGAGGAGGACGCCGACACGCTCGACATCCCGATCCACGCCTTTGACCTGATCATTGCCGATGAGTGCCACCGGGGTTACTCCAGCAAGATTCTGTCGGTCTGGCGCAAGACCCTTGATCACTTTGACGCCATCAAGGTCGGCCTTACCGCCACACCGGCCTCCCACACCACCGCTTACTTCGAGAACGTTGCTTTCCGCTACGACTACGACCAGGCGGTGGCTGAAGGGTACCTGGTTCCCTACGACGTCGTGACGATGAAGTCAGACGTCCGAATGAACGGGGTCTTCCTCAAAGAAGGTGAAGCTGTCGAGCAGGTCGACCCGATGAGTGGGGTCAAACAGCTCGACCTGGTCGAGGACGAGCGCCAGTTCGACGCCACCACGATCGAGCGGGAGATCACCGCCCCCGATGCCAATCGCAAGATCCTGATCGAGCTGAAGCGCTACACCGACGAGCACGAAGCCACCTATGGCCGGTTCCCGAAGACCTTGATCTTTGCGGCCAACGACCTACCTCACACCTCCCATGCCGACCAGTTGGTGGATCAGGCCCGCGACATCTTTGGCCGGGGCGATACCTTCATCGGCAAGATTACTGGCCGAGTCGATCGGCCGCTGCAGCGGATTCGCGAATTCAGAAACCGCCCCAATCCCGGCCTAGTCGTGACAGTCGACATGCTGACCACCGGCGTCGACATCCCCGATCTCGAATACCTCGTCTTCCTCCGACCGGTGAAGTCGAGAATCCTCTTTGAGCAGATGCTCGGCCGTGGCACTCGCAAGGGCGATAGGCACCCCGATAAGTCGCACTTCACCGTCTTTGACTGTTTCGACGGAACCCTAATGGCCTACTTCCGCGAGGCCACCGGCTTGACAGCCGACCCACCCGAGGCCGACGGCAAGACCATCGTCCAGGTGATCGACGACATCTGGGAGAACCGGGATCGCGACTACAGCATCCGGCGACTGGTGCGCCGCTTGCGCCGGATCGAGAAGGAGATGTCCGGCGATGCTAGGGATCTCTTTGCACGGTTCATCCTCGATGGAGACATGAGCCGGTTCGCGGAGGAGATCCCCGCCAAGCTCCGTGCGAACTTCACCGAGAGCATGAAGCTATTGCGCGACAAGGAGTTCCAAGACCTCCTGACCAAGTACCCGAGGCCGAGCCGAGGCTTTCTGGTCGCCGCTGGGGTACAGGACACGGTTTCCTCTGAGTGGCTAATTCGCGCCGGCATTGGCCGGGAGTACAAGCCGGCCGATTACCTGAAGCTCTTCGCCGAGTTCGTTCAAGAGAATGCCGAGCACATCGAGGCACTCTCGATCCTGTTCAGTCACCCGGAAGGCTGGGGTGCGGAGCCGCTCCGGGAGTTGCGGGAGAACCTCGCCAAAGCACCCGACCACTTCACCGAGGAGAACCTGCGGCGCGCCTATATGGTCACCTCTGACAAGGCGATGGCGGATCTCATTTCGATGGTCAAGCGGGCCAAGTCAGCGACCTCGCCTCTTCTCTCTGCCGACGAACGGGTTGAGATCGCCCTCGATCGCGTGATCTACAGCCGGGAACTTACTCCGGAGGAGAAGAGCTGGGTCGAGCACATCCGCCAGCACCTCATCGTGAACCTGTCGATTGATCGTGAAGACTTCGATAACGTGCCAGTCCTTAGCAACCGCGGAGGATGGGGCAGGGCTAACAAGGCATTTGGGGGGCACCTGGCTCAGCTGGTCGCGGACCTCAACCGAGAGGTAGTCGCCGCATGATCGACGTCGTTAGCAAGCTCTGGGGCTTCTGCCACACCCTCCGTCACGACGGGATTGGGTATTCCCACTACGTGGAGCAACTGACCTACCTCCTGTTTCTCAAAATGGCCGACGAGCGAGAGCTCCCGCTCCCCGAGAGAACCGACTGGGACTATCTCAGACAGCAGAGCGGCACGGATCTGCTGGACGCCTATGTAGAAGCGTTGAGGCTGCTTGGTCGGCAGCCTGGCTTGCTGGCTGACATATTCAGTGGGGCCCAGTCGCGCTTCTCGAACCCCGTCAATCTGAAACGCTTAATTGGCTTGATCGACGAGACCGAATGGACCTCCCTCGACGTCGACGTAAAGGCGGCCGCGTTCGAAGGACTCCTGGAAAAGGCGGCGTCCGAGGGCAAGAAGGGAGCTGGGCAGTACTTCACGCCCCGCCTATTGATTCAATCGATCGTTCGCTGCATGCAGCCCGATCCGCGGGCTACCAAGGACTTCAAAATCGACGACCCTGCTTGTGGTACTGGCGGCTTCTTGGTCTCCTCATACGAGTGGTTGATGGACCAGACCGGGGGAGCATTAGACCGGGACGTGGCTAAACGCATCCGGACGCACACGTACTACGGTCAAGATCTCGATCCCGAGCCGCGCCGGCTTGCAGTGATGAACCTCTACTTGCATCAAGTCGAACCGCACATTGAGAGGAAGGACTCAATCTACGAAACGCCCACATTTCAGCGCTTCGACCTCGTCCTGACCAACCCCCCTTTCGGAACTCGCGGCGCAAATCAGGCTCCAAACCGCGACGATTTTGTGGTAGAGACGAGCAACAAACAACTCAACTTTATACAGCATGTGCTCACCATCCTGAAGCCTCGTGGCCGTGCCGCGATCGTGGTACCAGACAATGTGCTATTCGCCACGCAGGCGGGCGAGGTCTTCAAAGTGCTGATGGAGGACTGTGAGCTCCATACGGTTCTCCGGTTGCCGAGAGGGACCTTCCATCCGTACTCGCCGGGCACCAAGACGAACGTCATCTTCCTGACGAAGGGGAACGGCACGCGATCGACTTGGATCTACGACGGGCGCGCCAACGTTCCGCACATCACCAAGAAGGACCGGCCCTTAACGCGAGGCCACTTCGAGGAATTCGAGCGCTGCTACGGATCTGATCCATATGGAAGGGCTTCGCGCCGGCCAGAGGACAGCACAGAGGGTCGATGGCGGTGTTTCTCGGTGGATGAGATCCGAGCCAGGCACTACAAACTGGACGCCTTCAAGTGGCTACACGATGATGAACTGGACGATCTTGACGAGGTTTCCGAACCGGACGAACTCATCACGACCGCAATGGAAGAGCTGCAGCTCGCCCTCGATGATTTGGCGGACATTCAGCGACTGCTAGATCAAAACGGTGGCCCAGAATGAACCCGTCCGACGAAGGAGCGCCTTTACCTCGCGGCTGGCGACTAGCCAAGATTGGCGACCTCTTCGAATCTTGGGGTGGGATGACGCCCTCCAAGGCGAATACGGCGTTTTGGGGCGATGGGATTCCATGGGTCTCCTCAAAGGATGTGAAGTCCCCCCGTCTGACAACGACCACGCACTCGATTACGTCAGCGGCAGTGGCCGCGACAGGTTTGCGCATCTGCCCGCCGGGATCAGTTCTCGTGGTCGTGCGTAGCGGAGTCTTGGCACATTCGCTTCCTGTGACCGTTACCGACTTCCCCGTGACCATCAATCAGGACCTCAAGGCCTTCTACTCAGCGCAGCCGTACCTAAATGACTGGCTTGCACTATTTCTCCGGATGAGTGCGCATTCCCTGCTTGCATCGAGTCGGCGCGATGGTACGACCGTCCAGAGCGTGCAGTATCCGTTGCTCAAGGACACCCTCATGCCGATCCCCCCGGAGGAAGGACGGTCTCAGCTAGTTGATGCCGTGCATACAGCGTTGGACCGGCAACAGTCTGTTCAGCCCCGCCTATCAGCGGCATGGCGTGCGATCGACCGATTTCGCCGATCGGTGCTAGCAGCAGCTTGCTCGGGCCGGCTGAGCGCATCCCCTGGCGACATGAGCCCAGCGTCATCGTGGGGGACACTTACGCTCGGCGAGATGGCAACCAGGATCACCAAGGGCACTACCCCGACATCCTACGGCCACACATTCCAGACTTCCGGGGTGACGTTTGTGAAGGTGGAGAATCTCCGCGACGGCAGGATCGACCACGGCTCGATCCGCTCGTTCATTTCAGAATCAACTGACCGAGCCCAGTCCCGATCGACCCTCCGAGAAGGCGACGTTCTCTTCTCGATTGCTGGAACGATCGGCCGAGCTGCAGTGGTGACTGGTGAGGACCTCCCAGCCAACACTAACCAGGCACTGGCCGTTATCAGCGGCACCGATCGATTCGTGACCCCCGAATATCTATCGATCGCCCTTCAAAGTGCAGTTCAGCGCTCCGCCACCGAGTTGGCGCGAGGCTCAGGGATGAACAACATCTCGTTGGCCGATGTAAGAGGCTTCAGGATAAGTATCCCACCACGGCACCAGCAGGAAGCGATTGTACAGCGAGTCAACCAGCTATTCCAAGTTGCCGCCGAGACGGTCAAACACGTCGACGCAGCGAGCAAAGCGATCGATCGCACATCCCACGCGATTCTGGTAAAGGCGTTTCGCAACGACCTTCTCCTGACCGCTGAGGAGTTCATGACAACAGTCGCGGCCGGAGTTGAGTGATCCTGCAGACCCGGCCCTTGCCTCCTAAAGATGTGCAGAGGAGATACTCGGAGGTCGCGCGCGAGAACGAGAGGATCCGTATCCACCATCGTGAGGCCGTCCGGCAGGCGGAGCACCTGTTCGACTCGCTCGTGGCGCCGACGTTCGAAAGGGCGGCCTGAGGCGCATTCTCGCGAGCGAGCGCCGTCTGAAGCGAGCAACGTGATCGCATTTCGACGTTAGCACTGGCCAGGGCCTTCGGGTGATTATCGCCGCAGCGAAGCTGCCTTCTCTGAAACGGGCGGACCATGCGGCTTTAATCGTGACTTTGTAGCCGAGGTTCTCCGATCGCTGCACGCTGCGCCTTACACGCGCTCTCGCCACTGCTCGTCGTGGAGATGCGGATAGAGGTTGTTGAAATGCTCTCCGTCCTTGAGCATGTGGTGATCGCGAACAGCATTGAGTGCGCGACCGCAGAGGGGGCACGCTTGGAGCCGCGCCTGGCGGAGCGACATTGATAGAGGGCGGAGAAGAAGTTGGGTTTGGCGCAGCCGTCGCGGACGCCCCAAGCGCAGCTTCCGCAGAAGCGTCCAGACACCTCTGACGGTCTTGTTGTGGGCGATCGCGAATAGTGCAATGAGCTGATCACCAAGAGTGCAGAGGCTCCGCGGTAGGACCGGAGCCCTGTAGATCGTCGTCAGCAATTAGGTCCCATGCGAGGCTGTAGGTGTCAAGGCAACGCTCGAGCAGGAGACCCCGCATGCTGTCTGAGGAAGTGTCGATGTCGTTGAAAGTCCTTGCGTTGTTAGCGTTGGCCGATTGCCGCCTTGGCCCGCGAGTTCGGCCTCTGTGCTCAAGGAAGGAGTCGCCAGTTCAACAGCAACTCGGTGAGGTGACACTGCGATGGAGTCAGCCGCCCCGGAATCAACGTCCAGGGATGCGCGCGGCCGCTAACCGACCCGCCAATGCTCACCAAGCGAGAGCAAAGGTAGCCGCTGCGAGGCGCGATGGGACACCGGGCGACCCCTGAGTCGAGTCCCGTGGCCTCGTAGGCGGTCATCTGTCACGCTGCCTGCAGCCAAGCCGCGGAAGGAGGAGAACATGGCGGTTCGATGGGAAGTGGACGTGGCTGCGCTTCAGCGGGCACAAGTCTTGCGTGGCTGGACGCAGCGCGACCTGGCACGAGCGGCGGTAGTCGATTGCGACACGGTAAGTGACCTCTATCGGGCCCGACGCCGGCCAACCCTTCGGACCATCTTGGCACTCTGCAGAGTTCTGGATCTCGAGATGGACCAGGTCATACGTTTTCTCGACTAGCCGTTCGACCGAGCGTGGGTGTCCAGTTGGCTAGACCCTTGCCCAGTGATCGGGCCGTGAATCGCAATGGATAATGGCTGATAGCGACACCACTCAATTGGGCAGCATACCCACCTGGTAGTATTAGCGGCTTCTGACGCCCTTTGAGTGAGATGCTGTGCGCGTTCGCGCAGTCCGGCGCCTTGGTGTGCGAGTCGATGACACCGCTTGCCGGCTACTTGCAACCTGCCGCTGCACCCGTCTGGTCATGCTTCGCACTGCACTCTCAAGCGGAAGACCTAACAGGCGAGCGCTGGGCCTCGCCACTTGCTTGCGAAGCCTTTCGGTCTCCTTGATCAGCTGTATTATCTGGTCTCGGAGTTCGCTGACAAGGTCTGCAAGTGAACCATCTCCATCTTGGGCGGATGAGCCACGACTGCGCCCAGAGAGATGAACGGTGCGAGGGCGTGACCATCCGATCCCCGACGGGGAAATATCCATTGCTTCAATCAGGTCTCTCACATCACGCTCGGCGCGCGCAACGTTTGGGCGGTAGACAACTGTTCCTGTCTCGGGATCGTGCTGGTACCTGATAAACAAATACTTCTTGCCTTTGCCGATCTCCAACATTGCCGCCTGCAGGTCATCTAAGCCATCCGTGTGGCTTTCAAATGTGAGATCGTGGCTCCTCGACAACTCCTCGGGCGATAGATTGAGTCGCGCCAACGGATGCCGGTCATTCGCGGTCCACTCCGCCGTTGGTAGTTGCCGATACGAAGGTTGCTTGAGCATGTGAACCTAGGTCTGAGTGTTGTTAATCATTCTAATACCAATCTTCGCGAACTCGTCTTCCACGCGCACACCCTTTCGCGGACCGCTCCATTCCGGCAACGAAGGGACTCCGCCTCCATCCGGCGGTACGTCTGTCTCGAACTCGATTCCCCTGGTGCCTTCTGGCAGATGCCCCGCGTAGGCCTGGACCTTGGGGATCGTACTGAAGCGAGGGGCTCGGCCCCAGAGCTCCTGACTGGCTTCTTGTTTGGCAGCATCTTCCCGGGTCTGGGTTCGGCTCTCACGTCGGTGATACGGCCCCATGCGGGCCAAGCGTAAGCGGTGGAGGGATGAGTGCTCCAGGCGATCCGGAGGCCATGCGCTCCCGGCACCGGTGCTTCCTGAGCCGGCGCCGCCTCAGCCGCGGATGGGGAGCTGACGGGCGTGGGCACACTATCTGCGCCTGCCGGCGGGATGGAGCGATGCCGGAGCAACTCGCGCAGGTCGGCGACCACGGTGCGCTCACCGAAGGGGATGCCGCGTCGTCTCCTCCGCGGAAGGGACCTAGGCTCCGGCCGAGACTGGGAGGAGTTCATCGTCGCCTACTGGTCGCTGAGGCGTTAACCGGTTTGTTTGCCTAAACCGGCCCGGGCGTCGCATTGGGGGAAGTGGCCGGTTGCCCGGAATGCCTCGTGGCACATGCCACCTGTGTCGCGTCGGGTCGAGCACCGAGCCGATAGTGGATGGCCACCAAAGAGCGCGGCGAAAATTTGTTCGCATCCCATTAGTAGATTGGCAGTCGCACTGCTAGAGTGCTAGGTGCCCCCCTAGCCGTTGGCTTCTTTGCGTGCGCAGAGCTCGCGGCCGGTCACCTTTTGCGCACCGTCGAGGTCTGCGTTCCGTGAGTGGTTCCAACGTCACAGCCATCGTCGGCCACGGCGAACTCGCCTCGTTCGCCCAGTCCAACGTCAACCTGCCTTTCGACAAGGTGATCGAATACCGCGGCCGCGTCACGGGACTCAGAGAGACATTGGAGGCCAAGATCGAGGCAGATCCCGCCTACGCCGTAGTCCGCGCCGTTGCGGCCGGCAGCCTGGCCAAGGGGACGGCCCTCCGCACTACCAGCGACTTTGACCTCGCCGTTTACCTCCGGCCTGATCAAGTCCCCCAGGACGAGCGGGAACTCCTGCCCTGGCTCGTGGAGCGCCTCAAGGAAGCCAGGCCACGCCTGGACGCAGACCAGTTCACGATGAAGGACCACTGCGCATGCATCGTCTACAAGGACCGCCGTGAGGTCGACGTCGTGCCCGTGATCGATGCAGGCGTGGGCAACGGCGATGGAAACCTGATCCGCAAGGACACCGGCGAGCCCCTCCGCACCAACATCCCACGCCATATCGAGTTCATCCGGACCCGCAAGGCGAGGCAGCCGGTCCATTTCCGGCAAGGGATCCGATTGGTCAAGTGGTGGGCCGAGCAACTCAAGCTGCAGGACGAGACGTTCCGCTTCAAGTCCTACCTATCGGAGCTCCTGTGCGCCCACCTGCTCGACCAATGCGAGGTGAATTTCCAGAACTACACGGAGATGCTGATGGGGGTGTTCGGCTACTTGACACGGACAGGGCTGACCGAGCCGATCATTTTCGAGGATTACTACCAGCGCTCAGCCGTACCGCGGTCCGCAGCCGGGATTATGACAGTGATCGATGCGGTCAACCCGACGAACAACATTGTCGCCGATTACACCGAGAGCCAGCGGCAGGCAATCGTGACTGCGGCGGCGGCCGCTCTAGACGCCATCGCTGATGCTGAGTACACGCCTTACAGCGCGCAAGCCGCTTCCGACTGGCAAGAGGTACTGGGAGCGCAGTTCAGGGGCCGTCACCGATGAGCGCCACCTACACCGTCACCGAGACTGCCCCACGCGAACTGGCTGGCAAGATCGCAGCGGATCTGCGTCAGTTCTCGATCTATTACCGTCAGCCATCCCCTGACGATATTCGGGATTATCTTCGCGAGCTTGAGATCTTCATCGCCGGTGGATACCTGAGCACGTACAAGTTCGGCTTCTGGAAGGGTGGGCGGTGGATTCTCTGCTATGACTACACGATCCGGCAGGGGACCGTCAGCCCTGGCCGGCCCGGCGGCATCCAACCCAACCAGGATGTCAGCGGCGCGTCCTACCTCAACTTCACGAGCTACACCGCCGAGTGGGAGCGGCTACGTCCTGAGCAGCGAGCCGCCACAGAGGCCAACTCGCCAGTCAAGAGGACGAGCATGGCTGCACCAGGCTACAGCGCAACTGGCTCGTGGACGTTCGAGCGCACTTATGGCGCTGGCGGCATCGAGGTTCTGAGGCAGGTCTTCCGGACTTGAGCGAGCAGCCCGACCTCTTTGAGCCCACCCGGGATTTTCCTGATCCCGACGCAACCGGCCGATACGACGCGCTCGTTGGTCTCGACGACATCAAGGAACGCCTCAACAAGGAGGCGCTCCTGCGCCTAGATGGCGGCAGACTTGAACAGTGGAGTCGCCGCCATCATGGTGCGACCATTGCCGCCCTGACGTACTTTCGGGACAGACCGCCATTCTTTCTCTTTGCCGGAGACGTAGGCACCGGCAAGACGCAGCTGGCGGAGACCTTCGGGGACCGGTTGGCCACCGAGACGCACCTGCCGGTCTCGTTTCGCAAGTTGACGCTCAACGCACGCGGTAGCGGCCGCGTCGGGGAGATGACCAACTTGATCGCAGCCGCCTTCAGCGAAGTGGAGCAGGTCGCGCGGATCTTCGTTCGTGGCAATCGGCGTACCGGAGCCACGATCCTCGTGATAGACGAAGCAGACGCGCTTGCACAGTCGCGTGACCTCCAACAGATGCACCACGAAGACAGGGCGGGGGTGAACGCGCTCATCCGTGGGATTGACCGGATCGCGCAGGAGTCACTTCCCGTCGTGGTGGTTGCCTGCACCAACCGCGCGGAGGCAATCGATCCCGCTCTGCGCCGCCGTGCCGCACAGACATTCCTGTTCGAGCGGCCGAACGATGAGCAGCGGGCCGCGGTGCTCGCCGCGGTGCTCGGCGGGCTGGACTTTTCCCGCGATGAGATCCGGCAGTTGGTTCAAGCGACCGGTCCCGCTGACGGCCGCGCATATGGCATGACGTACTCCGACCTAACCCAACAACTTGTCCCCGCAGCGGTTTTGGAGGCGTTTCCGGACCAGCCGCTCACCTTCGAACGACTGCTTGCCAGGGCCCGCTCGCAACATCCGACCGCGCCCTTCGGGAGCTAGGCTGGTTGTGACCGACCCGCGGGGCTGTTGCTTCGTTTCATATCGGCGCATCCGGGCGTCCGAGGTCGGTGAGCTTGCGCGCCGGCTGCGGGTGAGGGGGATCCCGCTCTGGGTGGACATCTCGGACTTGGGCTCCGGTTCCACAGAAGAACAGATTCGACAGGCCTTGGAGAGCGATGGCTGTTCCTGCGCTCTTGTCTGGGTTACGCCGGAGGTCGAACAGTCCGCCGTCATCAGGCGGGTTGAGGTTCCGGGAATAGTCCGACGAGCCCAAAGCCGAGACGGTTTTTTCGCCGTCTTCGTAGCTGCAGGCGGCTTGGACTACGAGGGCGCGGCGCGCGTCGCTATCGAGAATCCCGGCACAACAGATCTACGCTCTTGGAATCAACGCCGGGTCGACAGCGACCCTGCGGCCAGCAGCGAGCTCGACGCATTGGCCGAACTGGTGTTAAGCGAGCGATTGAGCGCAGGCGTGGCCAGGCTGCGAGATGGCGATCCGATGCGGGTGGGGCTCTGGGTCCGAAGGGCCCCGCCGACCAACGCGAATGGGCATCTGGAGTTGGACTGGAGCGACAGCTTCGCCGGTCGGCGCGCCAATCTCGGAGCCTGGGAAAGCGAGCTGCTGCCCGCGCTCTCCATCGTTCACCGGACGTTGGGACGCCGTGCAGGGGGTCGCGCCATTATCGGACACGGACACCCTACGCTAGCGGCAGCAGTTGCCCTCGGCCGCGCATTCCCAGCCGTAGCGAACATTCCGCTGTCGTGGGAACAGGTGTCCCACGACGGCAGCCGCAGCGAATGGTCGTTAGCGGTACATGCCGAGCCGAGCGGGTATGACGTCCGGACGTCGGGTATTGACGTTAGCGGTGAAGGTCTCGCCGTCCTGGTGTCAGTCATGCACGATGCCGGGCCGGCGTTCGGCGCCACCACTGGGTTGCCGAGCATGCGCACTTCAATCGAGATTTTCCCATCCGTGGGTAGGCCGCGAAGGCCGTTAACTGCCGCTGGGGCCGCGCAGCTCGCCAGCGAGGTAGCCCTCGCCATCCGCGAGGCTCGATCTGAATACATTGGCATCAAGGAGATCCACCTGTTCCTTGCAGCCCCGGTCGGGTTGGCTGTAATGCTCGGACAACTCTTGAACGCTCTTGGGCCGATCACCGTTTACGAGCACGTCGATGATGACGCCGTCGGGTGGTATCGGCCGGAAGTACGTCTTCTTCCTGGTTCAGGGCAGCTCGTCTAACTACGGCTGGTCCCCGATTCCCGTGCTCGATCTGGCGATGGCTCTGCATGGACTTCCGGTAGTCGGCTACTCGGAAGCTACCGAACCTCAAATTCCGGTTCGAGGGCCGGAATAGAGAATTCAACACCTGACCCGACCGGCTCATGGGCGATCGTTGCGACCCGTCGACTGGCCCAGGCGAAGGGATTTGCGGCCCACGGGTTGTGAGCGGTTACCAGTTGAATCATCCAACCGGCCGGACCCATGTGCGTCCGCATCAGCCACACCGCCGACACGATGCTATTTTGGACGACTCCGTGAGTGTTGGGCGTCAGGCAGCCGGCAAAATTCACGAATCCCGACTGCGTCCTTGGTGACCGGCCTGGCATCCATTCGACACGCAGCATTGGGTCCCCGAACAACGCCGTACACAGTGACTCGGCATCCACTAGAGGGTGGTCGGTGCAAACGACTACCACAAAAGGAATACCGGCATCCTTCAGAGGCCTGTAGGCCTTGGCCTTGGTCTCCACCGCCTTGCGAATCTGTGCGACACCTGGGGACCAACCGGCTCGCGTCTGAGATTGAATTATGCTCATCTCTGATTTGACGGGATAAGCATCACCGACGATTCGCGCGTCTCCGACTGATATGTCGAAATGAAAGGGCCGTTGAGGAGATGCGCTTGCGAGCGTTTGCGTCATCCTGAAGCGCAGCACAGATAGGCGCGCGCGATCCAGCGCCACACTCGCGTCCCAGTCAACAGCCACGACCCACGGTGCGCGAATGCCCGCAAGTTCGCGCAGAACCGCGCGGCCACGCCTCTCAGCTTCAGGCATGTCCTCTTCAAGCGTGCGGACCTCGAAGACCACTCGGCGCCCCTTAATCGTCGCCGCGTAGTCCGGCACGCCGCTAACTGGCAAGTCGCTCGGCTCACGCTCCACGTTTCCAATCAGCTTCTTTAGGGCGCGCCCGGTGAGCAGCTCGTAGAACGCGTAGCGGCTACTCTCGGCATTCTGCGGAAGGAGTAGCCGCTGGCGGATTTCGTGCCGGGCGGGAGCGTCGAACTTACTGACCCACCTTGAGATGCTTTTGCGCGCCTTGGCCGCTCGGGGATGATCCAGTCGGAGTTGGTCCTGAAACGTTGCAGTAAACGGATGCACCGAAGACAGTAGGGTCGCCCCCTTAAACAACGACGGCATCGATTCAACAATAACCCTTAGGGAGCCCCGGAGGGACAGGCTCGGTGAATTCGGCGGGGATTCCTAGGGCTCTATCCGGTGGGGTGCGTGATACGGTCCGATTGTGGGGCACAACGTAAGGCGATGGGAGCGGTTGGCTCGGCAGGTTTCAACGCTGGTGATGCTGATGTCCAGAGCCACCGCACGACTTGAAGGCGGATCGTGATCGCACCAGGCTCTTGGGAGCCGCCGGTTTTGCCGAGCGAGTCATTCGCCTGGAAGGTCGGCACCTCGGTGCTGACGGAATTCGTGAGGGGCCACGGCTACACGGACCTGCTCCGGGAGCTTGTTCAAAACGAGTACGACGCAGGCGGCCGGCGCATGGTTGTCCGGTTCGGCGACCGTGAGGTCACGGTCCATGGTTCGGGATCACGAATCGACAGCGCGGGTTGGCGTCGGTTGGCCGTAATGCTAGGAACGGGGGCAGTCGCAGGTTCGAGCGGAGAAGTTCAGCCGAAGGCCAATGGCATTGGGTCGAAGAACTTCGGTCTCCGAAGTCTTTTTCTGATTGGCGATCAGATCTGGGTGCGCTCGGGCGGTCGCATGACGGTCATGGATCCAACTCGCGGCGCCCTGGCCGAGCCTCTTCCAGACTCTGCGACCGCCGGTGTACCGGGCGTAATCATTCACGTCCCGTACCGGACCGAGGCACATGAGCGCTTGCCCGCATTCACCATCGAGCAGGAGCAGCAGGCCTTGGACCGGTTTCGTGGAGAAGCAGCCACGACGTTGCTGAAGCTAGCAAGGCCAGGTCGCGAACAGAGCCTCAATGAGGTAATCGTCGAGTCAGAGCGGCTTCACCGACAGTTGAGTTGGCGGCAGAATGCGAAGGCGCGCCGGGTGCGCGGAAAAATTCAAGTGATCGACCGGGTCGTACGCTTCGAGGCCCGCGAGGAAACCGTCCCGTCAAGTCGGGCACTTACGCGTGAGGCCGAGTACCAAACGGTTGTGGGCCCACCCAGTGGTCTGTCTTTCCCCGCGATGCCTGCGTATTTCCGAGAGCGGTCAGGACGAGTGACGATTGGCCTGAGCGTGCGGCTCGCCGGCCGCAACGCCGATCCGAACGACACGGGCGGAATCTACTATCCATTATTGGCGTCGGCGGGTATGACGGGTTGTGCTGTCAGCTTAAACGCACCCTTCGAGATGGATGCGGATCGCAGCCGACCTCTTGGGGCCGACCAGAGCGATTGGAACGAGTGGCTGCTCGAGGCGGCCGCCGAATTCGCCCTGGAACTCCTGCCCGCGGAGTGGTTGGACCGCTTCGGGGGGAACGCCTACTCGGCACTTCTCCCAGCTGATACGGCCACAGCGTGGAGCTTGGCAGCCCGGGTTTCGACCAGGGTCAAACTAGGGAGGGTGTGGCCGTCGGCGGAACCGCCTCGACGCGGGAGGCATCTGCTCTATGAGGCCAAATCACTGGCGACGCCAAGCAGGCCGATCTTGGGGCAGTTCTTGGGCCGTGAGCAAGTGCTCAGCCCGGCGCTAGCGCAAAGACCCAAGGCGGCGGAGTATGCCCGCCAGAGTGGCTCGCGGGCGTTTACGGTCAACTCTCTCCTGAGGCTGCGAAGCAGGGGGCAGGCTGAGACGCCGCCCTGCTATACCAAGGTGCCGGACGGCGAGGCTGACTACTACTATCGGAAATTTCCGGCCGAACTTCTAGACGTTGATCTGCAGCGGCGTTACGGAAAGGCCCTTGACGACCTGCGTCTCGCACACGAAACCCACCTTCGAGATCTCAAGGAGTCTCCGACGACTCTCGCGGCGAGCGGCGAACTGGCGCCGGGTGCCTCTCTGTGGGCGGTGCCGGCCGAACTGATGCCGGGAGCTCCTATCCCCATGAGCCAACAGCTTCACCCGGCGCTTCTCGCGAGTCGGGTACTTGCAAGGCGTGTCGCGCGGACGTTCAGCGTCGCGGACTGGGCACGGACTGCAGCGGACCGAGCCGCCTCGGGTCACGCCAGCGCCGACGAGGTAGCCGCGCTGGCGAGCTTCATCCGCACTGCCCCCCGATTGCCGGTGCAAGTCTGGGCGAAGGTTCGCTCGGCGCCCATTATTCAAGACACCGAGGCTCGATGGGTCAAGCCTGCGGAGGCCCTGCTCGCGACAGCTCACGTGCCTGCCGCCCTGCAGCGCGCGTTCCACGTTGCAGCGCCCGCCTATACGAAAGACAAACGGCTGGTTCAGGCCCTTAGGCTCCGCTCAAGGCTCTCGACGGCCGACCTAGTCGCGGCAGCGGAGCACGTTGCGACTGAGGCTTCGCTCGCACCCGCTTACGAACAATTGCTCAAGCGCAACGCAAGACTGATCCATCGTGGAGTCGCGGCGCGCCTTCACAGCATCGCGTTCCTTCAGACGAGCGAGGGCACCCTCGATGCCCCTGAACGCCTCTACATGCCCACCGCGAACAACCGAGCCGTGCTAGGCGACTCAGTTAACTATGTCGGTGGCCGAGAGTCCGCACTCTACCTCCGGTTGGGGTGCCGAGACAGGCCGTCAAGTGGCGCGATTGTCGCTCGGCTCAGACAACTTCGCGAGGCCGAGGTGACAATCGCCGGCGAGGATTGGGATCGCACATATGGGCAGCTTGTGGCGGCACTCGACCGCGAACGGTCTGCGAAGTCAACCTACCGCGAAGAGGCGATCGTTTGTCTGAACGGTGTGTGGTGCCGCCCTGTCGATGTCCTGGTGGGCGCCCAGCACATCACCTTTATGGATCTGGTGCCGGTGGTTCGGGGCGCGCGAGGCGACCTCTTGCGGCTGCTCGGAGCCGCTAACAAACCACAACCCGCTCATTGGCGAACGTTCTTCGTAGGCGTTGCGGAGCGCCGCCGCGGCACGGGAGTGCTCTCGCGTGAAGAACGGATCGCTGTAGGGCGCGCCGCGGCGAGCCTCGACGAAATACCCGAGGAGATCGCGGACCTTGCGATCCTGCTAGACCGTTCTGGTCGGCTTCACAAGCTCACCGCTGCGAGGGCGGGTCGCCTGCTACTGGACGATGACCCCAAGGTGGCGGCCGCCGCCATCGCCGCGGGCATTCCAATCGATTTCGTGGACGACAGCGAGTCCGACTCGCTCCGCTTCTATGAGGCCGCAGGCGTCCGAAGGCTCACAGCTGTCTACAAACGTGGCCCCACAGTCGTCCATGAGGAGCGTCGCCCCCCGGAATGGTTACCCGCGCTCTTGAAGGCTGTCCAGTCACCTGTACTCGGTCCCGCCATTGAACGACTGATGGAGTATCAGCAGATGCGGCGGCTCGCGAAAGGCACCCTGGCTAGGCGACTAACACAAGTTCGAGGGATCCAGGTCGCTGCGAAGATAACCTGCGCCTTCCGGATAGTGGGTCGCCAGATGCAAGTCGACGTCCCCTGGGCAATGACCGACTCTGGCATAGCGATTGCGGGGGCCAACCGAAAGAACGAGGGCTTGAACAGGATTGCCGCGGCGGTTGCAACGCTGGCGACAAATGAGCTCAATGATCAGCGTCGTCTCGTTGATGCGATATACCGGCTACTCGAGTGCAGATCAGCTGCTGAGGTCAGCGACTATCTGGAGAGCCATGGTATCAGATGGCAGCCGCGACATTGGGAGGCGGATGAGGCGGACAGCGACGACGAGTCCAACACTGATGAGGAGCTGCGCAAGCTCTTTGGCGATTTGCTCGGCGAGCCAGGGCAGCCAGCGGCAACGGGTCCGTCAACTGACGGTGGCGCCAAAGACGACGAGCCGCCGGAAACGGCGGCGCCCGAGCCGCATGACGAACCCCCACTGCCACCGCTGTCCACCGTGAACCTGGAGCTATTGCCCATGGGTTCGTGGATACCCCCGAAGAGAAAGCCAGGTCGTGGCGGTGGCGGTGGTGGAGGCCACGTTCGCGATCCTGAGGAGGAAGAGAGGGATCGGGAACTCGGACGCCGCGGCGAAGAACTCATTTATCTGATGGAGCGCGATCGCCTCCTGAGTGCGGGGCTTCCGCCCGAACGCGCCGCGTGGGTATCGCGGACAAACGAAACAGCTGACCACGACATCCTCTCAGTCCATGAGGACGGCAAGCCCCTGTACATCGAGGTCAAGACGACGGCAGGCACGCACGGAAGGTTCGTTTGGCCGCGGGCCGAGTTCGAGCGAGCGAGGACCGAACGGGATCACTGTGTGCTGTGGCGCGTATACGAAGGGCGTAGCCAGTCTCCGAAAGCTCGGGCGTTTCCCGATCCGGTCAACCTGATCCTGGCCAACCACGTGCGCATCGATCTCGACACGCTAAGTGCTGAGGTGGAGCCCCTGTAGACGCGCGCTTTTTGGACGACTCAAGCATCGACGAGGTGTCGCGGGCCCTAAGTTGGCGTGTTGTGGCGGCGCATCTATCCCGAAGGGGATGTGCGATCTGCCTTGGTCCCAAATGGGCTTATCTTGTTACGCCGTTTCGGCGTCGTTTGTGCGCCACCGTGGCATAGGTTGTGCGTACATCAATTCCAGTACCAGTCGTGATCCTCCTCATCCCCCGCAGGCTCTCGACGCACTCCATCCAGGTAGCGACGGAAGGCCAGCGTGAAGCCGCCGAACGCGACGATCGCGCCCATTGAAGAGCCTGCGAGGAGCACGCCAAGCCCACCGGCAGCGATCAGGATGATGGCAACCACCTCAGGCCAGCCCGCCAGCGCCGGCTCCGCGCTACGACCCGGGCCCTCGAAGGGTGCGCGGCTAGGCCCAATCATTCTCAGAAGTCACCTCGGATGAAGATGAGACGCAGCACGCCGCTGTCGACGATCAGCCCTGCGGTGTACTGCTTGGTGTCGCTGCGATCGCGATAGTGCCCACCCACCGGGTCGGTCGAGTCGTACTCGATCGCCATGCCGAAGGTGCCCTTGATCATCAGGGCGTCAAGGTTGCCATCCCAGGCCGTGGTGGCGCCGGCCAGCGGATCCCCGTCTAGGGTCCAGTGGACGTTCTTGGACGAGTTCCTGGCCGACAGCTTGGTCTGAGGGCAATCGACCGGGGAGGCGTCGGTGGCAGCCGCACACGTGGCAAAGCCCTTCTGAACGAGATCTTTGGCCGCCTGGTCCGAAGCCGCGCCCGGGCGGGAGACGGCCGGCACGCTGTTGTCGTCGGCAATTGCGGCCACCCGGATGTCGGTGGTTGTGACTGCGAGCTTGGCTGTATAGCCATTGCCGGCGATCCCATGTGCGGTCGCCCCGCTGCTGGTTGGGAAGGCGAAGGTGAAGAGGTAGTGGCCGCTGGCCGTGGACTGCCCCGCCTTGTCGGTACCGAAGGTGAGCCCCGCCACCGGATCACCAATCAGCTGCCACTGCATATTGCTTCGGGTGTCATACGACTGGGGGCAGCCGTCCGGCGTGCTTGAACTCGAGGCCGCGCAGGTTGTGAACAGGTCCTTGATAGCGGCGGTCGCCCTCGCTTCGCCGCCGGCGGTGAGCTTGGGTGTGAACGAGACAGTCCAGCCGTCCGGGTTGGCGGAAGTGGCGTCGATCGGCACCGACTGGCCCTCGAGCATTGCGGTGGCGGGGATGGCCACCTGATGCGGCATCGGCAGCACGGCGACTGTGGAGGTCCGCCCGGCTGCCAGCGCGACCGAGCGCCCGTCGACCACGATCCCCGACACCCCTGACGGCACCGAGACCTTCAGGACTCCCGGCAGGACCGCGATTCGCCAACGCGGGTAGAGACCCAGCTGGCGTTCACCGTTCGCTCTGCCCAGGGTCATGGCCAGTTGCTTGCGGCCTCCCGCGGCTTGATAGGAGGCGGTCAGGATGGCCAGGGGACCGGTCACCGTCGCCTGGCCGACATCAAGGCTGGGATAGGTGGGCCGGCTGGTTCGCAGTGCCGCCGCCATGGCGGCCTCATCCAGCAGCTTCGCATCGGTGCCAGCCGCTGGTGATCCGACCTGCAGGTCACTGAAGGCGGTTGCTGCGTCGCCGTTCTGGACAGCGTCGAAGTACTGGCGGACCGCACCTTCGGGGCCGTAACCCTGGCTGAGGTATGCGTTGCCGGCAAAGATGCCGACGGCGATAACGATCAGAACCGCGGCCGCGATCTGGGCCCGCGGACCCAGGCGCGTACGCCACGGGGAGCCGACGAAGGGGCGACTCTGGACGGTTTCCTGGGTTGCCATCTCCTATCCCTCCGATGCGAGTTGGTAGGTGCGACGCAGCTCGGCGGCGCGCTCCACGTGGCCGTTTCGGGCGCACAGGGCGACCAGCCGGTCCGCGAGGTCCGGTCTTCCTTCGGCCCGGCGCAGGGCACGCTCGAGGACAGCGATTGCACGGTCGGGGCGCCCGCCGAGGCTCTCCGCGTCGGCGAGCGCGATGGCCAGGTTGGCGCGAAGGCCGTCCACCTCCTGGCGCACGTCGCGCACCACCTGGCCGGCACTGCCGGCAGCTCCGGTGATCTTCTCCTCTAGGTCGTCGAAGGCAGGCAGGAAGTCAGCGTCTGAGAGTCGCTCCAGCAATGCCTGTATCTGCCTGGCGAGGTCCGGCTTGATGACCGGACCGGCACTTTGCAGCTCGCGGTCCAGGTCACGGAGTTCGAAGACATCCAGCTCCACCGCGCTGAGGTCGAGCGCCAGCGAATGACGGTCGGCGAGCACCAGATCCCGCAAGGCTGCCGGGAGGTCGTGCTTGAGGTCCCAGACTTGTCGCTTGAGCCGCTTGGCCTGTTCGCTGGCTGCCAGCTTGGGGGCCAGCTCGTCGGCGAGCGCGCTCCTGGCAAGCGCGTCGTTGGGCCAGCGGATGGCCCGGGCCAGCAGGTACAGCCAGATGAAGGCGAGCAGGGGCCGGTCGTTGAGCTGGCCGGTCAGGTCGGTGTTACCCAGAGAGACGGACAGGCTGCCGATCGTCCGGATGTACACACCGTCCGCCCTCACCGCGGGGCTTTCGGTGGCCGCTTCTGGCGAGCGCGCCGTAGGGACATCCGCTGAGGAGCGCTGAGGCTCGGAGGGAGGCCCAGCCGGCCACCCGGCCAGCGCGCCGAAGCCCACCGCGACCATTGCTTGCAGCCAGCCCAGCGCGTTGCCTCCCAGGCTCAGCCACAGACCGAGCAGAGCCATCCCCGCCCAGAGGCCGACGCTCAGCGGCCGAGCATGCAGAAAGAGGTAGCCCGCGATCGCCAGCCCCAGGTAGAGGGCTCCGATGAGGTCGCCGCTGACCAGGCTGGCGACCCCCAGCAAGGCGACCCCCAGCCAACCAAGAGCCAGGCAGATGCCTCGTACATCGTGCGGCAGCCCCAGGTAGGCCGCCACGTCGGCTGGCGCCTTTTTCTTCATTCCCCCGCAGACCAGACCCGCTGGGCCGAGAGCATAGATCGGAATCGCCCAGTTGTTACAGGTCACCGCAGTCGTCCCCGTCCGGGTCTTCGGCCAGCGGTGCCAGCCGCGCCTGGCGGTCGTTCTCCCGCCGCAGCCAGCGGGTGGTAAGGAAGGCGGCGCGCTTCAGCAGCCGGCGCTCGACGTAGCGCGCCTCGCCTGGCAGAGGCATGGTGGCGGCGGCAACCAGCACCTCGACCAGGAATTGCTGTGCGATGTCGTCCTCGTCGATGGTCGGCGGGACGCCGCTGAAGCGCGCGACTCGGGCCATGATGGCGGGAGCCAGAAGCTCCAGGAGCACCGGTCCCCACAGGCGCACGTCCTCGGACCGGTAGCGCCTGATGACTGCTGCCAGTAGGCGATCGCGCTCGACGTAAGCAAGGGCGGGGTCGCCTAGCTGGCGACGCAGGCGGCGCACATCGTCACCGCCTCCGCCGGCCACGAACATGGCATCCCGGTAGCCGTCTCGGATCTTCTGGGCCAGGCTGGACTGCATGGGTGACCTCCTCTGTGAGTGGTCACCGCAAGCTATGAGCGGCCGGTCGCCTGAAGGTCGCCTGGAGGTCGCCTGAAGCGGCGCCAGCGCTGCCGGCCCGATCTCAGGAGCCGTCGGAAAGTCGCCTGAGGGTCGCTTCTGATTCAGGCGACCGGGAAGCGACCTCTGGGCCCCTCCGGGTGTGTGCAGTAAGGGAGTGTGAGAACCACCAAGCGGCTGCACGTGCGGCTGACAGGCGAGCAAGCGGACGCCTTGCGCGGGCTGGCGACCTCTCGGGGCGTGGGCCTGAGCGCCACGGTCCGCGAGCTGATCACGGGGGCCACCGTCCCGGCCGCAAGTAATCAGGGGCCGGCGCTGGCCGCCCTGGTGGCGGCCGAGCAGGGACTGTTGATGCTCCGTGACTTCATGCCCGACGGTGCCATGCGTTCGGCCCGGGCGAGGGAGCAGGCGGTGCTGGCCGCGGAATGGCGCCTGGCCGAGATTCGCGAGACCCTGGGGGCGGAGGCGCTGTGAGCGAGCGCGCCATTCTTCGTGTCAGGTTCACCCTGGCCAGCGCGCCCGGCGTGGCCCGCAAGGCGGTGGGGGGCTTCCTGCGCTACGTCCAGTACCGCGACAAGCACGAGGAGTCGCGGTCAGCCGCGCCCACCCGCGGCGAGGTCGCGGGCATGCTCAAGTACGTCGCCCACCGCGACCGGAGCATCGCTCGCGGCCGGCTCTTTGGACCGAATGGGCCAGCTGGCGACGTGGAGAGGCGGGAACTGACGAGCTACGTGGCTCGATCCCTGCGGGCCACAGCTCCGGTCTGGGGTCGCGACGGCAAGGGCCAAACCTTCGACCGCCGGCGAGCCGTCTACAGCTTCGTGATCTCTCCCGAGCGGGCAGAAGGCCTGGACCTGGAGCGATTGACGCTGGCCATCGTGCGCCAGCTCGAGGCTGACCTCGGTGGGCGCGTCCGCTGGATCGCGGCGGAGCATCGCAACACCAAGCACCCCCACGTGCACCTGGTCGCGGCCGGCATCCGAGAGCTGGAAGACGGCACTTTGGGCAGCTGGATCCTGAGTGGTTCCCGTCTGGCTCGCGCGAAGTACGCGCTGGCGCTGGAGGTTGAGCGCCAGCGCGGGCACCACCGCGACTCAGGATGCTCGCCCGACACCGCGGTCGGGACGCCAAGCCCCGACCGGCCAACGCGGCCGCAGGCTTCGCCCGGCCCCAGCCCCGCAAACCGTGGCTCGGTGGCCGCAGGCCGCCTCGGGAAAGGACAAGGGGCGACCCCGCCGGACGCCGGGCCCCGCCCCCCGCGTCCCCGGCGGCGGCTTGCCCGACGGGACCGGCGGCAGGTACTTCGCAGCAGCCACCTCGGGCTCCATCGGCTGGCGGCGCGCTACCGCCGCGACCTTGCCAGGCAGGCCGAAGAAGAGAGACGCACGCGCGAGCTGGAGCGCAGCCGATGAGCGCCTCCGCTGCCGTTCGCGCATGGGTGGGCGGTCTCCGCTATCTGTCCTCCCTCTTCCTCCCCGCCTGGCTGGTCGGTCCGTCGATGCCGGCCAGCCATGGAGGAAGCCGTTGGGCTCGAAGGTCGGAC
>Ga0070707_100001439_pt1 | contig 23297 bp, 22 predicted proteins | sample KBSK5502metaG_FD_65468 | JGI IMG/M metagenome (GOLD analysis project Ga0070707, IMG submission 65468) | Corn, switchgrass and miscanthus rhizosphere microbial communities from Kellogg Biological Station, Michigan, USA - KBS K5-50-2 metaG | ecosystem: Host-associated > Plants > Roots >...
TCTTTGACAGGTGCAGTACTTTGCCAAGCCGCCTCAATCCCGCACCTGGCACACTCCGGAACGCGATAAACTCCCGATCGGCTATTTAAACAATCCGGATTTGACAAGAACTTGTAATTTTCTCAACGACAGCTCAAATGTTGATTAGACCCCAGCGATCTAATAGTTCTAAGAATCAGGTCAAGTGGGAGATTGATCCGGGAAGTACAGCTCACCAACTTCATGAGCTACAAGAACGCTAGCATACCACTAGAACCCGGCCTAAATCTCATCGTCGGACCAAACGGCGCGGGAAAATCCTCCATCCTTCTCGGAATTTCCGTAGTACTCGGACAAGCTTACACGGAAAGATCAAGAAAACTCAGCGAACTAATTCGCTGGGGCGAAGACCAAGCCAGAGTCTCGATCCTACTTGACAACGAATCGGAGAAAGGTCCGAGACCATTCCCGCAAGCCCGGAGTGACAAAGTCCTGCTAACCCGCATCCTCAAACGTTCCGGCGACTACCACTACCTCCTCAACAACAAACCTGTCTCCAAGACGAGCCTAGTCGAAGGACTCTCCAAGATAGGACTAAACCCCGACAACATGCTCGTAATAATGCACCAGCTAATGGTCGGACGCTTCGGAACAGTAAGCCCAATCGAAAAACTGCTCCTCCTCGAAGACGCGGTCGGATTCGGCTCCTATCGCAAGGAAGTCCTAGAAGCCAGCGACCGGCTACAGAAGCTTACGACTGAACGAGAAACAATGTCCTCTGTGATTGAGGGAACAAGGGAGACCTACCTCCACTGGCAGAGAGAGTATGAAAAATACGAGACCAAGAAGAAGCTCGAACAACAACTCAAGGATCTACAGAGAGAGCTTGCCTGGCGCAGAATCCTCAGAAGAGAATCCTCACAGGCCAGACTCAAAGACAGAATATCTTCACTCCGGAAAAAATCGGAAGACGCCAAAGAAGAATTAGACTCCGCGCAGAAAGAACACTTGAAACTCTCCGGCGAACTTGAACGAGTAAACCAGGAACTTGAAACATTCCGCGAAGAACAACTCAAACTGGAACACGGCCGCGGGTTTCGCTCCGGCTCGCTTGAATGGATAGCACGATTCAGAGACCTGGTTACTCCAGGAGTTGAACAGAATGAAAAATTTAGGCAAACACTAACAGAGCTGAATCAAGAGCAGGAAAAGATATCCAACGCTGCCCAACTAGATGAAGCCGAATTCTCTAGAATCCACTCGAAGATCTCTGAGCTGTCGGGCAATCTTACCAAGAGTACTGACCTACTTGTCGAATCGAAAGTCAAGTCGGAAGTCAACAGCTTCAAACTATCAATGATGGCCCAAGAAGTCCAAGAACTCGAAGTCCAACTAAGACTCGGCGAGGAGGAACTCGCACCACTCCGAACCCAAGCTCTGCAACTTGGACCCGTCTTCGAGAACCCAAGAGACTTGCACGATGTAACGTTAGAGACCGCCGCGGTCCAAGAAAGGATCAGGCCACTCGGGCATCTTTCAGCAGATGTAGAGAAGATGTTCAAGACCTATGGCGAGATGTATGAAGATCTGCGAAAGAAAGCGGAGGTCGTAGAGCAGAACAGATCCGAAGTTCTAGGCGAGCTGCAAGGACGGTTCGACCGTTGGAAGGCAGTAATGGGAAAGCTTCTCGAAGAGCTCTCGGCCCGCTACAACAGCCTTCTCGACGAAGTCGGGGGCAAAGGTAGTATCGACCTCAAGTCCTCAAAGAACATCGAAAAGGCAGGGCTAGAACTCTACGCCGGATTCAAGGGAAACGAACCCGTATCCCTAGACAGCCTCGCCCCCAGCGGTGGAGAACGAACTGTTGCCCTAATTGCGTTCCTTCTATCGCTTCAGCAGTTCATCTCGTCACCCTTCCGGGCAATCGACGAATTCGACGTTCATATGGACCCGAAGAACAGAGAGACAGTATCTCGACTAATCCACGCGGCCTCAAAGACCACAGACACTAGCCAATACATCGCGATAACACCCGGACAGCTGTCGCTACCGAGCGAGGACCAAGTCCACGTTGTCGTTGTGCAGAACGTCGAAGGCAGCTCGATCGTCAAGGAACTGAAGTAGATTTGGCGCAAAGAATCAGCCGAGCATCGGGAAGGAAGGAGTTGGAAGAGCTAATCCAAACATGCAATTCTATTGAGAATCGTCAGTTCAATCCCTTTCTTCTCGACGTATCAGAAGCGCTCAGAATCATAAGACGACACGCAGGGGGCTGGCAGACTCTGCAAGACAACCTTCTAGACATGCGAGCAATCACTAGCCTCGCAAGAGTTGTGGGTCTACAGAGCGCAAATCTCAGATTCCAATCCAGTTCACTTTTCGTCGATCCGGGAATGGTCAAGCAGAAAATTGGATCGATGTCAAGAGAACAACTTGCAGAACTCCTACTACTCTCTTGGCACCCTGTTGTGGAATTGGAACAGTTGACTGATGCTTCCACGAAGGAAGCTCTTAATTACTGGCAACAGATGCTCTCGTTCTTCGAGCGTCGCAAGAGACTCGCAGCCGGACCCTTCCAGACACCAGGCTCGATGGACTCGCCCGAGCTGACCAGGATGCGAGTCCTCGAAGAGAAAGCATTCACCAAGCGCTTAGAGGAACTAAGATTGGAAATGAAGGAGAAGGCCGGCGATGAAAAGCGAGTGGAATACTGGAGCTTCGTCAGAACCGGTGAGTTCGCTCAAACAGTTCTCCGCGCCCAAATGGTCAGCTTTCTCGTCAGCTACGGAATGGCTATGCTAGATAGGAAGAAGGAAAAGATGTACTTGATACCTAGAGACCCACCCTTCGCGTCCCGACAAGGCTCGCCACTGAGCTATCCAATAACAATTACCCAGGAGGTTGTTGCGTCACGGGCGAAGTGAAACAGGAACAATCCTACTACCCAGAACGCGTGAAACGAGCGGCCCACCTCTTGTTCTTCAAGAGAGGAAGAGTACCCGGCGCCAGGTCGTGGGAGCTGAAAAGTGGTCTAGGGAAAGAGTATCTCAAAGTGTTGATGCAGCTTGATGAGAGCCTCAAGGATCTCGACCTTGAGGTCAAGAAGGTCGAGTCGCAGATCCTCAGCGACTACAAACCTGGACCAGATGGAGAGGAAGAGTCAAGATACTTTGTACGGCTGAAGGGAACCTTGACTCCTCGAGAGGCAAGGATGACCGGCTGGAGGATCGATAACCTAGCCGCTCTGGCGGCCTGCCTATCCCTTATCGTCTCTAAACAAGGTAAGAGCGAGAGGAAGGAGCTCGAAGAAGTAATCGGACAGAAAGTAGGGCGATGGAGAGCACTCACCCTAACCGACGCTTTCCTACGTTCCGGATATTTGGAGGAGGACGAAGAAGGACTCGTCAAGCTTGGCTGGCGTACGAGAGCCGAACTCGACCTTGAAAGTCTGATGATGCTAATCGCCGAATCTAAGCCCAAAGGGATTATGGACGAAGGAGCATCCGAGGCTACAGAAACCTCCGGGCCCGATGTCCCGGCTGAAGACGTCGAAGCTGAGGGGCTTGATGATGATCAGGCTTCAACGGATGCCTGAAGGGTTCCCAGGTACTTAGCACCCTGAGGCGCGGACTTGGCGCAGTATTGATCGAAGGGCAGAATTTTTTCGTCCCATTCTGACAGACTCTTAGGTTCGAACCTTAGCGTTCCGTGCTCTTCATGAGTAGTTCCCCAGACTAGCATGTATCTCCTCTCGCCGTAACCGCCTCCGGGCAAACCTGTGATGTGATTGAACAGTACGTTGACTCTCTTGCCGTCAAGCTTGGTCGGCAGAACCGGCTTCTGCAATACGATTTTCTTGTCAGGTAATATTTTGAAATCGGTTGAGACGCTAAATGGAAATCCGTCGTCCCCGACGAGGGTTATTACTGCGTATGTGAAATTTCCAAGTCTCTGATAATCTAGACTTGTCATTGTTCTAGGCTCCGAACTCTTCCGGAGTCCGTGACGTGTCTCCGTTCTTCCACGCGATTATCTTCTTAGGCTCCACATGGAGGACGATCCGTTTCCAGAACCAGCCAAATTTTTCTCGCTCAGCCAGGTATGCGTCAATGTACGGTTCCTTCTTTCTCCAGAATGAGAGATATTTCTCCCAGCCATGGTCAAGATCGGTGTCATCCGCATGGGCGATACCCTGAACCAGTACGGCGTGTTTTCCGGCGTGGGACCCTTCAGGGTTTGAGAAAAGAAGCGAGACCTTAGGGTTTTTTTTCACGTTCTCGGCCTTCTTCGAGAAGAGTATGCTAGACGTTACGACAAATTTTCCAGAGTCTGGAAGGTAAAACGGTAGCAAGGGCATTGTGACAGGCTTCCCGGATTTGACCGTCGTGAATTCACAAACGAGATAGTTGTCGAACGTTTCTCGGACCCAGGGCGGAACTTTGATCAAGTCAGCTCTAACCCCGATTCCGTCGGACAGATCGATTTAACGTTCATCTCCGCAAAACTTCAGAGGAAACTATCCTCTTGATTATTCTGGATGGAATAAAAGTGAAGCATAAATATGACATATGTTATGTCCCACGACCGGATATAACGTATGTCATATGCACATCCCGAAGTATTAGTCAGCACCGAATGGGTGCAACAGCACCTCAACGACCCCAAGGTACGAATCGTCGAAGTAGACTACGACCCCACAGCAAACTACCAACTGGCACACATTCCAGGCGCAGTCCTATTCGACTGGCGCAAGGACCTCAACCATCCACTACAACGTGACATCCTCTCAAAGGAACAGCTCGAACAGCTATTCAGCCGCTCTGGGATCAATGACGACACTAAGATAGCCCTCTACGGCGACTTCAACAACTGGTTCGCAGCCTACGCATACTGGGACCTCCAGTACTACGGCGTCAAAAATGCCGTACTGATCAACGGCGGACGCAAGAAATGGATCGACGAAGACAAACCACTAACCAAAGACATCCCCCAACACTCCCAAACCAGATTCCGCGCATCTAATCCCGACGAGAACCTCAGAGTCTACCTCCGACAAGCCCTAGATCTCTACAAGAAGCCCAACGTCAAATTCGTAGACGTAAGAGGCCCCAAAGAATTCAGCGGCGAAGTACTTGCACCCCCAGAATACCCCACCGAACATGCACAACGCGGCGGACACATACCAGGTGCAGTCAACATACCATGGAGCCAAGCAGTCCGAGAAGACGGCACATTCAAGACCTACGAGGACATCAAGAAACTCTACGAAGCCCAAGGCGTAACCGGCGACAAGGATATCGTAGCCTACTGCCGCATCGGAGAACGCTCTAGCTTCAGCTGGTTCGTTCTGAAATATTTGCTGGGGTACCCGAAAGTCCGGAACTACGACGGTTCATGGACCGAATGGGGAAACCTAGTCCGCAACCCGATAGAGAAACCGGCACCAACAGTAGCACAGACCATCACCGCATAGACCCAAAAAAACTTCTATCCCCGCCTTTCTTTCAGGCGGGCTTCTTTCTAATGCACTTTCCTAACGATGAAATGAAACAAGTTTCCTTCCTTCCTCCAATCCACGAGGCTCTGACCCGTCCTCTCAGACCAAACCACCATCTCGACATAGGCTGTGGTATCATCAGATACCAGATGGACGACCTCACCAATCGATGCGGTTGCCAGCAGATCGTTGAGCCGAAGCAAGACTGCGGAGCACTCGGTACCGATTTCTGACATTTCATAATCTGGAAAGGCTTTGAAGCATCGAACATGGAACTCCTTGATCTTCTGGGCAAGTAGAGTCTTCGACTCACTAGCCTTCGACAGCAGAATCCGCTCTAACATGAGATGAGACGGTTTGAGACGGGCAATCCAACCCTCCTCATATGGCGAATCGTTAATGACCCTCGGGCGATCCGTTACCAAACTATTCGCGCTCAACAGAGCGCCAGATACAGGCGACGGTATCGGACCCACAAACTTCTGATTTTCAAGGGTTCCGAGACTCTGACCGCGCTGAATATGGGCCCCAACTGGTTTCAGCCTAGCCATAGTGAGTTTACCAGCTATTGTTGGCAACAAGCTAGTTACCCCCACTGTGACGTCGCCATTCTCTTCAACTCGAATCCAAGTATTGTTTTCCAAATCGTACAGGAGATCGTCCGGAAAAACGCAGTGATCTATCTCCAACTCGTTCTCTCCCGGTTGCTCCAGCGTTCGACGTTAGACGATGATTACTCGGGAGGGGTTAGTATTAGTTATCAAATTCATTCCGGGAAACGTATAATAGAGAACCCGGGACTTCGAGCTGTCTCTTCGAGAAGATAGGTAAGACCGTTGCCCCGATTCAAGAGTTCAGCGGACATTCTCAAAATCGTCTCCAACAAGGACCAAGTCCGCAACATCGGCATCATCGCCCACGTCGACCACGGCAAGACAACGATGACAGACAGCTTGCTGGCAGGCGCTGGACTGTTGTCTCCATCCCTCGCAGGGACAGCGCTTGCGATGGACTTTATGGAAGAGGAACAGAAACGACAGATGACGATCAAGGCTGCTAACGTTAGCCTCTATTACGAGCATGGGGGAACGCCCTACGTCATCAATCTCATAGATACGCCTGGACACGTCGACTTTTCAGGAAAGGTTACGCGATCCCTTCGAGCCATCGATGGAGCCGTAGTAGTCGTCGACTCGGTCGAAGAAGTCATGGTTCAAACCGAGACGGTCACCCGTCAGGCCCTTGAAGAGCGGGTACGCCCAGTTCTTTACATTAACAAGATCGACCGTTTGATCAAGGAGTTGAAGCTGACGTCGGAGCAAATACAGGAGCGAATTGCTCGGATTATCAAAGACTTCAACGGATTGCTGGACTTGTACGCTGAGCCCGAGTTCAAGGAGAAGTGGAAGGTCAACTTCGCAACCAACACGGTGGCGATGGGCTCTGCGAAAGACCGCTGGGGCTTCAACTTTGAAGTTGCGCGCAAGAAAGGGATCAAGTTCACGGATGTCGTTGATGCGTATCTCAACAACAAAGTTGAGGATCTGAAGACAAATGCGCCGATTCACGAGGCCATTCTAGGCATGGCGGTTGAGGTGATGCCTCCGCCCCACATCGCCCAGGTTTACCGGATTCCGAAGATCTGGCATGGAGATCCCGACAGCGAGTATGGCCAGGCCATGATAAAGTGCAACGATAAGGGGCCGGTGTTAATGTCCGTTGTCAATATCGTAGTGGACCCTCAGGCGGGGGTCGTTGCTACGGGACGCTTGTTCTCAGGCACGGTGACTGATGGGGAGCCGGTCTTCATGATCAACTCTCGCGCCCAAGGACGCGTCCAACAGGTGGCCATTTACATGGGTCCACAGAGAGAAATCGTGGGAAAGCTCAGCGCTGGAAACATTCCGGCACTACTTGGTCTCGAAAACGTGAAGGCGGGAGAAACGATCTCTTCGGTCAAGCAAGTCATTCCGTTCGAGGCTGTCCACTACGTCACTGAGCCGGTCGTGACGATTGCTGTAGAGCCAAAGTTCAACCGTGACTTGCCTAGGCTTGTCGAGCTCCTCCGTAAACTGTCGCTAGAGGATCCGAATTTGGTAACCAGCATCAACGAGGAAACGGGTGAATATCTCATCTCGGGAATGGGAACTCTTCATCTCGAGATTGCGAATACCCTAATTACGAAGACTGGTCTAGAAATTGTTACCTCCAAGCCGATCGTGATTTACAGAGAAGCCATCCGTGGCGAAGCGGGTCCGATTGAAGGCAAGTCGCCCAACAGACACAACAAGATCTACATCGAGGTGGAGCCTCTAGGAGAACAGGTCATGGACCTGATCAAAGGAGGTAAGATCAGCGAGTACATGGACAAGGCGGACATGGCTAAGCAGTTGCGAGCGGTAGGATGGGAGCCGGAGGAGGCGAGAGGCGTCTGGAGCATTGACGAGCCCTTCAATATGATCCTCGACGTGACGAAGGGCGCTCAATACATGCAAGAGGTACGGGATATGATCCTTGCCGGCTATCGGTGGGGAATAAAGGAGGGTCCGATCGCCTACGAGCAGATTCGAGGCATGAAAGTGAAGATTACAGACGTCGCACTCCACGAGGACCCTGTTCACAGGGGTCCCGCACAGATCATGCCCATGACCCGCCGAGCAATGTTCACCGCCTTCCTTGAAGCACAACCGACTCTCCTAGAACCCATTCAGAAGATCACCACCAGAGTGCCCAACGACTTCTTGGGAGCCGTAACAAGTGTGATAACCCAGAAGCGAGGGAAGATAGTTTCGGTAGACCAGAAAGGCAACCTTGTCTCGGTTGTAGGAGACATTCCAACGGCTGAGAGCTTCGACCTGTCAGAGGTAATGCGAAGTCAGACTCAGGGACGTGCTTTCTGGGGTCTCGAGTTTGCCCGCTGGGCACCAGTGCCCACGTCGCTACTTCAGAGTGTTGTAGAAGGCATCCGGAAGCGTAAAGGACTATCCCTTGAGCCACCAAAAGCCTCTGACTTTGCCGAGTAGCAACCAATCCCTTACTAGCTCTGAACAATCTCCTAGGCAGCGGATTGTGGAGAAATCACTCTTCCTTCCCGCTTTCCATGGAAGCTATTGTGATCCACCCTCTTCCAAAGGTTCGCCCATTCATAGGGCGTTTACTGTCAAAACAAGAAGGAACGAGACGACAACGAAACTATTTCGGTATGCCCTCGCCTGACATTGTGAATCCTTCTCAAGCTATCCCGATATTTCGATGGCTCGCTGATTAAACAGAAATCTCGGCAAGCACCTGTTACGCCGAAAAATGGCTCTCTTCAAGACGAACCCGGTTACGTTCGCCCATCACTATTACAATCACTCCGATCACGAAAAACGGGAGAGTTGTAGCATTGTCGATAAAGTCAGACATTCGAAGGGTTAGGGGGCTTAGTATTAGGGCGAACCCAATCAGGAACGCGAGCTTTGTCCAGAAGTCCATCTGAACCCTTGCTGCAAGGTTGGTCGACTTCCGTAATAGGCATTGCTGAAACTGACCAGCTTACGTGAAAATGCTTACAAGCTATGATTCGCCGGGGTTTGGCTGGCGGCCGTGGTCCAGAGCTGGCATCCCTAACGGGTGAGATGTCGGCGGGTAGCCTGGTCTATGACACCGGCTTCCCATTCGCATAGGAAACAGCCGGGAACCCGGGTTCGAATCCCGGCGGCCGCACCACGTTTCAAGTTCGAGCTTCGGTATCTTCAGTCCAATCATATGCATCAAGACATATAAACCTACTACTGGAATAGCATCATAAGAGACCGCAATGCACTCAAGGAATCGTATCGGAACCTTGGCTTGCATCCTCTTTATTCTTGGAATGACGCTGTACGCTTTTCCTTCTTTATTGCCCTCGATCACCCCTGCAAGCGCGGCTACACGGACCATTTCTCTTACGGGGAATTATCCCAACTGGAACACAACAAATCCGACAATCACTGTCACAAAAGGGGATACAATCACAATAAACTTGTCGAGTGGTGATACGGCTCATCTGCTATTGATCGATTTTGACAGCGATTACACGGGAGGCACTGATTGCACAACCGCACTGGACAAGTGTTCCAATACGTTCACTCCTTCAACACCCACGCAATTAGGTCCGTTTACTGTCACATCGAATGCCGGTACGTACAAGTATTATTGTACGATACATTACCCTGCTATGCAGGGACTGTTCATAGTCCAGAATCCACCGACACCAGATTTTGGAGTCGCCGGCAGCCCGTCAAGTCTCTCAATACTTCAAGGCTCAAATGCAAACAGCACCATCACTGTTTCAAGTATCAACAATTTTGCCGGCACGATCACCCTCTCGGCCAACTCATCGCCGGCGGGCCCCACAACCAGTTTTGGTACCAACCCAGTCATGGTTTCTTCTGGAGGAACGGCCAGCTCAAGGCTGACAATTTCAATACCTCAAACCCTCTCCCCGGGACTATACAGCGTCACAGTAACGGGAACAAATAGCTCGGGATCACCCTCGCACACCACCACAGTAAGTGTCACAGTAACAAAACCAGACTTTTCTATCACTTCGAGCACATCATCTTTGACGGCTGCCCCGAACTCATCCGGAATGACTTCCATTACGATGACTAGTACGAACGGCTTCTCAGGTACCCTAACTTTGAGCGCCACAGTTTCGCCGTCTGGCCCTCAATTGTCTCTCAATCCCTCATCGGTGACTTTGACCTCAGGCGGCTCTGCCTCCTCAAATCTCACAGTCTCAACTGCAAACTCCGGGCTTTACTCCACGCCAGTCGCTCAAGGAAACTATGTTGTGAACGTAACGGCATCCAGCGGATCCCTATCTCATCTAACGACAGTGTCGCTCACTGTTGGCTCGACGAGTTCGCCGCCAACTGGCAACTCGAACCTGCCGGTGCTGCCTATTATCGGAGGAATCATCGGCGCAATTGTCATAGCCGGAGTCGCAGTTTTCCTAACAAGACGCAAACGGTGAATCGCAGAGGCTTCTCTAATCGCCTTTACTCTTGCCAACGTATTCTGTGGCGGCTATAGGCCTAAGCTGTTGATTATGTTTCCAGAATTTCCATCGACGACTAGGACGATCTTGTTTCCGCCATGATCATATCTGACGAACCATATGGGAACATGAAGGAGTTCTGTGTCAGACACGTCTTCTTGGGAAGTGATCTGCTGAATCATGTGATATTGAGCATGAGCTTTCTGAGATTGGAGCTGATCGACCAAGGTCTTAGCCTGATATTTTGCAGCATCCTCACTAATGTCACCGTTTAGAACTTTGATCCCCTTAGGGTATTTTGAAATGTCGAACAGTGTTCTACCCTCGATCGCAAATTGGTAATCGCGGGGTTGATACTGAGTCAGAGCCTTCAGAGCAATAATGGGGAAATTGTAGTTCTGATCCATCTGAATCGCTTTCTTCTGTCCACCACCCCCCATGCCGCTACCCATCATTGAACCAAGCATAGCCCCTCCGAGCAAAGGAGCTCCGAATCCGCCTCGGTGCCCTCCACCCATTCCGGCCATTACCCCGATTAGCGCGGCGGTTGTAGCTACTGTTGCACCCTCAGCCACCATATTGGTCGCGATTATCGATGTTCTGGCAGAGACATTGACCAACCAGTAAGGCACTACTGAGAGGGTCATCTCTTCGAGCGTTGAGCTTTCCTGAAGGTGTCTGTGAAGCATTCCGCGATCCATCATTGTCTTGACTCGATTGGAAATCTCGTCGGTGCTTTGGATCGTTAGGGGAAGCATCGTCTGCTTCTGAATATTCGCCCAGCCAGCGCTTCCGAGGGTGATGCTGCTTCCGCAATACTCGCATGTGATTACCATCTCTCCAAACTTGGGGGCAATCGGAGCACCGCAGCTGGGGCACTTCAGGGATTGTGCGGTTGAAGGCGCCAAGATTTGGGAAGGACTGGCACCAGCATTATTCGATTCATTCTGAGAAATCTGACCACTTGCGTTCGTTCTTACACCACATTTCGAGCAAAACGCAGCATCATCTGGCAACTGGTTTCCGCATTTCAAACAGTACATCTTACGAAATCTCTTCCTTCGGATTCATTCCTGAATTTGAACTTTCTAGAGCGTCTCCTCTAGCTTGAGGCTTTGAAGCTGGAACGTAAATGAATGGCATTCCAGGCGAGTAGGGATCGGGAGCCTACTGCTTGGTCTGTACTTTTGGTCGCGACTGGTGGCTTGGGATTCTCTTGGAGCCGGCATCTAGGGCCTGTTGAAAATCTTTGATGAGATCATCGGTAGCCTCTATGCCTACCGAGAGTCGAATTAGGCCGTCAGAGATTCCTAGCCTTCTACGATCATCTGTCGAAAGTCCAGAATGTGACGTTAGGGAAGGTCGGGTTACCAAGGTTTCGACCCCGCCAAGGCTGGGGGCAACAGCCGGCAAGTGAGCTTCGTGCATGAACGATTCTGCACCGTCGACGCCATCTTGCAGTTCGAAACTCATCATCCCACCAAATCCGTCGAAGAGTCTTTGCGCTCGTTCGTGATCTGGATGACTCTTCAATCCGGGATAGTTGACTTTCGCGACCGAGGGATGATCCTCTAGGAACAGGGCAATTTTCAACGCGCTCTCGTTGTGGTGCTTGACTCTGAGAGCGAGGGTCTTGATGCCGCGGTGAAGCAGAAAGGCAGCGTGAGGGTCAAGGCTTCCCCCCAGATGGTTCAGCTTATGGGTCACCTGCTCGATGAGATTTGACTTTCCAATCACTGCGCCGGCCACGATGTCGGAGTGACCGTTGAGGTACTTCGTCGCACTATGGAGCGATAGGTCGAAACCTAACTCGCATGGACGAAAGTTGACTGGGCTAGCGAATGTATTGTCAATCATTGATAAAATGCCGTGACGCTTTGCGAAACTCACTACGGATTCGAGGTCTGGCACCTGCATCAGAGGGTTTGAAATCGTCTCAACATAGATTGCCCTAGTGTTGGGCTTCAGCTTCCTCTCCCACGATTCGGCGTTGTTGCCGTCGATGAAATCATATGATATTCCGAACTTTTCGATATCTCGAGTAACGAAGTCGTGGGTTCCACCGTACAAGCAGTCCTGAGCTAACAAATGGTCACCCTTGCCCAGAAATGTCAACAGAGAGGTTGAGATTGCTGACATCCCGCTGGAAGTGACGAGCGCATCTTCGGCGTTCTCGAGAGCGGCCAGTTTTTCCGCTAGAGCTAGATGGTTAGGGGTGTTGTTGAGCCGAATGTACCTCACGTCATCATAGCTCTTCTCGCCCGCGTATTGATACGTGGCTGACTGGAAGACAGGCATCACTACCGCACCAGCTATACGGGGCCGGGGCTCTCCAGCGTGGATCACTTTGGTCTCTACACTCTCAAAGTCGCCCTTCAGTGCTGAATCATCCACCATCTTGTTAGTGTTCGCAGTATTCTAACATTGACCCGTAGACTTGTCTCCTCTTGTCTCGTCGCTTGAGCTCGAATCTGGGTGCTACGTGGGCCAGTAACAATGAGACCTTATCGTTGATCTAAGAGAGGATTTGCGCCCAAGAGGTAATTCTTGATAATGCCGCGTCTCCCTACCACTCGAATTGGGGTAAAACGTATCGTAATCGAGGTCAATAGAGACCTGACAGTTGAGCAGCTCGAGATTCTAGATGACGCACTCAAACGAGCTGGACTGGTCAAGGAGACGAAGGTTACTTTCCACAATCACGAACCTCGCAAGCCTCGAACAGTGAGAGTCCCGCACCATCCTACATGGCGGATTGGACACGACTCTCAATCCAGTTCCATGTCCGCCCATTAGAGCTATCTCGGAATCTTCAAGCATCCCAATAGTTCCATACCGTGGGATGCAACAATGAACGTGGACCGATGGTTCCACTAGTGCCTCGCAAACGATTCGAACAAGCGGAGTGTTCGCAAAGCATAGTATGGTATGTTATCTTAGAGAACGACGGTTCTTCTTGCCACCCCTGTTGCGAATTTCTGGACTCTTCAGCGCCTTAGATTCTGAAAGTCTTCGGGTTTCGAAAAGGTAGATCGAAACTGAGAGGATTACACCTACTTGGAGTATTGATCCTGCAACGAAAGTTACCCACGCGAAGCTAATCCCTGCTTGGAGGAGTGAAGAGTGCTCCGGTTGTGGGAGAGATACCGCAAGAGTCAGAACTGCGAGGGTCAAGCTAACTGGATATGAGACCCTCAGGCCCTTTGCGACGGCTATTGCAGTGATGACATACGCGATCCATCCAGCCAAGACTGAATAGAACAGCCAAGAAGGGACGATCGCGTACAGCTGGAGGAGCAATAACAATCCTAGAATAACTGAAGAGTAGATGAGCCAGTGAGTCAGAGCCCTGAGATTCCGCAATCGTACTGCGTGAGACGTTACTCTCGCTCACCATGATCAGTTGAGATTTCCTGGGACGACTTCAAGATCTCTCCTACGCAGTTATCTTTGGTTTCTCGTTAGCTCCAATCCTCTCCAGAAAGGCCTGATTGATTCCGAGCTTCTCCAATCCCGCTTCTACGCCCTTGATTGTTTCGGGAGCTTTGTGCTGATGGAAGAACTTCGCGACCTCTTCGGACCTGTCGAGTCCTAGGATCGGGAGAGCGTACGTGAGGTATCTCGAAAGAGTTCCTGTCCCTTCGTATATTGTCCGCAGCCACTCGAAGTTGTTCGCGATCCAGCTCCAAGTCGCTGCTCTCCCTTCCGGGTGCCTTGCGGCAGAGCTTAGTAGAGTGACGACGTGCTGTTTCTTTATTTCTCCGGATGCGGCGAGTTCGAGTGCGCGTGAATTTAGAGTCGGCTGGCTGAAGCTGGTCAGCGCGATGAGAAATCTGGATTTTTCCTCTTCTGAAGACCTGTTCTTGTAATTGTTGAAGAGGCCTTCGAAGTCTCCTGACGTTCGAGCGCGCGCGATGACCATTGCCTGCTTCATATCGGGCTCAGTGGTGTCGTACTCGTTGAACCTTGAGGCTAGTTCATTCGCGTATTCCATGTCGACGAGGGCCAGCCTGCTTGCCATTGATCCTCGTAAGACCGCGCTGTTCTCATCTTGTTTCTTGGCGAGAATTCTCAGCTGAGCTCTGTGGAACTTCCTCGAAGTCTCAACTATACTAGTCGTTATTGCGTACAGCGAAGAAAGCTGATCTGACACCTCGAAGGCAGGAAGGTAGTCTTGCTCGTTCACGTAACGATCGACTAGTGCGAGGTACTGGGCGAAGTGCATCCTGCCTTGAATTGTGAAGGCGTAGCCGTCTGATACGATTCCGTATCGGTCAACAGGAGACAATTCGGCTCGCCAAACCTTGTCATACAGTCCATCATAGAAGACACGGTAGAAGCCGGTTTGATCCAGGTTCAGTTTCAGCGACTCTACGGGATGCGGGACATCGAGGTACTCTTCACTTTTCTCCATCAGTATCTTCTGTTCTCTGCCGTTGACCTTCAACGTTATTGGAACCGGCCAATCAGACGGCTCTGACTTTCCACCCAACAGAAACCTGTGCTGTCGGATCCTTAACTTTCTCCCCTCGGCCCTTACGCTGAGGATTGGATATCCTGGTCTCCGTATCCACTCTGTCATTATCGCCTTCACTCTAGTCTTAGAGGTGCGTTCAATCTCGTTCCACAGGTCGCTTCCGGCAGCGTTCGAGAACTTGTACCTCTCTAAGTAGGACCTGACACCGCGCATGAAGTTGTGCTCGCCCGCATAGGCTTCGAGCATCCGAATGATGCTCGCGCCTTTGCCGTAGCTTATGTCGTCAAAAATCTCTTCGATCTCAGAGGGAGAATTGACTTTCACTTCGATCGGATGAGTATTAAGCAAGGAGTCTCTACCAAGGGCACCGGCAGTCTCGCCTCTAACAAAGTCCTGCCAGACCGCCCATTTCGGAAACATCGAATCGGTGGCTTTGTAGGCCATGAATGTGGCGAAGCTCTCGTTAAGCCAAAGATCATCCCACCATTTCATAGTCACAAGGTCACCGAACCACTGATGGCTTATCTCGTGAGCGATGACCTCGGCGACTTGCTTCTTTATCCGAATGCTGCTATCCTTGTCAACCAGGAGAGCGATCTCTCTGAAAGTGATAGCCCCCCAGTTCTCCATGGCACCAGCCGCAAACTCTGGAACCGCGATAAGGTGCATCTTTGGCAGGTTGTACTTTGAACCGAAATAAGATTCGAAGAATTTGACCGAATCTTTCGCAACATCTAATGGAAACCTCGCGCCGGATCCCTTGCCTGGTACTGTGGCTACTATGTATTCGACTCCGTCAAGTCTGTCTTTCACCTCTTCAAACTTGCCGATTCCCAAGTACAAGAGATAGGTCGACATTCGAGGAGAATTCGGAAACTCGACAGTCTTCCTGGGGCCCTCCACTTTGACTGAAGAAGGCGGCATGTTGGATATTACAGAGGCGTCGCTGTCTGTTCTGACTGTTAGCTTGAAGACAGCTTTGTACGCCGGATGATCCAAACATGGCAAGACCCGTCTGGCTGAGGCAGCTTCGAACTGGGTCGACGCCACGTAGCCTCCATCATATGCCGCCTTGTACAGACCCACTAGCTTGTCGGAGATCGACCCTCGGTACTTGATGCCGAGTTGCCCTGCGAATTTGCCGCTTTTGATCGTGAGGTCCTCTCCCTCGAGACTATATTTGATGCGCTTTCCGTTCGCATCAACTTCGAGAATTTCAAGGTCGACAGAATTCAGTTTGGCATCACCTTCGGATTCGAGTCTTATCTTGACCCTCCCGTCAAAACGTAGGTTCCGAAGGTCTACATCTAGGAAGAGATCGTAAGATTCGATTTTCAAAGCGGTCCCTCTTTTTAAGAGTCGGGTAAAAGAGTTGTTTCCGACCTCACTTACGAAATCGTTTGCACTCGCAGTGATACCCGAAGCTGGAATAGGAGCATTTCGGAGAATGAATGCTCTTAGAGTGTCCACAGTTTGTGCAGTATTCTTGGCCTCCGACTTGACTTAGAGCGGGCTGACCGGTCGGGCAGACTTTGTGGACCATCCTATCCTCGAACTTGTTCTTGCCTATTCTGTTCCGGATGATCGTAACATCTTCCTGGGGGAGCCTGATTGGTTTGCCACATCTCGGGCAAGTGTTACTGCTCATCGGACCAATCGTTCCATCTCGCCCACGAAACTCGCTCAGCCAATGTTGTTGCTCAGGATTTGGAATCCTGTCTGATCTGGAACCTGAACGCTTTGCACAGCATAATCTTTTGTGAGTCGAGTCTGTTGTTCATATCGGATATTCGTTTGCAAAGGATCATTGTCGATGAGAGAGAGCGACCATCAGGCGTCCCTGACGAGCTTCATTCCCTAGGCGCACCAATCGAGTATCGTGTCTTGGACGTCGCGGACTACGTGGTTGGATCTTATGCCGTTGAGAGGAAATCGGTTAGGGACTTTGTCTCATCGCTCTATAGTGGGAGACTCTTCGACCAGGCGCACCGTCTGGGAGAGGCTTATCGTACGAGTATTCTCGTCGTCGAAGGCGATCTCAGGGAAGAGTTGAAACACGTGAGGAATCCTCGATCGCTCTGGGGAGCGCTCATCTCCTCGGTTCTTGACTTCGGACTCAACATATTCTTCACTTCGGACGGAGAACAGACGGCGCAATTCCTTTTCACTCTCGGAAGAGGCGGGCGACATTCACGGACCTCGAGTCCGCCCCCTCTCGTGGTGAGAAAGCCCAGAGGTCAGGACCTTAACAGATTACAGCTATCGGTTCTTGCATCTCTTCCCGGGATAGGTCCGCAGATGGCAGGACAATTGCTCGGTTACTTTGGGTCTCTGAGGAAAGTATTCTCAGCATCTATGACGGAGATCGCCGTCGGTGCGGGGGTTGGAAGAAGCCGAGCTCTAGCCCTTACAAAGCTTCTGGACTCTCGTTACAAGGCTTCAAGAACCATCGTCTCGCAGGCAAGCCTCAGCCAAGAGTGAACATCATGGGTCTCGTCTTGAAAGATTGTGACTGGATAGTAACCCAAGACCCGCAACGACGTGTTTTGCCAAACGCGTCGGTACGAATTGTAGACGGGAGAGTCGATCAAGTTGGCAGAGTCAACGCCACGTCCACGGACGAAGTGATTGACTGCAGACGAAAGGTCCTGATCCCTGGTCTCATCAACACTCACACCCATCTTTCGATGACCCTCTTTCGAGGGTACGCTGACGATCTAGAACTGCGAGATTGGCTAGAGAAAAAGATCTGGCCGTTGGAAGCGAAGCTCACTGGAGAAATGTGCTACCAAGGGGCTCTTCTTGGCTGCCTTGAGATGACGCGGACCGGGACGACCTGCTTTGTTGACATGTATTTTCACATGGAAGATGTCGCGAGAGCCGTCGACGAGGCGGGATTAAGGGGGATACTATCACCTGGAATGATAGACAAGCCCGACAAAGTTGGAACGGAACAGGAACGAAAGGCCACCCTCAAGTTCCTAGAGTTCATTCACCAACTACACAATCCGCTCATCAGCTTCGCAGTGGGTCCTCACGCTCCATACACCTGTGGTCCTGAGACGCTACTTTGGGCCAGAGACCTCGCAGAGAAAGAAGATGCTTTGGTGAACATTCATATTGCCGAGACCCGAGGAGAACAAGCCCAATTCGAGAAAGATGGAAAGGGACGAGTAGCAGATTATCTCGACAAGATCGGCTTTCTCAACAATCGAGTCTTGGCAGCGCACTCAGTCTGGCTGACCAAGAGCGAGGTCAACCTATTCGGCAAGAGAGGTGTTAGGGTCTCCCACTCTCCCGTCTCGAACATGAAGCTGGCAAGTGGAGGGACAGCCCCAGTCCCGGAGATGTGGGATGCCGGGGTCCCGGTCGGGTTGGGTACTGACGGGCCCGCCAGCAACAACGGGTTAGACATGTTTGACACGATGAAGATGACTGCTCTCGTCCACAAGAACTCCAGGTGGGACCCTACGATCATGAGTGCTCAGCGAGTTCTCGACATGGCGACCGTCGACGGAGCCCGTTGTATTGGACGAGAGAGGGACATAGGAAGCGTCGAAGTAGGTAAGCGAGCAGACCTCGTCCTCCTCGACCTGCGAGATCCCAACTTGATTCCAATCCATCGACGGGATACGGTCATCTCCGACCTCGTCTACTCGGCAAACGGCCAGAACGTAGACACCACAATCGTAGATGGCAAGCCGTTGATGGTAAACCGAAAATTCCGGAAACTTGACCCAGAGAAGATCGGAGACGAAGTCAGATCCTCAATTGCCAGGCTTATCCCTCAGTGACGCCCTTTCAATAATCATTCTACCACTGTCCCCGTCCCACTCGTTCCGGCTCTTTTCAATCTCTATCCTCTTAGAGAAGTTGGGCGCGTCCAGAACAAAGCTCTCGTACTCCCCACCCTCGCCAGTCAGGTGTATCCCGTGAATCTTTGACAACCGTTCAAGCTTAGACCATTCTCGCTCTGTGAGTTCTCGACCCAGCCATGATTCGTCGAGACCCTTGGCTGCTACTGCCGTGAGGATGATTCGAAATCCAGACTTCATGAGATTTTCGACCAACAATCTTGGACTCTTATGCCACAACGGCGCGTATGTTTTCAACGAGATTGCATCGCACAAGTTGTCAAATCGAGTCTTCTGATAATCGCTCGCGACCGCACCAGTCACAAGACCAGAAATCTTGTCTTCAGACTTCATTCGGTCTAAGGTGTGCCGAAGGTCCACCAATTCGTCTTTGCCGTTCATTTCAACAATTTCGTGAGACAAGCCCATGGCCTCAGCCTGAAGACTAGTCCACTCCGTGTTTGGGTGATGAAACATGAGAGAGTTGGCCGACTTGGGGCTTACCGTTACGAGGCGAACATCCCAAGCCTGGTGCACGACGATCCAAGTCGCAAATGTACTGTCCTTTCCACCGCTGAACGAAATGGCGACTCGAAGGGCCATGGGCTCACTCTACGATGTACCGAGCTTTGTTTTCGAACTGTTTATCGTACAACTGCTGCAATCTTTGCAAAGTGTCCGCGTCGTCTGGTTTCTTATCGTCTCTGAATCGTGATATTCTCGCGAACCTTAGAGCAAATCCCGACTTGTAGCGGGGGCTCTTTTGGACCTCGTTGTACGCAACCTCCGCCACGATAGCCGGCTTGACGTAAACGGTGTAGCGACCGTCCCTCGTCTTGAGCTCCTGTAGTCGTTTCGTGATGGTTTCGAACTCGACGTCCGTCAAGCCCTTGAAAGTCTTGCCCACTACCAGGAACTCGCCCGAGTCCTCATCCCTCACCGCAAGATGGTAATTGCTCAGCCAGCCGACTCTTCGACCGCTGCCCCAGTCAGCGGCGACGATCACCACGTCGAGTTTGTCGGCTGGTTTGATCTTGAACCATTTCTTTCCTCGAGCCCCGATTGAGTAGTTGCTCGATAGGGACTTTGCCATAAGCCCTTCATGACCTTCTTTCAAGGCTGACTGCATGAAGCTCTCCACTTCTTCGACATCAGAGGTAATGATTCTCGGAGCGAGACGTTCCTTGGAAACGAGATTTGATAGCGTTCTCCAACGATCGGCGTAAGGCTGATCGATCAAAGTCTTCCCGCCAACTTGCAACGCGTCAAACAGGTATAGCTTGAGTGGGATCTTGTCGGCCATATCCGCGATCTCATGCACCCTTCGAAACCTTCTCATCAGGTCCTGAAACGGGATGGGCTTACCTGCCGCCCCGGTCGCGACAACTTCTCCCTCGATAAGAAATTCCGATGCCATCACCCCGGTTTTGGCAAAATCAACAATCTCAGGAATACTATCTGTTACGTCCGTTAGTCTTCTGCTGAAAACTCTCACCACGTCCCCCTTTCTGTGAATCTGGATTCTTGCCCCATCGAACTTGTACTCGAAAGCTGTTCCATCCTTGTGTTCTGCGAGGACCTGGCCGGCGTCATCGGCCATCTCCGCCAGCATGGGTTTGACGGGGACGAACAATCGTAGACTGATGCGCTCCAACGCGGGAACCCCCCGAGACATTGCTAAGTTGGCCACATCTCCGAGGTCCCCGTGCAGCATGTTTGCTCTACGGACGAGTTCTCTAGAAACCCCTGACGCTTCTGCAATCGCATCAAGAAGTACGCCCTCGACGACACCTATCCTCATCTCTCCCAACATCATCCGTGTGAGAAACTCTGCCTCGACTGGAGAGGCTTGAGTGAGAATGGTTTGGAGAAGGCTCAGCTTCCTGTCTCGAGACTTCGACCCAGATGCCTGAGCAATTCGTCCCAGCGTATCGTAAACGTCTTCTATCCTCAGAGCGTGTTCAGTTAGACTGCTCTGTCCGAGATTCTTGCCGGCGTCCGAAATGGTCGCGTAGCTGATCTCTAAGACTCGAGGATCGGATTCGGGAAACGCTTTTCCCGCGAGAAATAGGGTAACCAGCGGGACCTCTTCTGGACTGACTTCCTTTAGGAATGAGCTGATCAGGGCGATCTTTTCGTTCCTTTTGGAAGTTGCCTCGACGCTTCGACAGAGCTCGGCCAGTTTGAGAAATGGAGTCGCCTTTGTCAATCGAACCACTTTCCCAGCTGAGAATCGGTTTCAGCTCGAGAATTTATCAGCCGATCTGCTACTTTTTCAACTCGGTCTCTTGAAAACGCTCTCTCCTCGCAGAGAAACTCGACGAGTCCGTCTGGATCAGGAAGCCCTCTCTTCAATGAGTAGTTCTCCAGAACGCGAGGGTGCAGAAAGATGCTACGGACCCGGTTGAGATCGTCGGGTAATTCTTTCCGGATTTCCTCCGGAAATTTCTCTGCCGTCCCGTACTTACGAATCAAGGCTAGGCCCTTCTTGGGTCCGATGCCCATCACACCTTCGTTGAAGTCTGTCCCTACGAGCAATGCAAGATCGACAAGCTGCTCCCGGCTGATTCCCAGAATGTCTAAGTTATCTGCGAGCTTTACTAGTTCGGGGATAAGTGGTCTTGACGTTCTTTTTGATGGAAGATATTCTCTTCCCGTGAGAGTCAAATATCTCGCAAGTATTGGTGCCCCAAAGAGGAGACAGTCGTAATCCTTGCTGCCAACAGCCCAGACGTCCCCTTTCGCAGCGATGAAGCTGGCCTGAGCTTCACCGTCTTCTAGGGCTTCAAGCCACGGAATCCCCATGAGGGACAATAGTCTCTTTGCGTCCGCTAAGACCTCACCAGTCACTCGTCCGGTCATCACAACCTTAGACCAGGCACGAGGATAGTCCTTAGCCGCGATAGCCTGAACGTACTCTGTCTGAGCCTTTTGCTGAACCCTCTTTCTCGCCTTGATAGTGGCCCTCTTCAAGGGGTTTGTGCGTCCGTCAAAGACGAACAGCGGGCGAAGATTGTAGTCCGTGACGAGTCGACTGGTCCGAGTCAGTAACCCAATCAGATGAGAAGTAACTCTTCCCTTTGGATCGGTAAACAGGCTGCCGTCCGGTTTCCGGATCAAAGCTAGGAACTGGTGGAGTTCGATGCTTGCGTCAACGGCGAACGACCTCCCATAGAGGGCTTTGAAAGACGTCTGCTCTCTCTTGAGAATAGGGGTCAATAAGACGCCCAAAACAGATATCCTGAGCGAACTCCATCTTAGAAGGTGGACTCCGACTCTCTTAAGCTATGCAAAAGATTGTCGCCGCGAAAGCGACCGGGACCTGCGATGAAATCTGTGTGCGGGAAAATTAGAGGGGCGGAGATTCGCCTGCTTGCGGTTGGCCGAATCGGGTTTCTTGGCCGTGACGAGGCTCAGTTGTTGCCTGCGGCGCTTGGCTCGGATGGTGGAGTTGAGCTGAAGGGCTCTTGAGGAAAGACGAATGACCCTGGCTCGTGGGCTGGTTTAGGCGACTCAGGGCTAGTCTGAGAACCATGAGCAGATGCCTTATGAGAAGTACCTTTGTGAGATGTGCCGCCAGTCTTTGTTCCATGTGATGACTTCTTTGAGATTCCGTTGGTCCGATTGCTTTTGCCCGGTGACGCTCGCAACTTTTGTACTTCTCGACGGAGACTTTCGATCTCTCTGGCCGCATAGTTGAGATCCGCGGTCAGCTCTGAAGCCAGTTTGTTGAAGGCCCGTGCCAAGTCTTGGATTACTTGCCTAGTACGGTTAGGTTCCATTGGCATAGTCCATGCATCAATGTCGGGTTAGTGTAAATGTGCTGTAACTATCGAGTAGGGCCCTCAGAACATGAATAGAAGAACGAGAGCGGCCGCGAACGACTTCAGCATTTTTAGCTGTCAGATTCGAGGATCATCAGCAACGACCACGCATCACTGATGAGTTCCCTGTCTGTGCGATCACCGTCAGTGTGTCAGCGTTCCTGTCTCTCCAGCAATTCTTTGTCGGGAATCGCGTGGATAGCGCGTACGACTCTAGTATCGGGATTTTTTCGAGTTTACTTAAGCGTGAAGCGTAACTCGCGCCCGATGGCTTGCAGCTCAAGACCCGTTAGTATTCATTACGATTATCTTTCTATCGGCGAAGGTTGATGAGAACTGGGAGAAGCATGGCTCTTCTCTTGGGTCTCTTTGTCGGCCTGAGTGTCATAGCAGCTATGGGCGTATCTCCCGCCTATGCGAAAGGAACAGGTCCAACATACTCGTGCACGGTATCCGTGACATACACTACAAACCTGTTCTACGTGAAGACCAGTGTGACCGCGTCGGGCGGCTACTTGCCGGGACCTAGCGAGACGGACAACGTCAAGGCGTACGTCAATGGCGTCTTGTACAACACGCAATCATCCACCTACACGGTAGCGTCCAACGTTGTCTCGACAACCGTAACTATACCGGTATC